>Ga0153956_1002157_pt1 | contig 15177 bp, 14 predicted proteins | sample TSFL040MetaG_FD_104704 | JGI IMG/M metagenome (GOLD analysis project Ga0153956, IMG submission 104704) | Attine ant fungus gardens microbial communities from Florida, USA - TSFL040 MetaG | ecosystem: Host-associated > Fungi > Mycelium > Unclassified | place: USA: Florida, Wekiwa Springs... | reverse complement strand
CGCCGATCTTGAGCGCACGTTCGAGATTGAGGCGCGTGTCCTGGCCCCAGCCCTTCGCCGTGGTCAGGCGCAGCGTTTCGGCGGCGGCATCGACATCGAACCACGTTCCATTCTGATCCACGCCGGACTGCACCACCGTCAGGCACACGCCGTTGCAGGCGATCGACGCGCCGTCCGCGATCGTGGTCTGGTCATAGCGGCAGGCGATCCGTAGCCGGTGCAGTTGCCCCTGCGCGGTCGGTGTCATGCGGACGATATGGCCGATGTCGGTGATGATTCCGGTGAACATTCAGGTGCGCTCGTAGATTGTGAGAGTATCTTGATCCAGCGTCTCGGTAGCACGCGTGCGCCAGTGAGGCGACCGGGTGACGGCGGTCAGCGGCTGCGCGTCGAGCGCCGGGATACCGTCCGCGCCGATGGTGTCCGGGCCACGCAGCAGCCAGACTTCATCGACCAGCCCCGCGCTCAGGAACGAGGACGCGACGCGCGCACCGCCCTCCACCATGAGCCGCGTGATGCCCTGCGCCGACAGTGTCCGCAGCACGGCCTTCAGATCGAGGCCCGGTTTGTGATCGTCCGCAGCCAGATGAAACACATGCGCCGCGGCGGCCCCGAGCTTGGCGGCGGCGGCCGCTTCCGCCGTTTCGGCGGCCATCAGCCACAGCGGGGTCTGGCGCGCCGAATGCACAAGCCTGCTGTTGCCGGACATGCGCAAGGCACGATCCAGCACCACGCGCACGGGGGATTGCGCTTCCATGCCGGGCAGATGGCAGGTCAGCAGCGGATCGTCGGCCAGCACCGTGCCGATGCCGACAAGGATCGCGTCGCTCTGCGCGCGCAGCAGATGCACCCGCGCCTTCGCGGCTTCACCCGTGATGGCGACCGGGCGATGACCCACAGCAGCGATCCTGTCGTCCACCGAGACGGCCAGCTTGAGAATGACGAACGGGCGTTTCTCCCGCACGCGCAGGAAATGCCCGGCGTGATCGCGCGCGGCGTCCTCTGCGCAAAGACCGACATCGACCTGAATTCCGGCGGCGCGCAGCCGCGCATGGCCCTGTCCGCCGACTTCGGGATTGGGATCCTCGATGGCGGAGACGACACGCGCGATGCCCGCCGCGACGATGGCGTCCGCGCAGGGCGGCGATTTTCCGAAATGCGAGCACGGCTCCAGCGTGACATAGAGCGTCGCGCCACGCACCGCCTCGCCCGCGCGCCGCAGCGCTTCTGGTTCGGCATGCGGCCGTCCGCCAGCTTGCGTCCAGCCGCGTCCGACGATCACGCCGTCCTTGACGATGACAGCGCCCACGGCGGGATTGGGCCATGTGCGCCCCTGTCCGCGCCGGCCAAGCGCCAGCGCAAGCTGCATGTAACGGAGGTCGTCAGGGTCCGATTGAAAAGCGGCCACGATTTTCAACTGCTTCTTATGAGGTCTATCCACCGTCATGGCCGGGCATCGTCCCGGCCATCCACGTCTTTCTCAATAGACGTATCCTAAAGACGTGGATGCCCGGCATAAAGCCGGGCATGACGACTGAGAGAAACGTCGATTGGCCTCAGATCAGGATCGTTGCAGCTTTTGAAACGATCACTTGCGCAAGACCACCGGGCGCGGCGGCTCATCCTCGCCCGTCAGTTCGCCGAGCACAGCCTCGAAATCCTTGGCCTCGCGGAAATTGCGATAGACCGAAGCGAAGCGGACATAGGCAACATCGTCGAGGTCGCGCAGATGCTCCATCACGGTCTCGCCGATCACCTCGGACGACACTTCCGACTCGCCGCCGCTTTCAAGCTCGCGCACGATGGCGGACACCATCTTCTCCACCCGCTCCGGGTCGACCGGGCGCTTGCGCAGGGATATCTGCAGCGAGCGCACCAGCTTGTCGCGGTCGAACGGCACACGCCGTCCGTTCCGCTTGATGACGGTGAGTTCGCGAAGCTGCACACGCTCGAATGTCGTGAACCGGAAGTTGCACGACATGCAGACGCGCCGGCGCCGGATCACGGACGAATCTTCCGTCGGCCGTGAATCCTTCACCTGCGTGTCGAGACTGTTGCAGCTTGGGCACCGCATGGATGAGTTGCCTTACTGATAGATCGGGAAGCGGCCGGTGAGTTCCTTCACCTTCTCCTTCACCGCGGCCTCGACCAGAGGCGCGGCCCCCTCGCCCGACTGCGCGACGGCGTTGAGCACTTCCGAAATCAGCGCGCCGACCTGCTGGAATTCGGCAACGCCGAAGCCGCGCGTGGTGGTCGCAGGCGTGCCGAGACGCAGACCCGAGGTGACGAACGGCTTTTCGGGATCGAACGGAATGCCGTTCTTGTTGCAGGTGAGACCGGCACGAACCAGCGCCTTCTCGGAGATGTTGCCCTTGAGCCCCTTCGGCCGCAGGTCCACCAGCATCAGGTGGTTGTCGGTGCCGCCCGAGACAATCTCAAAGCCGTTGGAACGCAGCGTTTCCGCCAGCGCCTTGGCGTTTTCGACCACGTTCTTCGCGTAGATCTTGAAGTCCGGCTGCAGCGCTTCCTTGAACGCCACGGCCTTCGCGGCGATGACATGCATCAGCGGACCGCCCTGCAGGCCCGGGAAGATCGCCGAGTTCAGCTTCTTGGCCAGCGCTTCGTCGTTGGTGAGAATCAAGCCGCCGCGCGGACCACGCAGCGACTTGTGGGTGGTGGTGGTGGTGACATGCGCATGCGGCACCGGCGAGGCATGGACGCCGCCCGCCACCAGGCCGGCGAAGTGCGCCATGTCCACCAGCAGATACGCGCCGACGCTGTCGGCGATCTCGCGGAAACGCTTGAAGTCCCATGGGCGCGAATAGGCCGAACCACCGGCGATGATCAGCTTCGGCTTCACCTCTTCCGCCTGCTTCGCCACCGCGTCCATATCGATCAACTGGTCCTCGCGGCGCACCGTGTAGTGCACCGGCTTGAACCACTTGCCGGACATGTTGACCGGCGCGCCGTGGGTCAGATGGCCGCCCGCGGCAAGATCGAGACCCATGAAAGTGTCGCCCGGCTGCAGCAGCGCGAGGAACACGGCCTGGTTCATCTGGCTGCCGGAGTTCGGCTGCACGTTGGCGAAGTTCGCGCCGAACAGCTTCTTGGCGCGTTCAATGGCCAGCGTTTCGGCGACATCGACGAACTCGCAGCCGCCGTAATAGCGCGCGCCCGGATAGCCCTCGGCGTACTTGTTGGTCATCACCGAGCCCTGCGCCTCGAGCACGGCGCGGCTGACGATGTTCTCCGAGGCGATCAGTTCGATCTCATGCTGCTGGCGACCGAGCTCGCCCTTAATCGCGGCGGCGATCTCCGGATCGGCCTGCGCGAGGGAGGCCGTGAAGAACGAGTCGGGAGCGGACGCAGTCTTGGCAGATGAGCTCATTGCAAAATGTCTCCACCGCCGCAGCCTGAAAGCGGCTCCGGGCGGCTATTGAGGGTATCAAGGGCGGCAGGCGCGAAATACCATATCTGGCGGGGACGGCCAAGTTCCAAGCCCGTGGGCCGCTATTTATGCCGGATCGCCCAGTTTTGCCCCCGCTCCGGTGGGCGGGATGCATTCGGCGGCCTGTCCGGGCCACCGCCGGGCGGTATTTCAGCGGTTTTGCCCTGCCCGGCGGGCAGCAGAGGGCGATTTTGCCCACACCCCAGGCCGGGAACCGGCGCGGTTGGGCAACTTAATTCCATCAGGATGCCGGGCAGGATTTTTGAAAACCCAAAAGGCACGCCGCCCCTTAAAGCCGCGCGCAGAGGAACATCACGTTCAGCGAGCACGCGGCCAGCAGCACGAGCATCAACGCGACCTGCAGCCGGTCGCCGGCGAATTTGAGAATCGGCCTCATGATTTGAGGATGATGGAAAGACTCCGCGCAAGAGTCTCGAATCATATTTTTGGATTCGGCGGGCGAGGATTCAGGACTCGTTTACGAGTCGATTCTCGGAGACTGCCTCCTCCAAAACGCGAAAAGGCCCCTGTTCAGTCTTATGGTCAGGATTATCCGATTTCTTATCTAATGGATTGAAATGGTAAGGACTGGAGCAGGAGGTTTTGGTTATTCCGAATCGCTTTATCCAGCGAACCGCTGGTGCCAGGCTGCGTAATTTTTTTCCCATTGACCGTAACGACCCTTGGTGGAGTCCCGGGCGTAAAAGATACGATCAATTTATGAGTATCAATCCGCTCAGCGCCAGCCAAACCTCCAGGACCAATGAAGTGCGCAAGCGTCCAAGTGGGGCCTGTTCCGCTTACATTGCGTGTTAAAATGAACTGGAGCGTCTGTCCTATAGCCACCTTGTCAGAAAAAGCTGCCGTATTGTTTTTATCGATGGATTGAAAACCGATGTCGATAGCCTCAGCAATGCCCAACTCACCGGCGAGGTCGTAGGCTGAATCGTTCTTCGAACATGTTCCGCCATTCAGCTTCGCCATATCGAGTTTGATGGACTCGTTATAAACTCGCTGTCGCGCACGCTTAAGAGTTGCCGAGGCCCCGAACGCAAATTTGGTCCCCGCAGCAGCAAGCGGTTCGATAAAAGATACGGTAGGCGTTAATCCAGCACTATCGTCCACTTGAAGAAACAGGTCCGCGACCCCGACCCACCTGTTATCTGCTAGTTGCGGATACTTTTCCCGAGCAAGCCAAGCTTCACACTCGACCCGGTCGACAATATTTCCAACCGTTAGTGCGTTTGGAATGTCTAGCTGCGGCACACCGGCACAAGAACCAAGAAAAGTCGCGAACAAAAGGCCGCCAAGAAATTTGCGCATAATATATGCCCCCGAAATACGGTGGCAATTCTGCGCCGATACAACCTCCGGACAAGCTCTGCGGCATGTTCTCCTCAACTAATTTAATCCCGCAAACGCGAAAAGGCGCCCCATCGGGCGCCTAGTCGCATATCCCACACCAGGGGAAACTCGTGCGGAATTCTTCCGCGTGCGTCTTGCGCGCACTTCGGTAAAAGCCAGAGGGCACTGGCACAAAGCGATGAGGGTATCGAGACAGGCTGCCGGTCTTTTTGATCAGCGCCGGCTTGGCCTGCTTATCGAAACTCAGAGGCGATAGAGGATCTGGTCGGTCCAGAAGCGCTCGAGGCGATGCAGCGACTTGTTCAGCGTCGCGAACTCCGCGTTCGAGATGCCGCCCACCTGCTCCACGGTCTTGACGTGCTTCTGATACAGCGCGTCGACGATGTGGCGGATTTCCTGTCCCTGCGCGGTCAGACGGATGCGGACCGAGCGGCGATCGACGCGCGAGCGCTGATGATCGAGGAAGCCCATCTCGACAAGCTTCTTCAGGTTGTACGAGACGTTGGAGCCGAGATAGTAACCGCGCGTGCGCAGTTCGCCCGCGGTCAATTCCTTGTCGCCGATGTTATAGAGCAGCAGTGCCTGCACCGAATTGATGTCGTTGCGGCCACGGCGATCGAACTCGTCCTTGATGACGTCGAGCAGACGGCGATGAAGGCGTTCGACGAGCGTGAGCGCTTCGAGATAGAGCGGCTGCACCGGTGCAGCGGCGTTGTCGCGTGCGGGCTCAATGGCCGTAGCGGCTGACTTGATCATGACACTTCCCCTGTTGTCGTTTTTACGACTTATTCGACGAAACTTTTGTCTCGCCTGATAGGTCCAAACTAAGGGAGGCGTTTGAAGATCAGCTTAAATAACAGCATAAAGAGAAGGTTTATTTGAAACGGTGAATCGTATGTTACATCGATAAAACAAGGGCTTTTTGTTAGTTTTGATTCACCCAAACCGGGCGATGTTCACGCTTCGTCACACCCGGTGTCGCATTCCAGAACAGCCTTTGTTCAAATTTGAAAGACTTCGTCAAACATCAAGGCGGGCGCGCTGTATCAATCCACTACGGCGGCCGCTCGCGCGCCGAAAGCCACGCCAGAACGAGATACCCCGCAAGCAGAATGAGCGCGAACAGAACCGCGAAGAGATTGCCGCCATAGATGGTGGGAAACATCAGTTCGATCACCGCCGTGGATACGATGGTGGTCAGCCACACCACCGCGCCCCATGGCGTCGCGAGCCACAAGCCGACCGCCGCAACCAGTTCGATCACAGCGAAGTAAACCGTCGCGGTCTGCCATTGCATGGTCTGCGCCTCGAAAGCGCGATCCTCTCCGCCGATAAAGCCGGTGATCTCCGCCCAGTGGTAGAGGCCCTTGAACATCGACAGCACGGCCATCACGCGCAGGAACAGCACCAGCCGCTCCGTCCATGTATGTTCGCCGGTCTCCGCGTCCGGCGTCGTCATGGCGGTGACGAGATTGACCTGATCGCGTGGCGCGTCGTCGTTCGCGCTCCGCGTCATGCGCGCGGCTATCGATTGCCGGATATTCTTGTTCATGCCGCCTGTTTGGCCCTTAAATGTCCCAAAATCAATCCGCCGATGCCACCTTCGCGCGGTGACGCAGACGCCGCCAGATGCTACATACGGCCATCTGTTTGCGCGGGAGTGATATCATAATGGCGATCAAATTCGGGCGTCCGATTGAAATGCGGGACAATCCCCGCGACACCATCGCCGCGGCTCCCTCCCTCGGCCTCACCACCCGCATGCGCCGCAACCGCAAGTCCGAATGGGCCCGGCGGCTGGTGCGGGAAAACGTCCTCACCACCGACGATCTGATCTGGCCGCTGTTCGTCACCGACGGCGTCAACGGACGCACGCCGGTCGCCTCGATGCCCGGCGTTGACCGCCTGAGCGTCGATCAATGCGTGCGCGACGCGGAGCGCGCCGCGAAGCTCGACATTCCCTGCATCGCGCTGTTTCCCTACACCGAGCCGTCGCTGCGCGACGAGACCGGATCGGAAGCGCTGAACGCCAACAATCTCGTGTGCCAGGCGGTGCGCGCGATCAAGAAGGAATTTCCCGATCTCGGCGTCCTCTGCGACGTGGCGCTCGATCCTTACACCAGCCACGGCCACGACGGCCTGCTGCATGCCGACGGCCGCATCCTGAACGACGAGACCGTCGCCATTCTGGTGCGGCAGGCGCTGGTGCAGGCGGAGGCCGGCTGCGACGTCATCGCGCCGAGCGACATGATGGACGGCCGCATCGCCGCGATCCGCGACGGGCTGGACGATGCCGGCTTCGGCGACGTACAGATCATGGCCTACGCCGCCAAGTATGCCTCGGCGTTCTACGGCCCGTTCCGCGACGCGATCGGCTCGGCCAAGACGCTGAACGGCGACAAACGCACCTATCAGATGGATTCGGCGAATTCGGACGAGGCTTTGCGTGAAGTCGAGATCGACATCGCCGAAGGCGCGGACATGGTGATGGTGAAGCCCGGCATGCCTTATCTCGACATCGTGCGCCGGGTGAAGGATACCTTCGCGATGCCGACCTTCGCCTATCAGGTGTCCGGCGAATACGCGATGATCGCGGGCGCGGCCAACAACGGCTGGCTCGACGGCGAGCGCGCCATGATGGAAAGCCTCGTCGCGTTCAAGCGCGCGGGTGCGGACGGCGTGCTGACCTATTTCGCCGCCGCCGCGGCGGAACAGCTGAAAGAGCAGAAATAAGAAACTCCGATGACAGGCGCCATCCATTGTTGCCTGAACGGAAGCTCTCCACCGTCATGGCCGGGTTTATCCCGGCCATCCACGTCTTTCTTGTTGTCGCGCCTGAAGTCGTGGATGCCCGGGACAAGCCCGGGCATGACGAACTCTGGCAAAAGCGCCCGTTGATATTTAAGAATCCGGAACCCGCCACCTAACTTTTTCTCCATGAATGTTCCTGCCGTCTTGCGGGCGCGGGATCGCGGGGCCATGTCCGCAGCGGACGGTCCGGCCAAGCTCGGACCGGTGGAGGAGGGTTTTATGTCTGATACGCAAAACGGCGGCGCGACGTCGGGCGCAACCTGGCGCAACAATCCTTCGGCCAGCGCGAGCGCGCAGCAGGCGTTTGACCCGTGGCTGCAGCCCGAGTTGTTCCGGGGCGTGCTGACCAAGCGGTTCTTTGCATTTCTCATCGACCTCGTGATCCTGGCGATTCCCGTCGTGCTGGGGGTGATCTTCATCACCCTGTTCGGCGTGGTGACGCTCGGCTTCGGCTGGTTCCTGTTCTGGCTGGTATCGCCGCTGTCGGTGGTCTGGGCGCTGATCTATTACGGCGCGTCCCTCGGCGGCCCGCATGGCGCCACCGTCGGCATGCGCATGATGGACATCGAGATGCGGACATGGACCGGCGAGCGGCCCTCCTTCATCCTCGGCGCGGTCCATGCCGTGCTCTACTGGGTGTCGGTTTCGTTCCTGACGCCGTTCGTCCTGCTGGTCGGCCTGTTCAACGGCCGCCGCCGGCTGCTGCATGACATCGTGCTGGGCACGGTCTTCATCAACAGCAATGTCCGCGCTCCGGTGGTCCGGACCACGCGCGTCTGAACCGACATTCAAGGCATTGTGCCGGTGAACCGGCACAATGCCGCCTGAAAAGCACGGCAAGTTCGGACGACCGCTTTCAAATCCGTTGACCCCTGCCCGGCGCGAGGCGATGCTGTGACGAGAATCGCGGCTGCCCGGAGACATACGGCCTCACGTGACACAACACTCGCGCAATACGCCGCAGTTCTACCTGACGGCGCCCTCGCCCTGCCCCTATCTGGAGGGCAAGCAGGAGCGCAAGGTTTTCACGCATCTGGTCGGCGACAAGGCCGGCGAACTGAACGATCTGCTCACCCACGGCGGTTTCCGCCGCAGCCAGTCCATCGCCTATCGTCCCGCCTGCGACCAGTGCCGCGCCTGCGTGTCCGTGCGCGTGATCGCCAACGAATTCCGGCCCTCGCGGAACTTCCGCAAGATCCAGGCCCGCAACAGCGACATCGTCAGCGAGTTGCGCACGGCGGTGCCGACCTCCGAGCAATATTCGATCTTCCGCGCCTATCTCGATGCGCGTCACCGAGACGGCGGCATGGCCGACATGACCGTGCTCGACTACGCGATGATGGTCGAAGACAGCCATGTCGCCACCCGCATCATCGAATATCGCAGGCGGACCGTGGACAGCGGCATCACCGGCAAGGGCGGCGATCTGATCGCGGTGGCGCTCACCGACGTTCTCAGCGATGGATTGTCGATGGTCTATTCGTTCTTCGAGCCCGGCGAGGAAAGCCGCTCGATGGGCACTTTCATGATCCTCGATCACATCGCCCGCGCGCGCCGGCTCGGCCTGCCCTACGTCTATCTCGGCTACTGGATCGAGGGCTCGCGGAAGATGGATTACAAATCCCGCTTCCTGCCGCAGCAGCGCCTCGCCCCGTCGGGCTGGCTGCGTGTCGATGCCACCGGCGCGATGGCGCCGGAGCCGCAGGATTGAGACGAGCGCGGCAATGCGCCGCTCGTAATGTCCTTCACCCCGCCACGAAATCGATCAGCAGTTTCAGATTGAGCGCGATCACGATAGCCGCGATCAATGCGGCAATCCACGAGAGCCAGCGCGGCGCGACGAACGCACCCATCTTGGCCTTGCTCGCCGTGAACATCACCAGCGGCACGATCGCGAACGGCAGTTGCAGGCTCAGCACCACCTGACTGAGGATGAGCAATTGTCCCGTCCCCTTCTCGCCGTGCCAGATGGTGACGAGCGCGGCCGGAACGATGGCGATGGCACGCGTTACCAGACGGCGCAGCCACGGCGCGATCTTGATGTTGATGAATCCTTCCATCACGATCTGGCCGGACAGCGTCGCGGTGACCGTGGAGTTCAACCCGCAGCACAGCAGCGCAATGCCGAACAGCGTCGGCGCAAGCGACGAGCCAAGCATCGGCGACAGCAGCGTGTGCGCCTGATCGAGTTCGGCTACATCGGTCTGACCCGCCTTGTGGAAGGTGGCGGCGGCGAGAATGAGGATCGAGGCATTGATCAGCAGCGCAAGGCACAGGGCGATCGTGGAATCGATGGTGGCGAGCTTGATCGCTTCCTTTTTTTCAGGAACGCTGTCGCCATAACCGCGCGTCTGTACCAGGCCGGAATGCAGGTAGAGATTGTGCGGCATGACCGTCGCGCCGAGAATACCGAGCGCGAGGTAAAGCATCTCGCGGTTACGCACGATGTCCACCGTCGGCGCAAATCCGCGGATCACCGCGCCCCAGTCGGGATCGGCCATCGCGATCTGGATCGCGAAGCACGCTGCGATGACACCGAGCAGCGTCACCACGAAGGCTTCGATCCAGCGGAAGCCGATGGCCTGCAACGCCAGAATGAGAAACACGTCGAACGCGGTGATCAGCACGCCGATCTCGAGCGGAATGCCGAACAGCAGATTGAGGCCGATGGCGGTGCCGATGATTTCGGCAAGATCGGTGGCACTGATGGCGATTTCCGCAAGCAGCCACAGCGGCCACGACATCCACTTCGGAAAAGCGTCACGGCAGGCCTGCGCGAGGTCCCGTCCCGAGCCGACACCGAGCCGCGCGCACAGCGCCTGCAGCACGATGGCCATGATGTTGGAGATCAGCGCGACGGTGAGCAGCGCATAGCCGAATTTCGAGCCGCCAGCGAGCGAGGTCGCCCAGTTGCCGGGGTCCATGTAGCCGACGGCCACGAGATAGCCCGGGCCGAGAAACGCGGCCAGCTTTCGCCAGAAGGAACCGGAGCGCGCCACCCGGACGGAGCCGAACATATCGGCCAGCGACGGTTCCCCGCGTGGCGTACGCCAGCCACCCCTGGACGGGGGAAGACTGGTTTGGTCAGGCGGGAGCGACGGGCGGGCATCCATACCGTCAATATGCATGCCCGGAAGCTAGTTGCAAGTGAGTTGCAAAAGCGAAATACCGGACTTTGGTTCCAGCCGCTTCGCCTGCCGTCTTTTTGCGCGTTCGCCTTCCCTCAGGCGCCGGTCTCGAAGTCGCCGGGTTGAGGCGGCGCAATCGGCGTGAACCGGCAGCGGTCCGGCTTCAGATCGACCAGCGGCGTGCCGTCGAGACAATCAAGGCCGCGCACCGAAACCATATTGCCTTCGATGCCGACGATCTGCGCGATCGATGTGCCGAGCGGATTGGGCCGCACCGGGGAGCGCAGCGAAAACGTGCCGTGGGTCGTCTCATCGCTCGCCGGGCTTTGAAGAACGAGATCGCGCCGCGACTGATGCAGCCAGTAGATCACCTCGGCCTGTGTGAATCTGTCGAGGCCTTTAAGCGCGGGCACCCACGGCTCGAAAATCTCGATGCGGCAGATGGGACCATCATGCCGCCCCTGCCTCGGCGTCAGCATGCGATCGGTCCATGGCGTATGAATGCGGCCGATGAACACAAGACCAGCATCGGTCGGTGGCGGCGGATCGATGGCGACCTCGCCCTCGCGGATTTCATTGTACCGGACCATTCAAACCAACCTCGCAAACCTCGATAGGTCAACATTATCGTGACCGCGAGCGGCTGCAAAGAACGGCCCGGCTCATTGACAGGCTTGCGCCACTCGGGCCAGTTCGCCAGCATCACATACCTTTTCCGCCGCTCCGATCGCACCTCTTCAATGTCCTCCGTCGCACTGCTCCGCCATCGTCCCTTCCAGTTCTATCTGTGGTCGCGCAGCTTCTCGCGGTTCTGCAGCCAGATCGCGGGCGTCGCCGTGGGCTGGCAGATCTACGACAAGACCGGCAGCGCGTTCGAGCTCGGCATGATCGGGCTTGTTCAATTCCTTCCCACGGCGGTGCTGGTGTTCGCAGCGGGTCACGCCGTCGACCGCTACGACCGCAAGCGCGTCCTGCAGCTTTGCCAGTTCGCGGAAGGTTCGGTGGCGGCGTTCCTGGCATGGGGAAGCTTTGCCGGATGGCTGACGGTGCCGCTGATCTTCATCGCCATGGCGGTGTTGGGTGTGGTGACGGCGTTCGAGAATCCCGCGTCGTCCGCCCTGCTCCCCGCCGTTGTGCCGGAAGGCACAGTCCAGCGTGGGACGGCCGTCGCCACCGGCATCGGCCAGATCGCGATGGTCACCGGCCCCGCGGTCGGCGGCCTCACCTACGCGATTTCACCGGCCACGCCCTATGCCATCATGGCCGTGTTCTGGCTCGCCGCCGTGGCGCTGAGCGGAGCGATGCAGGTCGAGCGCGTGGCCGCCGCGAAAGCGCCGCCGACGCTGTCCGATTTGTTCGCCGGTGTCGGCTTCGTGCGGAACAGCCCTGCGATCCTGGGCACGATCTCGCTCGATCTGTTCGCGGTGCTGCTCGGCGGCGCGGTGGCACTGCTGCCGATCTATGCGCGCGACATTCTTCACACCGGGCCGCTGGGCCTCGGCCTTCTGCGCGCGGCCCCTGCGGTCGGGGCGCTGATGATGACGGCGGTGCTCGCCCGCTATTCGATCAACCGTCGGGTCGGAATGCGGATGTTTCAGTCCGTCATCGTGTTTGGCCTCGCGACCATCGTCTTCGCGCTGTCTACCTGGCTGTGGCTGTCGGTGATCGCCATGGTGATCATGGGCGCGGCCGACACCGTCAGCGTCGTGATCCGCCTGTCGCTGGTGCAGCTTGCGACACCGGATGAAATGCGCGGGCGCGTCGGCGCGGTGAACTTCCTCTTCATCAACGCCTCGAACCAGCTCGGCCAGTTCGAAAGCGGCGTCACCGCCGCGCTGATGGGCGCAATGCCCGCCGCCGTGCTTGGCGGCGTCGGCACCGTCCTCGTGGCGCTATTGTGGATGAAGCTGTTTCCAGCGCTGCGGAAGGTAGAGCGGCTGGAATAGCCGCTCTCCTTATTCGACGCCCTTGCCGAACTTGTTCGACTTCGGAAAGCCGTTGGCGAGACGTCCGGCGTCCGCGCGATTGCCGCGCCAGTCCGCCAGCTCCTTCAGCGTCATGCTCTGCTCGCGGCCCGCGCCGTCCTTCCACGTCATGCCTTCCTTCGCGGTGAAGGTCATGATGTCGGAGAGGCCCTTCTCCTTGTAGCGCTGCAGCCGCACGCCGCGGCCACGCGCCATTTCCGGCACCTGATCGAGCGGGAAGACCACCATCTTGTGATTCTGGCCGATCACGGCAACGGTGTCGCCCGACACGATAGTGATCGCAGCGGCCTCGTTGGGCATGGTGACGTTGAGCACCTGCTTGCCCTTGCGCGTATTGGCCACGCAATCGCTTTCATTGACGATGAAACCCTGCCCGTCGCTGCTGGCGACCAGGAACTTACGGTCGCTCTTCTGCACGAACATCGCAACGATATCCGCGTCGCCTTCCAGATCGATGGTCATGCGGATCGGATCACCATGTCCGCGGCCACCCGGCAGCTTTTGCGCATCGAGCGTGTAGAAGCGCCCGTTGGTGCCGAGCAGAGTCAGTTTCGACGTGCTTTCCGCGAAGAAGGCGAATTTCAGCTTGTCGTCGGTCTTGAAGGCGAGATTGGACAAATCCTCGACATGTCCCTTCAGCGTGCGCACCCAGCCCTTGTCGGACACCACGACCGTAATCGGCTCGCGTTCGATCAGCGCTTCTTCGATAGCGGCAAGATCGTGCTCCGGCGCGTCGGCGAATTGCGTGCGGCGCTTGCCGAGCGGCGTCTTCGGCCCGAAAGTGTCGCGGACTTTCCGGACCTGCTCGCCGACCTTCTTCCACTGCTCTTCTTCGGACGCGAGAACGGCCTTGATGCCCTTCAGTTCGTTGCGAAGGTCCTTGTCCTCGCCGCGGATTTCCATCTCCTCCAGCTTGCGCAAGTTGCGCAGGCGCATGTTGAGAATGGAATCGGCCTGAAGATCGGTCAGCTTGAAGGTCTTGATCAGGACCGGCTTGGGCTCGTCCTCGGTGCGAATGATCTTGATCACCTTGTCGAGGTTCAGATAGGCGATCAGGTAACCGCCCAGCACTTCAAGCCGGTGCTCGATCTGGTTCTTGCGGTAGTTGGCGCGCCGGATCAGCACATCGCGCAGATGGTCCAGCCATTCGCGCAGGCACTCGGCAAGGCCCAGCACCTTCGGGATTCGGCCCTTCACCAGCACGTTGAGGTTGAGCGAAATCTTGCTTTCAAGCTCGGTCTGCTTGAACAGCGTTTCCATCAGGACTTCGGGATCGACGTTCTTCGACTTCGGCTCGATGACGATCCGCACGTCTTCCGCCGACTCATCGCGAATGTCGCCGACGAACACGAGCTTCTTCTCGTTGAGCAGTTCGGCGATCCGCTCGATCAGCCGCGACTTCTGCACCAGCCACGGAATTTCCGTGACCACGATGTTCCAGGTGCCGCGCGCACCGTCTTCCTGATGCCACTTCGCGCGCACGCGGAACGAGCCGCGCCCGGTCGTATAGGATTCCGCAATGCTTTCCTTGGAGTCGACGACGATGCCGCCGGTCGGAAAGTCCGGGCCTTTGACGTAACGCAAGAGGCCGCTCGATTTCGTATTCGGCTTGTCGATCAGATGCAGCGCCGCGTCGCACAGTTCGGCGGCGTTGTGCGGCGGGATCGAGGTCGCCATGCCAACCGCGATGCCCTGCGCGCCGTTCGCCAGCAGGTTCGGGAAGGCGCCCGGCAACACGATCGGCTCTTTCGACTGGCCGTCGTAGTTGGCGCGGAATTCGACGGCGTCTTCATCGATGCCTTCCAGCAAGAGCCGCGCGACTTCCGTCATGCGCGCTTCGGTGTAGCGGTAGGCCGCCGGGTTATCGCCGTCGATGTTGCCGAAGTTGCCCTGCCCGTCCACCAGCGGATAGCGCGAGGCGAAGTCCTGCGCGAGGCGCACCAGCGCATCGTAGATCGACTGGTCGCCGTGCGGATGGAACGAACCCATCACGTCGCCGACGATCTTGGCGGACTTCTTGAACGGCGTACCGGGGTCGAGACGCAGCAAGCGCATGCCGTAAAGAATGCGGCGGTGAACCGGCTTCAGGCCGTCACGCGCATCCGGCAGCGCGCGGTGCATGATGGTCGAGAGCGCATAGGCGAGATAGCGCTCTTCCAGCGCTTCGCGGAGTGCGACCTCCTGAACGTCCATCGGCTCTGGTGGAATCAGTCTTTTACCCATGGCAACGGGTTAACCCCTGTCTGGCGGATGAACAACATCTGATTCGCGGGTTTTAGGGCCACTTTGTGGCGTCTTATTCAGCCGCCATACTGGCGCGCGGACGAAGCACCGCATTGATGAAGCCCTCGCGGGCATCCGAATGGCCCTGCCCGCGCGGCTCCAGCACATTGCGCAGCAGAAACAATCCAGTCAGGCGGAAACCGTCCTCGACATCCTG
>Ga0153956_1002156_pt1 | contig 15177 bp, 24 predicted proteins | sample TSFL040MetaG_FD_104704 | JGI IMG/M metagenome (GOLD analysis project Ga0153956, IMG submission 104704) | Attine ant fungus gardens microbial communities from Florida, USA - TSFL040 MetaG | ecosystem: Host-associated > Fungi > Mycelium > Unclassified | place: USA: Florida, Wekiwa Springs... | reverse complement strand
TATGCCTACTGAAATTAAAGGCTCTCCATCTAAAGAAGTTGTGATGTTATACAATGCGAATGGAATTGTTAGAATATATGGTTTGAACTACTTAGTTGGTGGTCAAAATAATATTTCTAACGCTACATTTATACAAATACCAAATCCACCATTTAGTTAAGGAGAAAATATGTTACCATTTCCACAATTAGTCGTGTATGGAAATACGGCTCCTATTCCTGGAATAGGAATAAAAAGAATGAGCAATACACAACAAGGTACTGCTCAGATGTTACAATATTCGAACGGTGAACTTTATGCTCTTGGTGCTAATACTAATGGTAAGTTCGGATATGGTGGTGCTGGTGGAGAGACTATAACAACTTGGACACAGTTAAGTACTGGTGTTCGTTTATATTCACTAGCACAACAAACAATGATATTAATAATGAATGACGGTACTGTAAAAGGTAGTGGTTCATTAGGTAATATCTTCAGTGCTGCCACAGGTGGTGCGGTTGCTAACAGTACTTCATTGGTAGATATTACTGACCGATACAGTACTTTCAATATCCCAGGTATTAAACAAATTGTTCAGTACGATACACAGGTTCGACAATATGTTATAGATGAAAACAATCAGCTATGGGGTATGGGTACTAGAACATCATATGTATTAGGTAATAATACGAACAGTGGTAGTACTAGTTGGGTTCAGATTGATAATGGTGATAATTGTCAAGAGATACAATGTACGTCACAGGGATTATGGATCAAAAAGATTAATGGTACATGGTGGCGTTGTGGTACAAATGGTAGTGGTTGTTTAGTAGGTGCGGCGGCATCGACAACTTATACAACATTAACACAATTCACAGATTTTGCTAACTTAGCAGATGTAAGTGTTTTGGGTAGCAGTTTAATGATTAGATTAACTGATGGTACTATGCGTTTCTATGGTACACAGTACTGGATAAACAGTGTTGGAGTTACTTTTACTCCGTATACCCCTACAGTTTCTGGTGTATTCGCTATGAATATTTCAGAAAGTTATATAGCGAACTTCCAAGCAATAACAACTCCTAATGGAATTATGGGAGAGGGTACTAATGGTGGCGGTTCATTAGGTATAGGTAATACTTCTAACGCATATGCTGGAACATGGTATCCAAGTATAGGGGTATTCACAGACCCATCAAATACCGCATTAGATACTTCTAAAATTAAATTCTTGTGCACAGGAAACAACTCAGGATTCTTTGCTTATGAAGATGAAGTATATGTGAGTGGTTCAGTAGGATATACACAAAGTGGTGCTGCTAGTAATGGTTTCTGGCAAGTACAGAGAACTCCTAGAAGTGCTATCTGGTCAGCGGCAGATAATCATCCATTATTATCAGGTACAGTAACCAATCTCAGTTCCGCTTCACCTGTAATGAATAGATATGGACATGCTACAGCAGTATGGGGTAAAAAGCTATTAGTTAATGGTGGTATTATTAGTTCTTCCGCATTTGCTGATACGGGTGAAATTAATATCTATGATACAGAAACTGGATTATGGAGTTCTATAGCTAATACTACATCTATCACTAGATACGCACATGCGATGTGTGTTATAGGTGATGTAGCTTATATTTGGGGTGGATATACTTCTCCTAGTGGTGGAACAAATACAAATACTATGTATTCTGTTAACTTGAATACGGGAGTATGGACAAATTTAGCTCCATCAAATAACATAACCTTTGGTGCTTATGCAAGAATGGTTAGTACTAATGATGGTATGATCTATATGTGGGGTAGAGATATTGGTACACAAATGTATCAGTACAATCCAACTACAAATACGTTTGTTACAAAAACTTCTTCTACTTTTGCTGCTGCTGGTCCAGGGGGCGGAGGTATATCATTAACAAATGCTGCTGGTGCAGGTTTTTGTACTGATGGTACTTATATGTATAACTGTACTGCTGTATCTCAAATGGCAAAATATGATCCAACATCAAATACATGGAAACAATATCAAAGTAAAACTACCGGGGCAGTTGGTAAATGTTCTTTCTTAAATGGTGTTCTGTACTGTATTATAAACAACACACTATATTCATATAGAGTTAGTACTGGTGTATGGACAACCGGTGCGGCTTCATTAATGCCTGGTACAAGAAACGCTGCTTCAATGGAAGCAATAAATGGTGCTTTGTACTATATTGGTGGTCAAGGTACATCAAGTACTGATAATTTTTACAAGATTCAATAAGGAGAAAACATGTTACCCTTTCCACAATTAGTAGAATACGGAAATACTGTCATACATAAGGATTGGTATGATGGAGTAGATTTAGTAGCATGGGATAGCTCCCTATTCAACAGTACTGGATTTACTGATTACACAGGTAAAACAATATCAGTTATTACTAATGTGTACGGACAAGGTGGTACTATTCCCACAATTGGAACACAAACCGATTTATCATATGGTCATGGTGTTAACATGAACAGAGGTTCAATTGGTGCTGCTTCTAATCAGGTCAGTACTTCATACTTAACAGGTAATTGGATGTGTGACTTTTGGGTTAAGTACACAACTATAGGAACTCAGAATGATTTTCTTCCATTTTATCCATTAATGAATGATATAAATGCTAGTGGCGGTCGAGCATATGAATTTCAATCAAGAAGTGATACGAAATTTTTCGCTGCGTATTATAATAATGGTTCAAGTGGTGTATGGGTTCAAACATCCAATACATACTTGAATGAATTAAAAACTGGAACATGGCATCACTTTTGTATGCAATATACTGCCAGTACTAGTACCCTAAATGTATATGTGGATGGAATTATAAGAATTACATTCACTGGATATACACCAGTAGCAGTTACTAATACAACACACAATGGTTTCCTTTGGGGAAACTATCTAGGAAGAAGTACTGCATCAGCATGTGTTGAGAGATACAGATTAAGAACTGGAAACTATGTACCTAGTGTTGGTACAATTGGAAGTACTGCTTTTACTCCAGACACACAAACATTATACCCAAACTCATAAGGAGGAAAACATGTTACCCTTTCCACAATTAGTTATATATGGCAATACCAGGCCATCATATTCTGGTGTTTTAGTGATGCATTCCGATAATGGGTTTACCGATTTAGCAAAACCAACAAGAATTATTAATAAATCAAGCACATCTCTAGTTACTACAACTGCTCAACATTTACCAGGATTAACATCATCTTATAATTGTAATCTAGGCTATATTATAATTCCTGCTACGGATATGACTGATATGAATATCGGTAAAAGTACTGGAGATTTTACAGTTGAATGGTTTTGTTATATTACATCTGTAGCTGGAACTCCTTGGTATATAAGTTCAGGTACAGGAACTACCAGTGATGTTAAAGTGTTTAGTAGTACTTTATATCTACAAAATAGAACAGGAGGTTCTAGTGTAGCAGTAAGTACTATCAACAACAGTACATATGTTGGTAGATGGATACATTGTTCTTTAGTACAAGATGGAACAACTGTTACTTGGTATATGAATGGAACACGCATACTCACTGCTGCTGGTCGATGGGGCGATGTTAACACTCCATTACGAATTGGTGGATATGAAAATGTTTCAAACTCATATATCGATCAAATACGTATAACAAATTTAGCTTTATATTCTGGTGCTTCTTTTACAGCACCTGATTATCCATTAGTTTAATTAAAGGAGAAAAATATGTTACCCTTTCCAAGAATGGTAGAGTACGGGAATATAGCACCAACTACACATTGGTACGACGAATATGATGGCTCCTTACTTGCTGCTTATGATAGTAAGAATTTTAGTCAATCTGGATTTACTGATTATGCTGGAGCTTCACAAACAGTTATTAATAATGTCTTAGGAACTGTGGGTTCTTATCCAACAATATACAATGACACTACATTTCAATATGGAACTGGAATCAAAATGAATTTCAGAGGTGCAACCTACACCACTGCTATCCCAGCAGCAACATGGGTTGGAGCATGGACAGTTGATTACTGGCATAGATTAGATACAGTACTGACAAATAATTATCATGCAAACATGTGTTATCTATTCGTTAATGCTAATATTATTAATGGTACTAACTATACACAACGTTTATTAGTACAACAGGATAATGATAGATCATTATATTTGAGCTTATGGAATAATGCTGCTACACCACCTAGAACAGCTACATCAAGAAACGATGAAGTAATCAGTACTACATGGCATCATATAGCTTTAGTATATAATGGTTCAGGAACCTTTAGATTTTTCATTAATGGTATCCTTAAGCAGACATTTACTTATTCAATTTTAAATCCAGTATCACTACAGACAGGTATATATGGTTATCAGTTCATAAATGGTAATAATCATGTATCTTGTATTGAAAGATTCAGAATACGTAAGAAAGCTGTATGGACTGATAACTTCGATACTAATACAATATATTCTTAGGAGAAATTATGTTACCATTTCCAATTATAAGTCAGTTAACCATACAACCAGCTAAACCAACAATACAGGCATTAAACTTTGTTGCTAGTGGTGTATATTTGTTATACAGTACTGGAGAGTTATAATTTAGAGGTCGAGGAAATTCAGGTTATAAGGGAGATGGAACAAATACCGCTGCTCAATATAATTCATGGAATCCATCTAATACTAATGTTATCATGGTTAGTACTGGTCCCGGCCCAGGTGTAGTAATTAAGAATGATGGTACTTATTGGACTACAGCAAGTTCTAACTATATGGGATTAAGTACTGGTTACGTTCAGTATACATGGTCTAACTGTACTTCTAAGTTCACAGCAATTACTAGCAATCCAGGTAATATTAAGCAAATAGTTAGTACTGGTGGTGGAGTTTTTGTTCTATTGTTTTCGGGAGAACTTTATGCTATTGGTTCTAATGTTAATGGTTGTTTAGGTTTAGGTACATCAACGTCGTACTCAGTAACTAACTTCACATTAGTTGGTACTAACGTAAAGAAAATAAGTGCTAGTTCTAATCACGCAATGTATCTTGATAATAACAATACATTATTCAGTACTGGATTTAATGTCTCCGGTCAATTAGGTAATAATAGTACTACCACAGGAATATCATTTACTCAACTATCATTAGGACAATTAACAGGTTATCCATTTGTTCAGGATGTTGTATGTATTTCTAACAGTACTGTTGTTATTTCTAGACAAACTGCTGAATCAGCAAATATAATGTTAGCATGTGGTGCGGCATTATATTCAGGTACAGGAACAACGAGTGGTGGATATACAACATTCGTATACATTGGTACAATGAGTGGCACTACAGCTAGAGTTAGTGCGTTGAGTTCAACTATGGGTTCAGCCAATAACAATATGATAATGACCGAGAAAGGATTATATGCTATTGGTTCTGGACAATATTATCAGCTAGGTAATGGAAATGCTAACGATGTATCAGTATGGACAGCAGTACAAAGCTTACCAACCACAGATTACAGTACTATCAAGTTCTTTGGATCTAGTTCAGAAGGTTCTGCATTTGTTTACCTGGACAAAGTTTACATTTTCGGTGTTGCTGGTCAATGGGGAGCGTCCAGACCCTTACCAACGTTATCAACCGATACACCATATTAATGCAAATAAAAAAACCCGCTCATGGCGGGTTTTTTTATTGTTAATGAGAAGGTAATGATTCTACCAATTCAACGTAACGATTGAATGCTTCGTTAACTACTGGATCTGAATATCCAACGGTTTTTACTTCAATATCAGTACTACGAAGACCAATCAATTGACCTTCAGTATATCCAGTACTATTAGAAGCATAGAACTTCTCAAACGGAGCAAACATATTGATACGACGAGCATCTTCATGCTGACTATCAGTATGGAAATGATTATAGAAATCATGTTTTACAAATTCAGTATGGGTGATCTCTACGATTTGAAGTTTATATTTAATAGAAACTTCTTTCTTTTCATCATGGAGTTCTTTAAGCTTGGACACTGCTTTTTCTAGTGTTCCAAATTGTAATGGTTGTTGCCATTCGCGATCACGTTCACTGAGGCTCACGAAGCGATAACCACCCATTGTATCAAACAACACAGTACTGGCATCATTATCCTTACAGATATAGAATGATGATGTACGTTGTTGTGGAAGATGAACAGTACTAATAACTTTCATATTAACCCCCGAAGCTACGTGAGCCAGAAGAATGTGAACTGAAAGAACTATGAGATGAAGAACTCATTTTACTTACAGTACCGCCAAATCCACCACGAGTGGTTGTAGCAGTCGTAGCAGCTTTAGGTGCTAATGAACTTTTGGGGACACTAGCAGTACCTTTAGAAGTAAAGGAACCAAATGAATTACCTTTGCTATCTACGAACTTACCATACATTGGAGAGCGATAACTCTTTGAACTGTACAGTGGTTGGCTCGGATAGTTAGCATGAGAAGAACTATATCCACTCATTAACGGGAACCACATGAATGAACTATGTGAACCGTTAGAAGTACTTACGTTGTTCGCAGTACTGGTTTGTGAGTTACATTGACCGATACCAAATTCATCTTCACAATCTTTCTGAGAAGAATACTTAGGTGCGACCTTTGCGTTTTGTGCTAATGCGTTCTGGTAATCCAGAGCACATTGATCTTTCGCAGCTTGGTTAGCAGCACTGCGTTCACAATCCTGGATAGTGTTATACACTGAAACGTTCTCTGCTTCATCGCAGCCAGTAAGGAACATAGAACCACCAACAGCGATGAAGATAGCACTATATTTCCAGAAGGTGCGTACTTTGCGAAAACGGTCATAGTTCATTACTTTAGTACGTTTCATTTACTTCCCTCTCAATTAAAAACTCCCCGTACATTGTACGGGGAATGGTATTACTGCTGGTCTTTCTTTACTTCTTCGAACTCAGCGTCTGATTCTTTGGTTTCATCAACCTTAGTTTCGTCGTGCTTCGCCGATTCAACATCGGACAGGATCTCCAGTTCGATCTCTTTGTACTCATAGTACGCCGTGTACGCAAGGTACAGGATGAAAATGAGCACAAGACCCAGCCACGATGCCCACAGCAGACCAGTCAGGGCGAGAGCGATATACAGTGGTGAGCATTCGATGAATTGTTTGAACTCCACCTTTACTTCATTCAGTACACGCTTACCTACCAGTGCTACAACATCTTTAGTGTTCTCGTCCATCTTTGATTCCTCTCGTTCAGTTGATATACGTAGTATACGGGATTACTCAGAGTCCGTCAAGGACTTTTTACGAGCTTTTTCTTCCCGCCGAGCTATGCTAGTATTACGAAGTGTAGTTAATCCTTTCGCCAGTACTGCGAACACAGCAAGGAGAGCGATATAACCAACACACATAGAACCGAACAGATTAGCCATGATAACAAAGAACATGGAACCTGTCAGTACTTCCATTACCTTACATAGACAACCAATGATTGTCAGTAAGATAATAGGCGACGTTGCTTCAAGAGGAATGTAATTACCCAGGAAGTTAAACATACGGTTGAAGGTATCACTGACTTTATCATAGCCGAATGACCAATCAACAGCGAACAGTACAGCAATACCAATCCAGAACCAGGTATACACACTGGCGATGGCTTCTAGAACAGGATGAAACATTATTTTTTACCTCGTTTTGATAAACACCAATCCCTGATACATGATAAGAATGCCAGGAACATACATACGCCAACTACCAGTACTACAATACACAGCCACAACGTCCAGATCGCATAGAAGAATGCCACTGGTGGAGCTACATCACCCCATAGTAAGAATGGGATAGTAAGTATTACTGACAGTACTACATGGACAATACAAGTACCGACAGCATCATCAGTATCAAAGAACTGTTCTTCTAAGAAGTCATATAGATCAGTTCCTAGAGTCCACAGTACTAATACAATGACAGCCATTACCATGATGATATATGACGGTACTGGTGCGTAAGTTAAGAACAAATTGTACATTAGATTTTACCTCGTTTCTCTAAGCACCATGCGTTGAATGAATGTAATAAATGGTGAACTAAGCGAACACTGTACATGAACAGTATGATTGAACACCATAAGTTGAACGCAGCCCAGCCATAGATAAGATTTTCAGTGAAGATAAACCCAAAGGCATTAATAACTAATACCCACCAGAAGTAGATCTTCATGAAGTCTAAGGAGTTCCACCACAACTTCTTAAAGCGATCATACCAATCAGTACCGAACAGCCACATCATGTATACTAACAGTGTCAGTACTACATATACGGCAGAGGGGAAGTAGATGTATGGTTGTACGAAAGTCCAGATGGATTCAATCATATGCGGCGTCCTCGTTTATCTGCGAAGTACTGGCGAAGATCCATAATCTTACCATACAGAAAGATGGCTCCAATTATGATTAGTACAACAGTAAAGTACCCTAAGTGGACATACGGTGCTTTACCGAATCCATCAAATGAGAATCCAATTACTATTGATGCAATACTGATAGATATGCTGAATAATACATGAATGAACAACGGTAGTCCTTCCGCGAACTTAGCACTACTATAGTAATAGTCAGCACAGGTTAACCAACCAATACCAATTACTACTAACGAAGCTATATTCAGGAATAAACAAACCAGTTCAAGTACTTCAAAGATGTTTGTCATTTTCTTATCTCGGTTAACAAAGAACTCCCCGAAGGGAGTTCTATCAGATTACTTTACTTCTTCCAGGTACTGGCTACGTTCGTAGATCCAGTCCATGTAGTGAAGCAGATGGGTACGTTTACGCAGTACCGGATTGGTGCGGATCTCATGAATCGCTTCATCCCAGGTAATGGAATTGCGGTTCAGTTCAACCAGAACATCACGGCAGTAACGTTGACCAGCATCACAAGCACCAGCACGGTTCAACGCACGAGTACTGATAGTACGGTTTTTGAAGTCACGCCCGATTTTGCGGAATTCTTCGGTAGTCAGGTAACGCAGGTTACGAGTAACATCGTTACGAGTTTTCAGAATCGCAAGACCTTCATCAGTGAACATGAAGTGGCGGATCGCAGGGTTGCGAGAACTGATCAACACATCGTTGAATTCACGCCAATCCAGAAGTTTGAGTGCTTCAGTAACTGGCACGGCATCTTGCGTACATGCGATTTGAGAACCGAAACGACGAGCGGTACGGTTGTTACCGAGAATATCTTTGATCACAGTGTACGGCATCTGAATGTCAGCAAGTACATTCCAGCCATCCTGGTAGTACGCAGTTTCCAGAAGTTCAACCCACTGATCAGTACTGAGATTGGTTGGATTCGCACGTTTGTTTTTGATCAGTGATTTGATGATCGGCTTAGACATTTTGAACAGGTAAGTGTTCAGTACTTCAGTGTCTACACCTTCCAGATCACAAATACGAATGGATTTCCATTGTACGTGCGGCAGAAGTGCTTTGTCCAGTGTCAGAAGTGTTGCGTCTTCAATTTGAAGTTTAATCATTTTTCACTACCCTTACGAAGTTAAAGTTAACGACCACGTTTAGACCAGAAATACTTCCTGGACGTTTCGAACCAATTGAAAAGATTGAATGCGACAAACAGAACAATTAAGATCATGTTTATCACGCCTACAATACCATATGCGAAGTTATGTGTAAACTCAGCACTCCTGGCCTGAGTGACAGCACCTAAGCCCATAATAAAGATCCAGAAGAACCACGCAATAGCATTACAAATTGCGAGAACACCGACGAAATCTTTATTCAGTTTAAAGTAGTAGTTAGCACCTGTCCAGTACCCGACGAGGGCAACAATCAGAAATGCTAATACTACGAATGCCAGTACTACACAGATTTCAATAAACATTACAGTTTACCCCGCTTTTTGCCGAAGTACTCTTTCAGTTCACCGAAACCATAATAACATCCGAAGCAAACAATCACCACGTACATTAGCAATGATACGCCAGTACACCACATTAAACCGTAGCGAAAGCCTTTCTCGATGCTTTGTTCAACTAAACTGACGAGTGCCATGTTTACCAGGAAACACATCGCCTGAATACCGATAGCAAGTTTTAACATTTGCTTCGTATCAGATTCCAGTTTAGTATAATAGTCGGCGTATGTCAAGTTCCCGACGAGATAAATTATTGAGATCGCGACCCACACAAACAAGTTGATAGGGGCTAAAATGTCGTACATAGTTACACCACCTTATTACGTTTACGTCCGAAATACTGACGAATGCCACCTGAATGACGCACGAACAGTACTACAGCACCAATTGTTAATACCCATGAACATACGCAGCTAATACCAACGTACATTTCCCAGGAACTGATTTTCTTTGCGGCATCAGGTAACGCAGCAGCGAATATCACAAAGGATATTACTGTTGCTACTAATGAAAGTAGTTTGTAATCACTGATGAAATTATCTGAGAACTTATCATAGTAATCAGCATAAGTTAAGTAACCAATGTACAGTACTACAACTGACACTAACCATAGATGTGTGACAATTAATCCATAGAGTTCCATACAATCCCCTTATGATTCTAAGCAGATTTTTTCTGCGTGTTTTTCCCATTTATTAGGGAACTGATTATACAAGCCAGCAAGCTGTACTGGCATACGTAATGATGGCATACGAAGCTTATCACTGTTACGAAGCATGAAGTCCAGGATCATGTCAGAACCTTTCTGGTCTACACCAAGACCTTTAACAATGTTAGTAGTACGCATGATGTTTTCGATATGAACCATAACACTTTCATTGTCGTGAATTTCGAGATCAATGAACGCACCACGAGTCATAAGAGCACATACATGCGGAGCCAGAGAACTACGACCTTTAGAAATCTTAACCAGATCTTTGTTCGTAATGAATACTACTTTACCTTTGAACTCGAACTGAGTAGGAATTCCAGCATCACGAAGTACCTGAGAAGAACTCATGTAAGTAATGATACGTTTGTCATCGGACTCCAGAGATGCTTTCAGGAGGTTCAGTTTATCTTCTGTATCGAATACATCAACGTCATCGAGTAACAGTACTGAACCCAACTGACGAGCGTTATACAACGCCTGGTATAAACCTAAACCAGTACATTTACCATTAAGATAAAAGTAGTTACAGAAACCAGTATCGTGTGCTTCTTCTAAACGCTGAATGACATTGTATGATTTACCAATACCACTCGCACCCGTTACAGTCATAGACTTAATCGGGTTGTACGGATTCAGGATACATTCTACCATATCCATCATTGCGTCGAAGTTATCTGCGATACGTAATTTCAGTTTTTCACGATGTAAAGACATTTTGACCTCTCTCACTTAACGCAGCCATTATAGCAGACTGAAACGGGCGGTGCAAGGGTAAATACCTAAAATAATCGAGGATTTTTATATGCTACCGTCACCCATACTGTTTGAGTACGGGAACACTGTTGTTCCCCCAACTTATAACGTCCTTCTAAGATTGAAAGATTTCACTACTTCTGCTGATATTAAAGACACTAGCGGTAATAACATCACAATAGTTAATGGTGGTGGAGTTTCCGCTGGTGCTAATTCATATGGTACTTATATGTCATTTAATGGCACTAGTTCTTCTTATTTGAACTTTAAAAATGATTTACTTGCCATCGGAACTAATATGGAACTATATTACAAAATTGGTGGCATTTCGTATCGTGGTGGTCAATATCTAACGTTATTGATGGATACTAGACCAATTAGTACAAATGGTAACTATTTTCTTTTTGGATATACCAGTAATACTGCTGCTCCATTCAGAACATATGCTAATATTAATAATACTGGAGATAATTATAGTACTTTAACATTTAATGCTGTTACTTCTCCACCGATTGAAATTCGTATTAGACTATTAAGTACTGGTACTGAAATATACATAAACGATGTATTATATCAAAGTATTTCTAGAGTTTTAAATATCAATACACTTCAAAATTACACGATTGGTAAAAATGCTTTTAGTAGTACTGCTGCTACTCCATTTTTCAATGGTCAGATATATCAGTTTGAAGTAAGACAACTTTTATAAACAAAAAAGGGAGCCAATGGCTCCCTTTTCTTTTATGCGATCATTGCTTTGACCGCTTTCACAATCTTCTGCCAGAAGGTCAATTCAGCAGGAATCAGGATTGTATGTTGTTCCTGTACTTTCTGTTGCATTTCTTCTGCCTGGCGTTGTGTCGCTGCGATGTTATCTTTACGAATCTTTTCGCGACGTTCTGCTAACGCAGTCTTACCTAACTCGAATACTGAAGCTTGAATCTTGTTATGAATCATATTCAGGAAATCATCAGCCGACATTTTCTTTTTGTTGTACGTCTTGTACACAGAGAAGTTAATGTTCGGGTTCTGAATACGGTACTTATGCTCACGCTCGATAAGCATTACCACCAGCGAGTTCATCAGTTCATTCCACGCATCAGTATTATAGCGGGTAAGCAATGAATCGCTTGTATAGTTATAGCTATTGTTCGGAGCGGAGATGTTACGAACGAACTTACCATTCTTCATATACATCTCTACCAGATGTTTACGCAGGACCGGAGGGAACACAGCACCTTTCGCTAAATGTTCAATATCCTTCAACGAACCCAAGTTCTTCTGGAAATCCAGGTAACAGAAGTTCTGTACCAAAGTACGGGCAGCGTTGTACGGGTTACGTCCGAATGAGATTTGTTCATCGAACCACGATTTAAACTCACTGTATTCCGCAAACAAATTACCACGAGCGGAGTTACAACGTTCACAGAGTAAATGCTGATTATCAATTGTATCAGCACCCGCCAGTGATTTCAGAATATCATGATCCATAGTCATGGCAGTTGGTTTCTTCTTATACAACTGAGAAGATACTAGTACTAAACCGTTCTGAGGATGAATGGTGAAGTACAGTTTGTCATCACCACAGCAATCACATTTCAATCCATCACGTTTAGCAATGTTGATCAGCATTAAGTTACCACTGCTGATTTTGATTTGTGAGCGTACTGCTTCAGTGTTATCCAGGACGTACTGAGCTTTTACTTTCACGTTGTTCATGCTATCTGCTAATGCTTTCATATCAATTCTCTCTTAAAATTTACAGGGAGTCTTTCGTTTCAGTACAGTCATAATAGCAAAAGGCTCGACGGTCGTCAAGCCCTTTTTGTGTTTATTGTGGAGTAATTGAGTTTCGGTACTTGATTAGACCTTTAACCACGACAGTTAGGCCGCCGATACCACCGAACATACAAACACACATTAAGAACATAAATCCTAATGGCGTTAGTTCATCGGGTTTTAATTTAGTTAGTATCTGAACGAGTAACATAGCGAATGCCATAATCAAATACAGTACTGAAGACAACCGCATATCAAAGTTGTCAGTGAAGTACTTGGACACTAATGTATTACGTTTAAAGAATACAAGTATCCATCCACAACAAATGTAAAGCATAAATGAGCACACAATGAATGGTGCTATTACATTTGAAATGTCAATGATATGTTGAAGCATTAAGATTCCTCCCCAAACGGAGAACGAAGGTTACGATTACGTTCACAACGTTTCTTAATACACGCATGAACAATGTTAGTACTTACTTCAGTGAAAAGATACTCAGCAATCTCTGAACGAGTATAACCCTTTTCGAAAAGGGTATTGAAAGTATCTTGTACTGTTTGTGAAAAAGCCCTTGATGCTTCTTCATTAAGCAGAGCACCATTAGGTTTAAGATCGTTGTTGTGGTCTTCCATAGTACTATCCTCAAATGAAAAAGCCCAACATTGTTGGGCTTAATTGTTTACTGAACCAGGTTTGGATGGTTACGTTTAATTGCGGCGACGACTTGATCAATCGGAGCAACAAACTGTTTACCACCTTTCTTCAGAAGCATATTGGTTTGCTTCATTCCGACCAGTTCGAAATTGTCAGTACCGTAATTAATCACAGCACCACATACTTCTTCTTTCAGGCCATACATAAACGCATGAGAACGCAGCTTAGCCATTTCTTTAGAATCGCCACCTGCGAATACTGCGGAGAGTTTCATTTCGAAACCGTTATCAGTGAACGTACAACGTCCACGTTCCAGTTTATCCAGGCCATGTTTCGCTGCGATCTGAGCAAACGCTTCATTCAGGTCAATGGTAACTGCTGCGATTTTGGCACGAATTTCTTCATTGGTCATGATACAAACTCCGGTTCAGTTAAGATAGAGCTATCTTACAGGATAGCTCAGGACTCGTCAAGTACTATTTTAAAGTAAATCCAAATAATACTCTGGTTGAATTGTATTGGTGTACTTATACCATTCTGGTTTCATAACCAGTTTTTCAATAATACGAGCACGAGATAATTCTATTTCCGATTCAGTTGGATTGTAATCATTACAGAATTCACGTGGTATGTCATTAATACAGTTAATAGCAGTATTAGTTATATTGATACCGCGTCGTAAACATTCTGTAACTAAGTCTTCATGCCGCAACTTTAGATACAATAACTTGTCATAAAAGAATGTAACATGACCAGTACCGAGAATATAAGTACTGTTAATTTTGAAAGAGCTTTTGGTTTTACCATCCTGAACATGTTTACGAACAGCACCAAATACACGTGGCAATTCACGATATTCAGCCATAAGGTGTTGGTCAGCAAGTTCTTTAACAGGGATTAAATTAATACGGGTCATTGCTTATTCTCATTTAATTTCAACAGGGCTATAATAGCAAAAAAGGCTGACTCTCGTCAACCTCTTTTTTTGTTACTGCTCACGTTTTACATCATTTAATTTTGGCATTTCTTGCACAACAGTAAATGAATGGAGTGGAGTCTTTCTGTCTTGAGTACTGTAAACTTTACCAACATTGCGTTCAAAGATTATCATCAGTGTGTTATCTTGGCTCACAAAAATTCTATGTTCATCAGTACTGAAAGATTTTACAAAATGAAACCCTTGAGATTTAAGCAAATCAGCAAGGTCTGACATTTTAACAGTATTCCATTTTTTAATAACATTCATGTCCGAACGAATCATAATTAATATCCTTATTAATTTGTTTTCTGTATGTTATTTATTATCCAGACAAATGTTAACCAGTGCTGGCACAGATACTGCCTGAT
>Ga0153956_1002155_pt1 | contig 15185 bp, 14 predicted proteins | sample TSFL040MetaG_FD_104704 | JGI IMG/M metagenome (GOLD analysis project Ga0153956, IMG submission 104704) | Attine ant fungus gardens microbial communities from Florida, USA - TSFL040 MetaG | ecosystem: Host-associated > Fungi > Mycelium > Unclassified | place: USA: Florida, Wekiwa Springs... | reverse complement strand
CCCGCCGCCGCGGCACAACTTCACCGAGCTGCCCCGGATCCGTTCGGAGCGCCCGGCGTTCGAGCTGCACTACCCGCACATGGTCGAACGGATGCGCGCCGAAGCGCACATTGGTCGTTCTCACTAAAGAGAAGTGGCCGTTCACACCAGAAATCAGCCGACCCGCCCGCGCCTCGTGCGCGGGCTGGTCTGCGTCAGGGGGCTGTAAACGATGACCACGAAAGTGTCGGTGCTGATCACGGTCACCGGACTGGATCAGCCGGGCGTCACCTCGACGCTGTTCGGCGTGCTGTCCCGGCACCACGTCGAGCTGCGCAACGTCGAGCAGGTGGTGATCCGTGGACGTCTCACCCTGGGAGTGCTGATCGCGGTGCCCGCCGAGGTCGGTGACGATGTGCTGCGCCAGGACGTGCAACAGGCCATCCGCGGTCTGGGTCTGGACGTGAGTATCGACCGCAGCGACGATCAACCGGTATTGGCCGACCCGTCGACGCACACCATTGTGGTGCTGGGCCGGCCGATCACCGCCGAGGCATTCACCGTGGTGGCTCGTGAGGTCGCCGCGCTCGGGGTGAACATCGACTTCATCCGCGGCGTCTCGGACTACCCGGTCACCGGGCTGGAACTGCGTGTCTCGGTGCCGGCGGGTCCTGGTGTCACGGCGTACGGCCAGCTGCAATCCGCCCTGGCCCGGGTGGCCGTCGACGAGGGTGTCGACATCGCACTGGAGGACTACAGCCTGTCCCGCCGGGCCAAACGGCTCATCGTGTTCGACGTCGACTCCACCCTGATCCAGGGGGAGGTCATCGAGATGCTGGCGGCGCGCGCCGGCGCCGAAGAGAAGGTCGCCAAGATCACCGAGGCCGCCATGCGCGGTGAGCTCGACTTCGAGGAGTCGCTGCGCGAGCGTGTCGCCACCCTGGCCGGACTGCCGGCCGAAGTGGTCGACGAGGTGGCCGACGAGCTGGAGCTGACGCCCGGCGCCCGCACCACCCTGCGCACCCTGCGCCGGCTGGGCTACCACTGCGGCGTGGTGTCCGGGGGGTTCCGTCAGGTCATCGAGCCGCTGGCCGAAGAACTGATGCTGGACTTCGTGGCGGCCAACCACCTGGAGATCGTCGACGGCAAGCTGACCGGACGGGTGACCGGACCCATCGTGGATCGTCCGGGCAAGGCCAAGGCATTGCGGGACTTCGCCAACCAGGCCGGTGTGCCGATGGAACAGACCGTGGCGGTCGGTGACGGCGCCAACGACATCGACATGCTGTCCGCAGCGGGGCTGGGTGTGGCCTTCAATGCCAAGCCAGCCCTGCGGGAAGTGGCCGATGCGGCCCTGAACCACCCGTACCTGGACACGGTGCTGTTCATCCTGGGGATCACCCGTGGTGAGATCGAGGCCGCCGACGCCGCCGACGGTGGGGTGCGGCGGGTGGATATCCCCGAGACATAAGCGGGCCCACCGGTTCGGCGGTTACAGTGGAACAACGTCGGGGGACGAAGCAATTGAGTCGGCGCCTGCCGACGTGGGGAGATGGTGACATGAAGCGTGCTGTGATGATCGGTGGCTGCGCAGTCGGATTGGTCATGGGTTCGCTGTCGGCCGGCGCGCTGTCGGTGGCCGCTCCGGCGTTCGCCTGCCCGTACGGCACCGTCGCCAGCCACTTCGACGGCGTATGCGTCGCGGGCCACGGTTCCGGTGGGGCCCCGCAGGCAGTGCCGCCGCAGACCGGCAGCCGCGGCGCGCAGGTCACCGGGGGCGTCGGCAGCTTGCAGTCGGTGAACGGTATCCCGTGCACCCCCGAGCACTACGGCACCTGCATCGGTCTGATCCAGAGCCAGCAGTAACTGTTACACCACCACGGCGCGGGACTGCGGCGCAGTGCCGCCTGTGACGCTGTGCCAGGCCCGGGCCAACAGCAGGATCGCCTCACGCAGCCGATCGTCGGGCAGCGTGTAGGGCACCCGGATGAAGCGCTCCAGGGTGCCGTCCACTCCGAATCGGGGGCCGGCCGGGATCGTCAGCCCCAGTCGGGACGCGGCCGCCGACAACGCCGAACTCATCGGTGACGGCAGAGCGACCCACAACGACATCCCGCCCTGGGAACGGCTCGCAGTCCAGTCCGGAAGATGTTCGGCCAGAAGCGAATCGAGCAATTCACGGCGGCGTCGCAGGAGTTCGCGGCGGTGCGGTAGCAGTTCATCGGTGCGCCGCAGCAGATGCGCCGAGGCCAGCTGATCGATGATCGCGGTGCCCATGTCGACCGCCGGCCGTAGCGCCGCGATGCCGGCCAGGGTGTCGCGCTCGGCGCGGATCCAGCCGATGCGCAACCCACCCCAGAACGACTTGGACACCGAGCCGATGGTGATGACCAGATCGCGGCGGCCGCTCAGGTATGAGGCGAGCGGGGGCGGCGGTGCCTCGTCCAGCCAGATGTCGCTGATGGTCTCGTCGACGATGGTGCGGGTGCGGGTTTCGGTGATGATGCGCGCCAGGCGCGCCCGATCGTGCGCTGGCATGGTCAGCCCGGTGGGGTTCTGATTGTCCGGGATCAGATAGGCCAGGGCGGGGTTGAGTTGTCGCATCGCGGCGTCGACGGCGTCGAGTTCCCAGCCGGTTTCGGTCATCGCCACCGGCACCGGCCGGGCGCCGGTGGCCGAGATCGCCGACAGCGCACCGTGATAGGTGGGTTGTTCGACGAGTACCCGGTCGCCGGGGCGGGTGAAGGTGGCCAGTATCAGCCCGGTGGCTTGCAGCGCGCCGCTGGTCACCATGACCTGCTCGGGGTCGGTGGGAAGTCCTCTGTCGCAGTATCTTTGGGCGATGGCTTCGCGTAGTTCGGGTACGCCGGTCAGTTCGATGCCGATGTCGTGCAGGTAGGGTGCGGCGTCGTGGACCGCATGGGTCAGCGCATCGAGAGTGGCCGCCGCCGGAGCGGCGAGAGTGGCCTCGGCCAGGCTCAGTGTGGGGGCCTTGGGCGTGTCGGCGGTGATCGGCGTCGTCGGCAGCGCGGTGATGCCGCGGGCGCCGCGTCGGGCCTGTAGATAGCCGTCCTCACGCAGCAGGTTGTAGGCCGCGGTGACGGTGGTGCGCGAGACGTGCAGCGCTTGGCAGAGGGCGCGTTCACTGGGTAGTTGCGCGCCGACCGGTATCCGGCCGTCGATGACCAACAGGCGCAATCCGTCGGCCAGGCCCAGGTAGGCCGGCCCGCTGACGCCTGCTGTACGCCAATTGCCGAGTTCGCGGGCCAACAGATCCACATCGAGCTTGCGGGCGGCGAGGTCCTCGATCATAAGAGCCAGTTTGCGCTAACTGGCTATTTGATAGCAAGCCAGATCGCCGCGAAGATGGGTCCATGGCGCAGAACTGGACCTCGAGGATGTTGACCGGAATACGTGGGCTGGGTATCACCCCGATGCGCAGCGCCTTCCTGCTGCTCGGCCTGTCCGGCTACGGCCTGTCGATGGCGATGATGGTGCGTGCCGGCCTCGGGCTGGATCCGTGGGACGTTTTCCACCAGGGACTGGCCGGGCACACCGGCCTGACTATCGGGGAGGCCTCGGCCGTCGTCGGCGCCGTGGTCCTCTTGGGGTGGATCCCGCTGCGCAACATGCCCGGCGTCGGCACCGTCGCCAACGTCATCGTCATCGCGATCACCGTGGACGCCGGTTTGGCCGTGCTGCCGCACCCACAGTCGCTGTGGATACGCGGGGCGATGATGGCCGGCGCCGTCCTGCTCAACGCGCTGAGCACCGTCCTGTACATCGGAGCCGGTATGGGGCCCGGTCCGCGTGATGGCCTGATGACCGGCCTGGTGGCCCGGACCGGATGGTCGGTGCGGCTGGTGCGCACCGGTATCGAGACCACCGTGCTGGCCGTGGGCTGGCTGCTCGGTGGCACCGTCGGACTGGGAACGGTGGTGTACGCCTTGGGAATTGGCCCGCTGGTGCAATTGGTGCTGCGTGTCGCCCCGCGGCGGTGGCTGGCCGCCAGCGGATGGGCACAGGTGGTGGGCGACCGGTCCGACGAACCGGCCGTCGCTACGATGAACCCGTGCCCGGCGCCTCCAGCGACAATCCCGTAGCGCAAGACCCCGACTCCGGCCAGATCATCGGCTCCGCCGATGCTGATCCTGATCTACTGATCGAGTTCCGCGGCGTCGAGTTGCGCCGCGGCGGCGCGACCCTGGTCGGTCCGGTGGACTGGTCGGTCGAACTCGATGAGCGGTGGGTGGTGCTGGGACCCAACGGCGCCGGCAAGACCTCGCTGCTGCGGATGGCCGCGGCCGTCGAACACCCGTCGTCGGGCACCGCGTTCGTGTTGGCCGAACGCCTCGGCCGCACCGACATGTCCGAACTGCGTTCGCGCATCGGCCTGAGCAGTTCGGCGTTGTCCCAGCGCATCCCGGACGACGAACTGGTCCGCGACCTGGTGGTCTCGGCCGGATACGCGGTACTGGGACGCTGGCGCGAGCAATACGAGGACGTCGACTACCACCGGGCCGTCGACACCCTGGAAAGCGTCGGCGCCGAACACCTGGCCGACCGCACCTACGGCACCCTCTCGGAGGGCGAGCGCAAACGGGTGCTGATCGCCCGGTCACTGATGACCGATCCCGAACTGCTGCTGCTCGACGAGCCCGCCGCCGGCCTGGATCTGGGCGGCCGCGAGGAACTGGTGGCCCGGCTGGCCGACCTGGCTGCCGATCCCGACGCCCCGGCCACCGTGCTGGTGACCCACCACGTCGAGGAGATCCCACCGGGATTCAGTCATTGCCTGCTGCTGTCGGAGGGCCAGGTGGTGGCCGCGGGCCTGCTGGTCGACGTACTGACCTCGGAGAACCTGTCGACGGCATTCGGCCAATCGATAGCGTTGGAGAACATCGACGGGCGGTATTTCGCCCGACGGACGCGCACTCGCGCGGCGCACAGGAGGCGAATATGACCGAAGGCCTGGACCCACTACCGCCACGACCGGCGGCCACCGTGATGCTGGTGCGCGACACCACGGCCGGCATTGAGGTTTTTCTCATGCGCCGGGTGCAGTCCATGCAGTTCGTGGCCGGTGTGACGGTGTTCCCCGGCGGTGGTGTCGACGAACGCGACCGTGACGCCGACATCGCCTGGCACGGCCCGGATCGGCAGTGGTGGGCCGGCAAATTCGGCGTCGACCCGGTCCTGGCCGGCGCGCTGGTCTGCGCGGCGGCCCGCGAGACCTTCGAGGAATCCGGGGTGCTGTTCGCCGGACCGGCCGACGATCCGTCGGGGATCGTCTCGGATGCCTCGCGTTACCGCGATGCACGGCGTGCGCTGGAGAGCCGCGAGGTGTCCTTCGGTGAGTTCCTGGCGGCCGAGAACCTGGTGCTGCGCGCCGACCTGCTGCGCCCCTGGGCCAACTGGGTCACCCCGAAAGAGGAACGGACCCGCCGCTACGACACGTTCTTCTTCGTCGGTGCCCTGCCCGAAGGTCAGCGCGCCGACAATGACAACACCGAGAGCGACCACGCCGACTGGTGCACCCCGCAGGCCGCGCTCGACGAATTCGAACAGGGCCGCTCGTTCCTGCTACCGCCGACCTGGACCCAGCTCGATTCGCTGCACGGGCGCACCGTCGGCGAGGTTCTGACGGTAGATCGTCAGGTGGTGGCGGTGACCCCGACGCTGATCGAGGACCACGGCAACTGGGAGATCGAATTCTTCAACAGCGAGCGCTATAACGCCGCCCGTAACCATCGGGCACCCTGATGGACATCGGTGAATTCGTCCAGATCCACATCTCCGACGGTATCGGGACCCTGCTGCTGGCCCGCCCGCCGCGCAACGCCCTGACCCGCCAGATGTGCCGGGAGATCGCCACCGCAGCTCGTGAGCTGTCGCAGTGCACCGAGATCAGCGCCGTGATCGTGCACGGTGGCCACGAGGTGTTCAGCACCGGCGACGACGAGGGGGAGTACCGCACCCTGAACGCCGCCGAGGCCCGGTCCGCGGTCGCGGTGTGCCGAGCCGCCGTCGACGCGGTGGCGGCCATCTCGAAGCCGACCGTGGCCGCAGTCACCGGCTACGCACTGGGCAGCGGTATGACCCTGGCGCTGGCCGCGGACTGGCGGATCAGCGGAGACAACGTCAAGGTCGGGTCCACCGAGATCCTGGCCGACCGAACCCCCGCCGATGGCGCCACCGCGCGGCTGTCCGCGGTGATCGGCGGCAGCCGGGCCAAGGACCTGGTGTTCAGCGGCCGGTTCGTGGGCGCCGAGGAGGCGCTGGCGCTCGGTCTGGTCGATGAACTGGTTGCCCCCGATCATGTCTATGACGAGGCCCGACTCTGGGCCGCCCGGTTCGGCGACTTCGCACCGGAGGTACTGGCCGCGGCGAAGGCGTCGTTCGGCGCCTGATCGGCCCCGTGGATGTGAACTCCGGGTGGCCGGGCGGTTAGGCTGACCTGCATGACGAGCACCGACCACACGTCCGAGGCCGCCCCCAACCCGCACGCGACCGCCGAACAGGTCGAGGCGGCACGCCATGACACCAAGCTGGCGCAGATCCTCTACCACGACTGGGAAGCCGAGAGCTACGACGACAAGTGGTCGATCTCCTACGACCAGCGCTGCATCGACTACGCACGCGGCCGGTTCGACGCGATCGTGCCCGAGGAGGTACAGCGTGAGCTGCCGTACGACCGGGCTCTGGAGCTGGGCTGCGGCACCGGCTTCTTCCTGCTGAACCTGATCCAGTCCGGCGTGGCCCGCCGCGGCTCGGTCACCGACCTGTCCCCGGGCATGGTGAAGGTGGCCACCCGCAACGGCAAGTCCCTGGGCCTGGACATCGACGGCCGGGTGGCCGATGCCGAGGGGATTCCCTACGAGGACAACACCTTCGACCTGGTGGTCGGTCATGCCGTGCTGCACCACATCCCGGACGTGGAACTGTCGCTGCGCGAGGTGGTCCGGGTGCTCAAGCCGGGCGGCCGGTTCATCTTCGCCGGTGAACCCACCACCGTCGGCAATTTCTACGCCCGCCGGCTGGCCGATCTGACCTGGAAGACCACCGTTGCCGCGATGAAGCTGCCGGGACTGTCCTCGTGGCGGCGGCCGCAGGCCGAGCTCGACGAGAACTCGCGCGCCGCGGCGCTGGAGTGGATCGTGGACCTGCACACCTTCGAGCCCGCCGATCTGGAACGCATGGCGACCAACGCCGGTGCGGTGCAGGTGCGCACCGCCAGCGAGGAATTCACCGCTGCGATGCTGGGCTGGCCGGTGCGTACCTTCGAGTCCACCGTGCCCCCGGGCAAGCTGGGCTGGGGCTGGGCCAAGTTCGCCTTCGGTGGCTGGACCGCGCTGAGCTGGGTGGACGAAAACGTGTGGCGTCGGATCGTGCCCAAGGGCTGGTTCTACAACGTGATGATCACCGGGGTCAAGCCGTCCTAGCCTTCACCCTCGACGACGTCGTCTATCTGACCGGCCCCGGTCGGGAGGCGCTCGCCGAGGTGGCCGAGCGGCCGTTGACCGCGGCCGCTCAGGTTGCCGATATCGCTTGGGCCCGTGCGCGTTTCGGTGAACACGCGGCCGTCCTGGTGGAGACCGTGCTGCTGCGCCGGCGTGCCATGGGCAAGCTGCCCGATGCCGGTCAGTGGCTGTTCACCGATGATGCCCTGCAGCAGGCCACCGCGGCGCCGGTGGCGGCACATCGCGCCCGACGGCTGGCCGGCGCGGTCGTGCATGACGTCACCTGCTCGATCGGGACCGAGCTTGCGGCCCTTCGTGATTCGGCCGCCGGGCTGATCGGCAGCGATATCGACCCGGTGCGGTTGGCGATGGCCCGGCACAACCTGGGCCCGGACGTGCTGCTGTGCCGGGCCGACGCTCTGGCGCCGGTGACGCGGGACTGCGTCGTGGTGGCCGATCCGGCCCGCCGCAGCTCGGGCCGGCGACGTTTCGACCCCCGTGACTATGTGCCGGCATTGGACTCGCTGCTGGCCGCCTATGCCGGCCGGGACCTGGTCGTAAAGTGTGCTCCCGGAATCGATTTCGCCGCACTGCCGGACATGGGTTTCGCCGGTGAGGTGGCCGTCACCTCGCTGGGCGGCAATGTCCGGGAGGCCTGCCTGTGGTCGCCGGGACTGACCGACCCGGCAGTGAGCCGACGGGCCACGGTGCTGGACAAGACCGGGCGGCTGGCCTTCGAACTGACCGACGTCGACCCCGACGACTGCCCGGCGGCGCCGGCCGGCCGCTGGATCGTGGACCCCGACGGCGCGGTGGTACGCGCGGGCCTGGTGCGTCATTACGCCGCGCGACATGGTCTGTGGCAACTCGATCCGGCGATCGCGTATCTTACTGGCAACGAATTGCCCAGTGGGGTAAGAGGATTCGAGGTAATCGAAGAAATCCCGTTCCAGGAGAAGCGATTACGTCAGGCGCTGGGCGCGCACGGGGCCTCGGCCGTCGAGATCCTGGTGCGCGGGGTGGACGTCGACCCCGACGCATTGCGGCTCAGATTGAAGGTCAAGGGTTCCGGGGCGCCCCTCTCGGTGGTGATCACCCGGATCGGCGCCGGCGCGGCCTCCCGGTCGGTGGCATTCATCTGCCGGCCGTCACGCTGACCTGCGATACGGACTTTTGCCGCGGTTCAGAACCCGCGGTCACGGTATGGTTTGGGCAGCGGCGCCTGCCGCGTGATGTGGAGGAATCTGTCAGATGCGCGCCCTCGCCGCCGTGGCGGTCATTGCTGCCGTCAGCGCTGTTGGTTCGCCGACCGCACCTACCGCGGACGCGGCACCCTCGACCTGCGCCAGCCTGTCCGGTGTCGTCGATGCGTCGCAGCACTGCCAGATCAGGCGCACCGATCCGGGCTATTCGCTGGATATCAGCTTCCCGGTGGACTACCCGGACCAGCAGGCGATCCTCGACTACGTCACGCAGACCCGCGATGGATTCGTCAACGTCGCCAAAACCCCTACGCCGCAGGTCAACCCCTACGAGCTGGACACCACCGCGACCAAGTTCAGCGCATCGACACCGCAGCGCAGCTCCCAGTCGATCGTGTTCAAGACCTTCCAGGACGTCGGTGGTGCGCATCCGCAGACCTTCTACAAGTCGTTCACCTGGGACCAGCACGCCCGTAAACCGGTCACCATCGAGAACCTGTTTAGCCCCGGCACCCAACCGTTTGCGGTGATCGCGCCGATCGTGCAGGGCGAACTGAGCAAGCAATCCGGGCTACCGGTGATCATCCCGCCCGGGGTGGGTCTGGACCCGAACACCTACCGGAACTTCGCGATCACCGACGATGCGTTGATCTTCTTCTTCGACCAGGGTGTGGTGTTACCGGAATCGGCAGGCGCACTGCAGGTCTCGGTACCCCGGGCCCCCATCGAATCCATGCTCGCCTAGCGACGAACAGCGGGGGCTCAGGCCGGTTTGAACGCGTAGACCTGGCCGTCGCTGGTGGCCGTCAGCACCCGCCGGTCATGACCGACCGACACCCCGACCGGCCAGCCGGTGGCGCCGGGCAACCGATAGCTGCCCAGCGTGTGGCCGTCGGCGGGGGACAACACTAGTAGCGCCTGGCCCTGCTCGCCGTCGCGGACCACGACATACCCGACGCCGGTTCCGGCACGCGTTGTGGTGGTCAGGGGCTCGACATCGCCGCGGGTCCACGCCACCGTGCCGTGATCACCGTCGTCCTTGACCGCGGTGAGCTTGGTGTGCGGTCCGCCGCCGGCGATGACCAGCCCGTCCGGGGTCACCGAGGGCGGGGTCAGCGGCTGATAGCCCAGGTCCGTCGACCACTTGGCGGTGCCGTCGGCGGAATTGATCGCCCACAGATGCTGGTCACGGCCGTTGACGTACACGGTCTTGCCGTCGGACGAGAGCACCGGGCTGGCGATGGGGCCGCCGCCGACCGCCGTGGAGTTCCACTCCCGGCTCAGCAGCGGGGTCTGGCCGGGGTGGTAACGCAGCCCGATCAGGGTGGGGGTTTCGGCGCCCGGTTGCCACAATCCGGCCACCAACATGCCGCTGGCTGCGGAGAACGCCGGGGCCGCCGATATCGGGCAGCCCGAGTGGGCCGGCTGGCAGTCGGCCAGACCTCGTTCGGAGTCGGTCGGATCGATTCCGCCGACCAGGTCCAGCGGGGTGCTGACGACGGTGCCGCGGTGGGCGTTGAACACCAGTACCTGACCCAGGTGGGTCATCACCAGCAGCTGGTCGGGCGCCAACAGGCGCGGCGTCATCGGCATCCCGATGACGGGCTGGCGCCAGCGGATCCACTGGGTGGGCGGGAACGACAGGATCGCGCCGGGCTGGCCCACGTACACATTGTCGAAACCGTCGAACAGTGCACTGGCGAAGCCGCCGCCCTGCCACAGCCGGGTACACCAGCGCTGCCGGCCGCGCGCGTCGCTCTCCCACACCATCAGCGAGCAGCCCGCCGCGGTCTGGGCGTTGATTCCCAGGAAACTGCCGGAGCCGAGGATGACCTGCGCGCCGAGGGTGCCCTTGGCCGAGCGGGCCCAGTCCTCCTTGAGGTTCTCGGCGCCGGCCAGAGCGGTATAGCTGCTGTTGGCCGCGTTTCCGTACTGAGCCGACCAGCCGTCCGAAGCGTGGGCCAGCACCCAGTTGTCGGTGTTGTCGCAGGCTGTGGCGGTCAGCGTCAGAGCCGCCACCGCGGCTGCGGCAAATCGGCGTATCGGGAGTACAGGCATCGGGTCTAGAGACTATCCGTTGTCGCCGAGAGGCTCGCGTAGGCTGTCCGGCCATGACGACGATGTGGGGCGCACCGATTCACAAACGTTGGCGGGGTTCGCGTTTGCGCGACCCGCGACAGGCGCGCTTTCTGACCCGCGAGTCGCTGCAGTGGGTGCTGGACAACAAGGCCTACACCCCTTGGTACCTGGTGCGGTACTTCCGGCTGCTCAAGTTCAAGCTGGCCAACCCGCACATCATCACCCGGGGCATGGTCTTCCTGGGCAAGGGCGTGGAGATCCAGTGCACCCCGGAGCTGGCGCAGATGGAGATCGGCCGCTGGGTGCACATCGGCGACAAGAACACCATCCGCTGCCACGAGGGGTCGCTGCGCATCGGCGACAAGGTGGTGCTGGGCCGCGACAACGTCATCAACACCTACCTGGACATCGAGCTCGGCGATTCGGCGCTGATGGCCGACTGGTGCTACGTCTGCGACTTCGACCACAAGATGGACAGCATGGAGCTGCCGATCAAGGACCAAGGCATCATCAAGGGCCCGGTGCGGATCGGACCGGACACCTGGGTCGCCGCCAAGGTGACCATCCTGCGCAACACCAGCATCGGCCGCGGCTGCGTGCTGGGTGCGCACGCGGTGGTCAAGGGCGAGATCCCGGACTTCTCCATCGCCGTCGGTGCGCCGGCCAAGGTGGTGCGTAACCGCAAGCTGGACTGGGAGACCTCGGCGGCCGAGCGGGCGCAGCTGGCCGCGGCGCTGGCCGACATCGAACGCAAGAAGAGCGCCAAGTAGTTTTCCCGGCCCTCACCCCGCGCCGAAACGGACGTCTGGGCCGCGACACGCCGCGTTTTTCGGCCCGTTTGTCCGTTTGGGCGGGGTGTCAGCCGCGGTCGGGCAGGGGGCGCTCCACGATGGGCCGACGGGCATGAGGAAGGCGCTCGCCGCGCTTGGCGGCCAGGTAGATCTCCGCGGTCTCCTCGGCCACTGTGCGCCAGTTGAATTCGGAGTTCAGCCGCTCGCGGGCGGCCAGTGCGCGCTGTTGCGCCGCGTCGGGATCGTCGAGCACCTTGCGCACCGCCGAGGCCAGTGCGCCGACGTTACGCGGCGCGCAGGACACCCCGGTCTTGCCGTTGATGACGGCCTCGCCCAGACCGCCGACGTTCGAGGTGACCAGCGGGGCACCGGCCGCCGCGGCCTCCAGGGCCACGATGCCGAACGGCTCGTAGTGACTGGGCAGCACCGCCGCGTCGACCCGGTGCAACAACTCCAAGAGCCCGGCATGGTCGACCCGGCCGACGAAGTTCACGGCCTTGGTGACCTTGTGCTTGCGGGCTTCCTCGACCAGCCAGTCGTACTGGGTACCGTCCCCGGCGACGGTCAGCGTGGTGCCGGGATGGGTACGACGGATCCGCGGCAGGGCGGCGATGACATCGTGCACACCCTTCTCGTACTCCAGTCGGCCGAAGTACAGCAGCTCGGCAGGTCCACCGTGCGTGCGGCGCATCGAGAACGGCCAGCCCGCAGTATCGATGCCGTTGCAGATGACCTTGACGTCGGGCAGCTCGGGACCGAACAGTTCGGTGATCTCCTGGCCCATCGACACCGAACAGGTGATCAGCGAATCCGATTCGTGCACCAACCACGACTCCAGCGAATGCACCTGACGGCTCATGGAGCCCGACAGCCAGCCCGAATGCCGGCCCGCCTCGGTGGCGTGGATGGTGGAAACCAGTGGCACATCGAAGAATTCGGCCAGCGTCACCGCCGGATGGGCCACCAGCCAGTCATGGGCGTGCACCACGTCGGGGGTCCAGTCGCGCAGCGCCAGGCCGGCGCGCGTCATGGCGTGCCCCATGGCCAGCGTCCAGGCCATCATGTCGGTGCCGAAGGTGAATTCGTTGGGGTCCAGCGCGGCGAAGACCGCCAGCACCCCGTCGTTCACCTCGTTGACGGTGGGGTGGCTGGCCGGGTCGGTGCCCGCCGGGCGGCGGCACAGCACGACGACTTCGTGGCCGTCGGCGGCCAACTCGACCGCCAGGTGATGCACATGCCGGCCGAGCCCGCCGATCACCACCGGCGGGTACTCCCACGACACCATCAGGATCTTCATCGCGGCAGCCGCCTCGCATCCAGGGCGCCGAACAGTCCGTCGGCGCGGTTCCAGCCTTCGGCGAGGCGCTGGGCCTGGTCGCGGCGACCCGATGCGAGCGCCCCACAGATCTCCCGGGTCGCATGTGCATGCAGGTGCGCCCGATACCGGGCATATTCCGCGGCGGTGTCCTTGCTGACCATGAATGGCCAGTCACTGGACACCGTCAACAGCGCTTCGCGCAAGATCTGATCGGCCACCCGGTCGCGGGTGGCGGGTTCGCCGGTGCCCAGCACCTTGTCGACCGCAGCCAATGCGGTGTCGACGACCTCGGTGTTGAGCGTCACCAGGTCACTCACCTGTTCGCCGTTCCAGACCTGCCAGTTCTTGCCCGAACCCCAAGAGCTGGGCGGCAATTCGGCCGGTGCGCCGACGAACCCGGCAGCGATGGCATCGGAGAGCGTGCCGACCCGGACGCCGGCGGAGGGCAGGGCGCGCAGCACCCGGGCCAGCCATTCTGGGCCCTCGTGCCACCAGTGCCCGTACAACTCGGTGTCGAACGCGGCCACTACGTGGGCCGGGCGGCCGGTCCGCTCGGATTCCGAAAGCAACCGGCGCCGAACCGTATCGACGAAATCATCGACGTGGGTATCAATGGCAGAGCTCGCGCGGGCCGGGTCGTACGGGGCCTTCGATTCCGAGGACACACTGCGGCCGGTCACCCGGGCCGGCTTGAGACCGGTGAGGTGGTCGTAGGTGTGGAAGTCGCGGTAGGCGCCGTGGCCGGGGTAGCCGGACTTCGGTGACCACACCCGGTAGCTGACCTGCAGGTCGCGGCCGAAGGCGATGACGTCCGATTCGCCGACCGGGCGGCCCAGGCTGGTGTCGCCGTGCAGCGTCGGGCCGTCGACCATGAAGTGGGTGACTCCGGCTGCGGCATAACCGGTTTCCATGCCCGGTGCGTAGGCGCATTCGGGCGCCCAGATTCCGCCGGGGGTGTGGGCGAAGCGCTGCTGCGCGTCGGAAAGTCCTTCGCGCAAGGCGAATTCGCGCAGCCGCGGGTGCAGCAGCGGCTGGAACGGATGGGCCAGCGGGCCGCCCAGCAGTTCGATGGTCTCGGCGTCGATGAGACGGCGCAACACCGGGCTGCCACCGTGTTGCCAGTGCGAGGTGAATTCCTCGATTGCCTCGCCAGCCCGGCGATGTTCGTCGAAACCGAAGGCCCGCAAGGCTTCCGGTGAGTTGAAGGTGTCCTGCGCGCTGGAATCTCTCCCGTCGCTTCGCTCGCCCTGGGAATCTCTCCCGTCGCTTCGCTCGCCCCGGGAATCTCTCCCGCCGCGCACGGTGGTGGCCTCCAACGCGCGCAGCTGCCAATTGGACAGCCACTGGGCCATGCCGGTCAGGCAGTACGGATCGTCGAGTTGGGCGGTGACCACCGGGGTCATACCGAGGGTCAGCAGGTGGCCGCGTCCCTCGTCGGCCAGCTTCCGCAGCATCCGGGTCAGCGGCAGGTAGGCCGTCGCCCACGACTGATACAACCATTCTTCACCGACCGGCCAGCGGCCGTGGTGGGCCAGCCACGGCAGGTGGGTGTGCAGCACCAGGGTGAACATCCCCGGCACCTGCTTCTGGACGGTATCTGTCACGGCCGCACCGCGATTGCCACCAGATCCAGACTGGCATCGATGTCCGGCCTATCGGCGGAACCAGCGTCTAACAGATCGAAGTCGTCGACGGTCACCGCAGCCACATCGGCCAGAAGGTCGGGGGCCCAAGGCAAATCGGCCACTGCCCGGTCGATCTGAGCTTGGATGATCGACCCGCCGTGCTTGGCGTCCAGCTCGCGTAGACCGGCGCCGTGATAGACCCCGAGCATGGCCTCCATGGTGAAGCCCTGATCGGTGAGCAACTCGGTGAGCTCGGCGGCATTGAGTTCGCGGGTGTGGAACGGGTTGATCGGGGTGTCGCTGTCCGGGGTGAAGGTGATGCGGTTCGGGGTGGACATCAGCAGGACACCGCCGGGGCGCAGCACCCGCAGGCACTCGGCGACGAACTGGCCCTGATCCCACAGGTGTTCGATCACCTGGAAGTTGACCACCACGTCGACCGAGGCGTCCGGCAACGGCAGTTCGGCCAGGTTGCCGTGCAGCATCTCCACTCGCGGGTAGCGCGCGCGGATGTGTGCGACGGACGATTCGTCGTAGTCCAGGCCGATCACCCGGGTGGCCACGGTGGCGATGAGATCGGCGCCGTAGCCCTCGCCGGCGCCGGCCTCCAGGACGTCGCGGCCGGCGCAGCGTGCCAACAGGCGTCGGTAGACCACCTCGTGCCGGCGGAACCAGTAGTTCTCCTCGGCCAATCCGGGGACGGTGCGCTCGCCGGTCAGCGGCATCGTTGG
>Ga0153956_1002154_pt1 | contig 15187 bp, 11 predicted proteins | sample TSFL040MetaG_FD_104704 | JGI IMG/M metagenome (GOLD analysis project Ga0153956, IMG submission 104704) | Attine ant fungus gardens microbial communities from Florida, USA - TSFL040 MetaG | ecosystem: Host-associated > Fungi > Mycelium > Unclassified | place: USA: Florida, Wekiwa Springs... | reverse complement strand
GATTTGGCTCAGCTGATCTTCGACCTGAAAAACGCTAACCGCCAGGCGCGTATCAACGTTAAGTTGGTATCAAAAGCCGGTGTAGGTACTATTGCAGCCGGTGTTGCTAAAGCACATGCCGACGTAATACTGATAGCCGGTTATGACGGGGGTACAGGCGCGTCGCCAATTAGCTCAATTAAACATGCAGGTTTACCCTGGGAGCTTGGCTTAGCCGAAGCCCACCAGACATTGGTACGCAACAAACTTCGCAGCCGCGTGGTGTTACAAGCCGACGGTCAGTTAAAAACCGGTCGCGACTTAGCTATCGCTGCCCTGATGGGTGCCGAGGAGTGGGGTGTGGCTACTGCTGCCCTGGTTGCAGGTGGTTGTATCATGATGCGTAAATGCCACTTAAATACCTGCCCTGTAGGTGTGGCTACGCAAGATGCTGAATTAAGAAAACTATTCTCAGGTAAACCAGAGCATATTGTTAACCTGTTCAGATTCCTGGCCGAAGAGCTTCGTGAGATTATGGCTGAGCTAGGTTTCCGCACCATTAATGAAATGGTGGGCCGCGTTCAGTTCCTGAAAGTGAAAGACGGCATCAAGAGCTGGAAAGCTAAGAAAGTTGACCTTTCCGGCATTCTGCACCCGGTAACCAATGCTAAAGATATGACGTTATATAACAGCGAGTCGCAAGATCACGGTATGGCCAATATCATCGACTGGAAATTATGGGAAGATGCAAAACCTGCGCTGGCCGATAAAACCCCGGTATTTGGCAACTACGACGTGATCAATACAGACCGTACCATCGGTGCCCTGTTATCAAATGAAATATCAAAAATCTACGGCTCGGCCGGATTACCTGATAATACTATCAACTACAAATTCAAAGGCTCTGCCGGACAAAGCTTTGGTGCTTTCGCTGCCAAAGGTATTTCGTTCGAGCTGGAGGGCGAGGGTAATGACTACGTAGGTAAAGGCTTATCTGGCGCTCAACTGGCGGTTTACCCGGCTACCGAGGCCACTTTCGTGGCCGAAGATAACATTATCATAGGTAACGTTGCGCTTTATGGAGCTACCTCGGGCGAGTTATTTGTTAACGGTATGGCCGGCGAGCGTTTTGCCGTGCGTAACTCTGGTGCAACTACGGTAGTTGAAGGCATTGGCGACCATGGTTGCGAGTACATGACCGGCGGCCGTGCACTGATATTAGGAAAAACAGGCCGTAACTTTGCTGCCGGCATGAGCGGTGGTATTGCCTGGGTTTATGACGCAGACGGTACTTTTGATGAGAACTGCAACAAAGAGATGGTTGACCTTGACCCGCTTACCGCGCAAGACGAAGAAGAAATTTTGACCCTGTTGCGTAAGCACGTTAGCTTAACCAAAAGTAAACTGGGCCAAAGCATCGTGAAAAACTGGAACGAAGCATCAACCAGGTTTGTCAAAGTATTCCCGAAAGAGTACAAAAAAGTTTTAGAGAAAAAAGAATATCAAACTATCAGCAAATAATTTAGATGGGAAAACCAACAGGATTTCAGGAGTTTGACAGGAAAATGCCTGAAAAATTATCGCCTGCAGAACGTGTAAAAAATTACAACGAATTTGAAAAGTTATATTCTGACGAAGAGTTAAATAAACAATCGGCACGCTGCATGAACTGCGGTATTCCATTCTGCCACTCAGGCTGCCCGCTGGGCAATATTATACCTGAGTTTAATGATGCGGTATACAACAAGAAATGGGAAGAAGCCTATCAGATATTGTCATCAACTAACAATTTCCCGGAGTTTACCGGCCGCATTTGCCCGGCTCCTTGCGAGTCGGCCTGCGTGTTGGGTATCAACAAACCTGCCGTAGCTATCGAGGAAATTGAAAAACACATCATCGAGATTGCGTACCAGAAAAAACTGGTTAAACCTACCGCTCCGCTAATAAAAACAGGTAAATCAGTAGCCGTTGTAGGTTCTGGTCCCGCTGGTTTGGCTGCTGCTGCCCAGTTGGCAAAGGCTGGCCATGAGGTTACCGTTTTTGAGCGCGATGATAAAGTTGGCGGTTTGCTGCGCTATGGTATCCCTGACTTTAAGTTAGAGAAAAACGTGATAGACCGCCGTGTTGAGGTGATGGAGAAAGACGGTATTGTATTCAAAACCAATACAGAGGTAGGTAAAGATATTGCTGCCGATGAATTGGTGCGTAACCATGACGCTATTGTATTAGCCGGCGGTTCAACCATTCCGCGCGATTTACCAATTCCGGGCCGCGAGCTGAAAGGCATCCACTTTGCTATGGATTTCCTGAAACAACAGAACAAACGTGTTGGCAGCTCGCCAATTAAAACCGAAGATATTTTAGCAACCGGTAAAGACGTTGTAGTTATTGGCGGCGGCGACACCGGCTCTGACTGTGTAGGTACATCAAACCGCCAGGGTGCTAAATCCATCAAACAGTTTGAGGTGATGTTCCAGCCGCCCGAAAAGCGTACCCAGCACATGCCTTGGCCATCATATCCAATGCTGCTGAAAACCACAACCTCGCACGAGGAAGGTGTTGAGCGCCATTGGGGTATCAATACCAAAGAGTTTTTAGGCGATGAAAACGGCGAGCTAAGGGCCCTGCGTATTGCTGATGTGGAATGGGAAACTGATTTCTTAGGTCGCCCGGTTAAGTTTACCGAGGTTGAAGGGTCAGAGCGTGAAATTCCTTGTCAGCGTGTATTCCTGGCGATGGGCTTTTTGCACCCCCAACACTTCGGCATGATCGAGGAATTGGCTGTTGAACTGGATGCACGCAAAAATGTGAACGCTAAAGAAGGTGTGTACCGCACCAATGTAAGCAAAGTATTCTCTGCCGGCGACATGCGCCGCGGACAATCACTGGTGGTTTGGGCCATCTCTGAAGGCCGCGAATGCGCCCGCAAGGTTGACGAGTTCCTGATGGGCCACTCAGACCTGGAAAGCAAAGATTCTGTAAATCAATTTGATCAGGTGTTTAGTTCATAAACCCCTGTTGGTATAAAATAAAAGCCCCGCTGGTTTTGGTATCAGTGGGGCTTTTATTTTGTCTGATTTTTTCAGGATCTATAAAAAACGTATTCGCCCTTAAGTATTAAGGATGTCCGAAACAACGTCCGGCAAGAGAAATGATTTGTTTATCATTACGAAACCAAACATTCATTGCACAATAAACAGGGTATATTGTCAATCCTTTTTTCCGCCGCCAAACACCGAGAAGTGTACATAACGTTTCGGGTTTTCTTTTAAGTCGATAAATAGCAGATTCAGATTATCAGACGCAGCCTGCAAATTTTTGTAAAGCTTGTCGTCATTAATTAATAAGCCCATTGAGCCTTTGTTGCTGTTAATGTTGGCAATAGTTTGCTGAAGGTCTGACATTGCCTTATTGGCATTGTCCAGTGTTTGTTTGATATTGCCATTGGCCAGGTCGCCGCTAAATTTCTGGAAATTGCTTGTAACGTTGTTTAATCCGGCAGTGGTAACCCTAAGGTTTGCAGAAACGGTTTCGGCGTTGGTTAAAATGCCGTTAATATGGCTGGACTGCGCACCAACCAGCGCATCTATTTTTTGGGTAGTGCCCTCAAGTGTTTGTAAAGAGTTGGCAATACTTGCAAAGCTGCGGTCAACATTTTTTTGAAAGTTAGGATTTAAAATGGTATTAATAGCCGCCAGCGATGAGTCAAGTTTGGTCATTAGGTTTTCGGCTTTGGTTTGGATAGGTTGTAAGCTTTCGGCCAGGCTGCCTTGAATATCGGCACGCAGGGTGTCTTTGTTTTCGGCTAATTGTTTGCTATCGCCCAATAAAAATACAATGGCTTTACTGCCCAGCAGGTCGGTGCTTACCAGTTTGGCAAGGGTATTAACCGGCACATCATATTCTGATTTGATCTTGAACTCGACAGTGGTTTTACCATCACCGCGTAACTGCATTTTTGATACGTGACCAATCTGGAACCCGTTAACCAGCACCGGTTTTGAAACGGTAAGCCCGTCTACACTGCCATAAACGGCATAATATTTATTGGATCCCGAGAAGATGTCATTTCCTTTTAAAAAGCTGTAGCCAAGTATAAGTATAGCAACAGCTATAACCGTAAGTGCGCCTATTTTGGTCTCGTTTGAAATTTTCATATATAGTAGATGTGATGTTAGTTTTGGAAATCAATTGCAAGGTATGATGTTTAAATTTTTCACTCATCCTGCACACATTTCTCACATTTAACCCCGATAACCCATCGGGACTCACACCTCTATAACCAATTATTGGGTTACTTGTTCTACGCTGGCCCTATAATTCTTTAACGCCCGTATAATTGAAGCTACAATTTCGTTCTGCCCTTCGTCTGAATTAAGATATTCTTCATCGTCGGGGTTGTTGATATAACCTGTTTCAATCAATACTGATGGCATAGCACTATGGCATAATACCAAAACGCCTTGTTCACGTATACCTTCGCTCGGGCGGCCATCCGTATCAGTAAATTCCTCGTTAACTAAAGTGGCAAAATGTATGCTGCGCTGCCTGAATTTGCTTTTGTATTGATTGATCAGGATGATCGATTCCGGATCATTAGGGTCAAGACCGGAATTCATTTCTGATCCCTCATTTTCTTCACCTTCAGCTAATTGGTTCTTGCTGATAGCCTTTTCTTCTTCCCGCCCGCGCCATGTGCCATAAACTAATACCAGCACACCTTTGCCTGAGCGGTTAGGCACACGCACACTTCGGTAAATGGTTTTACCATGTTTTTTACCCACTGCTTCGCGCACAACCCTGTCGGCAAGCGAGTTGCAATGCAATGAAATAAATAAGTCGCCTTTATTTTCATTAGCTATCTCTGAGCGGCGTTCCCACGAAACATCGTCTTCATTACTACGGGTAAGCACGCCTTTAACGCCTGGAAGTTCTTTTTCTATCGCTGCCTGCAATTTTAGGCCAATAGCAAGCGTTACACCTCTTTCGGTAGAGAAAGAACCATCAGCTCCGTGCGAGAAATGGCCCGTACCGGTAGGTTTGCCGCCGTGTCCGGGATCTATTATAACGGTTTTAAATTTAAAGCCGCGGTTTACAAGGGTATCTTTTTTTACCGGTTGGGGTAATGTGAAACAAAATAACGAAAAGCAAACAGGTAATGCCAATAATCCAAAAATCAATCTTTTCAATGCTTTATTTTTCATTATTTTTGAACGCTGTTAAAATATCTGCAACACTATTATAATTAAAATTGAAATTCTTTAACCTATCTTTTCTATTTGCACTTATATTAATAGTAAACCTTATTGCGTATGCCCATACGGGTAGCAGCATCAGGTTTAGATCTATTGCCGATACTATAATACAGCTTGACTCAACAGATAAATTTCCTAGAATTAGCGCTAAATTAAAAAAATCTCAGAGAACATCTAACGCCAAAAACGATACGATACCAAAAGTTATTGCGGGCGATACTACAAAAAAAGACACCTCGAAAAAACTGAATGCCCCCGGCCGTATTGACTTTAGCAACGATACCGCCAAAAGAGGGATAATATTAGACACAAACAGAACCGGTACACCCGACACTTCAAAAAACCTGGATAATGATATTAAGGAGGTTGCCGACTCAAGTTTTAACGACATGAAAACCAGTGTAAGTTATCGTATAGGTAACGCCCGCGTAACTTATGGCGATTTTGAGCTGGATGCCGAATATATACGTATTGACCGTAAAAACCACCTGATATTTGCCAGCGGTCAAAAAGATAAGAAAGGCCGCTATATCGGTCGCCCGATATCTAAGCAGGGCCAGGATTCGCCAATTACCTCCGACTCATTGTTGTTTAACTACGAAACCAAAAAGGGATTGATCTTTAATCCGTTTACCGAGCAGGATGGTAATTATATATCGCATGGCGAAGCCAAGAAACTGAATGAGGATGAGGTGGCGTATCATAACATTATTTTTAGTGCCTGCGATAAACCCTCAAAAGGCGAAACGCCTGATTATGGTATTGTGATAACCAAAGGTATCGGCGAAAAGAAACGTATTATATCCGGCCCGGCTTATCTGGAGATTGAGGGTATTCCTATACCAATAGGTATACCCTTTGGCTTTTTCCCTAAGCCAAATACGCGGTCGTCGGGTATTATGCTGCCCACGTTTGGCGAGGATGCTACACTAGGTTTCTTTTTGCGTGATTTTGGTTATTATATAGGTATAAGCGATTATGCCGATTTGACCAATACCGGAACCTATTATTCAAACGGATCGTACGAGGTTAATAGCACGCTTAATTACATGAATCGTTATAAATACAACGGTAGTTTAAGCCTGGCCCACAGTTCGCACAACTACGGGCTTGAGGGCGATCCGCCTCAAAAGGACTTTCATATTAATTGGCAGCATGCTCAAAATCCAAATGCCAGTCCGGGTAGTACATTTAGTGCATCGGTAAATGCAGGTACCTCAAGCTTTTATCAAAACAACCCGGCGTCAACCGGCTATAACCTGCAGCAGTTAACACAAAACAACCTGCGTTCAAGTATATCATACTCAAAAACCTGGGAGGGCACGCCGTTTAATTTAACTACCAGTATTGACCATAGCCAGGATCTGACCAACAAAACGGTGTCGTTAACCTTGCCGAACATTAATTTCAGTATGTCAAGTATCAACCCTTTTGATTCAAAAGACAGGGTTGACGAACAGAAATGGTATCAAAAGATAACTTTGGCTTATAGCGCGCAGGCTACTAATACGCTTACTAACGTGCCCGAATCGCAGTTGTTTAATAAAGAAACGCTTACCAAGCGCCTGCAAAATGGAATACAACATCAAATACCACTAGGTTTAAGCTTGAATGTTGGGTTCTTTCAGTTTAATATCAACGCTAACTACACCGAGCGCTGGTATTTTCAATCTATCAACAAACACTACGCTCGTGCCGACTCATTGGCAACCGATACCATCCCCGGCTTTAACCGAGCAGGCAACTATAACTTGAGTACAGGTTTATCAACCAAAATATATGGTATGCTAAACTTTAAAAACAGCAAGATCATGGCCGTTCGTCACGTTATTACACCTAACATCAGCTTTAGCTATTCGCCGGATTATTCGAGCCTTGACCGCCCTTATAATCGTATTATTGTAAGTAATGCTACAGTACCATACCCGGTAGTAAGCCAGCGGTATTCTATATTTTCAAGTTCGCCTTTCGGATATCCGCAGGGCGGTACGCAGGCGGGTTTAAATTTTAGTGTTGATAATACGCTCGAGGCCAAAATAAGGCCCAAGAGTACCGATACTTCGCAAACGGCCAAGAAAATACAGTTGTTACAAAGTTTATCGTTCTCCACCTTTTACAATTTTGCAGCCGACTCGTTTAAGCTGACGCCGATATCCCTATCGGGCCACACCGGTTTATTTGACGATAAAGTTAATGTAAGCTTTAGCGGCTCGCTTTACCCTTATGTGGTTAAGGTATATGATACCATCAGAGCTGGTAAAGTAGAGGCCTATTCGCGCAGGTTTGACCGTTATACCTGGCAGGACGGCAAGCTGCCGCGGCTAACCAACTTTAGCTTCTCGGTGAGCGGGACGCTTAACCCGGCAGCATCCCATCCGCAGGCAAATAATAATAATAATTTGATGCCGGGGGCTTACAACCCGAATATGCCGAATACGCTGGCCAATTCAACCGAGGCGCAGCGGCAAAGTCTGGCTTTATTAAATAGCGACCCCTCGGCTTATGTCGACTTCAATATTCCCTGGAACCTTGTGGTTAATTATAACTTTAGTTACAGCGATAATTATACAACGTCCACACATGTAAACACGGTGATGCTTAGTGGCGACTTTAGCTTAACGCCCAAATGGAAGATACAATTTAATACCAACTATGATTTACAGGCCAGGCAGCTAAGCAGTGCCACTTCATTTGCTATTTACCGCGACCTGCACTGCTGGGACCTCTCGGTTAACTGGCTGCCGTTTGGTTTCTATAAATCGTACAACGTTACGCTCAAGGTAAAATCAGATATTTTACAGGCTTTGAAACTGAGTAAGCGCAGCGATTATACCAGCAATGCCAACTTTAACAGCTACTAACATGCTTGCAGAGATCATAACTATTGGCGATGAGATACTAATAGGGCAGATTGTTGATACAAACTCGGCCTGGATGGCGCAGCACCTAAATAATGCCGGCATACGCGTAAAGCAAATATCATCAGTGTCTGACGATAAATTGCATATACTTACTGCCTTAAAAGAAGCCGGTGAGCGAGCCGACCTGATCTTGATAACCGGGGGCTTAGGACCCACTAAAGACGACATCACCAAAAATACGTTGGCCGAATACTTTGGCGTGGGTATGATTGAAAACAAAGAAGCACTGGATAATGTACTGCGCATTTTTGAAAAATATAACCGCCCTATGCTGGATATTAACCGCGCACAGGCTATGGTGCCCGAAAATTGTGAAGTTATAGTCAATAAAAACGGTACGGCGCCGGGTATGTGGTTTAATGTCAGCGGCAAAACCTATGTATCTATGCCGGGTGTGCCTTTTGAGATGATGTATATGATGGAGGAGGAGGTGATACCCAAAATTCAGAGCTTATTTAAATTGCCAGGCATAGTCCATAAAACCATATTAACGGTTGGCGAGGGCGAGTCATTTCTGGCTAAACGTATTGAAGATATTGAAGATTCACTGCCAAAACATATCAAGCTGGCCTACCTGCCCAAGCTGGGGCAGGTGCGCTTGCGCCTAACCGGCGAAGGTAACGACAAGCAGCTGCTAACCGCCCAGATTGAGCAATATGCCGCTAAGATTGTTGAACGGGTGGCAGAGCACGTAGTTGCCCGGGAGGATATAGCCCTTGAGAAAACGATACTCGAATTTATGGGTGAGCGCGGTTTAACACTGTCGCTGGCCGAAAGTTGCACGGGGGGATATATCGCACATTTATTTACGCAGCATCCGGGGTCATCAAAGGTGTTTTTAGGCGGCGCAGTTTCTTACTCCAACGGATTAAAGGAAAGCGTACTAGGCGTAAAGCATGAAACTTTGGAAACCTATGGCGCCGTGAGCGAAGAAATGGTTGTGGAGATGGCAGAAGGCGCAAGGCGTAATTTTAAATCGGACTATGCCGTTGCAGTTACCGGCATAGCCGGGCCTGACGGCGGTACGCCCGTTAAGCCGGTGGGCACCGTTTGGATAGCGGTTGCATCTGCCCGACAAACAGTGCGAAAGAAATTCACATTCGGTAATAAAAGGCTTCAAAACATCGAAAGAAGTGCCTCAGCGGCATTATTTATGTTGAATACTTTACTTAAGGATGTTAAAAAGTAAGCCGCATAATTTCTAATTTTGACCTATAGAACTATATTTTAACGTATGGCTAAATATCAGCTATTATTGCCAAAGATGGGTGAGAGCGTTGCCGAAGCAACGGTAATTAAATGGATAAAAAATCCAGGCGATTATATAGAAGCCGATGATGCGGTAATGGAAATTGCCACTGATAAAGTTGACTCTGAAGTTCCGTCGCCGGTATCAGGCAAATTAGTGGAACAACGATATAAAGAAAATGATGTAGTGCAGGTAGGCTCAGTAATAGCCATTATTGAGACTGACGAACCCGAAAAAGATGCGCCTGCCCCGGTAGCTTCATCTGCCCCGGCGCCTCAACCTGCACCAACACCGGCTCCGCAGCCTGCGCCTGCCCCGGCTCCGCAAACTACGATGGGTTATCAGCCGCAAAACATACCGGGCATTGACCAAATAGATGCCCGTATGCAACAGATGCCTGCACCGCAAACCTATGGGGCTAAAGGCGGGGCAAGGTTTTATTCGCCGCTGGTTAAGCACATCGCACAGCAGGAAAATATTAGCCCGGCCGAACTGGACAGTATACCGGGCAGCGGTGCAGATGGCCGTTTAACTAAAGACGATCTGTTGGCTTATGTTAAAAACAGAACCGGTAGCCAAGCTGCAGCACCTGCACCAACACAGGCTCCAACCCGGCCGGTTTATCAAAATGGCGTAAGCAATGGTAATGCAGTGGCTGCACAGCAAGCTGCACCGAAACCGGTGGCAACACCTGCACAAACTTTAAAACACGAAGGGCCAAAGCCTGGCCAAACTAAAATAGAACATTCCAAACCGCTAACCGCCAGTGGTGCCGACGAGATCATCGAGATGGATAGAATGCGTAGACTCATAGCCGAGCACATGGTGATGAGCAAGCATACATCGCCGCACGTAACCTCATTTGTTGAGGCCGACGTTACCGGGTTGGTATTGTGGCGCGAAAAGGTCAAAAGCAGCTTCGAGAAACGTGAAGGTGAGAAAATTACCTTTACCCCTTTATTTATCGAGGCAGTAGTAAAAGCCATTAAAGATTTTCCAATGATCAATATATCGGTTAACGGTACGCAGATCATTAAAAAGGCATCTATCAATATCAGCATGGCCACGGCTTTGCCAAATGGTAACCTTATTGTGCCGGTAATTAAAAAGGCCGAAGAGCTGAACCTGTTGGGCTTAACCAAAGCGGTGAACGGCCTGGCCGGCAAAGCGCGCGCCGGCAAGCTGCAGCCTGATGATGTTAAAGACGGTACTTTTACCATTACCAATGTGGGAGCTTTCAACAATTTGTCGGGAACGCCAATTATTAACCAGCCGCAGGTGGCTATTTTGGCGGTGGGTACTATCAAGAAAAAACCTGCTGTTATTGAAACACCGCAAGGCGATGTAATTGCGATAAGACACATGATGATGATGTCTTTATCGTATGACCATCGTGTAGTGGATGGTGCTTTGGGCGGATCATTTCTGAGCCGGATAGCGCACTATCTGGAAAACTGGGATACCGACAGGCAGGTGTAATTAGCAAAAAAACTTCCTCGAAAAATCAAAACAAGCATCGGCTGTTTGTGGTTTAGATAACAGAGGCGGCTTTATGCTGCCGGTAACTTAAACTAATAAACAGCCATGGAAAACTATGAAACTTTAGTGGATGCCACTAACGATTTGATGAAAAGAGGATATACTGCCAACCTGAGTATGGAAGGCGATACCATCGACGATAAGTCGAGAGATATACACATGACTGCGGACGATTTCTCTATCGATGAGTTTTACCGCTTTGAGGGCCCGAGCAACCCGGCCGATATGTCGATCGTATATGCGGTGAGCTCGCCTAAGTATAACCTGAAAGGAATTATTGTAAACGCCTACGGCACTTATGCCGATAATAGCGCCTCGGCTATTGAGGCCAAGCTGCATCATTACATGGTGAGCCACAACCTGCACAGCAGCGACAGGCCGCAAGCTAAGTAACACCCTCATCTGCCCGGCGATAGCGAAAGATCTTATACGAGCAATACAGCAAGGTTTATAAGATCTATCGCTATCTTTTCGGGATGATATTTTTATTTAAGACCTTTCAGTAATTTCTTTCCTTTATTCTGTATCGCTGCCGACCCATCCTTCATTAAAAACTGCAGTTGGTTACGCAATTCATCTTTTATCCAGTCATGCTCACTCCTTAAGTTGTACAAGGCTTCGGCCGAAAATGCTTTTACGGCTATCTTTACCTTGGGGTCAATCATCCAGTCAAATAACTGTTCTATCACCGGTTCCATATCCAGCTGCGCCATTTTTTCTTTAATAACTTTTGGCGCCTTTGGCGATGTGGTATGCATTACTATTTTGGCATAGTGCCTTTGTACGCCCAGCCATTTAATGGCGGGTATAGCTTTTAAAATATCGTCCAGGTACGATGCGTAGGTTTCTGGTTGTTGCAGGTACAGGTTTTCCAGTATCCAGGCAGCCCTGAAGGCGATGGCTTCGTCTTGATAATGGGTGATGGCTATCAGGTCGCGCAGGTTAAACTGCTCGTCGCGCAGTATGCAGCTAAGCTCTAAAACCTTTAGCTTGGTTAAGGTTTTCTTAATGCGTGCTACGAGTTGATTTTGATCCATTTTTGGTTGAGGATGTTATATTTCTCCGCGGTCTTATCATGCGATGTTCAAATTCTTAAAATTACGCACTAAGCATGTAAAAAATGATACATTTGTTCACTTCAATTTTAACAACTACTTAGTTATACATGGTTAAATTCAACCGATTTACACTTGACAATGGCCTGCGTGTTATTGTTCATGAAGATAATACAACACCAATGGCGGTAGTCAACATTCTGTATGACGTTGGCTCGCGCGATGAGAACCCGGAGCAAACCGGTTTTGCCCACCTGTTTGAGCACCTGATGTTTGGCGGCTCGGTAAACATCCCAAACTATGACGGCCCGCTGCAGCAGGTAGGTGGCGAGAATAATGCCTTTACCAGCAATGATATCACTAATTATTACATTACGCTGCCGTCGTCAAATCTGGAAACCGCCTTTTGGCTGGAAAGCGACCGTATGCTAAGCCTGGCCTTTAGCGAAAAAAGCCTGGAAGTGCAGCGCAATGTGGTGATAGAAGAATTTAAGCAACGCTACCTGAATCAGCCTTATGGTGATGTTTGGCTGCGCCTGCGCCCCATGGTATTTAAGAAACACCCGTACCGCTGGGATACCATCGGCAAAAAAATAGAGCACATTGCCGACGCGAAGATCGAAGACGTAAAAGCTTTCTTTAAAAAACACTACAACCCACAAAACGCTATTATGGTAGTTGGGGGCGATGTGAAAACCGAACAGGTAAAAGAGCTGGCCGAAAAATGGTTTGCCCCCATACCGGCCGGCGAAAAGTATCACCGCAACCTGCCATTGGAAGACGAGCAGCATGAAGCGCGTCGCGGTAGCGTAACCGCTAAAGTGCCGGTTAATGATATTTATATCGCGCTGCAAATGCCTGGCCGCCGCGAGAAAGAGTTTTATGCGGTTGAATTGATCTCTGATATCCTGTCGCGCGGCAATTCGTCGCGTTTATACCGTACACTGGTGAAGGACAAACAATTGTTTAGCGAGGTGCATGCTTATGTTTTTGGCAGCCTGGATAAAGGTATGTTCGTGCTGGAAGGTAAACCCACTGAAGGCGTATCCATCGTAGATGCCGAAGCCGCCATTTGGGCCGAGGTAGAAAAACTGACGGTAGAAGAGGTATCGCTGGAAGAGCTGACCAAAGTTCAAAATAAAACCGAGTCGACCATGATATTCTCTGAAATGTCATTGCTGGACAAAGCTATGAACCTAGCTTATTACGAATTACTAGGCAATGCAGAATTGTTTAACCAGGAGACGGAGAAATTCCTGGCCGTGACTCCGGCGGAGATCAAAGCTGAAGCGATAAAATTGTTTAGGAAAGATAATTCATCGACGCTGGTTTATTTGGCGGAGTAGTTCGTCATTAGTCAATTGTCATTGGTCATTAGTAATTTGAGCTTATGAGTAATAAATTAGAAGATTTGGAAATTTATTTATTATCAGAGTCGATAGCTGATGACATTTGGACAATAGTACTAACCTGGGATTATTTTGCTAAAGACACTGTTGGAAAGCAGTTGGTAAGATCGGCCGATTCTATCGGCGCTAATTTGGCCGAAGGATTTGGGCGGTTTCATTATAAGGAAAACAAAAATTTCTGCTACTTCAGTCGCGGATCTTTAATGGAAACCAAAAACTGGATAAAAAGATTGTATAAGCGTAATTTAATTACGGCAGAACAATATCAAACTTTATTAAGCAGGCTTGAATTAATACATCTCAAGCTAAACGCATATATTAAATTTATAGGAAAAAAGTCTGAGTCGGTAGCCACTAATGACTAATGACCAATGACCAATGACAATTAACCAATGACTAATACATTAGACAGAACCATAGCCCCACAATTTAAGGGCATTGACCATATTAACCTCAAAAAACCCGAAAAAATTGAGCTGCCAAATGGCTGCAATTTATTCGTGCTAAACTCTGGCGATCAGGAATTGGTACGCATTGAGTGGATATTTAATAACCTGCATTTTAATCCGGCTAAACCCTTGTTAAATAACGCAGTAAACACTATGCTTGCCGATGGTACCGAAAGCTTAACCGCTGCCGAAATTGCCGATAAGATTGATTTTTATGGTGCATTCCTTTCGGCCGATTATGGCTTTGAGCAATCGCAGGTTACCTTATATTCGCTTACCAAGCACCTGGACAAAACCTTGCCGGTAGTCAAGGATATTCTAACCAATTCTATATTTCCGCAAAAGGAACTGGATACTTATATCCGCAACCAACAGCAAAAGCTGCAAGTTAACCTGAAAAAGAATGATGTTGTTGCCCGTCGTACGTTTAATAAGGCCATATACGGTAATACCATATACGGTCTGAATGCCGAACTGGAAACCTACAATTCACTGAATCGCGAAGATTTGCTGACGCATTACAAAGAAATGTACCAGCCGTTAAACTGCACTTTGCTTATTGCCGGTAAGGTTGAGCCGGGCGCGGTAGCTTTGCTGGCCGATATGTTTGGCAAAAGCTGGGAAAGCCAGTCGTGCCCTGCTGATACCACCCAGCCCGACCTGAATCCGGCTGTAGATCGTTTTTATTTTATTGAGCGACCGGAAGCCTTGCAGTCGGCTATTCGCATTGGTACGCCATTTATTAACCGCCAGCATCCTGATTTCCCAGCGGTGCAGGTTTTAAATACCGTGTTGGGCGGCTATTTTGGCTCAAGGCTGATGAATAACATCCGCGAAGATAAGGGTTATACCTATGGTATTGGGGCCGGCATTGTTTCCTATCGCCAGGGCGGAGCCATGTTTATTGCCACCGAAGTTGGGGCCGAGGTTTGTAGAGCTGCAGTGGTTGAGATCGAAAAAGAGATCAATCTTCTGAAAACTGAAGTGATCCCGGATAACGAACTGAACCTGGTGCGCAATTATATGATGGGCTCACTATTGGGCAGCCTTGAAAACGTATTCTCGCACGCTGATAAGTTTAAAAACCTGCATTTTTCGGGCATGGGTTATGATTATTACGACCGCTACACCGAAGCAGTGAAAAATGTTACGGCCAACGAGTTGCTGAAATTAGCGCAGAATTACCTGGATTTTGATAATTTTTATAAAGTGATTGTTGGTAAGTACTAAGCTACTATTGTCATTTAAACTCATCGCTTAAATGACAATAGTGTTATATACAATTCCCCAAGCTGCTTTCAGAATCTGAAATATTTTATTAGCTTTGCCCG
>Ga0153956_1002153_pt1 | contig 15193 bp, 15 predicted proteins | sample TSFL040MetaG_FD_104704 | JGI IMG/M metagenome (GOLD analysis project Ga0153956, IMG submission 104704) | Attine ant fungus gardens microbial communities from Florida, USA - TSFL040 MetaG | ecosystem: Host-associated > Fungi > Mycelium > Unclassified | place: USA: Florida, Wekiwa Springs... | reverse complement strand
GTGAGAAGGATGTCTTGCGAGGACAATCCATCGATACCTGAGAGTTCCGCTGTCCTATCAGCACCCACCACGGCGTGTCACATTTGCCACACCAGTCACGCCCTTAACTGCGCGGCATTGGGGCTAGCCGGTGGAGTCGGTACCCAGGGTGTCGTCGATCCGGTGCTGGAATTGCACCAGGCAGGCGTTGATCTGCCGTTCGTTCTTGCCGGCCTCGTTCATGCACCGGGTGTACTCGGAATAGCCGATCTGGTCGGCGATACCGGCCCAGATCGGGATGAACACCAGCGACACCACGACCGCCAGCACACCCAGCACCAGACCGGACAATGCGACCGCTCCGTTGTCGGCTTCGTGGTTGCGCACCCGGCGGTAGGCCAGCACACCCAGGATCGCCGCGGCGACACCGAAGATCAGCCCGCCGAATACCGACCACGTCGCGAGCATGGCCACCACGCCGAGAATCAGTGCGGCGATCCCCATGCCGTTACGCGGCCCGGCCGGCGGCAGTGGGTAACCGGGGTAGCCCGGGTAACCCGGCAGGCCGGGGTAGGGCTGCGGGGCAGGGTAATAGCCGCCCGGATACATGCTCATATCTGGGCAGGGTACTCGCTGTCGATGTGAGCCGAATTGACATGATGCGTCCGGCAATTGATGTCCGGCGGCAGCTGGTGGGTGGCCACGACGACGGCGCGGTCGGAGGCGAACAGCGCGCCCGGGGTGAGCAGCTCGACCAGGAGCCGACGACCGTCGTCGGCATCGAGATGTTCGGTGGGTTCATCGAGCAGCACCACCGCGAATGTGGTCAGCAGCGCGCGAGCCAACAGCAGACGTCGACGTTGCCCGGCGGATACCGCGGCGGCCCCACCGTCGAGCATGGTGTTCAGTCCGTCGGGCAGCGACCGCAGCCAATCACCCAGCCCGACCCGCTCCAGTGCGGCGGTCAGTTGGTCATCGTCGGCGTCGCCGCGGGCGACCAGCAGATTGTCCCGCAGCGTGGTGCCGAACAGGTGCGCATCCTCGGCGAAAAACCCTGCGCTGACACCGTTTTCCCGGCAGTGCGCGGCGGTCGCCAGGAGCAGCGTGGTCTTGCCCGCCCCGCTGGCGCCCAGCACGGCGAGCCGATCGCCGGACGTCACCGGCAACGGGGCCACCCTCGGGGCCCGGCGGGCCGACGGATCGTCGGACAGTAGATCGGTCAACTGCCGCAGGGCGATACGCGTCCGGGTCAGCTGGACCGCGGCCGCGGGCAGCGCGGTGACGGCCTCGAACGAGGACAGCGGCAGCAGCATCAGGACGGCCAGGCTGGTGGGGGTGAGCTCGGGCACCAAAGTGATGGCGGTCAGCGCCGCGCCGATGGCGCTGATCCCGGTGGCCAGTGTCGGGATTGCGGTAGCGACCGCGGCCGGCCGCGCGGCCCGATCCCCGGCAGCTCCCGAGTGCCGTTGTTCGCGGGCCGCATCGGCGATGACGTCGGTCAGCCGGCTCCCGACCCGCAATTCGGGTGCGTGCTGCAATGCCAGCAGCATCGCGCGGTCTCGATCCGAATGATGCGTCGCGGCAACCTGTTCCGCGGACCGAGCGGCACGGGCCGCCTGCCATGGCGCCCAGAGCCCGGCGATCACCAGACAACACGCCAGGAGCGCGCCCGCAGCCGGACTCAGCGTGCCGACCACCAGCACGGCGCTGATCGACAACACCGCGGCCACCGCGATCGGCAGTACCGCGCGCACCAGAACGTCGGCGAGTTCATCGACCGATGCCCCGGCCCGGGACACCAGTTCGCCGCTGCTGAGCCGCAGCACGGCATCTGCAGGAGCGCTGCTGAGCCGACGGTACAACTGAACGCGGGTGGAGCCCGCGGCCCGCAACGCCACGTCATGGGAGACCAGGCGCTCGCAATAGCCCAGCACCCCACGGGATATGCCGAACAGCCGTACCAACACCACCGCGACCGACAGTGTCAAAACGGGCGGCATCTCCCAGGCCCGGGCGATCAGCCAGGCCGAGATCCCGGCCAGGGCCAGCGCACTGCCCAGCGCACCGATGCCCAGTGCGGCGGCCAAGGCCAACCGGGGCCGCCGCGGGCGCAACAGCTCCCAGGCGCTAAGACCGGGCATGCAGGCCTCCCATATGCACCACCTGATCACCGATCGCCAGCACCGTCTCGCGGTGACCGACCACCAGCACGGTGGCACCGTCGCGGGATCGCGACCGGATTGATTGCAGCACAATGTCTTCCATCGCGGCATCCAGGTGCGAGGTCGGCTCGTCGAGCAGCAGAACCGGGCACGGACGGCCCAGGGTGCGGGCCAGGGCCAGGCGTTGGCGCTGTCCCAGCGACAGTCCGGCACCGTCGCGCCCGAGTTCGGTGTCCAACCCGTCGGGTAGGCCGGCGAGCACCTCGTCGAATCCGGCTGCGTGGCAGGCCGATTCCACATCGGGCAGCGGGCCGAACAATTCCAGGTTGGCTCGTATGGTGCCCGGTATCAACACCGGTCGCTGCGGAAGCCAGCCGACGCGCGTCCACCATCGCTCCAGATCGACTTCGGCGATATCGATGCCACCGATGCGTACCCGGCCGGCGTCGGCTTCGGTGAGGCCCAGGATCACCTGCAGTGCAGTGCTTTTCCCAACTCCGTTCGGTCCGGCGAGCACCGTCACCGAACCGGTTTCGGCGCGCAGGGTCAATCCGTCGGGTGCGGCACCGTCGCGAGCGTGGACGCTGACGTCCTGCAACTCGATCACCGTGTCATCGGGGTGTCGGCCCCCGGACCGGGGTGTACCGACGGACTCGATCAGCCGATAGGCCCGGCCGAAGGCCACCTTGCCATCTTGTGCCGCATGGAATTCGGTGCCCACCCGGCGCAGTGGCCAGAACACCTCGGGGGCCAACAGCAGCGCGGTGAGTGCGGCCGCCAGCGTGACGTTGCCGGTCACCAGGCGCAGGCCCACATTGACTGCCACCAGTGCGACCCCAAGGGTGGCAAGCAGTTCCAGCACGAACGCCGACAGAAAGGTGATGCGCAGCGTGGACATCATCGAACGGCGTTGTACGGCAGACAGTTCGGCGATCCGGGGAGCGGCGCCCTCGGCCCGGCCCAATGCCCGTAGCGTCGGGATACCAGCGATCAGATCGAGCAATCGTGACTGCAGCGTGCCCATGGCCTCCAGCGCCGCGGCCGACCGCTCCGCGGTCAGCAGCCCGATCAACACCATGAACAGTGGGATCAACGGCAGGGCGATCAGCACGATCAATGCCGAGCCGACGTCGTAGCAGGCGATCACGATCACCGCGGCCGGAGTAAGCAGCGCGGCCTGCACCACCGCTGGCAGAAAGCGGGTGAAATACGGCCGTAGACCGTCCAATCCGCGCGTCACCAGAATCGCGGCCTCGTCGCGCACCGCCTGCTGCCGGCGCGGTGACGCGGCGGTCACCGATGTCAGGACCTGCGTGCCGAGTTCGGCGATAGCGGTGGTGGCGCCCCGCTGGCTCAACCGATTCTGCAGCCACTGGGCGATCGCGCGCACCGACCACAACGCGGTGAGCGCCAGCAGTGTCGGCGCCCAACGATGCGGCGTGCGGGTGGTCGGGTCGGTGAGCACACCGGCCACCAGGTGGGCCATCACGACCGATGCCGAGATCGCTGCCGCGGCGATGACGCAGCCGCACACCACGGTGGCCGCGAGGTGTCGCAGCAGGGTGGGGGTGCTGCGCGGGTTCGCTCCGGGTCTGCTCAGCGTCGTGCGCCCTTACGGGTCAGCCCGATCGACGGTGGGATCTGTTCGGCCGAAATGCGTTGCCGGAAAATCCAATACGACCACGACTGGTAGCCGATGACGATCGGGGTGCACAGCGCCGCTGTCCAGGTCATCACCTTCAAGGTGTACGGCGAGGACGACGCGTTGTGGATGGTCAGGCTCCAGGCCGGATCGAGTGTCGAGGGAATGAGGTTCGGATACAGGCAGCCGAACAGCAGTGCCACCACGGCCACCACCACCGAGGCGGTGGACAGGAACGCCCAGCCGTCACCGTGGCGGGTCAACACCAGCATCACCGCACCGAGTTGGGCAACCACCGCGATACCCAGCGCGATCCAGGTCACGTCATTGCCGTACGCCGCCTGGGTCCAGATGCCGAAGATCGCCACCACGGCGGTCACCGGCAAGGCCAGCCTGATGGCGAACCGTCGTGCGTCACCGTGTACCGCCCCAGTGGTTTTCAGCGTGATGAACACCGCGCCGTGGAAGGCGAACAGCCCGGCCGTCGCGATCCCGCCGAGCAGTGAATACGGGTTGAGCACATCGCCGAAGGACAGGTCGATCTGATGGTCGGCATCCACCGGCAGGCCGCGCACGATCGAGGCGAACGCCACGCCCCACAACACCGCCGGCAACCACGAACCCACGGCGATCGCGATATCGGCCCAGCGGCGCCATTGCGGGTCGTCGATCTTGCCGCGCCATTCGATCGCACAGACCCGCACAATCATGGCGAACAGGATCACCAGCAGCGGCAGGTACAGGCCGGAGAACAGCGTCGCGTACATGCCGGGGAACGCGGCGAACATCGCAGCACCTGCGGTGATGATCCAGACCTCGTTGCCGTCCCACACCGGGCCGATGGTGTTGAGCACCGCGCGGCGGTGTTTTTCCGGATCGCCTTGCCCGGTGCGCCCGAAGAATTCCATGAGCATCCCGACCCCGAAGTCGAACCCTTCGAGCACGAAGAACCCGATGAACAGGACGGCCAGGGTGATGAACCAGAGCTGTTGAAGTCCCATGGTGTCTGCTCCCTAGTAGGCGAACGACAGCGGCGCGATCTCGTCGTCGCTGGGTGGGGTGGGTGCTGCCGGTTCGGAGTCGTGGTGCTGTGGGCCCTCGATGGTGTAGCGGCGCATCAGCCAGAACCAGACCACGGCCAGCGCGGCGTAGAGCAGGGTCAGGGTGATCAGCGAGGTCCACACCATGGCGGCGCCGTGATGGGACACGCCTTGGCCGATGGTCAGGTGGATATCCGGGTCGCCGGTCGGGTTGTGGGCCACCACCCATGGCTGACGGCCCATCTCGGTGAACACCCAGCCCGCGCTGTTGGCCAGGAATGGCATCGGCAGGGTCACCAACGCGAAGCGGCTCAGCCGGCGCGTCTTGGGGATACGGCCGCCCCGGGTCAACCACAACGCGGTGAGCGCGAAAAGCCCTGGGAAGGCCAGTAATCCGATCATCATCCGGAAGGACCAGTACGTGACGAACAGATTCGGCCGGTAGTCACCGGGTCCGTAGGTGGCCTCGTACTGCTTCTGCAGATCCTGCACACCGTCCAGGCGCACGCCGTCGAACTTGCCTTCGGCCAGGAACGGCAGAACGTAGGGCACCTCGATGACGCGGGTGACGCTGTCGCAGTTGTTGTGGGTGCCGACGGTCAGTACCGAGAAATTCGGGTCGGTTTCGGTGTGGCACAAGGATTCCGCCGATGCCATCTTCATCGGCTGTTGGACGAACATCAGCTTGCCCTGGACGTCACCGGTGAACATCAGGCTGGCCGCGGCGACCAAGGCGATCAGGCAACCCATGATGGTCGCCGGGCGGTACAGGGTGCGCGCGTCGTCGTCCTCGGTGGTGTGCACCATCCACCAGGCCGCGATGGCGGCGACGAAGGTGGCCGCGGTCAGGATGGCGCCGCCGATGGTGTGGGCGAAGGCCGCGATGCCGGTGTTGTTGGTCAGCAGCTCCCAGATGCTGGTCAGTTCGGCCCGGCCGGTTTGCGGGTTGTATTGCGCCCCAACGGGATGTTGCATGAACGAGTTGGCCGAGATGATGAAGAACGCCGACGCGTTGACGCCGATCGCGACCATCCAGATGCAGGCCAGGTGGACCACGCGGGGCAACCGGGTCCAGCCGAAGATCCACAGGCCGATGAAGGTGGATTCGAAGAAGAACGCGACCAGGCCTTCCATGGCCAATGGTGCGCCGAAGACATCACCGACGAAGCGCGAGTATTCGCTCCAGTTCATGCCGAACTGGAACTCCTGCACGATGCCGGTGGCCACCCCGAGCGCGAAGTTGATCAGGAACAACTTGCCGAAAAACTTGGTGAGCCGGTACCAGGCGGTGTTGCCGGTGGCCACCCAGATGGTCTGCATCAGCGCCAGCAGCGGCGCCAAGCCGATGGTCAATGGCACCAGGATGAAGTGATAGACGGTGGTGATGCCGAATTGCCACCGGGATACATCCAAAGCGGTCATGCGTCTTCTCCCATCGGAGGACGATATCTACGACGGAGTGTAGTAGGTGTCCGTGCCGGGCGTCCACAACCGCAGGTCATAAACCAGAACGGGTCGGTCTGCAGGTGTGCAGACCGACCCGAACATGTTTGGCCCCAGAATTTCAACGGCTCGACCGTCTAGGCATCGTGCGACTCCACGGCCTTGGCGTCCTTGCGGATGCCGAACGCGGCGATCACCTCGGTGATGCCCAGCACGACCAGTGCGACGCCGGTGAACAGGGCCAGTGTGCCGATCGAGGTGAACGGCTCGGCGAGCACGATGAATCCGGCGATCAGGGTGATGATGCCGAAGAAGATGTTCCAGCCCCGGCCGGGCAGCGCGGGATCGCTGATCGCCGAAACTGTTGTGGCAACACCGCGGAAGATGAATCCGATCGCGATCCAGATGGCCATCAGGTAGACGGCGTCACCCAGATGACGGAATGCCAGCACCGCCAGGATCAGGCAGGCCGCGCCACTGATGAACAGCAGGATCCGGCTGCCGGCCGAGACGTGCAGGCTGAACGCGAACACCGCTTGGCTGATACCGCTGATCAGCAGATAGGCGCCGAAGAAGATCGCCGCGACCGCGATCGAGACGCCCGGCCTGGCCAGGATTCCCGCACCGACGGCCAGCGCCAACAAACCCGAGATCAGAGTGGACTTCCACAGGTGTGCCAACAGTGTCGGCGGAGTGTGAGTGGTCATACCGGCAGTGTCGCATACGCGAATTGACGGCAAGGTGATTTCGCCCGGCCTGCGTTTTAACGGTGCGGCACGTCGATTGTGCTGTCTCGACGCTGCGGTGTCGATATGGTTCATGGCGACGATCTGCGGTCGGCGCACGACTTCGCCGCCGCGGCGACCCGACGAAAGTAGAGGCAACCGTGGCAGGTGCGGACATTTCCCGACGAGGTGGGCTGTGGCGCACCGCCACCGTCATCGCCGTCAGCGGTGTACTCGTGGTATCCGGCTGTGCCAAGAACACCGATTCCGCCGGGCCGCAGACCAGTAATCCGTCGGCGCCGGCCGCCAAGGTCGAGTCCATCGCCAACACGGTGCCCGAAGCGATCAAGTCGACGGGCAAGCTGATCGTCGGCGTCAACCTTCCGTATGCGCCCAACGAATACAAGGATCCCAACGGCAAGGTCATCGGCTTCGACGTCGATCTGATGGATGCGATCGCCCAGACCCTCGGGCTCACCGCCCAATATCACGAAGAGACCGACTTCTCGAAGATCATCCCGGCGATCCAGAGCGGGACCTACAACGTCGGCATGTCCTCGTTCACCGACACCCGCGAACGTGAACAGCAGGTCGATTTCGTGACCTATTTCTCGGCCGGCAGCCTGTGGGCGCAGCGGGCAGGGGACAACATCGATCCCACCAACGCCTGCGGCAAGAAGGTCACCGTCGAGTCGACCACCGTGCAGGACACCGAGGAACTGCCCGCCAAGAACAAGGCGTGCATCGACGCCGGCAAGCCGCCCATCAACGTCCTGAAGTTCGACAATCAGGACCAGGCGGCCAGCGCGGTCGCCGTCGGCCAGGCCGACGCCATGTCGGCGGATTCGCCGGTGACCTTGTGGGCCATCAAGCAGTCCGGTGGCAAGTTGGTGCAGGCGGGCAGCGTGTTCGATTCGTCGCCCTACGGTTGGCCGGTGAAAAAGGGCTCGCCGCTGGCACAATCGCTGCTGCAAGCCCTGCAACACCTGATCGACACGGGCCAGTACAAGAAGATCGCCGCCAATTGGGGTGTGGAGGAAGGCATGATCGACAAGCCGGTGATCAACGGGGCCACCAGCTGACGTGACGCACACCGACGCCCCGAGGTCCCCGCAGACAAGCGCCGCCTCGATCGATGCGATACCGCTGCGCCACCCATGGCGTTGGGTGGGCGCCGGTGCCATCCTGGTTCTGGCCGCGCTGTTCGTCTACGGCGCCGCCACCAATCCGGCCTATGGCTGGCCTACCTATCTGAAATACCTGTTCGACGAGCGGGTTTCGCAGGCAGCGTGGAATACGTTGCAGCTCACCATCTATTCGATGGCCATCGGCCTGGGTCTGGGCGTGATACTCGCGGTGATGCGGCTGTCGCCGAACCCGGTGTTCGGTGCCGTCGCGTGGGTCTATCTGTGGATCTTCCGGGGCACGCCGGTGTATGTGCAGTTGGTGTTCTGGGGTCTGTTTCCCAGCATCTACCAGAACATCCGGCTCGGAGTGCCGTTCGGGCCCACCTTCTTTCAGCTCAACCTGCAGGGTATGTCCATCGCGTTCGTGCTGGCCTTCGTCGGGCTGGGACTGAACGAAGCGGCCTACATGGCCGAAATCATCCGTGCCGGAATAAGTTCGGTGCCCGAGGGGCAGACCGAGGCGTCGACCGCGTTGGGCATGTCGTGGTGGATGACGATGCGGCGCACCATCTTGCCGCAGGCGATGCGGGTGATCATCCCGCCCACCGGCAATGAACTGATCAGCATGCTCAAGACGACTTCGTTGGTGACCGCGGTGCCTTACACCCTCGAGCTCTACACCCGCACCAGGGACATCTCGGCCGTCATCTTCCAGCCGATACCGCTGCTGCTGGTCGCTGCCACCTGGTATCTGGTGATCACCAGTGTGCTCATGGTCGGTCAGTTCTATCTGGAGCGGTATTTCTCCCGGGGTGCGTCGCGCAAGCTCACGGCCAAGCAACTCGATGCACTGGCTCGGGCACAGCTGGGGGAGGGGCACCTGTGACCGCCATGGTGCGCGCCGAGCAGGTGTGCAAAAGCTTTGGGGCCCTTGAGGTTTTGAAGGGTATAATGCTGGAGGTGCAAACCGGCGAGGTGCTGGTGCTGGTCGGGCCGTCGGGTTCGGGCAAGTCGACGTTCCTGCGGTGTATCAATCATCTGGAGCGGGTCGACGCCGGTCGGCTGTATGTGGACGGCGAGTTGGTCGGTTACCGGGAGCGCGGCGGCCGGCTGCACGAGTTGACGCCGAAAGATGCGGCCCGGCAACGGCGCGACGTGGGCATGGTGTTCCAGCATTTCAACCTGTTCCCGCACCGAACCGCGCTGGAGAACATCAGCGAGGCGCCGATCCACGTCAAGGGCGTCAAGCGCGACACGGCGGTGACCCAAGCCCGCGAGCTCCTCGATCAGGTCGGGTTGTCGGCCAAGGCCGACGCTTATCCCGCTCAGTTGTCCGGCGGTCAGCAACAACGGGTGGCCATCGCCCGGGCGTTGGCGATGCAACCCAAGCTGATGCTGTTCGATGAACCCACATCGGCTCTGGACCCGGAGCTGGTCGGTGAGGTGCTGGCGGTGATGAAGCGGCTGGCGTCGGCGGGGATGACCATGGTCGTGGTGACCCACGAGATGGGCTTCGCGCGCGAGGTGGCCGACCAGATCGTCTTCATGGACGGTGGGGTAATCGTCGAGAGCGGTGCGCCGCACGAGGTGATGACCAACCCGAAACATGAACGCACCAAAGCGTTTTTGTCCAAGGTGATGTAACCGGCGGTCAGGTCAGGATTTACGGCCGGTCAGATACCAGGTGCGCATGACGCCCTTGCCCTTGACGTCGATCTCGCCGCGTTCTTCGAAATGGTAGGCGTGCTGCAGCCGTTCATAGACGTTGTGCGGCACCTGAATTCGTCCTTCGACGTCGGTGGACTCCATCCGGGACGCGACGTTGACCGCATCGCCCCACACGTCGTAGAAGAATTTCCGGGCGCCGACCACGCCGGCGACCACCGGGCCGGAGGCCAACCCGATGCGGACCGGAACCGGTCGGCCCTTCGGGTCGGTCAGCCCGCTGACGGCTTGCGAGAGGTCCAGGGCCAGGCAGGCCAGTGCCTCGAGGTGATCGGTGCGCTGTTGGGGGATACCGCTGACCACCATGTATGAGTCGCCACTGGTCTTGACCTTCTCCAGCCCGTGGTGGTCGACCAGGGTGTCGAGTTCGGTGTAGAAGGTGTCCAGAAAGCGCACCAGATCGGCGGGGGCGGTATCGCTGGCCCGTTGGGTATAGCCGGCGATATCGGCGAACAGGATCGACGCGTCGTCGTACTTGTCGGCGATCACCTGGTGGCCGGGATCCTTCAACCGCGTCGCGATGGACTCGGGCAGGATGTTGGCCAGCAGCGCTTCCGAGCGCAGGTATTCAGATTGGATGGCGTCCTGGGCCACCGCGCTTTCCCGTAGCGCGTACCAGACGGTGGCCATCGCGACCACGCCGGCGGAGATCGTGGTGATGATGAAAGTGGCCCGGAACACCCAATCCGGTTGGGCCCCGGTATTTTCCGGGACGGTGAAAACCAGAATGATCGCGGTCGTTCCGGCGATGGTGGCAAGTACGGCGGACAGGGCCAGATGTTCGATGCCCAACACCAGTAGCACGATGGCGCCGGTGATGACGAAGTAGACCAGCAGGCCCGAGCCGGTGCCGACTTGTCGGCAGATCACCGTGATGGTCACGTACGCGATGCCGAAGAAGACCAGCGGGGCCGGCAGCTCGCCGAACCGGTACAGCCGCGGTATCGACAGGAATGCCGCGGCGCACGCCGCGTTGAGCGCCGCGAGCCACAGCAGCCCGTGTCCGACCGCCAGGCTCTGCAGCACGAAGAAGATGTTGATGACCGCGACCAGGCGGGTGGTGGCGGTCAGGATGCGCTGGCTTCGGGTGCTCTGCCGGACACTCTTGCCGGTGCCGTCGCACACACAGTTGCTCACCGTGGTGGTGGGCATGCAGACCGAGCGTCGCAGCGTCGCAACCAGGTCTTCAGAGACCACGCCGCCGTCCATGATCGCCATGAGCCCAGGTTAACCGTGTCCGGCCAGTTCGACGGCGGTTAGGTGCAACCCTGTGCCAGATAGGGGATGCCCTCGCTGATTCCGTGCGCGGCGTCGCGCAGCCGCAGCGCGATGTCGTGGTCCAGAGCGATGAGATTGGCGGCGAGGTGCCGGATGTCCTCGGCATAGTCGTCTGCGGTGACCCCGGCGTGCGGCGGGGCGCCGGTGACCGACAGATCCTCGCCGACGGTGAACGCATGGGTATGTGCCTCATCGATGGCATCGAGCGTGAGCCGCTTGACGTCGAACAGCGATTCGGCGCCGGTGTTGGCGATCCGTGCGGCGTGCCGGAGGGCCTCGGCGCAGCCGCGCACCCGGACCAGGTCGCGCCAGGTCAGGTCTTGCGCGGCATCGGCAGCGCGGCCGTCCCAATTCGTCCCGCCGGGGGTCATGGTTGCCCGCCACACATCGTGGAAGGTCTGCTCCCACAGGTCGGCGGTTCGCAACCAATGCGCGGCCGCGTCTGCCAGATGCTGGACATCCCAGGCGTTGATCTGGCTGAGCGTCGGGAGCGACTGCACGTTGGCCATCATTCGGTGAGGTCTTCGGTGGTGAGGTGGTCGCCGGCGGCATAGTGATGACCGGCGACCTCGAGCTTGGCGGCGGTCGCTTCGATACGACTGGCGAGGACGGCGTTGATCGCGGTCAGTTGGGCGGAGATCGCGTGGACCACCGACGTCGTGGCCTGATTCTCGGGTCCCGCGGTGCCGGGGTCGACGTGCGTGGTGATGGCCGCGGCGTGAGATCCCAATTGGCGCGCGGCCACCCCGAGACCGTCGGCGCATACGTGCACTGTCCTCATCGTGGTGCCCCGGCTGCTGAGAATACCCCGCCAGCAAACTTTTTCTGAGCATCCACAGGTTCGCTGGCGGTGCGGTGCGGTTGGGTGTTTCCGCACGGAATGCCGAGGGTCGTGTGGCTCTGGTGGCCTTCGTCAGTGAAGCGAATAGTTCGGTGGACAGCGGCTTTTGCGGATCCAGCAATAGCGCCGGTGGGCGAGCTCCACGACATCCGGTGATGTCCGGTCACTGCCCGCATTGCCGCCTCCTGGCAGCAACCTACCCAACGACGCTGACAGTGGTGGGCAAATCGCCGGCGTAGACGCTAGCGACATTCGTATTGAATTCGGGTCGGGTGGCTCAGTCGACGAAACGGTCTCGGCCCGCCAGGTAGCCGAAGCCGATCAGCACCACCTGTAGGGCGATGGAGACCACCAGCGCCGGAGTCCAGGAGCCGGTGGCGTCATGCAATGCGCCGATCGCCACCGGACCGGCGGCGGCGAACAGGTAGCCCACGCACTGCGCCATCCCGGACAGATCCGACGCCTGGCTGTGGTGACGGGTGCGCAGTCCGAAGAATGACAGCGACAGCACGATCGTCACACCGCCGGCGACACCGATCATGGCGGCCCACAGCGCACCCCAGGCGGGAGCGAGCAGCAGACCGACACCGGCGGTCACCGTCAGCACCGGCACGCCGGCGGCCAGGGCGCGCTGATCGCGCAGCCGCGGCAGCAGTGCCGAGCACGAGATGCTGCCGATGATCGCGCATCCGTTGAGCAGGAACTGGTGCATCCCCGCGGCGGTCTCGCTGGTGCCGGCGGCTCGTTCGATCGAGGGCAGCCAGGTGATGAAGATGTAGTAGCCGATGGACTGGATACCCATGAAAGCCGTTACCTGCCAACCCAATGCGGTGCGCCAAGGGGAGCGCCACGGCCGGTTCTCGAAGCTGTGCGAGTCGATGCGTAGGTCGTCCTGCCGGGCGGGGACGACGGTGTGCCGGCGCAACTGCGGTGCCATGACCCCGAAGGCCAGCAGTGCGACCCCGGCCCACATCGCCAGCGGCAGTCGCCAGCCCAGATCGGTGGCATGGGCAACGGGAATGGCCACGCCCGCGGCGATGGCGGCGAAGATGGACTGCACGGCGGAGTAGGCGCCGGTGATCTGTCCGATGCGGGTGGGAAAGTCGCGTTTGACCAGTGCGGGCAGTGCCACGTTCAGCACGGCGATCGCCACGCCGACCAGGGCGGTGCCCACCCACAGCGTCGCCTGGGCGGGCAGTGATCGCGTCACCAGACCGACGACCAGCGCGGCGAGCCCCAGGGCGAGCGACTGCTCCAGGCCCAGCCGGCGGGCCAGGGCCGGGGTGACCGGTGAGATGACTGCGAAGGCCAGCAGCGGCAGGCTGATCAGAATCGAGGCCGCCAGCGAGGACAGACCCAGGTCACGCTGCAGCTCGGTGAGCACCGGCCCGATGGTGGTGATGCCGGCGCGCAGGTTGGCCGCGATCAACAGCAGCCCAGCGACCACCAGGGCGGTGGGTAAGAGTGCTTGCCGCGGTGCGGGTTTGGCGGTGATCGTCGTCATGGCGTTGTCCTGTGGGTCTTGTTGTCCGCGTAGCGATGTACGAGTTCGACGGTCCGTTCGGCGGCGGTCGCCGCGGCGTCGGGGTCTTCGGCCAGGACGGCGTCGACGATCGTCGCGTGGGCTTCGTCGATCTCGTGCAGGGCGCAGGATTCGGCTTTGAAATCGAGATCCGGGTTGTTCAGCGGCAGCAGCGCTTGCTCGTTGCCGCCGACCCCGCGGTACAGCTCGGCCAGCAGTGCGTTGCCAGATGCTTCGAGTAGGAGTTGGTGAAAAGCGATGTCCGCCTTGGCGTAACTCGGGCCGTCATCGACGCTCAGGCGGGCCTGCAGTGCTTTTCGAAGCTCGTCGCATTGGGCTTCGGTGGCGCGCTCGGCGGCCAGTCGGGCGCCCTCGCGTTCCAGAATCAGGCGCACCTCGGCGACATCGGCCGCGCGTTCCAGATCCAGTCGCCGGGCCAATACCGGGGCGACGTCGTTGGTGGCGCACACGAAGGTGCCGTAGCCGGCGCGGGCGCCGAGCAGGCCGGCGTGCACCAGGGACCGCAGCGCTTCGCGGACGCTGCTGCGGCTGACGCCGAGTTCGGACATCAGCTGTTGTTCGGTGGGCAGTAGCGAACCCACCGGGAACTCGCCGGCAGCGATGCGCCGGCGGAGTTGGTCGGCGACCTGTTCGGGCAGCGTCGGAGCAGCGGAAATGCGAGGCACGGACCCAACGCTAGCGAAATATCCTAATGTCAGACAATTTCAGTGGTGGACGTCACGACTGGTCGGCGCGCCGAGAAACTATCAGTGCAGGGCGCGCATCACCAGCACGCCGATGACCATTCCGGCGATCATGCAGACAACCGAGGCCGCCATGGCGATGGGTGCCAACCGCTCCTTCTTCGACAGGCCGACCGCTCCCAGGATCAAGCCCGCGGGTCCGAACACTACCGGCAGGAGCAGCACGGAAATCCCGGCGCAGACGAAAGCGATGATCGAGAACAGATTGGATGCCTGAGGCCGGGGCTGCTGCCACATCGGATATGGCGGCGGCGGGAACGGCAGCTGTGAGAACCCCGGTGGTGGGTATGCAGGTGGGGCGTACGGATCCGGCGCCGGTGGATACATCGGCGGCGGGGTGGGCATCGGGGACGGCATCGCCTTCATTCGGCTCTCGGGCGTCCAGCCCAGGCCGTCCCAGAACCGCTCCGAGTTGGGCGTTCCGTCCGGGTTGTCGTACCAGCCTGGTGGCATTGGATTGGTCATGGTTGTCCCCCCAACCCGATCCGCATTCGCCAATGCCGTTGGTGAGATTCGAACTCACTCACGGGTTTTGAAATAGCGTGATCAGGTGCTTCGTGGTTTGAGTCAGTTACGGCGAGCTACGACATCAGCAACCCTACTTGTGGTGATGTGTCAGTGATTGGGAACGGCGCCTCACGGAAGCGCGAAGTACCTGTGCCTGATGGGGTGGGACGCGATGACACGCCGATGACGCTGGCGGAACGATTGGGACAGGACACAACAATGCCCCGCAATCTTGAGCGGATGATCTACATCGATGACTCAGGGCATCCACAGTCGGGCCTCGCCGTCTACGGCTGGATTGAATTTCACCCGAACCACTGGCAGTCCGTGCTTCGATCCTGGCTCGATATGCGGAAGCTCCTGTGGCGGGAGTTCCACGTGGCGGTCCCCGAAGAACTGCACACGACGGCATACGTGAATGGTCGAGGCCGCATCACC
>Ga0153956_1002151_pt1 | contig 15204 bp, 13 predicted proteins | sample TSFL040MetaG_FD_104704 | JGI IMG/M metagenome (GOLD analysis project Ga0153956, IMG submission 104704) | Attine ant fungus gardens microbial communities from Florida, USA - TSFL040 MetaG | ecosystem: Host-associated > Fungi > Mycelium > Unclassified | place: USA: Florida, Wekiwa Springs... | reverse complement strand
GTGGCGGGCGGCATCGACGCGTACGCGCTCGAGGTCGACCCGGAGCTCGCGCGCTACTGAGGGAGCGCCCTGCGCGTCACGGGTTGTCGATGATCACGCCCGTGGTGCCGCCGCCCACCTGACCGCCGCCGTGGTGCGAGCGCGTGGCGAGCACCGCGCCCGTGACGATGCCGCCGACGATGAGCGTGCCCACGCTGGCCCAGATCCAGCGGCGTCGGCGCGTGTTGCCGTCCGCCTCGTGCGCGCGCTCGGGCTGGAGGGAGAGCACGGTGCGCCCGGCGCCGTTGGGATCCGAGGGGGACGGCAGCACCACGCGCACGGTCATGCTCTCGCCGCCCTTGACCCGGATGGCTCGACGTTCGGGCAGGTGGCCGGAGGCGCGAAACTCCAGCATGTGATCGCCCACCACCAGGGCCAGCGCGGCGTCGGGGCCGCTCGCCATGACCACGCCGTCGACCATCACGGTGGCGCTCCCGGGCTCCACGTTCACGTGCACCTCTCCCACGTAGGCGCGGGCGCGCGCGAGGATGCTCTCCACCTCGGCGCGCAGGGAGTCGTCGAGGGGCTTCACCTGGGAGCTCAGCGCGGCCTCCAGCATCTTCACCGATTCGCCGTAGTTGCGCAGCTCGAACTCGGCCTTGCCCAGACCTCGGTAGGTGCGCGCGTTGGGGTAGGCCTCGTGGGCCGCGCGCAGGTGTTCGCGGGCCTCCTCGAAGTTGCCGCGCTCGTACTCCATCAGCGCGACGTCGATTTCGCGCGCGTACACGCCGCCCGCGGCGTCCGGCTCGCCTGGGCTCGCGGCCGGAGGCGCGGCGCTCGGGGCGGGGGCGCTCGCGGGGGACGCCTCTTGCGCGCGGGCGGGCTCCCAGGCGAGCAGCCCGAGCGCGACGCAGAGGCTCAGCGTGGTCAGGCGCAGCGCGGAGGACTTCGGGGGGCTGCGGTCTGCAATGGTGACGTGCGACATGGTGTCGACTCCAGGTGGGGAAAACGAACGAAGGGGGAGAACGGGCGGCGGCCCTGGGCCGCGCTCGCGGCGATCGGGCTCGCTAAAACTCGTGGCGTGAGAGGCGGCCGGAGCGCGCCGCGACCGGCTCTTGACCCGCTTGCGGTGGAGCGGCCGGCGCGCGCGTGGAAGGGGTCGAGGTGAGCGAAGGCGCGGCTTCGGGCCTGCGTCGGGCGCGTGGTTTGGGGGCGGCTCGTGGAGCCGGGACAGACGCTGTGTGAAGGGGGGCTGTGGGGGGCAGCGGCTCGGTCGCGGGCGGCGGCTCGATGGCGAGCGGCGCCTCGATGATCGAGGGCGCGCTCACGGCGCTCGGCGCGGAGGTCGCGCTCGGGGGCGCGGCACGGTTCGACGGCGCCGCGTGGCCGGCTTGGTGCGCGCTCGGCGCCTCCTGGGGGGCCTGCGGAGTCAGCAGGAGCGCGAGGACGCCCGCGAGCGCCGCCGTCAGCGTCAGCGAGAGGGTCCAGCCGACCATCCGCGCGCGTGAGAGCGTGGGGGCGGCGCTCACGGGGAGCGCCGGTAAGTCGAAGCGACTGGCCTCGGAGGTGGTCTGCGAGGCGGGGGCCAGCTGCCCGCCGCCGGCGCGCGGGGTGGTGGGGAGCGGCGGGAACGCCTTGAGCTCGGTGAGGCTCGGCTCGGAGGTGAGCAGCGGCGTCAGCGCGTCGACCAGCTCGGTGAGGCTCTCGTAGCGCTGCTCGCGATCGCGGGAGATGGCGCGCTCGACGCGCGCGGCGAGCGGCTCGGGGATGGCTGGGTTCAGGGAGCCGATCGCGGGCGGCACGGAGGTCACGAACTGGATGGCTTGTTGTCCCAGCGTGTCGGCCTGATAGGGCGCGCGCCCCGTCAGGGCCTCGAACATGATCACGCCGAACGCGTAGGTGTCGGTGCGCCCGTCCACGTCGCGCAGGCCGCGCAGCTGCTCGTAGGAGACGTAGCGCGGCGTGCCCATGGTGACGCCCGAGCAGGTCGCGCTCTCCTCGCCTGGGTTGAACACCTTGGAGATGCCGAAGTCGATCACCTTGGGGATCGGCTGCGCCTGCCCCGCTTCGGAGCTCAAGAAGATGTTCTCGGGCTTGATGTCCCGGTGCACGACGCCCACCGCGTGGGCCGCCGCGACGCCGCGCATGGCGGGCAAGAGCCAGGACAAGAATTCGGCGATGGACACCGAGGCGCGCGTCAGGCGCTCCGAGAGCAGCTCGCCCTCGAGCAACTCCATCACCAGGCAGATGTCGTTGCCCTCCAAGAGCACGTCGTAGACGTCGACCACGTTTTGATGGCGGATGCGCGCCATGGCCCGCGCCTCCCGCAGCATGCGCCGCGCGAACTCGGGGCCGGTCTGCAGACGAGGGTGTAGCCACTTGATGGCCGCCCGCTTCTGCGTGAGCACGTTCTCCACCTCGAACACGGTGCCCATGCCGCCCTCGCCCAGCGGGCGGACGGTTCGGTACTTCCCGCCGAAGAGCGTTTCAGGGTTCGGCACCGGTCCCTCGACCTCCAGAGGCACATGGGAGCGCCTCGTGGAGTGAGGAATCCCCGCCCTATTACGGCCAACCGAGCCCGATCTGACCCCGAAAGCGTCGCGCGCGATGTCGATTCCACCCGCGGGCCCGCTCACGCCGCGGGCTCCACACTGGCCAACGGTTCAGGCAAGCGCCGTGGTCGCGCGCCGCCTTCGTCTCTCCGGTCGTGCGTCGGCACACGGAGAATCGTTGAGCTTTGGGCGCGCTCCCGGCAGCGTAGAAAAAAAGCGGCGGGCCCTGTCGATCTGGGAACCTGTCGCTCGACCTAGGGAGGGACCAGCTGGTCCCACTTTCCAAGGAGTCGACGATGCAATACCTGCTTTTGATCTACGACAACGAAAAGAACCTCACGCCCAAGGCCTCCGGTCAGGCGGAGATGATGGCGGAATATCGCGAGTTCACCGACGGCATCATCAAGAGCGGCCACATGCGCGGCGGCAACGCCCTGCAGGCCACGTCCACCGCGACCACGGTGCGCGTGCGCGATGGCAAGACCTTGGCCACCGACGGGCCCTTCGCGGAGACCAAGGAGCAGCTCGGGGGCTACTACCTGATCGAGGCGGAGAACCTGGACGACGCGATCAAGATCGCGGCGCGGATCCCGTCGGCGCGCAAGGGCTCCATCGAGGTGCGCCCGGTGATGGTCTTCACGGGCTGAGTCGCCCTCGAGCGCGGCGCGGGAGATCACGGGAGCGGCCCTATGCACACGGAGCGAATCGCGGAGATCTTTCGGGCGCAGCGCGGGAGCATCCTGGCCACCTTGATCCGCCTGTTGGGCGACATCGACGCGGCCGAGGACGCCCTGGCGCTCGCCTTCGAGGCCGCGCTCGAGCGCTGGCAGCACACGGGGATCCCGGAGCATCCTCGGGCCTGGTTGATCCGCGCGGCGCGCAACCGCGGCGTGGATCAAATCCGCCATCAGGCGATGAGGGCGCGGCGCCAGGACGAGCTGCAGGCGAGCCTCGCGCAGGAGGGAGACGAGCCCGCGTCGCGAGACGAGGAGCCCGTGGCGGTCGAGGACGATCGCTTGCGCTTGATCTTCACCTGCTGCCACCCGGCGCTCGCCGTGGAAGCGCAGGTGGCGCTCACGCTGCGCACCCTCGGCGGCTTGAGCACGGAGGAGATCGCGCGCGCGTTTCTGGTGCCGGCGGCGACCATGGCACAGCGCCTGGTGCGCGCGAAGCACAAGATCCGCGCGGCCAACATCCCCTATCACGTGCCCGCCGAGGAGGACTTGCCCGAGCGCCTCGAGTCGGCGATGTCCGTGGTGTACCTGATCTTCAACGAAGGCTACACGGCGACCGCGGGCCCCACGCTCCTGCGCGCCGACCTCGCGAGCGAAGCCATTCGCCTCGCGCGCCTCCTGTGCGAGGTGCTGCCGCGCCACGCGGAGCTGCATTCGCTGCTGGCGCTGCTCTTGTTGCAAGACTCACGTCGCCTCGCGCGGGTCAATCCGGCGGGCGACCTGGTGTTGCTCGACGAGCAGGATCGGCGCGCGTGGAACCGCGAGCAGATCCGTGAGGGGCTCGCGCGGCTCGACCAGGCCCTCGCGCTCGGCGCTCATCAGGCGTACACGTCGCAGGCCGCCGTCGCTGCCATCCACGCGCGCGCGCCGCGCCCCGAGGACACCGACTGGGCCCAGATCGCCGCGCTCTACGCGCGCCTCAGGACGTCTCATGACGCGCCCGTGATCGCCCTCAACCACGCGGTCTCGGTGGCCATGAGCGAAGGGCCGGCGGCGGGGCTCCGCATGCTCGACGAGCAAGCGCAGGAGGGGACCCTCGCCAGCTATCACCTGTTCTTCTCGGCGCGCGCAGCGCTCCTCTTGCGGCTCGGGCGCCGCGCCGAAGCTGCGGCGGCGTACCGGGAGGCGCTGCGGCTCGTGCGAAACCCGGCGGAGCGGAGGTTTCTCGAGCGCAAGCTGCGCGAGCTCTCGGGCGCCACTTGAGGCGCGCGGCTCAGGGGTCGAGGTTCAGATAGACGATGCCGACCGCCGCCAGGCACATCTCGTTCAGCGTGTCTTCGCCGAGCGTCACGTCCACCGGCGCGTCGAGCCCCTGATCGTCGAGGGCCTGGCGCACGAAGGTGTTCTCCATGGTGTTGTCGTAGATGCAGCGCATGCGCAGCGTGTCGCCATCGACCATCTCGGGCAGCTGATCGAACTGCGCGTCGTACCCGTAGCCGCGCTGCCAGTTGAAGTCCCACTGAGGGGTTTCGATCAAGCACTCGGAGTCCTGGGAGGCGCTGTCGCTGCCCTTGTGCTCGAGCGTGACGCGCATGCCGCGGCCCACGTAGTGCATGTGGGTCCCCATGCCCATCACGCGCAGGCTGCCGCCGTCACCGAGGCCCTTCCACGTCCACGTCATCTCCTCCACGTGGTCCTTGGCGTTGGCCGGGATCAGGAACTGCGGCGCGCTCTCGTCGGGCTGTTGGATGAGCGCGCCGTCGCCGAACTCCGAGGTCAAGGGCGCGCTCTCGGGCTGCGTGAAGTTGCCGAGCAGCACCGTGCGGGAGATCAAGTTGGGGCGCGTCTCGGAGAGCATCAGCGAGAGCTTGCTCGAGGAGTCGACCTCGGGTTTGCCGGTCGGATGGTAGTGCACGTCCAGGAGCACGAGGGAGTCCTTGGCGATGGGCTGACCCGAGCCTTCTGGCGCCAGGTTCGCCACGCCACCAGGGGCCCACGCGTCGAGCATCTCGGTGGACACCTTGCTCTCGGCCGCGAAGCCCGCGCCGCCGAAGCAATCGTAGCGGCCGCCGATGCCCACGCCCTTGGCGGCCTTCACCGCCGCCTCGAGCTGCGCCTTGGTGCGCGGCGTGCCGTCGTCGTTGGCGCCGGGCTGGATGATGTAGGAGACCACGTGGTGCAGCACCTTCTTGTTGCCCGACGTGATCAAGCGACCCGTGACGTAGGAGTCGGCCTCGAGCTTGGGGTCCACGATGATGCACGTGTGGATGTCGCGGTTGCCGTCCACCGTGATGGCTTCGGGCCAGTTCATCACCACGTCTTCGCGCGGCAGCGAGACGGGGGCCGGCGGCTTGAGCGTGGCGGCCGTGGCCGGATCGCCTTCGGGCGTGCCGTTGTCCACCCACTTCTGGATCAGCGCCTTCTGATCCGCGCTCAGGCGCAGGTCGTCGGCCCACGGCTGACGCGGCTGACAGGAGTCGGTCTCCTGCGCCAAAAACGGCGGCATGCGTCCGTCCATGACGGCGCCCACCACCAGCGAGGCCACGGCCTTGGCGTCCGCGTAGGTCTCGAGCGAGAAGGGCGCGATGCCGCCCTGGTTGTGGCACGCGGTGCACTTCTCGGTGATCACGGGGGCCACGTCTCGGTGCCAGGTGACGTCGAGGCTTTGTTGTCCGCTCTCGACCTTGCCCGCTGGCTTGTCGCTGTCGCCGCAACCCAGCGCGGACGACCAGGCCACCACTGCTGCCAAGCCCAAGAATCCCTTGTTCAAGCTCATGTTCGGTGCGCTCCGTGGCACGCTCGTGCCCATGCCGAGTCTGCACAGGGTGCGCCGCGTCTGCGCGCACCCCGCGTGGAAGAGCCCCACGCCTATCACGGGCGGCCGCCACTCCGCAATCTCGGGACCCAGTTTTCGCACCGACGGAGGGCCGCGAAATGAGAGTAATCGGGGCCGCTCTTGCGCTTGAGCGCGGAGGCCAAGCGCAGGGTCTCGAAGGCGCGCACGAGGCGCTGGACGCGGGCGCGCGCGACCCTCACCGAGTCCTGATCGAGCGCTGCCTCGTCGAGCTCGCGGGAGGCTTGGAGGTGCTCCTGTGCGAGCTCCGAATCGAGCAAAATGTGGCTGATTTCCGCGCCATGTTGCGCGATGAGGTCGCGTCCGCGCTGCTCCCACGGATGCTCCAGCAAGGGGAAGCGCTCGAGCAGCGCGATGCGCAGCGCGTAGTAGGCGTCGTCGGCTTGCTGTTGAGCTTTGCTCACCGCTTGGTTTGCGTCCGCGAGGATGTCGTCGAGCTCGGCCAGCTTGGCCTTGGCGCGCGGCTCCGTAGTCAATTCTAACTCTTCGCCCAACGCGCGGATGATGGCGACCTCTTCGGGAGCCGCCAGCGGATCGAGCGGCGCGCTCGCGCTGGCTGCGCTGACCTGACGCAGAAATCGCTCGGAGGTGGTGGTGGGCGTGTCGAACGAGCGGCTCGTGATGCGCGCGTAGGTGTGCGCCTCGAGCAAGCTCACGCGCTGATCACCGTCGAGATCGATCTCGTGCATGCGCGGGTGCTGGCGCCGATCTTGTCCGGCCAGGGCGTGCATGAAGTGAATCGAGTAGGACTCCTGCACGCGTCGATCGGGGTTGGGATCGCAGCCGCTGGCCTCCTCGTCCCAGGGCGCGGCGAAGAGCCCGCAGTGCTCGGGCGAACGCGGGCCGCGCCTGGGATCTGCGGCCACGAAGGCCAACTCCGCGAAGCCGCCGCCGAAGCACGCCGTGATCACGAAGCGTGTCCCGCGCGCGTCGCTCTCATGGCGGTCGAGCACGGCGGTCAGGTCGCTGACCTTGAGCCCCCAACCGCCCCACAAGTTGAGGGTGTTGTCGGCTGGCAGCTCGCCCTGATCGCCATGGCAAGCCGCGTACACGAACAAGGGTTCATCGCCGCTGCTGAGCCCCTTTTCGAGCGCGTGCAAGACCTGGTCGGCGGTGCTGGGGCCGTCGGCGTCGAGCGGCGCCTTCTCGTAGCGCGTGGCGTCTGCGCCCGGCACGCCGAACATGCGCGCGAGCTCACGCGACAGATCCGAGGTGGCGCCCTCGGGCGCGCGGTCCTCCACGGACACGGGCGCGTTGGCGCCGCTCGCGAACAGCGTGAGACCTTGACCCGCCAGCAGCGAGCGCGCGAAGCCGAGATCTTGCGCCAGGGAGATCTGGTTCGAGAGGGGCTCGCTGCCGCCGCCGAAGATCAGGTAGTCGAGCTGCTTGGGGACCTCCACGGGGGCGCGATCGAGCGACGCCGTGGGAGAGGAGTATGCGGGCACCGCGGGGGCCTTGTCGGGCGGGCGCCGCGGCGGAGATTCGCGCTTCGCGCCTGTACAGGCTGCCAGCGCAAGCAAGCACGCGAGACCCCACGAAGCGCGCTCCGACTCCGAACTGGGAACCATGCGGGGCTTGTAAAGCGAGCGGGCACGGCGAGCAAACGTCGCGTGGCGCCGCGCGGACAGCCGGCGTAGAAAACTTCTCATGACGCGCGGCGGGTCGGGTTCCTATGGCTTGGTAGGTGTCCAGTGAGCGCCAAGATCGTGGTCGTGGGAGGTGGTTTCGGCGGGCTCACCACGGTGACGGCCCTCAAGCGGATCGACGCGGACATCACGCTGGTCGATCGCCAGAACCATCACCTGTTTCAACCGCTGCTCTATCAGGTGGCCATGGCGGGGCTCGCGCCCAGCGAGATCGCGGCTCCCATTCGCTCCATCGTGCGACGCCAGCGGCGTGTCACCGTGCTGCTCGACGAGGTCACGGGCGTGGACTTCGCGCGCAAGCGCGTCTCGCTCTCGCGGGGAGACGAGCTGGCGTACGACTATCTGGTGTTGGCGCCCGGCGCGCGCACCAGCTACTTCGGCAACGAGGCGTGGGCGCACTACGCGCCAGGGTTGAAGAGCCTCGACGACGCCGTGGAGATCCGGCGCCGCGTGCTGGTGGCGTTCGAGGCGGCCGAGCGCGAGCCCGATCCGGCGCGGCGCGCGCGTCTGTTGAGCTTCGTGGTCATCGGCGGCGGTCCCACGGGCGTGGAGCTCGCGGGGGCCATCGCGGAGCTCGCTCGCTACGTGCTCAGCCGGGACTTTCGCCACGTGCGGCCCTCGGAGACGCGTGTGCTGTTGATCGAGGCGGGCCAACGCGTGCTCGCGACGTTCGAGCCGAGCTTGTCGGAGAGCGCCGTGCACCAGCTGTCCGAGCTCGGCGTGCACGTGCGCACGGGCTCCAGGGTCTCCAACATCAGCGCCGAAGGCGTGACGCTCTCCGACTGCGAGGTCATCGCGGCCGACACGGTGCTGTGGGCGGCGGGCGTGGCGGGCAACCCGCTGCTCGCGCGGATCGGGCTCGAGGTCGATCGCGCGGGCCGCGCCAAGGTGGGCCCAGACTGTGCTCTCGCGGCGCACCCAGAGGTCTTCGTGATCGGCGACGCCGCGTTCCTGGCGGACGATCAGGGCAAGCCGCTGCCCGGCGTGAGCCCCGTGGCCATGCAGATGGGGCGCTATGTGGCGGAGCAGATCGGCCAGGAGCTGCGCGCCCAGCAGGGCGGCTCGAGCGCGCCCGCGCGGGCGCCGTTTCGCTACTTCGACAAGGGCAGCATGGCGACCATCGGGCGCTCACGCGCCATCGCCGAAGCGCGCGGGCTCAAGCTGAGCGGCTTCACCGCGTGGTTGGCCTGGCTCGTGGTGCACGTCTGGTATCTGGTCGGGTTCCGCAATCGCTTGCTCGTGATGTTCGACTGGGCCTGGTCCTACGTCACCTATCGCCGCGGCGCGCGACTCATCACGGGCGGGCGGCTCGAGCCGGGCGCTCCAGGGCGCGCGCCGCTCAGTTCCAGTAAGCGCGAGGCGGCGGGGGCGGCGCGAAGCGATTGACGGGGAACGCCCTGGGCCCGGTGTAAGCGCGCGGTTCGGGGCGCGGCAACACGCCTCGCGCGAGCAGACCCTCGTAGTTGTCGTAGCGCATCGTGAGCACGCGATCGGGCGTCTTGTGCGCGCGCGCGAAGGGGACCTCGGTCACCGCGCTGTATTGTTGTTCGCCGTACTGGGTGCCGATGCGGCTCTCGTCTTCTTCGTTGGCGCGCTCGCGGGTGGACCAGGCCTCGGCGGCGGGTGCGCTCGCGCGGGGAGCGCTGGCGGGACGGCCAGCCCCGGCGGCCTCCGGACCACGGCTGCCCAGGCCTTCGGCGTGGCTGTCGCTCTTGCGCTGTGCGTCGCCGCGATAGGGCTCGTAGTCGGGGCGGCGCGGGATCTGCGGGCGATACACGGGCTCACGCTGCTGCTCCGGAAAGAACGCCGCGCCGACCACGCCCACGTTCTCCGGCGTGCCCATCCGCGACGAGTAGCTGTCGTCGGGATGCGTGAAGCGGAAGGCGGCGACCTCGCTGAGGCTGGTGCGGAAGCCGTCGATCACCACCGAGCCGTAAGCCGGCACGAGATAGCCGCGTTGGCTCTTGAAGTCCCCTGGTTGGCCGGTGAGCACGTCGCGCCCGTCCACGGACACCACCGCCTCCACGCGGCGCCCGCTGTGGTTGATCACGCGCACGTTGTAGCGCTGCCCCTCGCGGCCCTGCGCAAACCACTCGCCCCGGTGGGGGTAGGTGGGCAAGCGGTTCCCGAACTCGTCCTCCAACACGATTTCGTAAGCCGGCTCGGCTTTCGCGCAGCTGAGACCGAGCTGGAGGCCCAGCGAAAGCAAGCACAGAGCCAGGAAGAAGCGACCTAGTTTCAGCGGCATGGCGCGGAACTCCTTGTGTCCTGCTACCGACGCGGGGGCGCGCGAAAAGATCTGTCTCCGGCATCGCAGGGCGCGCGAGGCAAGCGCGGGGGGCGCTCAACCGCCGAGGCCCAGGCGACGCGCGGCCTTCATCATGTCGAGCAGCTCACCGCGGTCGCCGCTCGCGTCACGTTGGCTCGCGCCGCGCGCCAGCTCCGAGAGCGCCTCGAGCGTGGCACCTCCCTTGAACTTGGAGTCGCGCAGCAGCATGCCGAAGCCCGCCACCGCGGCCGAGAAGCGGAACGAGTCGGAGGTCGAGGCCAGGGCGCGGTGGCTGTCGCTCAGCGAGCGCGTCACGAGCTGACTCGTGTCCGCGTCCGGCGCCTTGTAGCGGACCTTCACCGTGAGCAGCTCGCCGTCGAACGCCCCTTCGGGGGGTTGGGGGCGCGCCTGGTAACGCAGCGGGTCCACGCTCGGCGCGCCGGGCTCCGCGCTGCCCGCGGGCACGATCTCGTAGAGCGCGGTGACGTTGTGGCCGGCGCCGATCTCGCCGGCGTCTTTCTTGTCGTCGTTGAAGTCGCGCGCGGCGAGGGCGCGGTTCTCGTAGCCGATCAAGCGATAGCTCGCGACGTGCGCCGGGTTCCACTCGACCTGCAGCTTCACGTCCTTGGCGATGGTGACCAGGGTCGAGCCCGCTTCGCGCACGAGCACCTTGTGGGCCTCCGCGATCGAGTCGATGTACGCGTAGTTGCCGTTGCCCTTGTCCGCGAGCTGCTCCATGCGGGAGTCCTGTAGGTTGCCGCTGCCGAACCCGAGCACCGTCAAGAAGACGCCGCTCTCGCGCTTCTTTTCGATCAAGCGCACGAGCTCGCCTTCGCTCGTCACGCCCACGTTGAAGTCGCCGTCGGTGGCCAGGATCACGCGGTTGATGCCGCCCTTCACGAAGTGCTGCTGGGCTTCGCGGTAAGCCAGCTCGATGCCTTCGGCGCCGTTGGTGGAGCCGCCCGCCTCGAGCCGCGCGAGCGCGTCGATGATGGCGTCGGGGTGCGCGCCGCTGGTGGAGGGCAGGGCGAGGCCCGAGGAGCCCGCGTAGACCACGATGGACACGTGGTCCTCGGGGCGCAGGTCGCGCGCGAGCAACGTGAGGCCCTGCTTGAGCAGCGGCAGCTTGTCGGGGTCTTGCATGGAGCCCGAGACGTCGAGCAAGAACACGAGGTTGCGCGCCGGCACGTGCTCGCGCGCGATCTCCCGGCCCTGCACGCCGATGTGCACCAGCCGATGCGCCGGGTTCCACGGGCAATCGCCGACCTCGGTGTAGATCGAGAAGGGGGCGTTGCCCGTGGGGCGCGGGTAGTCGTAGTCGAAGTAGTTCACGAGCTCTTCGATGCGCACGGCGTCGGCGGGAGGCAGGCTGCCGTCGCGCAAGAAGCGCCGCACGTTGGCGTAGCTCGCGGTGTCGACGTCGACCGAGAAGGTGGAGAGCGGCTCTTCGCGCGCGGGCGAGAAGCTCTGCTCGGCGATGTGCGCATAAGCTTCTCGGTTCATCTCGCGCGGCTGCGCGTCGCGTTGTGCTTGCACCGGGGCGGTTGCCACGTCGTAGCTTGCGCCCAGGCCGCCCTCGGCCATGCTCGCCGCCACCTTCGCGCGCTCCATGCGTCGGTCGGGTGCGGCCGTCCTGGGCGGCGCGGGCGCGGCTTCGTTGCGCGCGTCTTCTTCTGCTTCTGCGCGCGCGGGGGGCTGGTCCATGCCGTAGGGCTCTGGCTCGGCTTGGCCCATGGCAGACAACACGCCGCGTGACTCCTGGAGCTTGGGCGTGCGCTCGGTGGGTTCGCCCCGCACCGGCGAGTCGTGGGCGCAGCCGCCCGTCGCCACAGCCCACACCAACAACCAAAGCGCCCCGTTCTTGCCGCTGATTGCACGCATGCATGCCTCCCGCCGGGTCGAGCTCGACCCTCTGCGCGAAGTGCGCGGCGCGAACGACCCAGGCTCTCCATGGACGCCCCAGGATCTACAAAGTTCTGTGGGCGTGCTCGCAGGGCGCGAGCGAGGCCTCGCTCAGGCGAAGCGCTCGGCCGCGAAGCGCAAGGTGGCCTCCACCGCGAGCGCGAGGTTTTGCGCGAACGTGCGTCCCGAGGACTTCCTGGGCTCGAACGAGTGGTCACCGTCCTCGAGCCACACACATTGGATGCTCGGCGCGAGCGTGTAGCCGGCCACCTCGTCGCGCGATCCCAGCGGGTCGCGTGTGCCCTGGAGCACGAGGCAGGGGGTGCGCAGGTCGCTCAGGTGCGCGGTGCGGGTCTGGCCGGGCTTCTTCGGCGGATGGAAGGGGTAGCCGTAGGCCACCACGCCGCGCACGCGCTGGGCGTCGGCGATGTGCGTGGCCACGCGCCCGCCCATGCTCTTGCCGCCGATCAACCATGCGCCCGGCTCTCCGAGCCCGCTCAAGACGTCCTTGAAGGCCTGCTCGAGCACCGGCATGCGATCGGGCGCCCCGCGCTTTTGGCCGTGTCGCGCGCGCGCCATGTAAGGGAACTCGAAGCGCACCACCCGCATGCCGCCCGCGGCCAGCGCGCGCGCCAGCTCCCCCATGAATTCCGAGTCCATGGGAGCGCCCGCGCCGTGCGCCAGGAGCAACCGCGCGCGTGCATCCGCAGGTCCGTCCTCGATCAACATCGCAGGAGCTTAGGAACTGAGCAGGCGCCCCGCCGCGACCAGGATGGCGGTCAGCGGCGGCACCATGCCGATCGCCGAGCCCACGGCGTGCTCTCGCGCGGAGATCCGCGTGAGCGCGAGCGCGCCGGTGACGGGCGGGAACATCACGGTGATGGTGCGCAAGATCGCGACGGTGCGGATGGGATGGTCGTCGAGGGCGCCGAAGAGCTTGCGCAACCAGGGTTGCTGGATGCTGCCGAGGGGTTGACCGCCGAGCCGACGCACCAGCGCGAAGTTCACGATGACCGCCAGGTTGGAGGCCACGAAGCACAACAACCAGGCCTCGGGCAGCTGGAACAACGCGGGCGCCGCGAACACGAACACGAGCCCCGGCACCTGGCTCACCACGGCCGCCACGAACACCATGACGAAGGCCAGGGGACCGAAGGCGCCCGCGTGGGAGACCAGCTGACGCAGCTGGGCCGTCTCGAAATAGTGCTCGAGCCCCAAGCTCTTGGTGATCACGAAGGCGCCCGCGAGCAGGCCCAGGGCGAGCGCGAGGCGGATGGGCTTGGTGCGAGCAGAAGACATCGGTGGTTCGGCGAAAGGACGTTCGTGGGTTGGGTCGGCGCGCGAACCCATCCGCAATCTGGCGAGAAACCGGGGGGCGGTCAAGAAGCCCGGTGAGCGGCGCTCGTGGCGCGCGCGGGCGGGCCGACGTGATCTCGGAGGCGCGTCAGCCGCCTACGGGGAAGCGCTGGGCCAGGCGTGACAGGCTCTGTTGCACCACCAGCTTGAACACGCTCGGGCCGAAGAACTTCTGCGGTCCGCTGCCGGGTTGCGCGTAGCTCAACCAGCTTAGCCAGCTGCCGCCCTGGGGATGTGGCTCACAAACGAGCACGCCCAGATGGCGCGTGAAGAGGCCGCGCAGAGACGCGTCGTCGGCGCTGTAGGCGAGGAGCTGAGGCGGCTCGAAGGCCATCACGGTCTCGCGCGTGGGCTGGCCTATGCCGCTGTCGATCACGCGGACCGCGCCCACGCCGCCCGGCTCGCGCGCCTGCGCGTTGTCGACCCGGCAGCGCTTCATCATCGGCATCCATTCGGGCAAGCGCTCGAAATCCACGATGAAGGCAAATAGCTCCGCGGGGGGCAGGCCCACGCGCGCCGCGCGCCCCAGCACCAGGGGCGAGCCGTGGCCGACGAGGGCGCTGAGCTCTTGCCCGCGCCGGAGGGCGAAGGGGGTTGGTTCGAGTTCGGCGGCGCGGCGTGACATGGCCCCGATGTAGCTCGTGATCGAGGGCTGTCGACGCGTCCAGAGCACCCGACGCCTGCTCGCGCTGGATGCTCCTCGCGTCCGCTTGACTCGAGCGCCTTCCTCGGCTTTCCTCGCGCCGCGAAACGAGGAGTTGAGCATGGCGCTCACACGAGACGACGAATTTTGGTCGGCTTTCAAGAGCCACGCTGGGTGCTCGACCCGCGCTGCCGCGCTGCTGGTGGAGATCCTGGAGCACCCGGAGCGCGCTCCGTCGCTGGGGCAGCAGATCTCGGACCTGGAGCACGAGGGCGACCGGATTACCCACGACACGGTGCTGGCCTTGCACCAAACCTGGATCACGCCGCTCGATCGCGAGGAGATCCACGCGCTGGTCTCGCGGCTCGACGACGTGCTCGACCTGATCGACTCGGCGAGCGATCGCTTCACGCTCTATCAGCTGAGCGCGACGCGCGCCGAGGCCATCGAGCTCGCCAAGATCCTGCACCTGGCCTGCGGCGAGATCGAGCGCGCCGTGGGCATGCTCCACAACATGAAGGACGTCAATCCGCTCCTCGATCTGTGCCGCCAGATCAACCGCCACGAGCACGACGCAGACGCCGTCTTCCGCCGCGGCCTGGCGCGCCTCTTCAACGAGCACACCGATCCGCTCGAAGTCATGAAGTGGCGCGACATCTACGACGCCCTGGAGACCGCGACCGATCGCGCGGAAGACGTCGCCAACATCATCGAGGGGATCGTGCTGGAGCACGGTTGATGACGACCACCGTCATAATCATCATCCTCGCCGCGCTCGTCTTCGACTACATCAACGGTTTTCACGACGCGGCCAATTCGATCGCCACCGTGGTCTCCACGCGCGTGCTCTCACCGCGCGCCGCCGTGGTGTGGGCTGCCTTCTTCAATTTCGTGGCGTTCTTGGTGTTCCCGACCCACGTCTCCTCGGCCATCGCCAAGGGCGTGGCGGCGGAGTCCGTGACCTACCACGTGATCCTCGCCACCTTGCTCGGCGCCATCCTGTGGAACTTGTTGACCTGGTGGTGGGGCCTGCCTTCGTCCTCGTCCCACGCGCTGATGGGCGGCTTCGCGGGCGCGGCGCTCACCAACACCCCAGACCTCTCCATCCTCGACGCCAAGGTGTTCGGCAAGACCATCTTGTTCATCGTGGTGGCCCCCACGCTCGGCATGCTCATCGGCTTCTTGCTGTTCAAGCTGGTGCGGTTTCTGTTCGGCGGTTGGCGGCCCGGCAAGGTCGATCGCTTCTTCCGGCGCGGCCAGCTCCTCTCTGCGGCGCTCTACTCGCTCGGCCACGGCGGCAATGACGCCCAGAAGACCATGGGCATCATC
>Ga0153956_1002150_pt1 | contig 15215 bp, 12 predicted proteins | sample TSFL040MetaG_FD_104704 | JGI IMG/M metagenome (GOLD analysis project Ga0153956, IMG submission 104704) | Attine ant fungus gardens microbial communities from Florida, USA - TSFL040 MetaG | ecosystem: Host-associated > Fungi > Mycelium > Unclassified | place: USA: Florida, Wekiwa Springs... | reverse complement strand
GCCGCGCGCAGCGCCGTGTCGGGGTTGACGAAGGACGAGCCCGGCAGCTGCAGACCCATGACCTCGAACACCAGCTGATTGGTATTGGCGGTGCCGTAAAACGTACAGGTGCCGGCGCTGTGGTACGAAGCGGTCTCCGCCGCCAGCAGGGTTTCGCGCCCCACCCGCCCGGCCGCGAAATCCTGGCGCACGCGCGCCTTTTCGGCGTTGGCCAGGCCGCTCGGCATCGGCCCGCCCGGCACGAACAGCGCGGGCAGATGGCCGAAGCTGAGCGCGCCGATCAACATGCCCGGCGCGATCTTGTCGCAGATGCCGAGCAACAGCGCGCCGTCGAACACGTCGTGGCACAGCGCCAGCGCCGTGGCCATCGCGATCACATCGCGGCTGAAAATGCCCAGCTCCATGCCCGGGCGTCCCTGGATCACGCCGTCGCACAGCGCGGGCACGCCGCCGGCCACCTGCGCGGTGCCGCCGAGATGGCCGATGCAGGCCTTGAGCGGTTCGGGATAATCGCGGTACGGCACATGCGCCGACAACATGTCGTTGTACGCGGTGACGATGGCGATGTGCGGCAGCGTCGCGTCCGCGATCGCCGCGCGCTCGTTGCCCGGACAACCCGCCAGCACGTGCGCGAGATTGCCGCAGGCGACGCCGAGGCGCGGATTGTCGCGGCGCCCGGCGCGGTCGATGCGCTCCAGGTAAGTGCTGCGGCTCTCCATGCTGCGCCGCGCGATGCGCTCCGTGACCTCCGCGATACGTGCGTTCAAGCTCATGCCCGGCTCCTGTCGCAGCCCATCGCCACGATGCTGTTTGAGCGCCTGCGGCGCGGTATCTATCCGCCCGCACAAAACGGTGGGTCGCGGCGCGCCGCCCGCAGGACAGCGCAACGCGCGCGGTCATATCTCCTTGAATCAGCGCCTTGAATCAGCGCAAGCCATGCGGCCGGCGACGCGCTCGCGCCAGGGATTCAATAGATCAGCCATTCGCGGCCGTCCCGGCGCATCAGCGCGTCCGCCTCGGCGGGGCCGCGGCTGCCGGCCGGATAATGAAACAGCGGCCGCCCGTCGCGCCGCCACAGCGCGCGCACCGAATCCAGCCAGCGCCAGGAGGCTTCGACCTCGTCCTGGCGCACGAACAGCGTCTGGTTGCCGCGCAGCGCGTGCGCTAACAGGCGTTCGTAGGCGCCGTACACGCGCTCGGATTTCCTGCGGTCGAGCTGCAGGTCCAGCGACGTGGATTCGAGCTGCATATCCTCCGGAGCCCGCGCCTTGGTGGCGATGGTGAGCTGGATCCACTCCTCGGGCTGCAACTTGATGATGAGGCGATTGTGCGCCGGCGGCAGGATGCGGTCGCTGCGCGAAAACACCGAATGCGCCAGCGCCTTGAATTGCACGACGATGGTCGCGGTCTGCTCGCGCAGGCGCTTGCCGGTGCGCAGGTAAAACGGCACGCCGGCCCAGCGCTGGTTTTGCACCGAGGTGCGGATCGCGGCGAAGGTTTCCGCCTGCCCGCCCGGCACTTCCTCGGTATAACCCGGCACCATCTCGTCGCCGTCGACGCCCGCGTCGTACTGGCCGGCGACGATGCGCGTCTGCTCGCCGCCATCGGCGGGACTCAGCGCGCGCAGCACGCGCACTTTTTCGTCGCGGATATCCTCGGCGGCGAGGCTGAAGGGATGCTCCATCGCCACCAGCGCCAGCATTTGCAGCATATGGTTCTGCACCATGTCGCGCAGCGCTCCGGTCTCCTCGTAAAACGCACCGCGGCCGGCGACGCCGAGCGTTTCCGTCACGGAAATCTGCACGTGGTCGATGAAATTCGCGCTCCACAACTGTTCGAGGAAAGCGTTGCCGAAGCGCAGCGCCAGCAGATTCTGCACCGTTTCCTTGCCGAGATAATGGTCGATGCGATAAATGCGATTTTCGTCGAACACCGCGCGCATGGCCGCGTTGATGTGCCGGCCCGAGGCGAAGTCGACGCCGAGCGGTTTTTCCACGATCAGGCGCGCGTCGTTGCCGGCGAGCCCGTAAAGCCCCAGTTTTTCCGTGACCGGAATGAACAGCGAGGGCGGCGTCGCGATGTAAAACAGGCGCAGGCGCGGCGCCGTTTGCGCCAGCGCTTCGCGCAGCCCCTCCCAATCGTGATCGGCGCTGAGATCGCAGGCCTGGTAATGCACGGACGACAGAAACGCATCGAGTGGCGCCACCTGCGCCAGCGCCGGCGCGCGCTCGAATAATTGCCGGCGCAGGGCGGCGCGGAAATGTTCGTTGCTGTCCTCGCCGCGCGATACCGCGATGATGCGGTCCTCGGGCGTCAGCAGGCCGCGCTGGAACAAGCCCAGCAACGCCGGGTACAGCTTGCGCAGAGCCAGGTCGCCCAAGCCGCCGAAGATAACGAAGTCGCGCCGCTGCTCATCCATTTCGATGTCCTCGCCCAGCGTCTGCAAACATCACCTCTGTGCAAGTACTGAATCCGTGGAACCCTGAATCGGTGGAAGCACTGCATCGACGCGAACACGAAATCCGTGCAGGCACGCTAAATCTGTACAGGCACTAAGTCTGTGCAGCCACTACAGCCGCGAAAGCGCCGCATCTGCGCAAGCGCCACATCCCCTGGTACAGCCTATTTAGTGTGAAACCTATGCAGTGCGAAACCCGTGCAGTGCGAAACCTATGTAGTGCGAAACCTATGTAGTGCGAAACCTATGCAGTGCGAAACCTATGCAGTGCGAAACCTATGTAGTGCGAAACCTATGTAGTGCGAAACCTATGCAGTGCGAAACCTATGCAGTGTGAAACTGTGTAGTGCAAATCTATGTGGTGTGAAATCCACGTAGTTTGAAACTGACGTAGTGCAAACCCATGCAGTTTGAAACCTGTGTAGTGCAAGCCTACGTAGTGCAAACCCCTATAGTGCAAACCGGCTGTAGTGCGAACCTGCGCAGTACGAACCGACGCAATACCACATCTCAAGCACGGCATCCGCAGGCGCTGCGTTTGCCGCTCCCCATGCATGTTCTACCGGCATCGCGCGCCGTTTGCGCGCGAACACAGCCAGGCCATTGAACCCAGGTTTGCCGCGACGCATCGACAGATCCGGGGGAAATATCATCGATGAAACTCGGGACAGGCTATGCTGCGCGCGCCCGCACGCGCGCTCCGCGCCGCAGCGCACAGATCGGCGCTGCCCGGCCCCGGCGGTTCGGATCGGCTTTTGCCGTCGGATCGACGGCAAGGAAGCGGCGCGCCCGACCTTCAAAAAAATAAAACGCACGAAAATAAAAACGGGATTCGCGAAAATAAAAACGGGCAGGCGCAGCGCGCATGGTTGCGCGCGGCCACGCGCAGCGCCCGTCCATTGCGACTTCAACAAACGCGTGGCGCGGCGCTGCACCGAAACCGATGAATTTTCAGTTGCCGATGCGGTCGATTATGCTGATGGCGGCAAGGCTGCACACGGATCAGGAGCGAGGCGATCATGGCTCAGCAGAAACAGAACGTATTGGTAGCGGATATCGGCGGCACCCATGCGCGGCTGGGCATCACCGCGCTCTCGCCGCAGGCGGTGCCGGAGCCGATCCAGGCGTTCAAGGTCATGAACTGCGCGGATTATCCCAACATGGGCGCGCTGCTCGATGCCTACCTCGCCACCCTGCCGCCGCCGCTGAACGCCGACACCGCGCGGCAGGCGTGCATGGCGGTGGCCGGCCCGATCCGCGAGGAAAACCCCGGCCAGACCGGCAGCATCACCAACACCGGCTGGCAGGTGGACAGCGAAGCCCTGGCCCAGCGCTTCAACTGGAACCATGTCAGCCTGCTCAACGATTTCGGCGCGCTGGCCTATTCGGTGCCCTATCTGCCCGCCACCGAAATGGTCCGGATCCAGACCGGCCAGCCGGCGTCGCGCGGCCCGATGAGCGTGATCGGCCCGGGCACGGGTTTCGGCGTCGCGCTGCTGGTGCCGGAAACACGGCCCGACAATGAACAACGCTGGCAGGTGATCACCACCGAGGGCGGCCACAGTTCATTCGCGCCGACCTCGCGGCGCGAAGCGCAGCTGTGCGATTATCTCAGCGGATTCGAGCGCCATCTGTCGGTGGAAAACGTGGTGTCCGGCTCGGGCATCGCCACGATTTACAATGCGCTCGCGGCCTTGTCGGGCGATGCCGGCGGCGCCGACGCCGACGCCGAGCACGCGCCGGCGCCGCACGAAATCAGCCAGCGCGCGCTGGCCGGCGACGATGCGCTGTGCGTCGAAACCATGTCGCTATTCTGTGAAATACTCGGCAGCATCGCCGGCAATATCGCACTGCTGCACGGCGCCACCGGCGGCGTTTATCTGGGCGGCGGCATTCTGCCGAAGATTCAATCGCTGCTGATGACCAGCCGCTTTTTCGAACGTTTCTCCCACAAGGGCGTCATGAGCGCTTATGTCGAGCGCCTGCCGGTCTATCTGATCGATTCGCCGCACGCGGCGCTGCTGGGCGCGGCCTATTGGTATTCGCAGCGGGCCATGCCTTCGGATTGAAATGCGAGAGAACCGAAACGCGAACGGGCGCGCTGAACGGCGCCCGCGATGAAAGCCGGGATAAAACGAAAAATTCTGTTTCGGAATCGCGGAAAAAATCCGCTCAGGCGACGCGCAACACCGCCAGCAAAGCCTGCGCATGCGCCGCCGTTTCAAGTCCCAGGCTGGTCAGATAACCGCCGTCCGGCTGCGTGATCAACCCTTTGTCGTGCAGGCGCTGTGCAGCGGCCACCGCCGCGGCCGGCGCCAGGGTTCTGTGCACCTTCACGCCTTCCTGCGTGGTCGCCAGATTGTAGTGACACAGGATTTCCATTTCCTCCAGCAAGTCGGCTGTAAAGTTCATAACGGCTCCCGCATGGCCCGGTTGCAATCGCGCCTGTTCAGTGCGCGCCCCAACGGAACATAGCATACGAATTCAATTCGCGAGCACTCCATTTTGTTTGTTCTTGCAGTACTCGACACAATCGGCCAAGGCGCGGGCGGTGTCGACGAGCGGCGCATAGCCCAATTCGCGCCGCGCCTTGTCGAGGCTGGCGTAATGCGTGACGCTGACCTTGTCGAGTTCGTGCGGCGACAGCAGCGGCCGCGGCGCGCCCGCGAGAAAATGCAGCGCCTCCCACGCCGTCAGCAGCGGACGCAACAGGCCCGCGCTGACGCCGCGCCGGGGAAACGCATAGCCGAGCCCTTCGATCAGCGGGCGAAAGAATTCGAAGGAGTTCATCGGCTCGCCATCGCCGATGAAATAGGCCTGGCCGCAGGCGATTCCGCCCGCCAGCAGATGCCGCGCCGCGAGTATTTCTCCGTGCACCAGGTTGTCGACCTGCGAATTGTCCTGGAGCGTCTGCGCGGAACCGATGCGCGCCTGCAAACGGCCCGCCAGCAGCTGCTCATGAAAACGATCGATCATTTCGTTGGGTTGCGCGCCGTAAATACCGTCGGGCCGGATGGCGCAGGTCAGCAGGCCGCGCGCGCCGTTGGCCTCGAGCACGCACCGCTCCGCTTCGATCTTGGTGGCCGCGTACACGCTTTTCGGCCGCGACGCATACGGCAGCGATTCATTCATCGCGGGCGCCGGACGGCCATCGAAACACACGTCCACCGAGCTGGTATAAACCAGCCGCGTCACGCCGCACTCCTCGCAGGCGTCGAGCAGGTTACGGGTGCCGTCGACGTTGATTTGCCAGGCGGCCTCGCGATAGGCCGCGCTGGCGAAACGCCCGCCCAGCAGCGCGATCGACGCCGCGGTGTGAAAAACCGTGTCCACGCCGCGACAGGCATCGCGCATGGCCCGCGCGTCGCGCACGTCGCCGCGCAATTGCACCAGGTTGGCATGCGTGCGCGCCAGCGGCGTGCGGTTGACCAGCGCGCTGACCTTGCAGCCGGATTGCAACAGCGCATCGACCAGATTGCGCCCCAGGAAACCGGCGGCGCCGGTGACGAGGCAATGCCCCAGTTCCGCGGTGCCGGCCAGCGCCGGCGAGCGAGCTTGGTCCATCATGAGGTGATCCTTACGCCGTCGGACGGCGGCGATAATTATTGTTATGGAATGCGCGCAGGTGCGCGCGGCCGCACGATTATAAAGTCGGTTCCGGCAAGGCACCATGACCGCTGCGCAGCTCTTCGATGAGCCCGGCGGCGAACTCCTTCAGATAACGGCGGTTGTAGACCGCCGGCGCGATCAGCGCGTGCACGCTGACGCCGGAAATCACATGCGACAAACGATGCGCCGCCCGTTCCGGATCGACGCCGGCGGCCACCTCGTCGCGTTCGAGGGCGAGACGCAGATCCTGGCAATAACGCTCGCGGCTCAGGCGCAAACGCCCGCCCAGGATTTTCTGCATGTCCTCGTGATAAGTCGCCTCGCTCCAGAAACGCAGGCGGATTTTCCATTCCTGCACCGCTTCCCGATCCAGCGGCAACACGCACTGAAGGCGTGCCGCCAGCGCGGCCAGGCCCTCCTTGCCGGCGGTCGCCTGCTGTTCGCGGCGGATATAGCGATCGTTGACCCAGACCACCGCCATCGTGATCAGGTGATCCTTGTCATCGAAATAATGTTCGATCACGCCGCGCGAAAAACCGGTGCGCGCCGCGATTTCACGGATGGTGGCGCGCTCCAGCCCATGCTCCGCGATCAGTTCGGCCGACACGCTGGCGAGAAATTCGCGGCGTTCGTCATGGTCCACAATTTTCGGCATAGGGAATTCTTGTCAAACCTGGGAAATAAGGACGGCGCCTATTGTGTCAGCCCCCGGGACTGTTATCACTAGTTGCATCGTCGCCGCATGACTGAAAAAGTATCCGCCAAGGCGCGAGCAACGCAGAACGTAATGCCCTTTTTCAAGCAGCCCACGGCGCTGAAATCGTTTTCCCGCGTCCTTGTTTTCCAACGCCGCTGTTTTCCAGCGCGGCCGCTCGCCGCTGCGCATCCACGATTTTTTGCATCCTTCCTCAACTGACGGAAAAGTCCGGTGCGACGATTCGAGCCGTGCCAGGCTCAGGCGAACCGCTGAAAAACGCAGCGAGCGCGCTGAGGCAAGGCAAAAATGGGAGAAAAACCGCAGCTTATACGTTGAGAATTTTGAGCCCATTTTTAACGCCGCATCGGCAAGCGCGGTAGTTTTTCAGCGGTTCCTAGCGAACTTCATCCAGGACAACGACCGGGATCTGGCGGTCGGTGCGCTTTTCATATTCCCGGTAACTGCTCACGGTTTCGGTCAGGCGGCTCCAGTAACGGGCGCGCTCCTCGCCCTCGGCGATACGCGCGCGCACCGCTCGCGGCTTGCGCCTGACATAGATTTTCGCCTCGGGATTGGCGCGCAGATTCTGCACCCAGAACGGATCGGTGGGCGCGCCGCCCTTGGAACCCACCACCATCGACTTGCCGTCGATCACGAAATACGGCAGCGCCACCGCCCGCTCCTGTCCGCTCCTGCGGCCCCGCGTCACCAGCAGCAAGGCCGGCTGCGGTTCGAAGCCCGCATCGCGGGCGAAAATGCGGTTGAGCAGCGAATGCCCGGTCCATTTCACCAGAAAACGGTCGAAGGCGAGCCCGCGCGGCGTCAGCATGAATTTGAGCAACATGAAGTGATCCCCCGATGAGTGATGAGTTGGCGCCGTTGGCTGGCAAGGCGCGCTTTCTTTTCGTCAAGGAACCTCTGAACACCGTGGCAAGCGCGGTAGATTTTCAGAAGCTCCGTAAAATCGTTTCAACCGCAATGGCAACAGCGGCCCTTGTTCAACCCGCGCTCTTATTGTGCGTCGTCGAAACGCGGCGCGGCGGTGCGCGCCGACACGGCACCGTCGACCACCACCGCCGCGCCGTTGACATAGGTACTGAGCGGCGACACCAGGAACAATACCGTGTTGGCAATTTCCTCGGGCTCGCCGAAACGCTGCGCCGGAATCTGCCGCGTCCAGGCCCGCTCGGGAAACGGCGAATTCTCCACGCCCACCAGCAACCCCTGCGTTGCCGTCGCGCCCGGCAACACGGCGTTGACGCGCACGCCGTGGCGCGCGTTCTCCACCGCCGCCGTTTTGGTCAGGTTGATGACGCCGGCCTTGGCCGCCGAATACGCGCCCAGGCCCGGCTCGCCGCTGAGCGCCGCGCCCGAGGCGATATTGACGATGGCGCCGCCGCCCTGCGGCACCATGCGGCGCAGCGCCGCCTGCGTGCCGTAAAACGCGCTGCTCAACGTCACCTGCAAGGTGCGCTGCCAGGCGCCTTCTTCCATGTCGATCAACGGCGCGTACAACACGGCGGCCGCGTTATTCACCACGATATCGAGCGCGCCATGCCACTGTTGCGCCTGTTCGATCAGCGCGAACACCTCGGCGCGCGCACCCACATCCGCCGTCACCAGCAGCGCCTCGCCGCCGCTCTCGCGAATCTGGAGCACGGTCCGCTCCGCGCTCTTCGCGTCGATGTCGCTGACCACCACGCGCGCGCCCTCCGCCGCCAGCCGCAGCGCGCAGGCGCGGCCGATACCCGCGCCCGCCCCGGTCACCACCGCCACTTTTCCCGCGATCATCCGGCTCATCCCGAATTCTCCTCATCGTTGCCGATCATTATCGTTTGGTGTTCAGCCGCGCTTGGAGCTCACGCCATCGCGCCACGCCTGTATGTCCCGATTCGCCCTCCGCGACAATACTAAGACATCCGTCCTATAAAAGAACAGTGCCGGGTCTCTCGGGATCGGCCAATCACGAGGATCACATTTCTCATTTTCGGAAACGGCCTCATATCGGTGCGGGGAAGACGCCATGAGAGAGATCAAGCTGCTGCCGAGCCCTGAAACACCCCCACGCACGTGGGGAAGACACCAACAAATTGCGACACATCTATCCAGTCGGCACAAGGGTTGGTGACTTTTACAGCTTGTGGTTGATGTTTAGCTGGTCGCTTTTGCCGTACGAGCAGGCTGTAGCGGTTTCGCCCGCACGGAAAAAGCGAAAAGCCAATACTCAATCGCCTTAGTCATCTCAAATTCCAGCCGCTCGATTTTTCAAATCGAAAAAATCGAACAGGCCGGTGGATCGTGAACACTTGCGCTTCCAAGTACATTGGAAAGCACCTCCACACAGCGGCGATATTCAAATTCACAATCGGACACCCGTGTCGACACTCCGGAGGAAAAACGCAAAAAAAGCGCTGCCGTTCCGCCCTCAATTGCTTGTGCGCGGCACTCGCCTCTGCTAAAAAGCGCGCTTGCCGGCCAGGATACATTCGTTGTCATGCAGGATACCTTCGAGTCATGAAAGACACCCGCAGCAAAATCCTCGACACCGCCGAACGCTTGTTCGCCGCCAAGGGCATCGATGCCGTATCCCTGCGCCAGATCAACGCCAGCGCCGGCGTCAGCCCCAGCGTGCTGCACTATCACTTCGGCGGACGCGACGAACTGATCGAGGCCCTGCTCGAACGCCGGCTGCCGGATATCGGCGCGCAGCGCGCGGCCATGCTCGACGAGTTGCAAAGTCGCGGGCGTCCGCCGCAATTGCGCGAGCTGATGGAGGTGACGCTCAGGCCGCTGGCGCAGCTGGCGCTGGAGGGCAACAAAGCGGAGCAGCGTTTCGTCAAAGTGCTGGCGCGCCTGCACCTGGAACGCAACGCCGTGTACGAGCGCGTGGCGATGAAGCACTATCCGGTGAACCGGCCCGCGACGCTGGAAAAAATGATCCAGCTCTATCCCCAGCATCCGCCGCGCCACCTCGAAGCGAAAATGGCGATGGCGATCAGCACCATTTTCAGCGCGCTGGCGGAGCTGGAGCATCCGCTGCACGCCTGGCAGACGCAGTTGTTGCAGGAGCCGCTGGCAGCGCAGGAATTCCAACAGGTCCTGCTCGATTTCGTCTGCGGCGGCGTCATCGCCGGCGATGCCTGACCGGCAGCACGCGCTCGCGCACCCGGGCCGACGCGCCATGCCAAAAAGCGGCGGCGCGCAACAGCCCGGTAAAATAAAAACCCACGGATAAAACGCGCATAAAAAAGGGAGGCCGCAGCCTCCCCCGATGCAAACCGCCCCGTTGCCGGGGCGATCCGGAATTTTAAACAACAGCCTTGTTCTTCGAATAAATTTCTTCGACTTCGAATAAAGCTCTTCGAACAGAGTCCTTCCAACAAAGCTCTTCGATCGAACCGGCGTTGCGTGGCGCGCGCGAACAATCCGCGCGCGCCACCTGCGCTCAGCGCAGATCGACCTGCACTTTGCTGATCTCGCCATTGAAAGCGTCGTGGCCCAGATAGGCGTCGGTCACCGGCGCGCCGCTGTCGAAGCCGATATCGAGCGACTCGCCGAGCCCGGCCGGAACCAGGATCGTGCGCTCCATGCGACCGCGCGCCACTTCCTTGCCGTCGACGCTGATGCGCATCAGGCCGCCTTTGCCGAAACCGCCGCCGTCGTAATCGAAATCGAAACGCACTTGCGCGGGACCGGCGGCAATGGCGGCCGGCGCCTCGACCTTGTACTGCTGGCCGGGACGTTGCGACAGCGCTTCGAACGCCACCGGACGGCCTTTATCCAGGTAAAAGCTCCAGCCGCCGAACCAGCTGCCCACCGCGAGCACGACGCCCGAACCCTGTTTCGGCACGACGACATCGGCGGTGATGCTGAACGAGCGCATCGCGAACGAAGGCGCCGCCAGGACCGCCACGCTGATGTCCTTGCCCCAGTAGGTGAAGGAATTGCGCGGCGGCGCCAATCCGCGCCGGCCCTCTTCGGCACGGCTCGGGCCATTGCGGTTATCCACCGGCAACACCTGGTTGCGCTCCGCCTCTTTCCACCACAGATCCTGCAGCGCCTTCAGTTTTTCCGGATACTGCGCGGCCAGATCATGGGACTGGCTGAAATCGTTGTTGAGGTCGTACAGCTCCCAGTGATAACCCGTTTCCGCGTCCTCCTTCGGCTCCGGGAACATCTGCCACGGGCCGCGGATCGGCGTGGTGCTGGCCATCCAACCGTCGTGATAGATCGAGCGGTTGCCCACCATCTCGAAATACTGCGTGGCGTGGCGCTCGGCGGCCGTGGCGTCGTCGAAGGTGTAGCGCAGGCTCACGCCGTCGACCGGCTGCTGTTTCACGCCGTTGACGATTTCCGGTTGCACCACGCCGGCCACATCGAGCAGCGTCGGCGCGATATCGGTGACATGGCTGAATTGCGAGCGGATGCCGCCTTTCTGCTTGATGCCCGCCGGCCAGGAAACCACCAGGCCGTTGCGCGTGCCGCCCAGGTGCGAAGCGATCTGCTTGGTCCACTGGAACGGCGTATCGGTCGCCCAGGCCCAGCCCACCGGATACAGCTCGTAGGATTTCGGTCCACCCATCTGCTCCATCGACGCGGCCAGCGTTTCCGGCGTATCGCGCACGCCATTGGCCATCGCGCCGAGTTCGTTCATGGTGCCGGTCGGCCCGCCCTCGCCGCTGGCGCCGTTGTCGCCCTCGATGAATACCACCAGCGTGTTGTCGAGTTCACCCATGCGCCGCAATTCGTCGATCACGCGACCGATCTGCGCGTCCTCATACGAGAGCATGGCGGCGAACACTTCCATCATGCGCGCGTTGGCGCGCTTCTGGTCCGGCGACAGCGAATCCCAGGCGGGAATCAGATCCGGGCGCGGGGTGAGCTGCGCATTCGCGGGCACGATGCCGGCCGCTTTCTGGCGCGCGAAAATCTGTTCGCGGGCCGCATCCCAACCCTGGTCGAACTGACCCTTGAATTTCGCGATCCACTCCTTCGGCGCCTGATGCGGCGCGTGCGCGGTGCCCGGCGCGTAATACAGGAAGAAGGGTTTTCCCGGCGCCGCCGCTTTCTGGTTGTGAATCCAGCCAATGGCTTCGTCGGCCAGTTTCTTGTCGAGCAACTCGTTGGGCTTGCCCTCGTCGCCGACGATCGGCGAATTGTTGCGATACAGTTTCGGGTTCCACTGGTTGGTGTCGCCGCCGAGGAAACCGTAGAAATAATCGAAGCCCTTGCCACTCGGCCACTGATCGAAGGGACCGGCCGCCGAGATCTGGCTGTAAGGCACGTTGTGATCCTTGCCGATCATCGCCGTGCTGAAGCCGTTCATGCGCAGCACCTGCGCCACGGTGGCGGCGCTGCGCGGAATTTCATTGCTGTAACCGGGATAACCGGTGGTCATGTCCGCCACCGTGCCGTTGCCGACCGCGTGATGATTGCGGCCGGTGAGCAACGCCGAACGCGTGGGCGAGCACATGGCGGTGGTGTGGAAACGGTTATAGCGCAAACCCTGCGAGGCCAGCGCGTCGAGATTCGGCGTCGGCACCGGACCGCCGAAGGTGCTGGACGCGGCGAAACCGACGTCGTCGGTCATGATCACCAGCATGTTCGGAGCGCCCTTGGGCGCGGTCACCTGCGGTTTGAACGCGGGCGTCGATTGCGGCACCGTGCGGCCGATATGACCGCTGAACGGCGGATCGGGATACGGCAACACCGTGCCCGGCTTCGGCGCGCTGTCGGCGCCGGTGTTCGCCGCCAGGCCGGCCAGCGGCGTCAGGCATATCGTCGCGGCCAATAGCCGCGCTGCGAATTTTCTCATTTACTTTTTTCCTCCCGGACCAGAACCCGCTTTGTGGGCGGGGCAGTGAAAGCGCGGCACCGACCCTGCCATGCCGCGCGTTTATCGAGCGGCCACGCGCTCTGACAGAGCATTCGTGGCGCGCGTTTTTTCAGTTTTCTCAGTACTCGTAAACCATATCGATGCCATAGCTCGGCGGCGGCGCCCAAATATCCGCGAGCGCGGTGCGGCCGGCCGGCGCCGTGTTCGTCGCCACCGCGCCGCCGCCCAGGCCGACCACCTGCAGCGGGTAGCGCTGGTTGGTCAGGTTTTCGCCCCACAGGCCGATGCGCGCGCGATCGCCGCGCGGCAGATCGACCGCCCAGGTCAGGCGGCCGTTGAGCAGGCCGCAGGACGGCACCGTCACGCTGACCTGATCGGGCACGCCCGAGCCGCTCAGCGATTTGATGGTGAGCGCGTCGCTCACATCCCAGGTCAGCGTCAGGCCGTGGTTTTCGAAACTGGAACGGCTCGAACGCAGATCGATGGGACGATAAGTGGAACCGCGCGGGCTGTCGGCATGGGTATAGCCGGCCACGGTTTTCAGGGACGCGTTCTGCAGGTAACCGGGCGTGTTGTCGAGATCGCCCTTCTCCATGAAGTAATCGACGCTGAGGTTATCCAGCGCCTTCCAGTTCAGCGCGAAGCGGCTGGAGAACTGGCCGGATTCGCCGTCATCGTGCGAACTGCCGCTGTTTTTCACATAACCGTCCTGCGAACTTTTCAGCAGCGTCAGCTTGGTCGAGATATTCTGCCATTCGGGCAGGTCGATCACCGTCCGGCTGCGGAACAGATTGCGCGAGCCGAAGCTGAAACTCTGCTTGAAACCGAATTCGCCGGTCGGTTTTTTGCCGATCAGGTTGACCGCGCCACCGGTGGTATTGCGTCCAGACAGCGTGCCCTGCGGACCGCGCGGCACTTCCACGCGCTCCAGGTCGGCCAGCTCGAAAATCGCGCCCAGCGGGCGGCCCACGTAAAACCCGTCCTGGTACAGGCCGACCGAGCCGTCGGAGGTGACCTGCATCGGATCGTTGATGCCCTGGCCGCGCATATACAGCGTCAGCCTGTTCGACGAGGGATAGGTGGTGAAATGAATGCTCGGCGAAGCCTGGGCCACGCCGTTGAAATCGGTGATGCCCATTTTTTCCATGTCGTCGCTGGACATGGCCGAGATCGCGATGGGCGTGGTCTTATGTTTATCGTGGTTTGCGTTCGACATGGACGTGGACGCTCTTCCCCCTACGGTTATTGTTAACGTGATGTGTCGAGCGCGGTTTTTATCTCTCCCCCTTCCGTCTGCGATCCATGTCGATCACACGATTCGATCAAGTGATCGGATGATATAGAGTCGGACGGGCCGGCGCAACAGAAGCGCTTGAATCGTCGTTTATTCCGATATAGAACCCGGCTTCCAGCGCGCCGCGCACTAGTCGCAAACAGTATTTCCCGCATTGCCGGCGCGGACTTATGTTCAATTTGCGTCCAGCCAGCAGAGGAGATCGCATCATGGACATTGGCAAAACCCACGAGGAAATCGAACAACGCCTGGGTCTGGTGCCGGAATGGATCAGGCGGATGCCGGACGGGGCCGCGGTCGGCCTGTGGGACATGACACGGGATTTCTGGATGGCCGAAACAGCCATTCCCAACCAATACAAGGAGCTGATCGGACTGGCCGTTTCCGGCGCGACGCGTTGCCGCTATTGCGCGTTGTTCCACACCGAAACGGCGCGCCTGTTCGGGGCAACGGAAGAGGAAATCGCCGAGGCCAGCGCGATGGGCGCCATCACCATGATGGGCAGCACCTTCATCAATGCGGAGCAAACCGACTACGAACAGTTCAAACAGGAAACCAGCGACATCGTCGCCTACGTGAAAGCTCATGCGCCCGCACCGCAACCCAGCGCGCAAACAGGCGCTGCGCGAAGCGTTCAGTGAGCTTGCGCGGTCGGGCCTTGTCGAGCTGAGTGCCGATGGCGCGATTGCCACGCGCCGCTGGCGCGCGGCGTTGTCCCGTGCCGCTCTTGCGATGATTCAACAGCATGGCGATACCGATGATCCGCGCTTTCCCATCGCGTTGGCGCTTTATCGGATTTATGGTGATCGTGAAAGCGACGGGAAGCTGGCTGATAAGGTCGAAGTCATGTTGAGTTTGCAGGAGCGGGAAAATGATTGGTTGAGGGTATTGGCCAGGGGTGGAGTGGATGATGGCCGCCTCGGGGAGTGAGTTTTTTCCAGACTGAAACTGGAATAGTCGCAAAGCAAATTCAAATTCAAATTCAAATTCAAATTCTGTAAAAAGTCTTTAATAAAATTTATTGCCTGACGGCAGGGGGTTGCACCTGCCGTGGGCGTCACTTTATGCGTCCTTTGGGGCGCATCCTGCGGACCGCTGATTTTTTGCCTCTGCGCGGCGGGGCGCGGATGTGCCTGATGGCGCGTTGCACCTGCCGTGAGCGTCACTCTTATGCGTCCTTTGGGGCGCATCCTGCGGACCACTGATTTTTTGCCTCCGCGCGGCGGGGCGCGGATGCGCCTGATGGCGCGTTGCACCTCCGGTGGGGGTCACTTTTCTTGCTTCGCCAAGAAAAGTAACCAAAAGAAGGCGACCCCGGCCG
>Ga0153956_1002149_pt1 | contig 15216 bp, 14 predicted proteins | sample TSFL040MetaG_FD_104704 | JGI IMG/M metagenome (GOLD analysis project Ga0153956, IMG submission 104704) | Attine ant fungus gardens microbial communities from Florida, USA - TSFL040 MetaG | ecosystem: Host-associated > Fungi > Mycelium > Unclassified | place: USA: Florida, Wekiwa Springs... | reverse complement strand
TTGCCGATGGTGATGCCGGGCGTTTTCGCCGGAACGATGAAGGCCGAAATACCGCCCGCGCCTTTCTTGGATGGATCGGTGCGCGCCAGCAGCGTGAACATGCCCGCGCGTGCCGCGTTGGTGATAAAGCGCTTGGTGCCATTGACGACATAGTCCTTGCCATCATGCACCGCCGAAACTTTCACGGACGCCGCATCGCTGCCCGCGCCCGGCTCGGTGAGCGCGAAGCTTGCCACCATTTCGCCGCTCGCAAGCTTGGGCAGCCACTCGTTCTTCTGCACCTCGTTGCCGAACATCACGATGCCCTGGCTGCCGATGCCGACATTGGTGCCGATCACCGAACGGAAGGCCGGCGATGTCTGCCCCAACTCGAAGCAGACGAGGACCTCTTCCTCCATGGTGAGCCCGAGGCCGCCATAGTCGGTGGGAATGGAAAGGCCGAACAACCCCAGCTCGCGCATCTGCGCGATGATGGAATCCGGCACCTTGTCGTCTTCGGAGACCTTGGCCTCGATGGGCACGCATTCTTCGGTAACGAAGCGGCGCACCGTTTCGATGAGCTGGTTGCGTGTCTCGATGTCCAAAGCCATGGCGATCCCCGGTGTCTCTGGACCGGAGTTTAGCCCATTTGGCGGCGGCCATGGCTAGCGGAGAGTCTGGCCCGGCTGCATGGCATAAACGCCCACCACCAGGATGTGATCGACCGTCTCGCCATCGTCGCCCAGCGGCATCACGAGGCTTTCGTGGAACATGGCGCGGCCATCCGCCTCGCGCACATACCAGCCGCTATAGGCGCAGGCGATGCGCTTGCGGTAAGCGTTGAGATAGACGCTGTGGAGTGTGGAGCCGTAGCCGGGCAGCACCAGGTCGATCTGCGCCATGGTCATGCCCTGTAGCGAAGAGCCTTGCGCCTGCACGATGGCATCGCCGACGATGCGGAATTCAAACTCATCGCCCGCACCGATCACACGCACCAGAACGGTGTTGCGCAAAAGACCGGACATCACGCGCGGCGACATGTCCGCGCGCGATGGCATCGATCGCGCGCCACGCGCGTTTTCCCAAATGGCGAGCGCTCTTTGGACAAGCGGGTTTTCGATTTCGGGCAGCGCGATGCCGTGGCGGGGGCGCGATGGCCTTTCCGCCGGCTCTTCCACAGCCGCGATTTTGGTCTTCTGCATTGTCCGCCCAAGCCCGAGGTCTGCTAGGATCAATGCAACAGGTTAATTTCACGGTAACACTGTAGTTGGTTGAAGCCATGCGCCTTTCCGTTCTCGACCAGTCACCGATCCGAAAAGATGGCAGCGCTGCGGATGCCGTTGGGGAAACCATTGCGCTGGCCAAGGCCACGGAAGCGCTCGGCTATCACCGCTATTGGCTGGCAGAGCATCACAACACCGGCTCTTTCGCGGGCAGCGCCCCGGAAGTGCTGATCGCGCGCGTCGCGGCAGAGACCAAAACGATCCGCGTCGGCTCCGGCGGCGTCATGCTGACGCATTACAGCCCGCTCAAGGTGGCCGAGCAGTTTCGCATGCTGGAATTGCTCAATCCCGGCCGCATCGATCTGGGCATCGGCCGCGCGCCGGGAACGGACCAGCGCACCACACAAGCGCTCGTCGCCGGCCGCGAAGGTTGGGGGATCGATGCATTTCCCAGCCAGGTGTTTCTGCTGAAACAGTTTCTGGAAGATGCCTCCGGTGGCGCGGCCATGCCGGAGGATCATCCCTATCGCGGCATCCATGCCATGCCGCGCGGTGTGACGCGGCCGGAAATGTGGATGCTGGGTTCGGGCATTCATAGCGCCGTCTATGCAGCGCAGCTCGGCCTGCCCTTCAGCCATGCATACTTCATCAGTCCCGAAGGCAGCATGGAGGCCGTCACCGCCTATCGCGAACGCTTCAAGCCGAGCGTGTGGTGCGACAAGCCGACGATCTCGATGGGCGTGGCCGCATTGGCGGCGGAGACGGAAGAAGACGCCGCGCGGTTATCCGCGAGCCGCAATCTCTGGGTCGTTCGCTTGCTGACGGGCCGGCCTATCGCCTTCCCCTCGCCGGAAGAATCTCTCGCTTATCCGTTCACCGAACAGGAACTGGCGTTGCTGAAGACGGTGGAAGCGCGATCCATCGTCGGCACACCGGATCAGGTGAAAACAAAGCTGGAACTGCTCGCCAAGCAACATGGCGCGGAGGAGATGGTGGTCGTCACCATCACTTATGATTACGCGTCGCGGCTGCGCTCTTATGAATTGCTGGCGAAAGAGTTCGGCCTTTAGGCAATCGGCAGCAATCCGATCATCGCGCCCGTCAGCCCGGACGCCATCGTGCCCGAGAGCAGCGCCCGCATGGCCAGCGGCACGATCTCATGCCGCCGCTCCGGCACCAGCCCGCTGACGCCCGCGATCATGATACCCACCGAGCCCAGATTGGCGAAGCCGCACATCGCATAGAGCATGATGAGGCGCGAGCGCGGATCGAGCGCGCCTTGCGGCAGGCCGGATAGTTTCAGATAGGCGACGAACTCGTTCAGCACCGTCTTGTCGCCCATCAGGGCGCCGGCCGTGGGTGCCTGCTCCCAGGGAATCCCGTAGAGCCAGACAACAGGTGCGAAGATCCAGCCGAAGATGCGTTCGACCGTGATGGGCGTGCCTGCGACGCCCGGTGCGTGACTCAGGATGATGTCCGCCAGCGCGACCAGCGCCACGATCACCAGCAGCATCGCGACGATGGACAGCCACAGCTTCAATCCGTCTTCCGTGCCGCGCGCAATCGCGTCCATGCTGGAACGATATTCGAAACCCGGCGCGGCGATGGCGTCCGTCTCGCTCATGCCCGGGATCATGATGCGCGCCAGAAGAATGGCGGCGGGCAGCGACATCACGGAGGCGACGAGAATATGCCCCAGCGCGCCGGGCACAGCCGGTTCCAGGATCGTGGCGTAGAGGACGAACACTGTTCCCGCCACTGTCGCCAGACCGACGGAGAACAGCATGAACAATTCGGCGCGCGTCAGCTTGGCAAGATAGGGACGGATCAGCAGCGGCGCTTCGATCATTCCGAGGAAAATCGTGGCCGCGCTACCAAGCCCCACCGCGCCGCCGATGCCCATCGTCTTCTGCAGCGCCCACGCGAAGCCGCCGACGATCAAAGGCAGGATGCGCCAGTACCAGAGCAATGCCGCCAATGCCGAGATGACAATGACGAGCGGCAGGATCTGGAATGCGAAGCTCGACATCGCCCCCGGATTTGTCACCGTGAAAGGTGTCGGCCCGCCGCCGGTATAACCGAACACGAAGGACGTCCCGGCTTTCGTCGCCGCCGCGAGCGCGTCCACCACGCCATTGAGCGAGAAGAGCACATCGCGCGCGACGGGCACTTTCAGCAGAAGCAGCGCGATGCCCATCTGCAAACCCAGACCGACAATCACCGTGCGCCATGGAAATGCGCGGCGATTCTCCGACAGCAGCCACGCCAATGCGATGATCGCGATGATTCCCAGCGCCGATTGCAGATGAAGAATCACGACCGCCCCTGATTCGCTTTGTGCATCAGCCTGTCACGCCATGCGCCGGAAACGAACACATGCAAGCGCGATGCATAAAATTTGAACTGTCCCCTGTTGATGAAAAAACATCCCGCGCGGTTTGTGTTTGAGCATCCAAATTCGTCTTCCATAGTTTTCTCCAGTCCGACTCACCCAGAAGGTGGAGAATCGCGATGGCGATCGACCCTGTAGTGTTGCTGGCAGAAGAACTTCGCATTGCGGAGCACGCACTTCACATCGCCTGCAAGACCGACCGGAACGCTTTGCTCGGGCGGAGCGGCGAGGAAATCTGCGACCTCACCACGCGGATCAAAGAGCTTTCAACCGAGATCGTGGAAACCCAGCCCACCAGCGCCTTGGGCGCGAGCGTGCTGGTGCGCATGGCGGCAGAACGGCTTCCGTTCGCTTATGCCGCCTACACCAAGCATTTCTACGAGATCGCAGGACGATTGGATGAGGGACAGCGCGTGCTGGCCGATCTGGTTTGGCTGCGCGCCATGCGCACGGCGTTGACCGGAGGTTTGTGCGGAAAAGACGGCGTGCGGATCGCACCGCTCGTCCGGCTGGCCATCGAAGGGGCGCGGCAGCCGATCGTGGTCTATCGCGCGGTGGCCGCGGCGGAAGATGCCGCGCAACCGCATGCGGATGCCGCCATCCATTAAAGCGTCGTAGCGCAAGCGGCCGGACCGTGACAGGTTCTCCATGTTCGATTCGGGCTTGGGGATGGCGACACCGCGACCGCAGGAGATCAAAGCGCTGGCCGGCGCGCGCGCGCTGCCGCCGCTGCTGCTGGTGCTCTATCACTTCAGCGAAGGGCATCATTACCAGCACGTCCGCCTGATCGATCTGTTCGTGACCAAGGGTTATCTCTGGGTCGAGTTCTTTTTCGCGCTGTCCGGCTTCATTCTCACTTACGTCTATGGCGCGCGCACCGATCTCTTCCAGTGGAAGAGCTATTCCACCTTCGTGAAGACACGCCTGGCGCGGCTCTACCCGCTGCACCTCTTCATGCTGCTCTTCATTCTCTATCTCGTCGTACTGATGCGCTGGCTCGCGGCGCGCGGCGGATATGTCTCCATCTTCGATGTGCCCTATCACGTCACGCTCGGCTTCTGGCCGTTCGTCGCCAACCTGTTTCTCGTGCAAGCCTGGAACCTGTTCGACCGGCTGACATGGAACGGCGTGTCGTGGTTCGTCAGCGTGGAATTCTTCCTGTGCCTGATCTTTCCGCTCTACATCGCCATCGCGCGCGGCGGATGGTGGCGCGGGGCGCTTTTGATCGTGGCGGGCGGGATCGGATTGGCCCTGCTCGATTACACCGGCAAGCACGCGCTCGACATCACCTTCCACAATGGAATCCTGCGCGGCATGAGCGACTTCGCTATCGGCGTGGGCATGGCGAACATCTATCGCAACATCCAGTCGCGCAGCCGCGAGCCTCTGCCCACATGGATGCATTCGGTCTTCCAGACAGCCGCTGTGCTGGCGCTGCTCTGGGCGATCTATCATTCCGGATGGTCGCATCAATGGCGCGACATCTATGTCGTGCCGCCGATGATGTTGCTGATCTTCACCCTGTCCTTCGACCGCGGAATCTTCGCGCGCATGCTGGACACGAAGCCGCTGCAAAAACTGGGCGAATGGTCCTACGCCATCTATATCGGCCAGACGGCGTGGCTGCTGCTCATCCGCCATTTCGAGCAGCACTGGTATCCGCCGGATACGACGCGCGTGTTTGGCATCCTGTGGCCGGATTTCATCTGGACGCTGGAACCCTTGGCCCTCGTTCTCGTCTGCGTCATCTGGGGTGGTTTGCTGTCGCACTTCATCGAGGAACCGGCCAGCAAAACGCTGCGCAAATGGATCATTCCGGCGCGTAAACCCGCCGCCGCTTGACCCCGCCGGGGCCATCCGCCATCAATCGCGCCGACAAATTATCAGCTCGCTGAAGGAGATTTCCCATGGCCATTCGCTATGACGGCAAGGTTGTCATCGTCACCGGCGCAGGCGGCGGATTGGGCCGCTGCCACGCACTCGATTTCGCCAAGCGCGGCGCGAAAGTGGTCGTGAACGATCTGGGCGGCGCAGTGGACGGCACCGGTGGCAACAGCGCGGCCGCCGAAGCGGTGGTGAAAGAAATCACCGATGCGGGCGGCACGGCGATCGCCAATGGCGCTTCCGTCACCGACGATGCGGGCGTGGCGCATCTCATCAAGCAGACGATGGACACCTGGGGCCGCATCGATGTGATCATCGCGAACGCCGGCATCCTGCGCGACAAGAGTTTCTCCAAGATGGAGATCAAGGATTTCGACGCCGTGGTGCAGGTGCATCTCATGGGCACCGTGAAGCCCGTGAAAGCGGCGTGGGAAATCATGAAGAAGCAGCAATATGGCCGCATCGTCGTGACCACGTCATCGACAGGCCTCTACGGCAATTTCGGCCAGACCAACTACGGCGCGGCGAAACTCAGCCTTGTCGGCTTCATGAACACGCTGAAGCTGGAAGGCGCGAAGGACAACATCAAGGTCAACGCGATCTGCCCCGTCGCCGGCACGCGCATGACGGAAAATCTGATGCCGCCGCAGATGCTCGAAGCCCTAAAGCCGGAATATGTGACGCCGGCCGTGGTGTTCCTCGCCAGTGACGACGCGCCGACCGGCGTGATCATCTCCGCGGGTGCGGGCGTGTTCTCTTCCGCGGAGATCGTGGAATCGCATGGCGTGAATCTCGGCCATGGCGCGAACGCCGACACGGTTGCGGAATACTGGTCAAAGATTTCCGACTTCACCGGCGCCAAGCACTTCACCATGGGCGGCGAGCATGGCGCGCATATCTTCGAGCGCATGAAAGACAAGCCGGTCGCGCCGTAATCACGCTTCGGCACAAAAGAAAACTCCGGCGGAGCTTTCGCTTCGCCGGAGTTTTTGTTTGCACGCGGCTCAGAGACCCAGAACGGCCTTCGCCATGATGTTGCGCTGGATTTCGTTCGAACCCGCGTAGATCGACGCCTTGCGCAGGTTGAAATAATACGGCGCGATCGGCGCGGCGAAATCAGGTCCGGGGCGTGGCTCGTTCGTCTTCGCCCAGGTATCGCGGATGAAGGGCATGACGTAATAGCCCACCGCTTCCACCGACAATTCCGAAATCGACTGCTGCAAATCCGTGCCCTTGCATTTGAGCATGGAGGCTTCCGCGCCGGGGCGCTGGCCCGCGCTCATGGCGCTGAACATGCGCAGCTCGAAGAATTCCAGCGACGAGACTTCGATCTCCAGCGCGTCGAGCTTCGAGCGGAAGCTCGGATCATCGATGAGCTTGCTGCCGCTCGCATCGGTCTGAGACGCGATCTTCCGGATCTTGCCGATGGTGCGCTTGAGGCCCGGTCCATAAGCATTTCCGCGCTCGAAGGAGAGCAGATATTTCGCGTAGTCCCAGCCCTTGTTCACCTCGCCGATCAGATTCTCTTTCGGCACTTTCACATCGGTGTAGAAGACCTGATTGACCTCCTGCTGCCCCGTCATGGGCACGTCCAGCGTCACCAGCGGCTCGACCTTGATGCCGGGCGTCTTCATATCGACGAGGATGAAGCTGATGCCTTCCTGTGCTTTCGCCTTCGGATCGGTGCGTACGAGATTGAACATCCAGTCCGCGAACTGCGCATGCGTGGTCCAGATCTTCGAGCCGTTGAGCAGGAAGTGATCGCCCTTGTCCTCGCATTTCATCTGCAGCGAGGCGAGATCAGAACCCGAACCCGGTTCCGAATAACCCTGACACCACCACACTTCCGAGGCGAGGATCGGCGGCAGATGCTTCTTTTTCTGCTCCGGCGTGCCGAACGCCATGATGACCGGGCCGACCATCTTCAGTCCCATCGGCGAGACAGCGGGTGTTCCCGCCGCGCTCATCTCCAGATCGAAGATGTATTTCTGCGTCGGCGTCCAACCCGGCCCGCCATACTCCTCCGCCCAGTTCGGCGCGGCCCATCCTTTGCGGTAAAGCGCGCGCTGCCACTTCACCATCGAGTCCTTATCGAGATAGCCGTTCTTCGATTGCGCACTCTTCGCGCGCAAGTCGTCGTCATAGGCTTCGGCGATGAAGGCGCGAACCTCGTCGCGGAACGCGAGGTCTTCTTTCGAAAAGGACAGGTCCATCGTGGTCCTCAGACAGCGTCGAAATATTGAATCTCGGGTTTGCCGCCCATGGTTGGGCCGATCTTGGGGCCGGCGGCGCGGAAATGATCCGATTTTCCATGCGCTTCCAGCGCGGCCTGATCGGCATAGATCTCCATGACGACGTAGGTTTGCGGATCGGATTTGGATTTGAACACGCGATAGAGCTGGTTGCCCGGCTCGTTGGCCTTCACCTGCGCGGCCAGATCGCGGAACACCGCTTCAAAATCCGCATTCTTGCCTTCGGCAACCTTGAGGGTCGCGACAACACCAATCGCCATGTTTCTGCTCCAGATTTCGTTTCGCGGAGGAGGCTAATCGGCTGGCCGCGGATGCGCAACGCAGGGTTAACGCAACGTGAAGCTCGAATTTCAAGCGCATTTTAACCCTGCCGCTTCACAATCGGGGACGTTGTAAGCGAGATCGATTCCAAGAGTGTCCGAGCACGTCGCCACCACGACCGGTCATGACGAGCAAGCCGCCCGGCTTGCTTTGGACGAAATGCGCTTGGCGCTTGGCAACACGCGGCCCAACAAATTCATGATCCCCTGCCTCGCGGCACTGATCTGCGTGATGTTCCTGCATTGGGAAAAGCCGCTGACGCTGGCGATATGGTTCGGCATCGTCATCGCCGGCCTCATCCCGATGCAGATCATCGGACATGCATTTCTGAAGCGGCAACCCGATCCGGACGAGATGCAGGTGTGGCGTCGGCGGATCGTGATCGCCAACGCGTTTTTCACGATCTGCTGGTCGACCCTCGCGCCGCTGTTCTGGGTTCACGGCGACAGCTTCAACCAGGTCCTGGTGATCCTTGTGCTGGCTTGCACGCTGGCCGGCGACACCGCGCTGATGAGCGCGAGCCGCCCGCTCAGCGCGACCGGTTCCGTCGTCTATGGCGCGGCGATCGTGGCGCTTCCGCTCAGCGAAGGCGGCGCGATCTACAACACGCTCGCGCTCGTCGCGCTCTGTTACATGCTCTACATGTATTATCTGTCGCGGCAGGTTCACAACACCGCGCGCTCCATGCTGGAGCTGCGCTACGACAAGAACGATCTCATCGAAGCCTTGGAGCGTTCCAAGCACGAATCCGATATCGCGCGATTGCGCGCGGAAGCCGCAAGCCGGTCGAAATCGGAATTCCTGGCCAATATGAGCCATGAGTTGCGCACGCCACTGAATGCGATCATCGGCTTCTCGGAGATGATCCATTCCGGCGGCTTCGCGCACAAGACCGAGGAATATTCCAAACTTATCCGCGATTCCGGCCATCATCTGCTGACCCTCATCAACGACATCCTGGACCTGGCGAAGATCGAAGCCGGGCGCATGACGCTGCACGAAACCGATCTGGATGTGCGCGTGCTCGTCGCCGATTGTCTCACGCTGATGGCTGGGCGCGCACAGGGCGGCTGGATCACCCTTCACAACGAAGTGCCTGCCGATTGCCCCGGATTGCGCGCCGATGAGCGTGCGATGAAGCAGATCCTGCTCAATCTTGTTTCGAACGCCGTCAAATTCACGCCACCCGAAGGCAAAGTAACGGTGAGCGCCAACATGCAGTCTGACGGCGGCCTTGCGATCACCGTTTTGGACAACGGCATGGGCATCGCGGAAGCGGACCAAAAGCGCGTGTTCGAGAATTTCGGCCAGGGCCGCCACGACGTTGTGACGTCCGACAAAGGCACGGGTCTTGGCCTTCCCATTGTCAAAGGCCTTGTCGAAGCGCATGGCGGCCGCGTGACTTTGCAAAGCGCCGTGGGCGAAGGCACGCGGGTCACGCTCACCATGCCGCAGACGCGGCTCATAAAGACCCAAACGCTCAAAGCCGCGTCGTAGTTATTCGCCTTTGAATTCCGGTTTGCGCTTGTCGAAGAACGCCGCCACGGCCTCGCCGTGATCGGCCGTCAGATGCGCGATGGACTGCATCGCCGCGGACATCTCCATGATCGTGTCGAAGCTGACGCCCTGCCCTTCGCGCATGAGCTTCTTGGTCATACGCAGAACATCCGGCGGCTGGCAGCACACGCGCTCGGCGAGTGCCTGGGCTTCGCTTGCCAGTTGATCGGCGGGCACGACTTTCGAGATCAGCCCCCATGACAGCGCCGTCTGGGCATCGATGGTGTCGCCGGTGAAGAACAATTCCGCCGCGCGCGCATGGCCGATGGTGCGCGGTAAAATCCACGCGCCACCATCGCCCGGCACCAACCCAACTTTCAGGAATGTCGCGCCGAAGATCGCGTTGTCCGCGGCGATGCGCATGTCGGCAAGGCACGCCACGTCGTTGCCCAGACCGATGGCGGGACCATTCACCGCGGCGATCAGCGGCACTTCCAGATTCCACAACGCCTTGACCATGCGGTGGATGCCGTTGCGATAACGCTCGCGGATATGCACCGCGGCACCGGCGAAACTGCCGGAGCGCTCGCGCATGGATTTCAGATTGCCGCCCGCCGAAAACGCCTTGCCGGCACCGGTCAAAATGGCACAGCGCACGTCACGGTCCGCGTTGATGCGCGCGCAGGTTTCGGCAAACAGATCGCCATCGCCTTCTTCGCCCAGCGGATTTCGCGTATCCGGGCGATTGATTGTGAGCTTGACGATGGGACCGGACTTTTCGAACAGCAAAGCGGACATGGTCTTTTCCGAATAAAAGTTCCAGATGAAGGGTTTAGCACCACTCGGCCGCGAATCTAAAGCTTGCTTTAACCGCGTCATGTCACAGTTTGAGAGCATTTTCCGAAGTCTGCCCGCCTTATGCCGAGCGTACCCCGTCAACAGCGCAGCCTGCCCGCCGCGATCAAACGATCCACGGCATCGGCGCGCTATTCGGCTGGCCGCGTGTGGCAGGCAATCTGGAACGCTCTTTATCCGTCGCCGGAGAACGCCTGGCTCGCGGATGCGCAATTGCGGCTGCACCGCAACGGCTCGCGCTATTCCATGGTCACCATGCCGGTCGCGGCATTTCTTGTGTCGCTCGCCTTTCGCCCCTGGGTGAGCATCGAATGGCGCATGGGTTGGTGGGTCGGTCTGACGCTGATTTGCCTGGGCATCCATTACGGCAACGGCCGGCTGGATCGCATGACTGGCCGAGACGCCGCTACGGTCTCGCGAAAATCGAAATATGCGACGGCCTTGTCCGTGGCGTTCCTGACGGCCTGGTGTTCGATGAGCGTGTTCCTCTGGGCACCTGGCATTCCAATGGATCACATGCTGCTGGTGCTGATCCTGGCCTGCTCTATGGCAGGCACCATCGTATTATCCGCGGCGCATCCTCCCATTGCGGTCGCGGGTCTCGTCATCCACGCGATCTTCCTCATTGGGCCACCGGCATTCGGCGATGCGGCGCTCGATGTCGAGCTATCGTTGCTGTCGGTGATCTTCACCTTGCTGCTCGTCGGCCAGTTGTCTGTGCAAACAGCGGGCGTGAACCGCCTGCTCACGCTGGAACACGAACGCGCCGGACTGGTGCAAGGTCTGCGCGTGGCCAAACGGGAATCGGATCGGGAACGCGGCCGCGCGGTTTCGGCAGGCCGCGCCAAATCGCAATTCCTCTCCCACATGAATCACGAACTGCGCACGCCCATGAACGCGATCCTGGGATTTTCGGAGATCATCCAGGCGAAATCGTTCGGCAGCGATGTGGACAAATACGCCGAATATGCCGGCATCATCCACGATTCCGGCGAGCATCTTCTGTCGCTGATCGACGGTATGCTGGATCTTGCGAAGATCGATGGCGGCAAGCTTTCCTTGCGCGAAACGGACGTCGATATCGCGATGCTCATCGCCGATGCGATTGAGGCGAATGCGGAGATCGCCCGGCAGGCGCGCATATCGCTGATAAGCGACATCGCGCGCGGCCTGCCGCGCGTGCTGGCGGATGAGCGCGGTCTTCGCCAGATCGTCGTCAATCTACTGTCGAATGCGATCAAGTTCACGCAAGCCGAAGGCCGCGTCACGGTCTTCGCGCGCGTCGAGCCGGATGGCGGCTTCGCCCTCGGCGTCGATGACACGGGTATCGGCATCGCGCGCGAAGACAAGGATCACGTTTTCGAACGCTTCGGCCGCGGCCGCCACGATGTGACCGAGCAACTGAAGGGCGTGGGCCTCGGCCTCGCCGTCGTCAAAGGCTTCGCGGAAGCCCATGACGGCAAGGTGCTGCTGGAAAGCGAGATCGGCGACGGCACACGCGTCACCGTTCTGCTGCCCAAGAGCCGCGTCCTCGTTTCCCCGGCCCGGCGGCTGGCGAGTTAGCTCAGTTCGGCGTAGCGCTTCAGATGGTGATCGACATTGCCATAGAGCGTGTCGAGCATGGTGAGCCGCTTGAAGTAATGGCCGACATTCAGCTCGTCCGTCATGCCCATGCCACCGTGAATCTGCACGGCCTGTTGGCCGACGAAACGTCCCGCCTTGCCGATCTGCACCTTCGCGGCTGAGGCGGCTTTTTTGCGCTCCACGTCATTCTCGCCCAGCTTCAACGTCACCATGTAGGTGATCGAGGCGGACTGTTCAGCGTTCATGAACATATCGACCATGCGGTGCTGCAGCACCTGAAACTTGCCGATCGGCACGCCGAACTGTTTGCGGGTCTTGGAGTATTCCACCGTCGCGTTCACCAGCACGCGCATCGCGCCGACAGCTTCGGAAGCATGCGCGGCGATAGCTTCGTCGGTCACCTGCTCGATCAGCTTCAAGCCATCATCAGCGGTGCCGATGAGCGTGGCCGGTGCATTTTCGAAAGTGACTTCCGAAGCATGCAGGCCGTCGATGGTCGGGTAATCGCGCGTGGCGACGCCCTTGGCTTTCTTGTCCACGATGAAGACGCTGACACCCTTGGCATCGCGTTGCCCACCCGCGGTGCGCGCGGTGACGATCAAGGCGTCCGCCCACGGCGCGCCCAGCACAACGGCCTTCTGGCCGCTGATCGTGTAGCCGTCGCCGCTTTTCTTGGCGGTCGTGGTGAGGTCGGCGAAATTGTAGCGACCCTGCGCTTCGGCGAACGCGAAGGCGATGATGGTTTCACCGGCCGCGATCTTGTTCAGCCATTCTTCTTTCTGCGCGTTCGTGCCGCCGTGATTGAAGAAGCCGCCGCCGACGACAACCGTCGACACATAAGGCTCAACGACAAGCGCCTTGCCGAACTCTTCCATGAGAACCATGACGTCGATGGGCCCGCCGCCGAGGCCGCCATAGGCTTCCGGCAAGGGCGCCGCCATCAGGCCAAGCTCCGCGAACTGTTTCCAGTCCTTGTTGCTGTAACCCGGCTCGGTGCGCGAGGTCTTCTTGAAGTGTTCGAACGTATAATTGTCGGCCAGATATTTCTGGACCGAATTGCGCAGGAGCGTTTGCTCCTCGGTGAACGAGAAATCCATTTATAGCCCCAATACTGCTTTAGCGATGATGCCGCGCTGGATTTCGTTCGACCCACCAAAAATCGAAACCTTGCGCATGTTGAAGTAATGACCGGCCTGACCGGTCGCGTAATCCGGACCCGGCGCATATTCGTTGTCGCCAAAGAAGCGGTCATAGGGATAGGCGTAATAGCCGATCGCTTCGACCGTCAGTTCGGTGAGCCGCTGCTGGATCTCGGTGCCCTTGATCTTGAGGATCGAGCTTTCCGGCCCCGCCATCTGGCCCTTGGATTCCTGCGCCAAGGTGCGCAGTTCCGTATATTCCAGCGCCGAAAGCTCAACTTCCGTTTCCGCGATCTTGCGCGAGAACTCATCCGTGGAGATCAGCGGCTTGCCGTCGATGGTTTCGGCGCGGGCGATGTCCTTCAGGCGTTCGATCGCCTTCTTGGAGCGCGCCACGCCCGCGATGCCCGACCTTTCGTTGACGAGCAGGAACTTGGCATAGGTCCAGCCCTTGTTCTCTTCGCCCACGCGGTTCTCAACCGGCACTTTCACATTGTCGAAGAAGACTTCGTTCACTTCATGCGCGCCATCCAGCACGATGATCGGCTTCACGGTGATGCCTGGCGTCTTCATGTCGATGAGGAGGAAGGTGATGCCCTCCTGCTGCTTGACCGTGGCGTCGGTGCGGACGAGGCAGAAAATCCAGTCCGCGAACTGCGCCAGGGTCGTCCAGGTCTTCTGACCGTTGACGATATAGTGATCGCCTTCGCGCACCGCTTTAGTTTTCAGCGAGGCCAAGTCCGAACCGGCGCCCGGCTCCGAATAGCCCTGACACCACCAATCCTCGCCGGAGAGGATGCGCGGCAGGAATTTCTTTTTCTGCTCTTCATTGCCGTAGGTGAAGATCACCGGGCCGACCATCGCGAGGCCGAAGGGCAAGAGCGCGGGCGCTTCGGCGCGCGCGGATTCTTCGTTGTAGATGTAACGCTGCGTCACGTTCCAGCCGGTGCCGCCATATTGCGTCGGCCAATGCGGCGCGGCCCAACCCTTCTTCGCCAGGATGCGATGCCAGCCGAGGAAGTCCTCCTTGGTCTCGAATTCGCGGCGCGAAGTCTTGCCCAGCTTGGGCAGATTCTCGGCGAGAAAATCCTGCACTTCCTTGCGGAATTTCTCTTCTTCTGGCGTGAACGTAACGTCCATGACGGTAACCCCGACAAATTGTCAGGCCGCATAATAGGGACGCTCGCGTGGGGAGCAAGCGGGTGCGTTATTTCGCGTCGTGGAAGATAATTCCAAGCGTATGGCGATGGCCGGAGCGCAGGCGGCTGACGCCATGGCGCATCTTCACGCGATAGATGCCCTTGGTGCCCTGCACGGGCCGCTCGTTCACCGCGAACACCACCGCATCTCCTTGCCGTAACGGAACGACCTCCGCACGGCTCTGCATGCGGGGGCGCTGCTCGGTGAGGACAAACTCGCCGCCCGCGAAATCCGCGCCGGGTTCGGCGAGTAGGAAAGCAACCTGCAGCGGAAAGACATGTTCGCCATACAAATCCTGATGCAGGCAGTTGTAGTCCCCCGCCCCGTACCGCAACAACAACGGCGTCGGCCGGTTCTGGCCCGCATCGTGGCAGCGTTTCATGAAAGCGGCATGCGTTGTCGGGTAGCGCAGATCGCTTTTGATCTTCTCCATCCAGTCATTGGCGATCTTCGCGAGCGGCGGATAGAGCGCGGTACGCAATTCCTTCACCAGCGGCGGAAGCGGATAGGAGAAATATTTGTATTCGCCTTTCCCAAATCCGTGCCGCGCCATCACCACGCGGCTGCGGAAATTGGCGTCGTCGTCATAGAGCTTGATGAGCGATTTGCATTGCGTGGGTGACAGCATATTTGACAGCGTGGCGCATCCCGATTGGTTCAGGGCTGTCTCGATCTGTTCCTTTTCCAATTCCATCTCCGTCATGGCCGGGCTTGTCCCGGCCATCCATTTTCCAGAGGCCGGCGATGCTTGCACCGCTTCTGGAAAATGGATGGCCGCCACGGTGGGCGGCCATGACGATCATGGTGAAATGGACGCGAAACAATCCGTTTCTTGCGCCGAAGAAAAACGCAAAAGAAAACGGAGCACCGGATTTCTCCGGCACTCCGCC
>Ga0153956_1002148_pt1 | contig 15218 bp, 14 predicted proteins | sample TSFL040MetaG_FD_104704 | JGI IMG/M metagenome (GOLD analysis project Ga0153956, IMG submission 104704) | Attine ant fungus gardens microbial communities from Florida, USA - TSFL040 MetaG | ecosystem: Host-associated > Fungi > Mycelium > Unclassified | place: USA: Florida, Wekiwa Springs... | reverse complement strand
GCTGCGTTGGCCTCCCGCCCGCAGGCGCCGCATCCCGCTCCGCTCAAAGACGCCTCATGAAGCGCCCCTCACGAACGGGACGACGGGGATATTGTCCTGTTGAGGATTTTTGTCAAGAACGAAATAAGAACATTTCATTGAAAATATTCTCGCGCCGGCCGTCATGTCCCTTCTCCCGGCTTCGCTACATTTCGTTCGCAAATGGTCGGTTTGGAGGCTTGCGCTCCGCTCCTCCAAATGGCAATGAAATCAGCGCGCTAGATGCGCTTCGCGGGTATAGCTCAATGGTAGAGCAGCAGCCTTCCAAGCTGAATACGAGGGTTCGATTCCCTCTACCCGCTCCAATACTTAGCTAAGTATGGCATCTTACGAAGCGGCCTTGGTGACGGGCCGGTGACGGTCGTTATCGTTCGCGTGGATCTTCGATGTTTCCCACACAATCAAATCCGACATAAGCCAAAACCGAGACCGGCCACCAAGCCGACTGGTGCTTGTGAACCGCCGGCTCCCCCGCACTCAATCCGCCTTCCGCGCACGCGCGTCGAGGAAGCCCGCGCCGGCTGCGCCGATGGCGATACCGATCGCGATACCGACGGCGACATTTCTGATCATGATGCCGATGACCGCGCCGAGGACGACGCCGAGTGCGATCCCGATTCCCATCCGTGAAGGACGACGTTCCATCGTTATTCCCTTAACCCTGTCGATGCGCCGGGACTGTGAGCGAGCCCGTGCGTGGTTTCAACCGATATGGCGCTCATCGCCTTCAGCAGCGCGTCCGCCAGCCCCTGCTGCTGCGCCGGCAGGCCACGCTGCCTTGCGGCCTGTTCGAGCGCCGCCGTGGCTTCCATGTGAATGCGATAATGTGCCGCGCTCTGCGCGACGCCCGCGCCGTCCGGCACATCGCCGAACACCACGTCCTGGCAGCGCGATACCGCACGCGACGTAAAGGCGCGGCACGACAGCGGGCGAACCTCATAGACGGTGCAGCGGTCGTCGGCGCCGAGCAGGGGGCAGCGATGCCGCAGTTTCGTGACATCGACGGCTTTTCGCGCGGCATCGGCCGCGATCTGCAGGCGCTCCTGCAGCGCGGATCGCTCGGCCGGCGCGACATGCGCCGCGATGTGGCCGGCCATCATCGGGGCGATGCCGGGCGGCACCTGGACATACAGATGACAGCAGGCGGCGCAGCCGCCGCTGCAAGCAAGCGCCGGCTGGTTCGGGATGTCGCGGCGGATGCCGGCGGCTGCCGCATCCGCCAGAGCGGTGACATCGCGCGCGGCGTCGGCGAGGCTTGCCGCACGCTCGCACACCACGCCGCACGCGGCGCGGAAATTGCTGAAAATGCCTTCATAGCGGCTGGACAGCGAACGCATCAGCGTGCCGACCTCCGCGATATCGTTCGACACGAAGTCGATGGCGTCCTGTGGGCTCATGTGAGCCTCCTACGCTGCGAATCGAGCGACGGGTAGCCCGCAAGAGCGCAGCGATTGTGGGGCCGGCGCTTCAACACCCGCACCGTTCCCGCATATCGCTTTGCATGTGCGGGCTATAGGCTGCGTGCTTTCGCCCGCGCGCGCTTGCCCGTCAGGGCAGCCAACGCTGCGGCCACCACGCGGTCGATGATCGCCTGCACGTCGTCGAGATTGCACAGTCCGTCGGACATGCGGATCAGGCGCTCGCTGTCGCGGATGGTCTGATGCGCCATGGCGAGCGCGAAATGCAGCGTCCAGAAAATGTCGGCGGGATCGTGGTCGGGCAAAGCGCGCCGCAAGGCCGTAGCGAAGCGCTTGAGGTGATCGACCTCGCGGGTCTTGATCTTGCGGATCGGCGGCACGGATTCGATCGAGGCGCGGATCATGAAGCGCGCGGCGTCCGAACGCTGCGTCGCCTCGCCGAGACAGCCGCGCAGGGTCGGGCCGACGAGCGCCGTGAAGATCTCCTTCGGCGTGGCCCGCCCGCCACCGGCATTTTCCGCGGCTTTCAGCTCGCGCAGGCGTTCGCGATTGGTGGCGATGCTTCGCGTCACGAACAATTCGGCGATCAGTTCGTCCTTCGAGCCGAAATGATAGTTCACTGCGGCGAGATTGACGCCGGCCGCGGCCACGATGTCGCGCATCGTCACATCCGCGAAGCCGCGTTCGGCATAGAGTCGTTCGGCGGCCGTGATGATCGCGGTGCGGGTGCGGTCTGCTGCCATGCGTTGATCCCGGCAAATCCGTCGTCGTGCAGTCCGTCCCGGCGCGAAACGATGGTTTCATACATGGCCCCATGCGAGGGGCGCGGATCAGGACGATTGCTTTTCAAACATCTGTATGAAACTATCGTTTGAGTGAGCGAGATGTCAATGCGCGCGCCTATCGACGGGCGACAGCCGTGCCACGGCATTCCGCGTCATGCCCATCGCCCCCGCGACGGGCGCCCGGTGTGAAAGACGAGCGACAATCCGCTCGCATTTTTCGCTTGCGGACGTTCTTCGACGGGACAACAGTGCCGCCCAAGATTTCGAAGACTATTAAAGAGGAACGTCCCATGGATTTCACGATGTCGGACCGCCAGCGCGAGTGGCTTGAGCGCGTGTCCTCCTTCATGACCAAGCATGTCCGCCCGGCGGTGCCGATCTATCGGCAGCAGGACGAGGAGGGCGAGCGCTGGAAGGTCATTCCGGTCATCGAGGATCTGAAGAAGAAGGCGAAGGCCGAGGGCCTGTGGAACATGTTCATGCCGCCGTCGTCGCATGAAGACGACGAATTCCACGGCGCGGGACTGAGCAATCTCGAATACGCGCTGCTCGCCGAGCAGATGGGCCATATCGGCTGGGCATCGGAGGTGTTCAACTGCTCCGCGCCGGATACCGGCAATATGGAAGTGTTCATGCGCTACGCAACCAAGGAGCAGAAGCGCAAATGGCTGCGCCCCCTGATGGACGGCGAAATCCGTTCGGCCTTCCTGATGACCGAGCCGGCGGTGGCGTCGTCGGACGCGACCAATATCGAGACGCGCATCGAGCGTGACGGCGATCACTATGTCATCAACGGCCGCAAGTGGTGGTCGTCGGGCGTCGGCGACCCCCGCTGCAAGATCGCGATCCTGATGGGCAAGACCGATCCGTCGGCGGCCCGGCATCAGCAGCAGTCGCAGATCCTCGTGCCGCTGGATGCCCCCGGCATCACCATCGAGAAGCTGCTGCCGGTATTCGGCTTCGACGATGCGCCGCACGGCCATGCCCAGGTGCTGCTCGAAAACGTCCGCGTGCCCAAGGAGAACATCCTGCTCGGCGAAGGCCGCGGCTTCGAGATCGCGCAGGGCCGCCTCGGCCCGGGCCGCATCCATCACTGCATGCGCACCATCGGCAAGGCCGAGGAAGCGCTGGAGAAGATGGTGCGCCGCCTGCAGTCGCGCACGGCCTTCGGCAAGAAGATCATCGAATATTCGATCTGGGAGCAGCGTATCGCCGAGGCGCGCACCGATATCGAGATGAACCGTCTGCTCTGCCTCAAGGCCGCCGACATGATGGACAAGGTCGGCAACAAGACCGCGCAGCTCGAAATCGCGATGATCAAGGTGTCCGGCCCGAACATGGCGCTGAAGATCATCGACAACGCCATCCAGGCGTTCGGCGCCGCCGGCGTGTCCGACGATGCCGGCCTTGCCCGCGATTACGCGTCGATGCGCACTATGCGCCTTGCCGACGGTCCGGATGAGGTGCACAACCGTGCCATCGCCCGGCTTGAGATGCGGAAATATGCGAACACGCCGGATACGACGATCGAGGGGCTGGCCGGCCGGGCTTGATCGGTAGCGGGGCTGCCCCTCTCCCTAACCCTCCCCCCGGAGGGGGAGGGGACTTTACAGCGTGTGTGGCGCGCAACGAGATCAAACGAGGATACGACGTGACTGAAGGTGTGAAGCGCGACGATGAATTTGGCGGCACGCGGCCGGTGGAAGACCGGCATCGCTTCGACGAGATGCGTCTCGAAGCCTGGATGCGCGAGCATGTCGAGGGCTATGAGGGGCCGCTGACCGTCCTGCAGTTCAAGGGCGGGCAGTCCAATCCGACCTATCGACTGAACACGCCGAAGCGCTCCTACGTGATGCGGCGCAAGCCGTTCGGCAAGCTGCTGCCGTCGGCGCATGCCGTCGACCGCGAATTCAAGGTGATCGCGGCGCTCGGCAAGCAGGGCTTTCCGGTCGCCCATGCTTACGCGCTGTGCACCGATGACAACGTCATCGGCTCGGCTTTCTATGTGATGTCGATGGAGGACGGGCGGATTTTCTGGGATCCCGCGCTGCCCGCCGTGGACAAGAGCGAGCGCCGCGCGATCTTCACCTCGAAGATCGAGACGCTGGCGCAGCTTCACAGCTACGATCCGGAGAAGATCGGGCTCGGTGACTTCGGCCGTCCCGGCAATTATTTTGCCCGGCAGGTGGATCGCTGGACCAAGCAGTATCGCGCCTCCGAGACGCAGCTCATTCCGGAAATGGAGCGGCTGATCGAATGGCTGCCGACCTCGGTGCCGGAGCAGGAGCGGGTGTCGGTGGTGCATGGCGACTATCGCATCGACAACATGGTGTTCAACGCCACCGCGCCGAAGGTGCAGGCGGTGCTCGACTGGGAGCTCTCGACTCTCGGCGATCCGATGGCCGACTTCACCTATCTGCTGATGCAGTGGGTCATGCCGGGCCTTGAGGGGCAGAACTTCGCGGCGCTCAACATCCCGACCATGGACGAGGCCGCGAAGATCTATTGCGATTACGCCGGCCGCAAGGACGTGCCGGACCTCAACTGGTATTATTGCTACAACCTGTTCCGGCTCACCGGCATTCTGCAGGGCATCGCCGGCCGCGTCCGTGACGGCACCGCGTCGTCGGCCAAGGCGATGGAATCCGCCAAGCGCACCGTGCCCCTCGCCAAGGCATCGTGGGCCTATGCGCTGAAAGCCGGCGCGAAGTAAGCATGTAAGGGAAAAGGTCTTGTAGGGTGGGCAAAGCGCAGCGTGCCCACCTTTTTCGTTTCCGTCGCATGCGGTGGGCACGCTGCGCTTTGCCCACCCTACATCTACATCAATTCCCTGAAATTATTTCTCCGAGATCATTGTGGCGCTCTCTCCCAACATGCGTGGAAGCCTGATGATGGCCGTCGCCCAGGCCGGCTTCAGCATGAACGACGCCACCACGAAATACCTGACCGCGGAGATGAATTTCGGCCAGGTCATGCTGGTGCGCGGGGCGATCTCGATCGTGCTGGTACTCGCGCTGGCGTGGTACCAGCAGGCGCTGCGGCCGGTCAGCGTGTTGTTCCGGCTGCCGGTGGCGTTGCGCGTGTTCGGCGAGATCGGCGGCACCGTCACGTTCCTGGCCTCGATCACCCATCTGCCGCTCGCCAACACGTCGGCGATCTTCCAGTCGCTGTCGCTGGCGATCACGCTGGGCGCGGCGCTGATCTTCGGCGAGCCGGTCGGATGGCGGCGCTGGCTCGCGATCACCGCGGGCTTCATCGGCGTCCTCATCGTGGCGCGGCCCGGCGGCGACGGGTTCAATGAGTTCTCGGTGCTGGCGATGATCTCGGTCGGTTTCTGCGTGATCCGCGATCTCGCCACCAGCCGCATCCCGAAAGACATTCCCTCGGTGTTCGTGACGCTGCTGACGACCTGCGTGGTCACCACCGTCGGCGGCTGTCTCGTGGTGCCGCTCGGCGGCTGGACGCCGATGTCGCACCACGCGATCGGGCTGCTGATGCTGGCCGCCGTGCTGGTGCTGATCGGCTATCAATGCGTGATCATGGCGTTGCGGTCGGGGGAAATTTCCGCCGTGGCGCCGTTCCGCTACACGCAACTGCTGTGGGCCATGGGGCTCGGCTATCTCATCTTCGGCGATGTGCCGGATGCGGCGATGATCGTGGGGGCATCGGTGATCGTCGGCTCCGGCCTGTACGCTTTCCACCGCGAGCGGGTGCGCAACCGTCAACTCCTGCTGGAAACCAAGGCATCCGCACCGCCGGCCGAAGGCGTGTAGCGCGCGAGAAGTGTGTCCCGTCATTGCAATGACGAGCCGGACATCGCCGCAACCATTCCGGTCGGTATCTGTATCTTCCACCGTGCATGCGCGCGTCATCGTCTGACGGATTGTGACGGCGCGCGTTATTTCTTGACCATCGTCAGCCGCGAGAATGCTGGCATTGGTGAACGGCTAAAAGTAGTTGTTCGAGGAGGCCGATTGTTGCGGGGTGGACATGCAGGCGTGTGGGGTGGGGGAGACCATTCCGGCCGACGAGGCATCCTGGCGCTATAGTGGATGGCGGATTGTCGCCGTCCTGTTGCTGGTCGAGGTTGCGATCTTCGGCTTCGGACTGTTCGGTCAAGGCATCTATCTCGCAGAGCTGCGCCGCCTCAATGGCTGGCCGACCGGGGTGATCGCGGCGGGCAGCACGCTCTGCCTCGTGCTGGGCTCGTTGCTGTCGATGTTTGTCAGCGAACTGTTGCGCTGGATCGGCCCGCGCGCGCTGGTGCTCGCCGGCATTGCGGCACTTGCATCGGGCCTCGCATTGTTGGCGACGGCAGACTCCATTCCGCAGCTTTATGCGGGCTTCGTCGTCCTCTCGCTGGGGTGGGTCGGTCTCGGGACGATCACGGCTGCCGCCATCATCGGCGCATGGTTCGAGCACAAGCGGGGACTTGCGATCAGCATCACATTCTCCGGCTCGACCCTGAGCGGTATTTTGCTGGTACCCGCATTGGTGTCGGTGGTGGATACTGCCGGTTTGCGCCAAGGCCTTGGTGCGGCGGCGGTGCTGGCGTTCATCATACTGGCGCCGCTGGTGGCGGGCGTGATCCGGTTTCCGCAGGCGTTGGAGCGGCCGACGGTGGACGCAGCGCCGGCCGTGCCGTCATTGTCGCGTGCAGAACTGCTTCGGGACGGAAGCTTCTGGTACCTGACATTGGCATTCGCTTTCGCCATCCTGGTGCAGGTGGCGTTCATCGTTCATCAGGTGTCGATCCTTACGCCTTCCATCGGATTTCAGTCGGTCGGCGCGGTGCTGTCGCTCACCATGGCGATGTCGCTGACCGGGCGGATTGCGCTGGGCATCATTGCCGACCGCATCGATCCGCGCCGCGCCGCCGCCGTCTCGATCGTCAGCCAGGCCGCCGCGCTGAGTGTGCTGGGGTTGACGACCGGCGTGGTTGAACTCGTGATTGCCTGTGCGGTGTTCGGCTTCTCGATGGGCAACCTGATCACGCTGCCGACGCTGATCGTGCAGCGCGAATTCCCGCGTGACGCTTTCAGCATGGTGCTGGGCCTGTCGATGGCGATTGCCGGCGTGATCAATGCCTGCGGCCCGATGGCGATGGGCTTCTTGCGCGATATCACAGGCGGTTATGTGACGCCGATTTTTATCGGCGTCGCAGTGCAATTGGCGTCGGCATTGGCCGTGCTCGTCGCTCGTCGGACGCGTTGAGCGCCGCGACGGCTTCTCCTCAGATCGGCTTGCCCGCATAGGGCATCGAGGCGGTGAGGCCGCCGTCCACCGGGATGGCCTGACCGTTCACATAGGACGCCTCGTCGCTCGCCAGGAACAGGCCCATGGCGGCAAGCTCGTGCGGCTGGCCGGCGCGCTTGAGCGGGTTGAGCTGGCCGATCTTGTCCGCCGTGCCGCGTTCCTTGGCGCGGTCGAACACCGGCTTGGTCATGCCGGTCTCGATCAAACCGGGGCACACCGCATTGATGCGGACGCCGGTGCCGGACAGCGAATAGGCGGTGGTCTGCACGAGGCTGATGACGCCGGCCTTGCTGGACGCATAAGGATGCCCGGAGGCGCCGGACTTCAGGCCGGCGACGGACGCCGTGCAGACGATCGAGCCGTGGCCCTGCTTGATCATATGCGGCATGGAATGCTTGATGGCGAGGAACGGGCCGATCAGGTTGATGCGCAGGATTTCCTGCCACTGCTCGACGGTCTGCTCCAACAACGGCACGAGTCCGCCGGACACGCCGGCATTGGCCCAGATCGCGTCAAGCTTGCCGTAGGTCGCGACTGCCTTGTCGATGAAGGCTTTGACGTCGCTCTCCGAACCGGCGTCGGCGGTGACGGCCTGGGCGGTTCCGCCGGCATCGGTGACCAGCTTGGCCGTCTCATGAATGCTGTCGCTGCGATCGACGATGATCAGCTTGCCGCCTTCCCTGGCGAACAGTTGCGCCGCGGCGCGGCCGATACCGCTGCCTGCGCCGGTGATGATGACGGATTTGCCTGAGAGGCGGCCCATGGATTGTCTCCGGTTCGTTGGTCGATATGCATTTCCTGCGCGGACTACCGCCACATGGAATTCATTGTCATTCGTCATCCTGTCGTGTGCGCGAAGACGCTTGAGGCATCGCGCGCGCTGACGTACGACAACCGAAACGATATTGAAGGGTGGCCCCGATGTCCAACACCGAAAAGCCGTTCGTGGCGCAGCACAATGTTCCAGCAGGAGTGACGGCGACACGGTGGTGGTGGGTGCGGCATGCGCCGGTGCGTAATGACGGCGGCAATATCTACGGCCAGAAGGACATGGACTGCGATTGCAGCGACTCTGTCGTGTTCAACGCCGTCAGCAGGATCCTGCCGCGCAACGCCGTGTGGTTTGCGAGCAGGCTGAAACGCACGCATCAGACCGCCGACGCGATCTGGGCCGCGGGTTTTCCGCAACCGGCCGACATGATTCAGGACGCCGATTTCAACGAGCAGCATCTCGGGGACTGGCAGGGCACCAACCGCGCGGCGTTCTTCGCCAGCCGCCCCGTCGCCGTCGGCTCCTACTGGTTCGCGCCGATCGAGGAACGCTCGCCGAACGGCGAAAGCTTCATGGATCTCTACAACCGCACGCGCCGCGCGATCGAGCGCGTCAACCGCGACCATGCGGGCAAGGATGTGATCGTCGTCGCCCATGGCGGTACCATCAAGTCCGCCATCGGCATCGCGCTGAACGATCAGCCGGAGCGCGGGCTTGCCTTCACCATCGACAATTGCTCGGTCACGCGGCTCGATCACCTCGCCAGCGACGGCCACAGCGGCTGGCGCATTCCGATGGTCAACCAGCAGCCGTGGATCGCCGACGCCGCCCACACCGAAACCTCCGGCACCAAGCTGGCGTGATTTTTCTTAACCTCTCCCCGCAAGCGGGGCGAGGGGGCGACGGGCCGGTGCGTTACTCATCACAAAATACACATCATCACCAGGGAGAGACACATGACGTTGTTCGACATGAAAGGGAAGGTGGCCATCGTCACCGGTTCGACGCGCGGCATCGGGCGCGCGATTGCCGAGCGGATGGCGGAGCATGGCGCGAAGGTCGTGATCTCGTCGCGCAAGCAGGATGTCTGCGACGACGTCGCCAGGGATGTGAACGCCAAATTCGGTGCCGGCACCGCGGTCGCGATCGCCGCGAATATTTCCAGCAAGGAGAACCTGCAGAACCTCGTCGATGAAAGCCGCAAGGCATTCGGCAAGATCGACGTGCTGGTCTGCAACGCCGCGTCGAATCCGTATTACGGGCCGATGGCCGATATCTCCGACGATCAGTTCAACAAGATCCTCAGCAACAACATCGTCGCCAACAACTGGCTGATCTCGATGGTGGTGCCGGAGATGATCGCGCGCAAGGACGGGTCGATCATCATCGTGTCGTCGATCGGCGGCCTCAAGGGCTCGACCACCATCGGCGCCTATTGCGTGTCGAAGGCGGCGGACATGCAACTCGCGCGCAATCTTGCCTGCGAATACGGCCAGCACAATGTGCGCGTGAACTGCATCGCGCCGGGGCTGATCAAGACCGATTTCGCCAAGGCGCTGTGGGACGATCCGGACACCCTGAAGCGCTCGACCGCCCGCTCGCCGCTGCTGCGCATCGGCATCCCGGATGAGATCGCCGGCGCCGCCGTGTTCATGGGCTCGGCCGCAGGGAATTTCATGACCGGGCAGACGGTCGTGATCGACGGCGGCGCGACGATCAGTTGAAGCGTGGCGTTACGACATACGCTCACTGTCATCGCCCGCCCTGGCGCGCAATTGCGCGCTTGGAGCGGGCGATCCAGCAGGTGCGGACGGTGTGAGTCTCACGGACGCTGCCGGTTACTGGATGCCTCCCGCTTTCGTGGGGCATGGCAGGCAAAGGGGGAGGATATCATGTGTCACTCCACCGCCGCACAGATCAGACTGCGGAAATATTCGCGCAGTCCTACCCTGCGGATTTAAACCTTGCGTCCTGCCTCGCCCTGGAACGCCGGGGCCAGTATCACCGAGATCAGCGTCACCAGTGCAAAGCCTGCGGTGAGAAGGGCGACCGGCAGCACGCCGCTCGACCAGCCCAGCATGGCGGTGGCGATCAGCGGCAGCGGGCCGAGTGCGATGGCGCCGGTTACCTCGCGGGCAAAGGCGATGGCGCTGTAGCGCACATTGGCCGGGAACAGGTCGCAGTAGAAGGCCGGCTGCACGCCGAACATGGACCGTGCGCCGATCGCGTGGCCGACGGTCATGGCGATGACCGCGACGATCGGTGTGCCGGCGCCGAGAATATGGAAATAGACCAAGGCATAGACGGCGGTGAAGGCCGCGCCGGCGATCATGATCGGGCGTCGGCCGAAGCGGTCGGACAGCGAGCCGAACACCATGCAGGTGACGGCACCGACGGTGCTCGAGATCATCACGCCAGCCAGGATGACTTCGCGCGGAAAGCCGAGCTTGCTGGTCGCATAAGCGAGCGTGAAGGTCTGGAAGATATAGGATAGGTTGGGACCGAGATTGGCTCCCATCGCCGTCAGCACCGCGCGCGGATGGTTTTTCAGGAGTTCGACCACCGGCATGCGGGCCTCGCGGTTGCTCTCCTTGATCGCGACGAATTCCGGCGACTCCGGCACCCGCTTGCGGATGAAGGCGCCGAGAACGAGAATGCCGAAGCTCAGCAGAAACGGAATGCGCCAGCCCCAGGCAAGGAATGCGTCTTCCGGCATCAGCGCGAACAGCGCGAACACGCCGGCGGAGACGACCGTCGAGATGTCCACGGCGGCGGCGGGAATGCTGGCATAGAAGCCGCGCTTGTCGGGCGCCGCTTCGGCCGCCATCACGATCGCGCCGGCATATTCGGCGCCGGCGCCGAGACCTTGCAGCACGCGCAAGGCGACCAGAAAGATCGGCGCCCAGATGCCGGCCTGCGCATGGGTCGGCAGCAGGCCGATCAGCGATGTGGCAATGCCCATCAGCAGCAGCGTCGCCAGCAGCACAGGCTTGCGGCCGATGCGGTCGCCGAGCCAGCCGAACAGGATGCCGCCGATCGGACGGACCAGGAAGCCGACCGCATAGGCGGCGAAAGATGCAATGGTGCCGGCAACCGGATCGAATTGCGGGAAGAACAGCTTGTTGAAAATCAACGCCGCCGCGGTGGCGTAGAGGATGAAATCGTACCACTCGACGACAGTGCCGATCGCGCTGGCGGCGAGTGTGGTCGCAAGGCCGTCGCGTGTCTTGCGGCTGCTATCCGTGGCGGTCGTTGCTGTCGTCATTGTCGTTTCCCCTATTACTTTGATTATGAATTCCGCCGAGTTTCCTTGTGATCTCGTGCGTGACTTGCGTGAGCGCCTTTTGAATGCGCTTTTCCTGGACCTTTGCTCCGAGGCCGCGCACCATCGAGATGGTCAGGGCCGCGATGGCGCCGTGGCGGCCGTGGATCGGCATGCCCAGATCGACGATGCCGCCGAAGGTCTGGCTTTCGGCGCGCTCGAAGCCGCGTACGGCGATGCGATCGAGTTCGGCTGCGAAGCTGCGTTCCCTGCCGTTGGCTGGGATCGCGGCGAGCCAGGCGTCGCGGACTTCGCGCGTCTGGTGCGCGAGCAGCAGGCGCCCCGATACCGTCTCGCGCATTGGCCAGCGGCTGCCGGGGCGGAAGGTAAGGTTCAGTGATCCCGGTCCCTCGACATCGGCAATAACGAGCAAGTCGCCATTGTCGTGCACGCAGAGATGGCAGGATTGTTCGACATCGGCGGCGAGCAGGCGCATGGCCGGAAGCGCCACGTCGAGCAGGCGGCGGAACGGCGGCCGGGTATGCGCGAGCTCGAACATCTTGAGCGAGAGCGCGTAACTGTCGGTGAAGCTGTCGCGCACCAGATAGCCGCGCTGCTCCAGCACGACGACGCTGCGGAACGTCGCGCTGGCGCTGAGGTCGAGCGCGCGCCCGATTTCGCTCAGGCTGAGGCCGCCCTCGTAACGCGCCAACAGTTCGAGAATGTCGAGGCCGCGTTCGAGCGCCGGGACGGCATATTGCCGGCTGATTTCCCCCATCGGTCTTTGACCTTTGTTGATTTTCAAATTTTCATCAGTAAAAATTGTAACCGTCAATATAAAAACGATTGGGGAGACGCATGATCGAACTTCGCGGCATGACCTGGAACCACCCGCGCGGCTACGATCCGATGGTGGCGACGAGCGCGGCTTTTTCCGTCGCGCACCCGCAGGTCAAGATCACCTGGGACAAGCGGTCGCTGCAGGATTTCGAGCATTTCCCCGTGGAGGTGCTGGCCGATCAATTCGACCTCATCGTCATCGACCATCCGCATATCGGGCAGTTGGCCGATGCCGGCATTTTGCTGCCGTTCGAGGGGCAGGACGCAGCGGCGCTGAAGAACATGGCTGACAACAGTGTCGGCCCGTCCTTTGCGAGCTACACCTGGAGCGGGCAGCAATGGGCTTTGCCCATCGATGCCGCCGCTCAGGTGCAAGCCTGGCGTCCGGATTTGCTCGGTGCGCCGGTCAGGAAGTGGGATGACGTCATTGCGCTCGCTAAACAGGGACAGGTGATCTGGCCATGGCGGTCGCCGCACGAATTGATGTCCTTCATGACGCTGGCGGCCAATGCCGGCACGCCGTGCCATGTCGAGCCCGGCCCGCTGCTCGATGTCGCGGACGCCGTCGCGGTGCTCGAGCGGCTTCGCGAACTGCAAACCCTGGTGCCGCCGGAGTGCGCGATGCTCGACCCGATCGCGGCTCTCGAAAAACTGGCGACCGACGATCGCTGGGCTTTGGCGCCGCTGACCTACGGCTACGTCTCTTATGCGCATGACGGCTTCCGATCGAAGCTGGTGCGGTTTGCCGATATCCCGGTGATGAAGGCCGGACCGCCGGCGGGGTCGGCGATCGGCGGCACCGGCCTGGCGATCTCGGCGAACTGTGCACATCCGGAAGCCGCGTTCGACTATGCATTGTTCACGGCATCGGAAAGCGTGCAGCGCGGGCTCTATACGGATGCCGGCGGCCAGCCCGGCCATCGCGCTGCGTGGATGGATGACGAGGTCAACCGCAAGGCTCACGGCTTCTATCGTGACACGCTGGCGACGCTGGATGCCGTGTGGCTGCGGCCGCGTCACGACGGGTATGTCGGCTTTCAGACGCTGGGAGCTGCGCTGATTACGACCTGTCTGGTCGGGGCAGTGTCGAGCCGGACCACCGCCGAGCGCCTGAATGATGCGTTTGCGCGGTCGTTCAAGGTGGGCTGAGCCGTTCGGATTGCGGTCACGCTCACACGGTCATCGCCCGCCCTGGCGCGCAATTGCGCGCTTGGAGCGGGCGATCCAGTAGGCGAGGACGGTGTTCGTCTCACGGACGATGCCGGTTACTGGATGCCCCCGCTTTCGTGGGGCATGGCAGGCAAGGGTGGGAATGCGGTGTGTCACTCCACCGCCGCATAGACCAGGCTGCGGATCAGCGTGCGGAAATATTCGCGCTGGCCCGGACCTTGCGACATGAACACGGCGAACAGGTCTTCTTTCGGGTCGATCCAGAAGAACGTGCCGGCGACGCCGCTCCAGAAGAACTGGCCTTGCGAGCCCGCATAGGGCGCCATCCCGTCGTCGGTGCGGACGGCGAAGCCGAGGCCGAAGCTGTGGCCGGGCGGCACCAGATGCGTCTCCAGCTTCACCTCCGGCGCGAGATGGTTCGACGCCATGAAGTGCAGCGTGCGGCTGCCGATGACGCGGGTGCCGTCGAGGGTGCCGCCGTTCAGCAGCATCTGGCAGAAGCGGGCATAGTCCATCGTGGTCGAGACGAGGCCGCCGCCGCCGGATTCCATCTTCGGCACTTCGAGCGGATCGAACAGCGCCACCTTGTCGCCGGTCCACGGATCGGTGGGGAAGGGATGCGCGATCCGGTTCTTGTTTTCGGCTGGGGTGTGGAAACCCGTTTCAGCCATCTGCAGCGGCGCGAGGATGTTGTCGGTGAGATAGCGGCCCAGCGACTTGCCGGACACGACCTCGATGACGCGGCCGAGGATGTCGGTGGAGCGGCTGTAATTCCATTCGGCGCCGGGCTGGCAGATCAGCGGCAACCGGGCGACGATCTTCGCGTGTTCCTCATTGGTGATGTCGCGGCTGCGCAGATTCGACTTCTGATACATCCGCTGCACCATGCCGTTGCCGGTGATCTCATAGGCGATGCCGGAGGTGTGGCGCAGCAGATCCTGGATGGTGATCGGGCGGACCGGCAGCGCCAGTTCGAGCTGGCCGTTGCGCTCGACGCCGACCTTGGTGTCGGCGAATTCCGGGATGAATTTGCTGAGCGGGTCGTTGAGCAGGAGTTGCCCGTCCTCGGCCAATTGCATGATGCCGAGCGAGACGATCGGTTTGGTCATGGAGAAGATGCGGAACAGGCTGTCCTTGGCCATGGGTGTAGCGGCATCGGGGGCTTGACGGCCGAACGCCTCGAAATAGCCGATCTGGCCGCGGCGGGCGATCAGGGTGGTGACGCCGGGCGTGGTGCCTTTGTCGATCTCGCGCTTGAAGGCGTCGGAGACTTTTTGAAGACGGTATGATGACAATCCCAGCGATTCCGGCCGGGCCTCGGGAAGGGCGGGAGTCCGGGGGAAAGCGGCGGCTTTGGCGGCAGTTGGGGCGTTCATAGAGGCTCCTTCGGGGCTCCCGATTGATCTTGTCTTTTGCCAGCCTACATAAGGGGCTTATCCGGCATGTCTGGCGACCTTGGCCCATAAGTTCGGGCTTGAACAGGGGCGTTTTCCCTTGTAACCAGCCGCCGGTTTGGTGTGCCACGCAAGGGCGTCGGCAAAACAGGTGGATCAATGGCCAAAGCAAAATTTGAACGAACGAAACCGCACTGCAACATCGGGACGATCGGTCACGTTGACCACGGCAAGACGTCGTTGACGGCAGCGATCACGAAGGTGCTGGCGGAGTCTGGCGGT
>Ga0153956_1002147_pt1 | contig 15223 bp, 15 predicted proteins | sample TSFL040MetaG_FD_104704 | JGI IMG/M metagenome (GOLD analysis project Ga0153956, IMG submission 104704) | Attine ant fungus gardens microbial communities from Florida, USA - TSFL040 MetaG | ecosystem: Host-associated > Fungi > Mycelium > Unclassified | place: USA: Florida, Wekiwa Springs... | reverse complement strand
GCGTGTTCACGCGCATCATCGAGCGCAACACCACGATCCCGACCAAGAAGAGCCAGGTGTTCTCGACCGCGGAAGACAACCAGAACGCGGTGACGATCCGCGTGTTTCAGGGCGAGCGCGAAATGGCGGCCGACAACAAGGCGCTTGGCCAGTTCGATTTGATGGGCATTCCGCCCGCGCCGCGCGGCATGCCGCAGATCGAGGTGACGTTCGACATCGACGCCAACGGCATCGTCAACGTCTCGGCGAAGGACAAGGCGACCGGCAAGGAGCAGCAGATCCGCATTCAGGCCTCCGGTGGTCTGTCGGAATCCGAGATCGAGAAGATGGTCAAGGATGCCGAGGCGAACGCCGCCGAGGACAAGAAGCGCCGCGAGTCGGTCGATGCCAAGAACCATGCCGACGCGCTGGTGCATTCCACCGAGAAGGCGCTGTCCGAGCACGGCGACAAGGTCTCCGAGGCCGACCGCAAGGCGATCGAGGATGGCCTGGCCGATCTGAAGGAAGCGTTGAAGGGCGACGATTCGGAAGCCATCAAGGCGAAATCCAACACGCTGGCGCAGGCGTCGATGAAGCTTGGCGAGGCGATGTATCAGCAGCAGGCCGAAAGCGATGCGGCCCGCGACGCGGCGAAGGATGCCGCTCAGGATGACGTCGTCGATGCGGAATTCACCGAAGTCGACGACGACAAGAACAAGAAGTCCGCGTAACGACGACTTCTCCTTCCCTCTCCCCAAAAGGGAGAGGGGACAGCGCGTTTGACGGATCGATCTGAATGTCCACCAAGGCCTGTTATTACGAAACGCTGGAAGTTGAGCGCACTGTCGACGAAGCCGGGTTGAAGTCGGCCTTCCGCAAGCTCGCGATGAAATGGCATCCGGACAAGAATCCGGGCGATCCGGCCTGCGAGCACAAGTTCAAGGAAATTTCCGAAGCCTACGAGGTCCTCAAGGACGGCAACAAGCGTGCCGCCTATGACCGCTACGGCCATGCCGCGTTCGAGCAGGGCGGCGGTGGCGGCGGCCATGGCTTCGGCGCGGGCTTTGCGTCCTCCTTCTCCGATATTTTCGAAGATTTGTTCGGCATGGCCGGACAGCGCGGCGGCCGGGGCGGCCGCGAGCGCGGCGCCGACCTGCGCTACAACATGGACATCACGCTCGAGGAAGCCTTCTCCGGCAAGACCGCGCAGATCAACATCCCCGTCGCGGTGGCCTGCGAGGAGTGCGCCGGTTCGGGCGCCAAGCCCGGCACCAAGCCGAAGGTCTGCGCGACCTGCGGCGGTGCCGGCCGCGTGCGGCAGGCGCAGGGCTTCTTCACGCTGGAGCGGACCTGCCCGAGTTGCCATGGCCGCGGTCAGAGCATCGATACGCCGTGCCCGGCCTGTTCGGGCCAGGGGCGGGTCACCAAGGACCGCTCGCTGTCGGTGAACATTCCCGCCGGTGTCGAGGACGGCACCCGCATCCGCCTCTCCGGCGAAGGCGAGGCGGGCGTGCAGGGCGGCCCTTCGGGCGATCTCTACATTTTCCTGTCGGTCGGTTCGCACCAGCTGTTCCAGCGCGACGGCGCCGATCTGCACTGCCGCGTGCCGATCTCCATGGTGACGGCGGCGATCGGCGGCGAGTTCGAGGTTCCCGCGATCGACGGCACCAAGGCGCGGGTCAAGGTGCCTCACGGCACCCAGTCCGGCCGCCGGTTCCGCATCGCGGGCAAGGGCATGCCGGTGCTGCGTTCGCGCCAGACGGGCGACATGTACGTCCAGGTTGTGGTCGAAACGCCACAGAACCTGACCAAAAAGCAGAAGGAATTGCTGGCGGAGTTCGAAAAACTGTCGTCCGGCGAAACCCAGCCGGAGGCTGCGGGTTTCTTTAAAATGGTCAAGGACTTCTTCGGGAACCGGAGCGGTACGGCCTGAGCCGGAACTTGACCGTTCAAGTTTGCCTCTGTACCTCTTTATGAAGAAAATTTGAAAAAGCCCGGGCTCGTCGGGCTCCCGCTGGTACCCCGCCATGACTCTAGAGTCCGCGCGCGTCCTCAAAAAACCCCTTCGTCTCGACGATGAGGTCCGCTTCCTTCGTTCCTGGATCGAAAAGCCGTTGCACATGGGCGCGGTGATGCCGTCGGGCAAGATGCTCGCGCGCACCATGGCGAGCTATGTTGACACGCATTCGGAAGCGCCCGTCATCGAGCTGGGGCCGGGCACCGGCGCGATCACCGATGCGCTGGTGGCCCATGGCGTCGAACAGAAGCGCCTCGTTCTCGTCGAGTTCAATCCCGGCTTCTGCGCGCTGCTGCGCGAGCGCTATCCGCAGGCGACCGTGGTGCAGGGCGATGCCTACCGGCTCGACAAGACGCTGGCCTCGATTGCGCAACCAGCGGCTGCGGTGGTGTCGGGACTGCCGCTCGTCACCAAGCCGATGCTGACGCGGCTGCGGCTGATGCGCGAAGCCTTCATGAAGCTGATCCCCGGCGCGCCCTTTGTGCAGTTCACCTATTCCGTGGTGCCGCCGATTCCGAAATCGCTGCCGGGCGTCCTGACCCAGGCGTCCGAGCGCATCTGGATGAACGTGCCGCCCGCCCGCGTCTGGGTCTATCGCAAGGCATGACGGCGCGGCCGCGCTGCGTCCGGCTTTTCCTGCTCCTGAAAATTCTTTAGGACTGCGCGCATGGCAGCAGTCAAGATCCTCGTCATTCCGGGCTCGGCGCGCGAAAGCGCGGCCGACGTGCGGCTCGCGGCGGCCATCGTCAAGGAGATCGCTGTCAGCGATCACGAGGCGACGCGGATTTCGCTGGCCGATTTTCCCCTGCCACTGCACGCGGATTTTGAAGGCATGCCGCCCGCCGCGGCGCTCGATCTCAAGCGCATGATCGGCGCGCATCATGCGGTGATGCTGGTGACGCCGGAGCGCCACGCGCTGCCGCCGCCGTTGCTGCTCAACACGCTCGATTGGCTCGCCTCGGTGCGCGAACGCAATGAGCCGCCATGGCAGGCGTTTCGCGGCAAGCCGTTCGCCATCGCATCTGTCTCGGAGCGGAATGACGGTATCTATGCCGCGCTGACATTGCGCCAGATGCTGACGGCGGGCCTTGGCGCGGATGTGATCGCGCCGCAGGCGATCGTGGCGCGCGGCCATGAGGCTTTCGACCGGATGGACCGCCTGCAGGACGATAACGAATTCGCCGCGATGCAGGCTCTGGTGCGGGCGTTGATCGACGCCGCGCAACGCATGATGTGAGGAGATGACGTGACGCAGACACCGACCGATCCGCGCGATCGGATGATCGTGGCCCTCGACGTGCCGAGCGTGGCGCAGGCCGAGAAGCTTGTCGCCACATTGGGCGACAGCGCGAGCTTCTACAAGATCGGCTATCAGCTCGCTTATGCGGGGGGGCTGCCGATGGCGCATGATCTCGTGCGCGCGGGCAAGAAGGTGTTCATCGACCTCAAGCTGCACGACATCGGCAATACGGTGGCGAATGGCGTCGCGGGCATCGCCAAACTCGGCGCGACCTTTCTCACCGTGCACGCCTATCCGCAGACCATGAAGGCGGCGGTCGAGGCGAGCCGTGGCTCGGGCTTGCAGATTCTCGCGGTCACGGTGCTGACCTCCTACAACGAGGCCGACCTCAAGGAAGCGGGCTACAGCCTGAGCGTGGCCGAGATGGTGGCGCAGCGCGCGCGGCAGGCGCAGGCGCTCGGCGTCGATGGCATCGTCTGTTCGGCGGAAGAGTCGGAAAATCTGCGCGCCATTCTGGGGCCCGGCATCGCGCTGGTGACGCCGGGCATCCGTCCCGCCGGGAGTGCGGTCGGCGACCAGAAACGGGTAATGACGCCAACCCGCGCCATCGTCGCGGGGGCTGATTATCTCGTGGTCGGCCGTCCCGTCGTCGCGGCTTCGGACCCGAAGGCGGCGGCGCAGGCCATCGTCGCGGAGATTGCTGCGGCATCCTGACGGAATTTCCTGAAATACCAGCAGCGGATAGCGGATTGCCGCCGCAATCCGCCCCCGCTATACCCGAAAGAAATGTGAGGCTGGGATATGTCGGATATGCGTTTGATCGTGGCGGGTGCGGGTGGCCGGATGGGCCGGTCGCTTGTTCGCGCGCTGCACGAGACCGAGGGCGCGATGGTGGTCGGCGCGTTGGAAGCGCCTGGCTCCGAACTGCTGGGCGAGGATTCCGGCGTGCTCGCCGGTCTTGGGCCCAACGGCGTGCCGCTGTCGGCTGATCTGTGGACTTTGTCTAAGGACGCCGACGGCATTCTCGATTTCACCGTGCCCGCAGCGACCATCGCCAATGTCGCGATCGCGGCCGAGCGCGGCATCGTGCATGTCATCGGCACCACCGGCCTGTCGGCGTCCGACAACGCGGTGATCAAGAGCGTCACCTCGCGCGCCATCGTGGTGCAGTCCGGCAATATGAGCCTCGGCGTCAATCTGCTCGCAGCATTGGTGAAGCAGGTGTCGAAAGCGCTCGACGACGATTTCGACATCGAAGTTCTGGAGATGCATCACCGCGCCAAGATCGATGCGCCCTCCGGCACGGCCTATCTGCTCGGCCAGGCGGCGGCGGAAGGGCGCGGCATCGCGCTCGAAGACAAGTCCGTGCGTTCGCGCGACGGCTATACCGGCGCGCGCAATCGCGGCGACATCGGTTTCGCGACGCTGCGCGGCGGCACCGTGACCGGCGAGCACAGCGTGATCTTCTCGGGCCCCTATGAGCGCATCGAACTGACCCACCGCGCGGAAGACCGCATGATCTTCGCGCGCGGCGCGATCAAGGCCGCGTGCTGGGCGCGCGGCCGCAAGCCCGGCCACTATTCGATGGCCGACGTGCTCGGCATCGGCTGCTGATTCAATTTCAGGGTAAGAGTGAAAGTAATGAGCGATCGTCTTCTCGTGCTCGTGCGCCACGGCCAGAGCGAATGGAATCTGAAGAATCTTTTCACCGGCTGGAAAGATCCGGACATTACCGCGCAGGGCGTCGATGAAGCCAGGCGCGCCGGACAACTTCTGAAGGAGAAGGGTTTCACTTTCGACGTCGCCTTCACGTCGGAATTGACGCGGGCCCAGCGCACGCTGTCGCTGATGCTCGAACAGCTCGGGCAGACGCAGATTCCGGTGACGAAAAATCTCGCGCTGAACGAGCGCGACTATGGCGACCTCTCCGGCCTCAACAAGGACGATGCGCGCAAGAAATGGGGCGAGGAGCAGGTGCATGTCTGGCGCCGCTCCTACGACATCGCGCCGCCGGGCGGCGAAAGCCTGAAAGACACGTTGGCGCGGACGCTGCCTTATTACGTGCAGGAGATTCTGCCGGGCGTGCTGCGCGGCGAGCGTACGCTGGTCGCGGCGCATGGCAATTCGCTGCGCGCGCTGATCATGGTGCTGGAGAAACTGTCGCCCGAGGCGATCCTGAAGCGCGAACTCGCCACCGGCGCGCCGATCGTCTATCGCCTCAAGGCCGATGCCACGGTGGAATCGAAGGCCGATCTGGCGGGATAATTCGTCATTGCGAGAGATATAAGACTGTCATTGCCGGGCTTGATCCGGCAATCCATCTTCTAAAAAGATGGATGCGCGGATCAAGTCCGCGCATGACGCATAGAGAGTTGAGCGGAATCGGTGAGTTCTATTCCACGTCCCCCGTCCGCGCCGTCTCCCATCCCAGCATCGCGCGCTTGCGCGTCAGCCCCCAATGATAGCCGGTGATGGCGCCGCTCTTGCCGAGTACGCGATGGCACGGCACCACGAACGAGATCGGATTCTTGCCGACCGCCGCGCCGACCGCGCGCGAGGCTTTTGGTGCATTGATGGTGCGGGCGACATCGGAATAGGTCGTGGCCTTGCCCATCGGAATTCGCAGCAGCGTTTCCCAGACGCGGATTTCGAAGTCCGTTCCGATCAGCACCACGCGCAACGGCTGCTCCGCGCTCCATTGCGACGATTCGAAAATCCGTTTGGCGAGCGCGGCAGTGCCTGCATGATCCTCGATATAGGTCGCGAGCTTCCAGCGCTCCTGCATGTCGCGTAACGCTGCGATCTCCTCGCCGGGATCGGCGAAGGCAAGCCCGGCGAGTCCGCGTTCGGTGGCGATGATCGCGGCGGTGCCGAAGGGCGAGGGATGAAAGCCGTAACGCAGCGTCAGGCCCGCGCCGCCTTTCTTCCATTCGCCCGGCGACATCGCTTCGTGGGTCACGAACAGATCGTGCAGGCGGCCGGGGCCCGACAGCCCGGAATCATAGGCGACATCGAGAATGTTGCCGGAGTCGCGCAGCAATCGCTTGGCGTTGTCGAGCGTCACCGCCTGCATGAAGCCTTTCGGCGTCAGCCCCGCCCAGCGGCGGAACAGGTGATGCAATTCATCCGGCGTGACGCTGACCGCTTCCGCCATCTCCTCGATGGTTGGCTGGCCGCGCCAGTGCTCGGAGATGAAGGCGATGGCGCGATGCACGGTCTCGTAATCGCGCAACGCGTCGCCTGCCGCCGGGGTCTGCGCGATCTGGGCGCGCACCGAGGTGGCGGGGGCGGGTTCAAAAGAGCTCATGGGGTTTTGTATCATCATCGGGAAAAGCTAGGCGCGCCATCGCCCGTCATCCACCCGATTCCTGACAACGCTTAAGTGAGAGGATTGTAGGTCGGGCCGCGTCGGGCGTCCTGGAGCGCAAGGCGCAAAGCTTTGGCAAAGCTAGCCTTTTCGTCGGGGCCGAGGAAGCGGCCGACGGCCACGCTGCGGCCATGCGACCTGAGGTACAGCCGCTCGATGCCGAATTCCTCGTGTTCTTCCTGATCGAGCCGGACCCAGTGCGGATTGAAGGTCCATTCCATGACATGGCCGCGATGGCTGACGCGGCGCAGCCGTAGTTCGTGCGGCGTCAGCACCAGCGTCTCGAAGGCGCGGGCCCGCGCGTAGTTCACGCGGAACGCCCAGTAGATCAGCAGCACGTCGAGCCCGAAGAAGCCGAACACCGGCCACGCGCCCATGCTCAGGAACACGACGCCGGCGACGAAGCTGACGATGCTCAGAAACAGCATCAGTATGAGAAAGCCGGTGCGGCCGAGCGAGCGATGCGGCGTCAGTTCGGCCGTGAAGACCGGCTGATCGAAGGCGTCCTGAAAATCGTTGCCGTTGCTCATCGCTGTTCAGTATATCCATCTTCATGGCAAAAAAAACGGCACGGACCTCACAGCTTCGTAAACCCGGCATCACGGCGAAGGCCGCAGCCAAGGGAGGATCGAAGACCAGGGCGAAGCCTGCCGCAAAGGCGACGGGGGGTACGAAAAAACCCGCCTCGAAGCTCAAACGCTGGAGCGAGGCGGAGGTTCACACCGCGTTTGCGCGATTCCGCGCCGCCAATCCCGAGCCCAAGGGCGAGCTGGAGCATCTCAATCATTTCACGCTGTTGGTCGCGGTGGTGCTCTCCGCGCAGGCGACCGACGCCAGCGTCAACAAGGCGACGCGCAATCTGTTTCCGATCGCCGACACGCCGGAGAAAATGCTGGCGTTGGGCGAGGCGGGAGTGCGCGAATACATCAAGACCATCGGGCTGTATCGTGCCAAGGCAAAGAACGTCATCGCGCTGTCGGAGCAATTGATCGCGCAGCATGGCGGCGAGGTGCCGCGCACCCGTGAGGCGCTGGAGGCGCTGCCCGGCGTCGGTCGCAAAACCGCCAACGTGGTGCTCAACATGGCGTTCGGCGAAAAAACCATCGCGGTGGACACGCATCTGTTTCGCGTGGGCAATCGCACATATCTGGCGCCGGGCAAGACTCCGCTGGCGGTCGAGCTGGAATTGCTGCGCGTGGTGCCGGATGAATTCATGCGCCATGCCCATCACTGGCTGATTCTGCACGGGCGCTACACCTGCATCGCGCGCAAGCCGCGCTGCGAGGCCTGCATCATCAACGATCTGTGCCGCTGGCCGGAAAAGACAGTGTGAAAGCGGGGTTCACCCTCCCCCTCAAGGGGAGGGTGAAGGAAACGCTCACGCCGTCGGCATGCCTGCACGCCGCTCCGGCTCCAGCAGTTCCGGCCGTGGGCCGGAGAGGCGCTTGTGGATGTGCACCATGAAGGCCATGCCGAACACGGGTGTTGCGAGGTTGACGATCGGGATCGAGACGAACGCCGCGATGAACAGGCCCGCGATGAAGATCGTCATGGCGTGCCGCTGCCGCATCGCTTTCGCGTCCTCGACGCTGCGGAAGCGCATGGCGGCGAACTCGAAATATTGCCGCCCGAGCAGCCATGCGGTCGCGAGGAAAAATGCGATGAAGCCCATTCCGGCGAAGAACACGAAAGGCAGCACCGCGAGATAAACCACGATCGTCAAAGCCGCGATCTTGATACTTTCGATCAGCGCGCGGATGAGCGGCACCGCGGTGCCGACGCGCTCGGCCGGATAGTCCTTGCGCTCGACATGCTCGCCGACATCATCGACGAACACGCCAGCGACCAGCGAGGTCACCGCGGGCATCAGGAAGACCGCGCCGAACACCACGCCGAATCCGGCGGCGATCGAGACGACCCACGACAGCGTTTCCAGCAGCGAATGATAGCCGCCGTTCAAGGCCTGCTCGGCCCAGGCGGCGCCCGTTCCGGCGAGCCAGTTCAGCATGCGCTGCAGGAGGACGGCGCCGACCACGATCAGGATCAGGGCAAGCCCGATGGACTTCCACAGGATCGCGCGCATCGGCTTCGAAAACATTTCCGCAAGCGCGCGGATGGCGGCATCGAACATGGTCGTCTCCCTCTCCCCGCGGGGAAAGATGGCAATGCGCGCGCGCCAGAGCAAGCCTTGCGGGGCTGCGATATTTTGCACGGCGGATGTTGCGGGGAAAGCGGCGCTATTCGGCGGCCTCGGAGACCGGCACGGCCGCGTTTTCGTCCGCCGGGGCCAGCGTTGCCAGATGGCCGTCTACGGCAAGCCGTAGGGCTGGCGCGCCTTCGGCGCCTTCGAAGACTCCCTCTGGAAAGGGATCGTCTTCAGCCGCCACCTCCCGGGGCGGTTTCGGTTTATCGGCCCAGTGCAGCTTGGTGTAGTCGAACCCGTACTCAATGGTCGGCTTGATGATCTCGAAATAGGGCGAGATGTCGAAATCACGCGGCGTATAGAGCGAGGAATCGCGGATATAGAGAATTTCGAGCCGTGCCTGACGGCTGCCCGCGCGGGTGATGCGCGGCAGGATCGGATAGCGCACCGCGCCGAACGCCTGCGCGATCAGCGCCGAGCAGATGATCTTGGTCGGGTCGCCCGAGCCGAGCGCCAGCATCCGTCGCCGCCAGCGCTGCGGCACCGGCAGCGGAAACAGGTAGCGTAAGAGATCGATGATGTTCTTGGTGTCGTAGCCGAAGCCGATACGGTTGATGGCGTAGCGGCACACCGTATTGCGATCCTCGAAGGATAGCCCGACCGGGCGGCAGATGCGGGTGTGGTAGCTGCGATATTTCGACAGCGGCGCGCTGATGACACCCTCGCCGACATAGGCCTCGATCAGCACATGCGGCTCGCCGTCGGGCTCCGCCGCGCCCACGATCGGCCCGACATACAGCGCCGAGTGCGACCATGTCGATTGCGTGAGATATTTAATGATGCCGGCGATGCGGTTGTTGCCCTCGATCAGCAACACGTCGCCTTCCTGCAGGAGATTGCGCAACTGGTCCGGATCGCTCGACGTAAATCGGTCGGCGCCCGGCGCTTCCTTCTGCAGGTAGCGGGCAAGCAGCTTGCCGACGGTGTCGAGCATGAAGCCCATTCTGGCGATCCCCGGGCATGAAGTTCATGCCAGTTCTGGTCGTAAGTGTTACGGAAAGCGATTGCAACTTCGTTGACAAGTGATGCTGTGGGATTCACGGACAATTCACCATGACCGTTGCGAAAGCCGTGTCATTGCGGCAAGTTGCCGCCTGATCTCTCCGCGCGATTGAGTTTTCGGAAACCATGACGATGAAATTGACGCGCCGCGAGCTGATGGCCGCGGCGGCCTTGCTGGCCGTAACGACGCCGCGCCGTGCATTCGCGGCGGGCCTGCCGCGCGAGGTCGATGTCGCCATTATCGGCGCGGGGGCCGCCGGAATCGCCGCCGCGCGCAAGGTCGCCGCGTCGGGGCGTTCAGTGCTGATGCTGGAAGCCTCAACACGGCTCGGCGGGCGCTGTATCACTGATGCGACAACCTTCAGCGTGCCGTTCGACCGTGGCGCGCGATGGCTCTATGGCAGCTCCTCCAATCCGCTCGCCGGGCTTGCGCGCCTTGAGCGGATGGATGTCGCGCAGGCGGCGCGCGGGCAGCGTATCCGCGTCGGGCGGCGCAATGCGCGGGCGGGCGAGACGGAAGATTTTCTGGCGCTGATGGTGCGCGTCAATCGCGCGATGAACGACGCCGTGCGCGGCCGCGGCGATCTTTCGGTCGCGCAGGCGCTGCCGCAGGATCTGCGCGAATGGCGCGGCACAGTCGAATTCCAGTTCGGCCCGCTGACCAATGGCGGCGCGCTTGATCGGATCTCCACGGCGGATCTGATGAGCTTCGCGCCCCGCGATCCGGCGATGGTCTGTCGTCAGGGGCTCGGCGCGTTCATCACGCAACTCGCAGGGCAATTGCCGGTCGCGCTTGGGACGCCGGTGACCAGCGTGCGCTGGAACGGACGCGCTGCCGAGCTGGAGACGCACGCGGGCACCTTGAGCGCCCGTGCGGTGATCGTCACCGCCTCGGTGAACGTGCTCAACGCAGGCACGATCAAATTCACACCGGAACTGCCGAAGCGGCAGACGGAGGCGCTGTCGCATTTGTCGCTCGGCAGTTGCGACCGCATCGCGCTGGATCTGCCCGGAAATCCGCTCGGGCTTGGCCGCGACGAAGTGTTTATCGAACAGAGCACCGGTCCGCGCACCGGTCTGCTGCTCGCCAACACCAACGGTTCGTCGTTGTGTCAGGTCGATGTCGGTGGATCGTTCGGTCGCGAATTGTCGGCGCAGGGCAAGGCGGCGATGGTCGATTTCGCGCAAACATGGTTGCGCGATCTGTTCGGCGGCGATGCCAAGAAAGCCGTGACGCGCTCAAGCGCCACGCGCTGGAACACGGAGCCTTATGTGCTGGGCGCGATGTCGGTGGCGTCGCCCGGCGGACAACCGGCGCGAAAGATTCTCGCCGAACCGTTGGGCCCGCTGTTCTTCGCGGGCGAGGCGTTGCACGAACAGCTTGGCGGCACGGTCGGCGGCGCGTGGGTGTCGGGCGAGCGCGCGGCGGACGCGGCGCTGCGCAAGGTTGTGAGCGGCAAGGCGGAGCGGCCTGCTGCCGCAAAGGCCACGAAGCGTTCTTCTCAATCGAAGCATCGTCAGGCGCCGTCGCATCCCGCGACACGCGGCGGGATGAGTTGGCCGGGCTTTGGCCGGTAAGTGCACAGAGGTTCGTTTTGCACGTCATTGCGAGGAGCCATCAGCACGTTTATGCGCGTCTTCGACACGCTATGGCGACAAAGCAATCACCCCCACCCCAACCCTCCCCCGCTTGCGGGGGAGGGTTGGGGTGGGGGCCTGGATTGCTTCGCTTCGCTCGCAATGACGATTGTATTTGCTGGGCTGAATCACTCCCGCAGCGTGCTGCCGGTTTTCTTCGTCACGTCCGCGACGATTTTCGACGCCACCGCCTCGATGTCCTGATCGGTCAGCGTCTTCTCGCGCGGTTGCAGCGTCACCGCGATCGCGACCGACTTCTTGCCCTCGGGAATGCCCTTGCCGTCATAGATGTCGAACAGCGTCACCTCGGTGATGAGCTTCTTGTCGGCGTTCTGCGCGGCGCGCAGAATATCGGCGGCCTTCACGGTGCGATCCGCGAGGAAGGCGAAGTCGCGCGACACCGGCTGGAACGCGGCGAGTTCGACCGGCGGCTTGGCGCGGGTGGTGCGGGCCTTCGGCTCGGGCAGGCGGTCGAGCAGCACTTCGAACGCGGCCAGCGGGCCGTCGGCCTTCAGCGCATCGAGCACGCGCGGATGCAGTTCGCCGAAGTAACCCAGAATGTTCTGCGGCCCGATCTGGATCGTCGCGGAGCGGCCCGGATGCAGCCATGTCGGCGCGTTCTTCGCTTCATTGAGCGGCACGATCTGCAACGCCTGCATCGGCGCGCCACAGGCGGCGAGCGCGGCCAATGCATCGGCCTTGGCGTCGAATGCATCGACAGTCCAAGAACCTGACCATGCACGGCCAAAGCCCTTCGAAGAGGCCATCGCGCGGCGCACGCCGGTCGCAGCGGTGAACTGCTGCTCGGGCTGGTCACCGAGAAACACCTGTCCGACCTCGAACAGCGCGATGTCGCCGAAGCCGCGATCCGCATTGGCCTGCGCCGCCGCGATCAGGCCCGGCACCAGCGAAGGCCGCATGTCGGACAAATCCGATGCAATCGGATTGGCGAGCGCCAGCGCCGCGCTGCCGCCGCCGAACAGCTCCGCCTGCGTCTTGGAGAGGAACGACCACGTCACGGCCTCGACCATGCCGCGCGTTGCCAGCGCGCGCTTGGCGCGGCGGGTGCGCAGTTGCAGCGCCGTCAGCACCGGTTTGCGCGCGGCCTCGCCACGCGGAAACGGCGTCAGCGGCACGCGGTCGACGCCGACGATGCGCACGATTTCCTCGACGATGTCGGCCTTGCCGTGCACGTCCGCGCGCCATGACGGCACCGCGATCTTCACAACCGGGCCCGCGCCCGCGACCATGAAGCCGAGGCGGGTAAGATAGCGCTTGATGTCGGTGAGCGACACGTCGATCCCGGCGAGGCGCTTCACCTCGTCGATCGGGAATTCGATCATGCGGTCGTCGCCGTAGGGCTTGCCGGTCAGCGCGATTTCGGACGGCTCGCCGCCGCAGATGTCGAGCACGAGCTTTGTTGCAAGCTCAAGGCCCGGTACCATGAAGGCCGGATCGACGCCGCGCTCGAAGCGATAACGCGCATCCGAATTGATGCCGAGCCTGCGGCCGGTCTGGGCGATGTTGATCTCGTTCCACAGCGCGGACTCGATCAGCACGTCGGTGGTGGTCTCGTCGCAGCCGGTCGACTCGCCGCCCATAATGCCCGCAAGCGATTCCACGCCATTGCCGTCCGCGATCACGCACATGGTCTCGTCGAGCGTGTAGGCCTTGCCATCGAGCGCGGCGAGGGTTTCACCGGCCTTGGCGCGGCGCACGACAAGGTTGCCCTTCACCTTATTGGCGTCGAACACATGCAGCGGACGGCCACGATCGAAGGTCATGAAATTGGTGATATCGACCAGCGCATTGATCGGGCGCAGGCCGATCGAAGTCAGACGCCGTTGCAGCCATTCCGGCGACGGGCCGTTCTTCACGCCGCGCACAAGGCGCAATGCAAAGCCGGGACACAATGATGCGTCTTCGACCGGCACCGCCGCGGGTGCCGCGAACGCGCCCTTGATCGGCTTCGGCGCGTCGTTGTGGAATTTGCCCATGTCGGCCGCGCCGAGATCGCGCGCGATGCCGTGCACGCCGGTGGCGTCGGCGCGGTTCGGCGTGAGATTGATCTCGATCACGGCGTCGCCGAGGCCCGCCCATTCCGCGTAGGGCTTGCCGACAGGCGCATCCGCCGCCAGTTCCATGATGCCGTCGTGATCTTCCGAGAGTCCAAGCTCGGCGGCCGAGCACAGCATGCCGCGGCTCTCGACGCCGCGAATGTTGCCGATGCCGAGCGTGATGTCCTTGCCCGGAATGTAGGTGCCGGGCGGTGCGAACACGCTGACAAGGTCCGCGCGCGCGTTCGGCGCGCCGCAGACGACCTGAAGCGGTGCGCCTTCGCCGGTGTCGACCATGCACACGCGCAGGCGATCCGCGTTCGGGTGCTGCACGGCGGTGATGATTTTTGCGATCACGTAAGGTGCGAGCGCCTTCGCCTGATCCTCGAGGTGCTCGACTTCGAGACCAATCATCGTCAGCGTTTCGGCGAGCTTTTCGACCGGCTCGTCGGTGTCGAGATGTTCTTTCAGCCAGGAGAGGGTGAATTTCATTGTGCGTCTCCGCCCTTTGCTTCTTCTCCTCCCCCGCTTGCGGGGGAGGTTGGGAGGGGGTTCCTGCTTTCTAAAAAGCGCAGAATTGTTTCGAGGACACCGGGCAGGTTGGTCAGCACATCGGTGTTGTTGAAACGAAGAGTATGGAAGCCCCTGGCTTTGAGATAAGAATCACGAGCTGCGTCAGCGACGAGGCCGGGTGCCTCATAGTGCTGACCGCCATCGACCTCAATGATGAGGTGAGAGGCGTGGCAGATAAAATCCGCAATGAAAGGGCCAACAGGAGTTTGGCGTCGGAAATTTGCGCCATTGAGTCGATGAGCGCGCAATTCCTTCCAGAGCAAGCGCTCTGCGTCTGTCATGTCGCGTCGCAGACGCCGTGCATTATCGCGAGCGCGATGGGATGTGCGCCAAACAGGCCGTTTTGGTTCATCGACCATCGCCCCCTCCCTAACCCTCCCCCGCAAGCGGGGGAGGGGACATGGCATGACCGTCACGAACTCAGCCCTCCCGCGAGCGTGGGCATTTCAAGCGGCTTGAAGCCGTAATGGTTGAGCCAGCGGACGTCGCCCTCGAACATCTGGCGCAGATCGCTGATGCCGTATTTCAGCATCGCGATGCGGTCGATGCCCATGCCCCAGGCAAAGCCCTGATACTCGTCGGGATCGATCCCGCAATTGCGCAGCACGTTCGGATGCACCATGCCGCAGCCCAAAATCTCCAGCCAGTCCTCGCCCTCGCCGAAACGGATCTCGTTCTTGCCGCGGCGGCACTGGATATCGACCTCCATCGATGGCTCGGTGAAGGGGAAGAACGACGGGCGGAAGCGCATGTTGACGTTGTCGACCTCGAAGAACGCCTTGCAGAATTCCGCGAGAATCCATTTTAGGTGACCAAGGTGCGAACCCTTGTCGATGACGAGGCCCTCGACCTGATGGAACATCGGGGTGTGGGTCTGGTCGCTGTCGCAGCGATAGGTGCGGCCGGGGCAGATCACGCGGATCGGCGGCTTTTGGGAGAGCATGGTGCGCACCTGCACCGGCGAGGTGTGAGTGCGCAGCAGCGGCCGCGAGCCGTCGTCCTTGCGGTTGAAGAAGAAGGTGTCGTGCATCTCCCGCGCCGGATGGCCTTCGGGGAAATTCAGCTTGGTGAAATTGTAATCGTCGGTCTCGATGTCCGGCCCTTCGGCGATCGAGAAGCCCATGTCGGCGAAGATCGCGGTGAGTTC
>Ga0153956_1002146_pt1 | contig 15226 bp, 19 predicted proteins | sample TSFL040MetaG_FD_104704 | JGI IMG/M metagenome (GOLD analysis project Ga0153956, IMG submission 104704) | Attine ant fungus gardens microbial communities from Florida, USA - TSFL040 MetaG | ecosystem: Host-associated > Fungi > Mycelium > Unclassified | place: USA: Florida, Wekiwa Springs... | reverse complement strand
GAAAATCATCTTTAAATAACTACTTTTGACAACGCTTCTACAACGTTTGCTGCGCTCGTTCGCCAGCACTTTAGGTGGTCAATTTGCCACGGAATCACCTGGTCAACTTCTCCGTATTATACAGTACGCCACCGAACGGATGGTTGCTGCCGCGGACATTGCGCAGGATCAGATCAATCTGGTCGAGCACATCCGGACGCACCATACTGATCTCGTCAATGATGAGCAGTTCGAGGCTTTGCAGCAACGCGCGTTTCTCGGCATTATAGCTGATCTCGGGCCTGTCGGCCATGTTGGGCAGCAAGGGACCGAAAGGTAACTGAAACAGGGAGTGGATGGTCATGCCACCCGCATTGATAGCGGCCACACCGGTTGGGGCAATGATCGCCAGTTTCTTGGCACTCGTTTGCCTGACCTGACGGAGGAACGTGGTCTTGCCGGTACCGGCTTTTCCGGTCAGGAATACGATGGTATTCGTGCTATCAACATAAGCTTGCGCGAGTTCCAGCGCCGGGTTCTCGGTGTTCATAACCATGCCAATTTAAGCGACTCCGAGCGCTTTTGCTTGTTCGAAGATAGCGTAACTCAGATCTTTTTCGAGGGGAAGTATAGCCGCCGGGGTGCTTTGCGGGTCGGTAATGCGGAACTCCCGGTTAGTATCCAGCTGCAGGTGGAAGCGTTTTTTGATGCCTTCATCCAGCGCGTAAACCTGGAACGCATGCAGCCTTTTTATATGCATGGTTTTAAATTCGAAGGCGATCCCGGCTATGTCTTTAGTAAAATTGAACATCGCGCAAAGATACGCTACGGCAGCGCACCCGGAGGATTTATTCTGCCTTTTTCCAATCTTCAGCGTAAGCTGTAAAAAGGTCAAAATGATCGCGGACAAGGATAAACAGCCGCTCATCAAATCCTTCGTCATCTTCATTATCTTCACCAGCCACGTCGCTGTAAAATGAATTGAAGATCATATACTGCATCGTCTCATTGCCAGGATAAATATCGTTTTCATCCAGGTAGCTCAGCACAAATTCCTTTACCACTTCAGCGGCGGTTTGACCGGTTTCCGGGTTGCCGTTAAAACTATGCAACAGCGTTTGATACCCTTCTTCGGTGAATGCCGTAAATCCTCTGCTACGGATGTAATCGCACAGGCTGTCAGCGGAATGGTCTTCGGTACGCGCCAGCCAGGACTGCAGGCAATCGTCGATATTTTGCCCGGGTTCATCCGGCAGGTCATGGATGATCGTGAATGAGACGGGTTGCCCGTTCATGTTGAACTGTATATCGGCGGTGTTGAATTCCATGTGCTTAAAAAACGAAGATAATATTAATTTCCGCCTTCTGGTGAACATCCTCCCGCAGGCACCCTAAACAAAAGTATGCTTCCAATAGTTGTCGCTTTAATATGGAAAACTATACGATCACGATCAGCCGCGATAAGGAGGTGCATCACTTCGAAGTGGGCGAATACCCGCACCATCAGGGTCAGCACTGCCGGTACCGCGTATTTGAAAGTGGTATTTACGTCGCAAGCTTCGAGCCCGACGCACAGCACTATTTGCATGTCTGCCAAAATCCGGGTGAATTGGATGAGGAAATCCTGCATGAACTTGCCGATCAGATCGAAGCTAAAATACCGCATGCGGATCATGTTCATTTGAATGGAAAGGAGGACGAGTTATGAGAAGTATCTGGACCGGTTCGATTGGTTTCGGGCTGGTAAGCATCCCCATCAAGTTATTTTCGGCGGTACAGGAAACCCGGCTGGACTTGGATATGCTGGACAGCCGTGACCACGCACACATTAAGTTTCAGCGCGTGAACGAAAACACCAAGAAGGAAGTCCCTTATGACAAGATCGTCAAAGGCTACAAATACGATGATGATTATGTCATTATAGAGGATGCGGACTTTGAAGCTGCGGCACCGGAGAAAAGCAAGGTGATCGAGATCGAAAGTTTTGTCGACCTGGCTTCGGTGAACCCGATGTATTATGAAAGCTCCTATTATACCGCACCTGCGACCAAGAAGAATAAAGCTTATGCCTTATTGCTGCAAGCGCTGAAAAAATCGGGCAAAGCGGGGCTGGCACGTTTTGTTTTGCGCAGCACGGAAAGCTTATGTATCGTGCACCCGGTGGACAAGGATATCGTCGTTACCCGTATCCGTTTTGCCCAGCAGATCCGCGACCAGAAAGACCTCGGTTTGGAGGATGATGTGACAGTGAGCAAAAAGGAACTGGATATGGGCCTTGCCCTGATCAACCAGTATGCAGAGCCACTCGACCTGTCGAAATATAAAGATGAATACCACACCGAGCTGATGCGCATCATTGAACAGAAGGCGAAAGGAAAACGGCCGACCATTAAGAAACTGAAACCGAAGAAATCAGAAAGCACCGACCTGTACGATCAGCTGATGAGCAGCTTGCAGGTCAAGAAGGGCGCCTGATTGTTAGCCACGCGAGCCATATGCTCGCTTGAGCAACTTATTTGACTTCAGCTCGTTGTTCAGCGCTGGATTCATGATCAATTTTTTGAATTCGCCCAGTGCGTCCGCAAAATAAAGGCAGTTTGTTTGGGTCAGATGCTCAATGGCATTTTCTTTTACTGTTAGTTGAAACTCAATATTTTCCTGCCCCGGGGGAACGACGATATAACCGTCCTCCACTTTCAAATTGAGCGGCAACTCGAATTCTGTCAAATATTCTTTGTTGTGAAGCACCTTGTTTCTGAGGTTGATCATTTCGCAAAGCCGCTTGAAGGATGCCGAATCTTCGTTCATCGCGAATTGCCCATTGGAAAGGATATGCGGAAGCATCAATAATTTGTTTTTAAAACTGAGCTTAAGATATTCGTCCAAATAGGTTTGATAGCGATCCATCCCGAATTGTTCAATGCAGTAATCGGCAAGCAGGAAATTGAGTGAATACTCCAGTGTGGCTGCGCAAAGCGTGAAAAAACTGAACAATAAATACCCTTTGCCTCCCCCGGCTTTAACGTCCACGTAAGCTTCACTTAATTGACGATAATACAGTTCGGTACCATTATGGAGGTAATAGCTTTTGTCCCCCGTCAGGTTGACTTTGATCTTGGCAAACATTCGCATCCGATAAAGATAACGCTTCTGTTGTCAAAAAATGGATTTTGCACGCTGCAGGACTGTCGCCAGGTCGATGCCCTCACCTAATACACCCTTGAACAGGTCACCGGTCTCTTTTAATCTTGGGATCGCGTTATGAATGGTGAAATCACGCATGGTAAGACCTGGTTTGACCTCATTCCAGGTTAGCGGCATGGATACCGTAGCACCCGGTTTGGGCCGCAGGGAGTAAACGCCGGCAATCGTCGCGTCCGGGCGGTTCTGCAGGAAGTCCAGGTACATTTTGCCGCTTCGGTTTTTTACCATACGTTCCAGCGTGGTATATTCCGGGATTTGTTTTTGGACTAAAGTCACGATGATCTTGGCGAACATCTGGCTTTGGTCATAGGTGTATTTCGCACCCAGGGGGATATAAATATGTATGCCGGTGGAGCCGGAGGTTTTCGGATAAGTGGGCACACCGATGGCGTCACAAACTTCCCTGACCTTTTGCGCCGCTTCGATCACCTGGTCAAAATGCTGTTTGTCCGGGTCCAGGTCGATGACACAAAAGTCCGGGTTGTCCGGTGAAGATGCGCGGCTGAACCAGGGATTGATCTCGATGCAGCCTAAGGAGGCCATCCAGAGCAGGCTGGCTTTATTGGTGGCCACCAGGTATTCCTTTTCAACGCCATCACTGGTGGTGTGCGGCATGGTGCGCATGCAATCCGGCGCTTTATCTTTGACGTCTTTCTGGTAAAACGCCGGGCCGTGAATGCCGTTCGGGAAGCGGTGCAGGGACATGGGTCGATCCTTCAAATAAGGCACCATGTATCCGGCGACCTGGTCATAGTAGTTGAACATATCCCGTTTGGTTATGCCGTCTTCGGGCCAGTAAACTTTGCTGAGATGATTGAACGTTAGGGGACAGCCATCTACCTTGACGGTTTGGCTGTCTTTGCTTTCATCTAAAAACGTTTTTTCTTTCATCGGCTTTTTCGCTTTATTGACCGCTTTGTCGTCCAATTCGATCCAGACAGGCGCATGGTCGCTGCTACCTTCCCAGCCCCGGACGTGTTTGTCTACCTGCGCTTTTACCAATTTGGGGGCGATCGCTTTATTCAGCAGGAAGTGGTCCAATCGCAGTCCGGCATCTCTTCCATACGCATTGCGCAGGTAATCCCAAAAGGTATAGATGCGTTCATTGGGATGCAGGTGCCGGATGGCATCGGTCCAGCCTTGTTTGATGAGGTCGGCATAAGCTTTCCTGCTTTCGGGTTGGAATAAGGCGTTATCCAGGTATTTCTCCGGTTTGTAGGTATCGAGTTCGGTCGGCATCACATTGTAGTCGCCAATCAGGAGTACGGGCAGGTCGCGGTCGACGAGGTCTGCCGCATGTTCGGCCAGCCGTTTGAACCAGCGCAGCTTGTATTCGAACTTGGGGCCGGGCCAGGGATTGCCGTTGGGTAAATAGATGCAACCAATGACCAGGCCTGCGGTAAAACCTTCGATATAGCGGCTATGCATGAATTCATCATCCTCGCCAGGCAGGTCGCGCCGGAGTTCCTTGATCTCCGTTTTAGAAAGGATCGCTACGCCGTTCCAGCTCTTCTGGCCCTGCCAGATCGCATGATAGCCCGCATCCTGGAGTTGCCTTTGCGGAAATTTATGCTGCTCGCACTTCAGTTCCTGCAGGCAAACGATATCCGGCTCCGCTTCTTTGAGCCAGCGGAGCAGGTTATCCAACCGGCCATTGATGCCATTGATATTGTACGTCGCTATCTTCATGTTACGATAATGGAACAATTACCCGCGGGAGTTGTTGTATCGCTATGGAAGATGCATTAAGTTTTGTCGCCAGGCAGCTACGGATATCCCGCGAACGGGCTTGCGAACTGACGGGCCTGGCGAATGATGCCGTGGAAGACGTGCTTGATCCCGACCATGTGGAGGATCATAGCCCCGAGGCCGAAGCCGAACTGGCGTTCGAGGAAGGCCAGGTAAATTTACCGGCCATCGCAGCTAAACTGCATCTCCCGGTCAGCGAGTTCCGTACCTGGACAGAGGATGAAATGATCTTTATCGAATATGGTCAGAACCTGGCGGAAGGCATCACGGCCGAAGGGCCTACCTGTCTGTCGGCAACGGCCAATTTCTTTTGCCGCTGGTATAATGACGTGATCGTCAAACAGCAGTCCGTATTGCTGAGTGATGACCGGCACCACCATTATAACGAGCAAGGCGAGGTCTGAGCTACAGTTTAGATAGGATTTTCGTGTTGCCTGCTCTCACCTTTGGGTGCAGCAGGTCCTCCCACAAATCACCCTTCTTATCAAGCCGTTCCAGTATCCTATCCATGGTGAATTTAGCAGGGTCCAGTTTGTCTTTGACCTCTTTCCACTCCAGTGGTGTAGAAACTTGCGGGTGTTTATAAGGCCGCACGGAATAAACGCAGGCCAGTGTGTCGGCATAGTCGTTCTGGCTCGGATCGACAAAAAGCTTGTCGCCGCGGTGCTGAATGCTAACCTCGGTTGTCGCAATATCCGGCACACGTTTACAAACTTCAGCACAGATCTTTTCTGCAAGGGTACGTGCCTGTGGGTGGCTAAAGCCATTGCAGGGCAGGAATAGGTGGATGCCGGTCTTGCCGGATGTTTTGACGAAAGCGCTTAGCTTTTGCTCATCGAAAAAGGCTTTGGCTGCTTGTGCCGTCCTGATCGCTTTGCCGAAATCCTCATCTGACGGATCGAGATCGATGCTGATGAAGTCGGGCTGCTGCGGATCGTTGGTGGTAGACGACCAGGGATTCAGGTCGATATTGCCGAGATTGATCAGGTATAGCAAGGCCGCTTCGTTATTACAGACCGCATAGTCGATCTGTTCACGCTTGCCTTTCTTCTTGTGCCGCCGCTCATCGCTGAAGATATCCAGGTATTCCGGCTGACGGCCCTCCATATCCTTAATGTAAAACCCGGGTGCCATGGCACCATCCTGCTTAATATGGAGCGACAGCGGGCGGTCTTTGAGGTGTGGTAAAATAAACGGGCAAATTTGGTGATAATAGGTGATCAGGCGGGCTTTGGTGATCCCGCGCCAGAGTTCCTGCTCGATATTGCAGACGCTCACCATATGACCGCCGAACTCGAAGTCTCGTTCGGATTCGATCTTCTTGGCTTCGATCTTCGGCCAATTGCTGTCGGGATCGGTATGCTTTTGAGAGGCAGCTTTCGGCTCAGCATTGCGGATGATCACCTCTTCCTGTTCGTCGCTGAGCGGGACTTCACGTACGACCTGGCTGGCTTTTTTGTCCTTGCGGAAGCCGAGGAAGGTAGCAGGCTTGCGGATACGCCCGGTCTTAGTCCAGGTCGCGAACTCGAAGTTGGCGACAAGTTCTGGTTTAACCCAATGAATTTTGGCGCCTTTCGTGTCAAGTACTTTATTGATAAATGGCGTTTTTGGGATTTCTAAGTTTTGTAAGTGATTCAGGATGCCCGGCATTTCACTTTGTTTGTAGCCGCCGCCCGAGCGGCCGATCCACTCGAACTCCCCCTGGGCATTGTAAGCACCAAAGAGCAGCGAGCGGAAAGAACGCGACTTGTCGGATTCGGCCCAGCCACCGATGACGAATTCCTGGCGTTTACGCGTCGGCGTTTTCAGCCAGCGGCTGTCCCGCGCGTCAGGGACATAACTGCTGTCCTTGCGTTTGGCGACGATGCCTTCCAGGTCGAGCTCCAACGCCTGTTTATAGAGCATTTCGCCGTCATCAAATGATGCGCTGAAGCGTAACACTTCGTTGTCCTTAACGAGTTCTTCCAGGATGGTCTTGCGATCGGTCAGTGACAGCTCCATCAAATTATAGCCGTCCAGCCAGAGGATGTCGAATACGCAATAATTGATCGGGGCGTCATGCCCGTTGAAAGTTTGGAGGGCATCAAAGTCCGGCTTGCCTTGCTCGTTGAAGACGACGACTTCGCCGTCTAACACGGCATCATGGCCCAGTTCCTTTAAAGCTTTGGCTACCGGCGGATATTTGGCGGTATAGTCCAAAGCGCTGCGGGAATCCATGCGAACTTTACCATTCTGTATATAGGAAATGATACGGTAACCGTCCCATTTGACTTCATACAAATAGTCCTCATCCGGCACCACCTCTTTGGTCAGCGTGCAAAGCATGGGCTTGACGCTTTTCGGCATCGCTTTTTTGATTCCTCGCTTTTTCAGCTCGTCGATGCCGGGATTTTCCGACGGGTTTCGATCCTGGTCTTGCGCCTCGCCGTCCTCCCGGTTACTGTTCCAAACCGCTGCCACTTTGTTCTCGGCCATTTGCTCAATGGTCAGCTTACTTTTGACCGACTTTTCCTTCAGCAGGATATCCTCTTTGGTGGCATATTGATCATCGGCTTTAATGAGCCGCCAGCCACCTTCGTATTTATCTTCTTTGAACTTAATCAGGATGAAATCCCCTTTCAGCTTACGGCCATGCAAAGTGATCTTGAGCGCATTCTTGTAATAATTGCTCATCATCCAGTGTTCCTTTTCGGCTTTGGTTTTCAGCTTTTTCTCAGCGGCGGGTTCATACCAGCCTTCGTCCCAAACGATGACGGTGCCGCCCCCGTACTGGCCTTTGGGAATGATGCCTTCGAAATCTTTGTAGTCATAGGGGTGGTCTTCCACCGGCATCGCCAGGCGGCGTTCTTCGGGGTCCATAGACGGGCCGCGCGGAACGGCCCAGCTTTTCATGACGCCTTTCACTTCAAGGCGGAAATCATAATGTAAATGGGAAGCGGCATGTTTTTGAACGACAAATAAAAGCTTGTCCGAATGCGGCTGCCCGCCTTCCGGTTCAGCGGTCTTCTTGAAGTTCCGCTTGGCTTTATATTTCTCCAGCTCCGCCATCAGTCGAGGATAATCTGCCAATGGCCCTCATCATTGAGCATGTAGCCCAGGCCATCGCTCATTTCATGCACCTCCTTCTGATGTTTATCGCTGAAGCGGGTGTGTAATTCGCGCACAGCGCCGCCGTACTCCCTTTTCAGAAAGATCAGTAGTGAGGCCATATTGGGTGCCACGTCTTTTAGTTGTTCGCTTTCGCCTTCTTTTACAAATGCCCTGCTCATCTGCTTCAGTTTTTAGACACGAAAGCCCCGTTACCGGGGCCGCGTGTATAGTTCGTAGGTGTGCTACTTTACTTTCTTTTCGATGGCACTACGTTGGTTACCAACTGATTTTTTAGCTTCTTTTATCTCTTTTTGGCTGGTGCCCTCCTTGTGTGCCTCATATTTGATCTCGTGGGGCTGATTCGATACCGAATTCCTTTCCACTTTGCTTCCTCTTGTGCTCATAGTAAATAGATTATTTATCATTAATTAACAAATTTTACAACAAGAGGTTTTGATTGAGAGATGTCTGTCCTCATTGTTGGCAAGACTAGCGTAACATTTTGAGTCTACTGCTCGTCTTATAGACAGCAAGCCGGCTATGATCGAGATATTTGAAAACATCCGCGAGATATACAATTTTACCGTACCATGCGGTGAATTGCTTCCATTTGTGGAATTCTTCTCGGAGTCATCTGCCGAGAAATGCGATCTTTATTTTAATCGGGGGCACGGCAGTGTGACAATGTTTGAAAGCTGGACACCGACGTTCTACATCAACCTGACAGGCGGCTACGTGATCGATGTGGCCGGCAGGCGGCATTCGATCGATGATGATCAGGATATCCTGATCCTGCGCAACGGCACGGTGATGCGGCATAACCGGCCCGAAGACCGGATCTTTACGGTGAAGTTTTACCCTGGCGGGTTGGAATCGGTGTTAGGCATGAACCAGGTAAAGATGACTGACCAGGTGATTTTACTTGACCGGATATTGCCTCTACACCTGCTCGGAAAGATAAAAAGCGCTCCGTCGTTCGAAGCGCGGGTGTATATGATGGAAGCGTATCTGCTGGCGGCGATGTACGATAAGATACCCGATCATTATTCAAAACTGGTCAGGGAAGCAATTGGTGAATATACCGCTACAGGTATGCAACTGAATACGTCCGAAATGGCTGAACGGTTATTTGTTACCTCAAAAAGCATTACCCGCTACTTCAACCGCGTGGTTGGCGTACCACCCAAGCGCTACTTTTCGGTCCTGCGGGCACGGACGGCGTTGACAGCGATGGTCGCCGATCGTGCTGATTTCAAGCCCTGGGATTATGGTTACTATGATCCGGCACATTTTTATAAGGACGTTTTTAACTTTACCGGGCGAAAGATCAGCCAGGTGTTCTGATCGTTGCCGATTGTCCCATTTTTACTTTGGGCGATTAATCCGCCTGGTTTATTTTGCTGCTATGAAGCATAAACTTTCTATCCTAAAATATTTGTTCTATCTCCTTGGCTGCTTATCGGCCGGATTTGCTGTACCGGCCTACGCCCAAAAATATCCGGTCAGCATTGAGCCCTATCCCAAGCTGATAAAAGCCGACCCACGGCTCATCCTGAAAACCGGTTACCTCGTAGTGCCGGAAAACCGGCGCAAACCAAAGGGGCGCAAGGTAAAATTGCCTTTCTTCTTTGTTCGCCGTCCGGATCAGGATGCGCGCAAAAATGTGTCTTTATATATGACTGGCGGACCGGGTTACAGCACCACGGCAGGCATCGACAGTATCGGCTATAACTCGGGCTTTTTGAAGTATGGTGGGTTTATCGCTTTTGACCAGCGGGGAACCAAACGTGCCATACCGAACCTGGAAGCGGCTGAGGTTTATGAGGCCATTAAACAAAGCTACCGTGAGGACCTCCATAAGGACAGCCTGGTGCTGCTCGCGGTGAAGCGGTCACGCGAAAGACTGGTTGCGCAGGGTATTGACCTGTCGGCCTACAACACGGCCGAAAGCGTGGAGGACATCAATGACCTGCGACTGGCGTTGGGTTTGGATTCGCTAAACCTGGTGGGTATCTCTTACAGTGGCGGTTTGATGCTGTTGGTAGCGCAGGTTCACCCTGAGGCGGTACGGCTCCTGTTGCTGAACTCACCTTTGCCGGCCTTTGTCACTTATGAGGAAAGCGCGCTGAAGAATATCAACGAGGCGCTGGATCAGGTATTCGCCAATTGCGCAGCCGATTCGTCGGGAGCTTATAAAGGCCTGAAAGAACGGTTCCATCGGTATTTTACGGACTTGGGCAGCGAGCGATTTTCCATGAGGTACCGCGAAAAGAAAGGGATCGATAGTATTACCGTTCATTACGGTAAGCAGGAATTGCTGGATGCGATCATCAACCGGCTGAATACAGCGCAAGTAAAATCGGTACCTTTTGTGATCTCAGAGATATTGAGCGGCCGCGGAGAATCTTTTGTCCGGGAGGTGATGGACGGTTATTTTGCAGGCAATCCGTCCGTCAGCTTGGGAATGCGCTATTCGGTGTACTGCAGCGGACAGATCGCGTTTGCCAGCAAGTCCGTTGAGGCGCAGGAAGAGAAGCGTTTACCCTGGCTGGCGGGTTATGTGTTTAACAATGTCGACCACCCGATATGTGATTGCTGGAAGGTACAGCCGGTTAAGAAGGAAATTCGTACGCCGGTGCGATCTTCCGTTCCGGCGCTGATCTCGACAGGTGACGTAGATCCCTGGTGCAGGCCGTCCTTTAACCGACTCATCAAAACGGGGCTGCCGAATGCGCAGCTACTGATCCTCCATGATAAAGGGCATGGCGCAGGGTATTCGGCAGGCGGGGTCAACTATTCAGACGATTTCTTCAAAGCGCCAACACAGCCAATAAAGGTTAAGGGTGGTGGCGTCGTAATTGAATAGTGAAACGCGCTGCGATGCTGGTTTGATCATAAGTAGCTGCGATTTGAAAGTATTTGTAACCTTTTTTCTTTTGTCTTAATCCAATAGGCAGAAAGCAATAAGACATGGAAAACATTCAAATCTTCGGTATACTGGCACTGGCCTGCTGCTTCTTTATTTTTCTGGCGTGGTACTTCTCCCACAAAGCGCGTCATAAGGAACGTCTGCTGATGATCGAGAAAGGTATGGACCCGGATGCCGGCGCACGCGGAGAGTCGGGCGTACAAAAAGTCTTGCTGAAGCTGGGTATCGTAGTGATCGGCCTGAGCATTGGTGTAGCGATCATTGGTGTCCTGGTACAATTTCATGCGCTGGGTCGGTCGAATGCCATTCCCACAAGTATTTTGGGTTTGTGCGGTGGCACAGGCCTCATTCTGGCGAACCGTCTGACGCAAAAGAAAGGCTAAGCGGCAGATGGACGACCTGTATATAGCCAAAGTACTTGAAGGCGATACGGAAGCCTTTCGTTATTTTCTGCGGAAATATCAGGATATGGCATTTTCACTGGCCATGTCTGTACTAAAAGACGAATTTGCGTCAGAGGAAACGGTACAGGACGCCTTTATGAAAGCCTTTGGCGCACTGTCGTCCTTTTCCCGGCAGTCAAGTTTTAAGACCTGGTTTTATCGCATTGTATTGAATGAGGCTTTTCTCCGGCGGAATAAACAGCAAAGAGATTTTCTTGAATTCAAAGAGGCCTACGAAGATGAAGTGGTGGATGAAGCTACGCTTGAACAAAAGAGCCAGGATGAAAAGACATGGCTGGTCAACGAAGCGCTTAAACGGCTGCCCGAGCGCGAGGCAGTAGTGCTTCGGCTATTTTACCTCGAAGAAGAGTCCATCAAAACAGTAAACGAAATAACCGGCTGGAGCGAAGCCAATATCAAAGTGATCCTGCACCGTGCCCGCAAGAACATGCTGACGGTGATCAATAAACTAATGAAATATGAATGAACACGGGTTTAAAGAGCTGATGGCGCTGAGCCGGCTAAAACAACCATTCAGCGATTTCGAAGAACGGATGATGCTTCGTGTAGCAAAAGAGAGCCGGGTAAAAACGGATGCAGAGCGCTACCGCAAAGTATCCTGGTTGTTCTTTGCACTGGGTGCGGTATTGGGTGGTGGCGCAACGGTTTTTGTCTCCATGCTGCCAGGATTTAGCAGTGAAACGATGCTGCTGGGATGCCGGCTGGTGTATGTGTTATTGTTGCTGGCTGGTTTAAATTATCTTTTATCAGGTTCGCGTTTGCGTGCAGTTAAATCTTCGTTATGAAAAGGATTGTTTTAATTGGATTGTGTTTTTTTATTCAAAAGGGTATTGCGCAACAACTGGTATTACGCGGAACTGCTAAACCGGGAACCAGCATTGAGGTGATTGAGACCTATGACGGCAACTACTGGAAGAAGAATGCGGTTTTGATCCGGCCTGATGCTTCCGGACATTTTAAAAAGTCTTTCAGTTCTTCATCGCCAAAATGGCTGTGGATAGGCGACGAAGAGAACGGCAAATGGGTACTGCTAAGCGCGGACAGGCCGCTGAATGTGGCTGTCAGCGGTAAAATATTGACTTTTACCGGCCTGGGCGCTAAAGAAAATAAACTGATTGCCCGTTTAGGACTCGAAAGCGTCCAAAACCTGGCATTTGTAAAAGAATTAAGCAATAAACCGTCGTATGCAAATGCTTCTGTGGATTCGGTTATCCGTTTTAAGCTGCCGATGATTATGCGGTCGCTGGATTCGTCCCGCCGGATCGTCCAGCGCTCCGGTTTACCTGTTGAGGTAGAGAAATTGGTGCTTTCGGAGCTTAATTACCATTATGCCTGCGGGATGACGGGTGACCTGATCTACTGGCTGAACCAGGGCAAGAACCGTAAAGACTTTCACCTGCGATTTATTGATACCTTGCAGGCGCACTTTCCGGTGCCGTATGCAGCTCAGTTGGCGGTGGGCCCGGCGGCCAATCTTTACCTGGAACGGCTGTTCAAACTGCGTATGTGGAAGTTGTTGTATGTCTACCAGAACGACATGAATAAGCAACATGCCGATAGTGTATTTTTGAAGACCACAGGTCTCCGCTTTGATGCCCTGAAGCAGGAGGTGATGGAAAAGCGTAACGAAATGCTGGTGTTCAGCACCCGGCTGAAAGCCTTGTTACCGGCTTATGCCTGGGAAAAACTGCTGAATAATGCACTGTATAATTCAGCGATGTCGGGGCGGTTGCAGGACAGCGGCTGGCTGCTGCAATTTATTCAGCGCAATACTGGAGATCGCCTGTTGGTTCGGCAGGCGGCAGCGATGTACGCCCCGCTGAAAAAGGCGCGTGATCAGTATGCCGCTAATCTGAATATCAGGATACGGCCGGATTATGCGCAGGTCAATACCGTAGAGGGATTACTGGCGCCGTATAAGGGCAAAGTCGTTTTTATTGATATGTGGGGCACCTGGTGCCCGCACTGTATCGAAGATATGGCCTATGAGCCTGCCTTGAAAAAGCGGCTGGATGGAATGGATGTGGTCTTTCTGTATGTAGCGCAGGATGAGGACCGGGATGATGAGAAATGGCGGGACTTTATATTCGTGAATAATCTTGTCGGTGAGCATGTGCGCAAAAGCGCGGCCGAGATCGGCATGTTATGGAATGCATTAGGCATCGCGGAAAGGGACTGGGCCTACCCGCATTACCTGATCGCTGACCGTTCGGGCAAGATCGCGGTAAAAGCCGCGGAGCGTCCGGGCGATAACAATGATTTATACCAGCAACTGCTGGCTGCTTTGGCCCGTTGATGTTTGGTATCGTATATTTGTCCAAATGACCAAGTTATTTATCGGGGGATTGCCATTGGAGATGGACGAACTGCAATTGGTGCAACTGGTGGCGCCGCACGCGGATGTGCTGACGATCAAGCTGGTTTGTGACCGGGCGACAAAGATCTGCAAGGGCTATGGATTTATTGAGGTCCCTGATCTGACCCATGCGCAAAATGCGATCATGGAGCTGAATGGCCTGCCGCTTGCGGACCGTATGCTTACGCTGAACGTTGTGCCGGAAGATTTACCGGCAAAACAGGCCCAGGTTTACAGGAAAGCGGATCGGTCCCCGGCTCAGGATGATCACAAGCGACCGCGCAGACCCCGACTTCCCAGATAACCCATTTTTTGGTGGTTTAAAACTTGCAGGAGTAAGCGGATTGTTTATCTTTGTTAAGTGCAGCCGTCGCGCTGCCGGGTAAATTTTTAACGTTAACCACTTCGAAGATGAACCCATTGGACATTTCACACCTTGGTGAACTCAGTCAGGCGGTTGGGCACCTGATCAAAACACAATTGACCACGGGCGGTTCGGTCAATACTGTCGCTGGTCAGATCATTGTTTCCATTTCGCGTTTCGAGGTTGAGCATTGCCTCGGTAACTTGCTGCAGCAGATCTACCGAACGGTCGATCAGCAGTTCCCTTTACGGAAGGAGGATCTGTCCCCGGTGATCCGGGATGCTGAAGGCGTGTATGAAAATACGTTCAAGATCTGGAAATCAGTCGCCTAATGATCCGCGCGTTGAAGGCTATCGATCAATCCCTTCATTTCAGCGATCTCCTTCACCTGCGTTTTGATAATGCCGTCGGCCAGCTTTCTGACCCGGTCGTCTTTGATATGCGCATTTTCACTCGTCATAATCGCGATTGAATGGTGCGGGATCATGCCCTTCATATACTGGATGTCGCTTATTCCGACTTGCCGGTGCACACCGAATAACGAAGCAACGAAGACGACGATACTCCCGGCAATGATGGCGGTGTTCAGCTTTTTATTGGCATACATCATCGGCATGCGCAGGATCATCAGTACGGCCATAGCAGAGATCATCAGCAGCGTCATATAGGCGCGTGTCATATTGATATAGATATGATCCGGCGCATTGACATTTAAAAACATAATGCCGTACATGAGGATGTAGGATAAAAAGAGCGTAATGGCCAGTTTTCGATAGCTTTTGTTGTTTTCCATGGTTTCAGAGATTGGGTAAAAGATAATACAGCAGCAGCAAACTGCCGCCAATCAACGCGACGGTAAGGATCAGCAGCAGACGGGAAGATGGGTAAAAGGCCTGCTCGAGTAGCTGTTTTTCGATACGGCGGTACCGGAGATAACCGATCAGCGCCGTCAGCGCGCCGATAGCGACCAGGCACATGCCGATCACTCCGGAAAAGCCTTTGACCGGCGTAGGTGCGGTGTGACCCGTCATCACCAGGGAAAGCTGTTTTACAAAAAGCGAAAATTTAACCACGACAAAGCCAAACCCCAT
>Ga0153956_1002145_pt1 | contig 15231 bp, 11 predicted proteins | sample TSFL040MetaG_FD_104704 | JGI IMG/M metagenome (GOLD analysis project Ga0153956, IMG submission 104704) | Attine ant fungus gardens microbial communities from Florida, USA - TSFL040 MetaG | ecosystem: Host-associated > Fungi > Mycelium > Unclassified | place: USA: Florida, Wekiwa Springs... | reverse complement strand
GTCGCCGTTCCGCCCGTGAAAAGTCCCGGTGCTCGCTGGGTCCCGGATGAAAAAATCCCGTTTTTCCCAACGTTTGCGCGGTTTTACGCTGATTTTGCGGTGTGGCGCAATAGCGACAGCGGAACCACACCGGAATCTTCTCGCGGACCGTACAGGGTATATTTACAGTATAAACAATAACTTGGGGAAACTTTGCCGGCCCTCGCCCGCCTGCGCGGCCCGCGCCCTGCCCCGGGACCCGCAGCGGTGCCGGATGCGGCCCGCGTGACGCTTTTGTACAGGCGCTTCAAAGAGGTTGCCTCGGACGGCGAACGCGCCTATCCGGGCTTGCATCATCCACCCTGCTCAAGCCCGAGCGCCGGCCATGAAAATCCTGCCGCCCGTCTCGATCGAAGCGCGCCGCCTGCTGCCCAGCCGCTGGGACCTGCTGGCGGCGGTGCTGGTGCTGGCATTCATCGTCGCATTCGCCGACGCCAGCCGCTTCCTGGTGCATCCGCTGTCCTCCATCACCGGCCGCGACCTGGTGCTGAACCCGGCCGACCTGCCCGGCTATGCCCTGCGCACGGGCCTGCGGATGCTGATCGCCATGGGCGTGTCGCTGGGCTTCACCTTCACCTATGCCACCTGGGCGGCCAAGAATCCCCGTGCCGGGACGCTGCTGGTTCCCCTGCTGGACATCCTGCAGTCGGTTCCCATCCTCAGCTTCCTGTCGGTGACCATCGTCTGGTTCCTGTCGCTGTCGCCGGGACGGGTGTTCGGGGCGGAACTGGCCTGCGTCTTCACCATCTTCACCGGCCAGGCCTGGAACATGGCCTTCAGCTTCTACCAGAGCCTGCGCACCGTGCCGCCTGAGCTGGAGGAAGCCGGCCGCATGTTTGGCCTGACCGCCTGGGCGCGCTTCTGGCGGATCGAGGCCCCCTTCGCCATGCCGCCCTTGGTGTGGAACATGATGATGAGCATGTCGGGCGGCTGGTTCTTCGTCACCATTTCCGAGGCCATCAGCGTGGGCAAGACCAACATCGCGCTGCCCGGCATCGGGTCCTGGATCGCGGTGGCCATCGCCCAGAAAAACCTGCCCGCCATCCTGTGGGCCATCGCCGCCATGCTGGTGGTGATCCTGATCTATGACCAGCTTCTGTTCCGGCCGCTGGTGGCCTGGGCCGACCGCTTCCGCATCGGCAACGAGAATGCCGAGGACTGCCCCCAATCCTGGGCGCTGGACGTCTACCGCCGCTCCCGGCTGCTGGACATGCTGGCGGCGCCGTTCGACGCCATGATGCGCTGGTCCTATCACTGGCAACCGCCGCATTTCGGCGTGCGCGCCGCGGCGCGCGAGGTGGACGGCCGCACGGCCGGCGCGGTGTGGTACGCGCTGCTGGGGCTGCTGGGCGCCTGCGCCGCCTGGCGCGTCTATGCCTTCACCCATGCCAGCGGCCTGTCCTGGAGCGACATGCTGACCACCTTCGGGCTGGGCTTTCTCACCATGGTGCGGGTCATCGTGCTGATCGCGCTGGCCTCCATCGTCTGGGTGCCGGTGGGCATCCATGTCGGCCTGCGGCCCCGCCTGACCCAGATCGTGCAGCCGGTGGCGCAGTTCCTGGCCGCCTTCCCGGCCAACATCCTGTTCCCGCTGGTGGTGTCGGTGGTGGTGATCTGGAACCTGAACCCGGACATCTGGCTGTCGCCGCTGATGGTGCTGGGCACCCAGTGGTACATCCTGTTCAACGTGATCGCCGGCGCCAGCACCATGCCGCAGGAGCTGCGCGACGCCGCCGACAATTTCGGCGTGCGGGGCTGGCTGTGGTGGCGGCGCGTCGCCCTGCCCGCGGTATTCCCCTATTACGTCACCGGCGCGATCACCGCCTCCGGCGGCTCCTGGAACGCCTCCATCGTGGCGGAGGTGGTGAGCTGGGGGGCCAAGACCCTGCACGCCCACGGCCTGGGCGCCTATATCGCCGACGCGGTGTCGAACGGGGATTTCCGCAAGGTGGTGCTGGGCACCGCGGTCATGAGCTTTTTCGTGGTGGTGGTGAACCGCATCCTGTGGCGTCCGCTATACTGGTATGCGGAGCGCAAGTTCCGGCTAACGTGAGGATGGAGATGTCCGACCTTCTGACTGTCGCGCATGTGCGGCGCACCTTCCCCCGCGGCGGCGGCGAGGAATTGCTGGTGCTGGACGATGTGAACCTGACCCTGAAACAGGGCGAGATCGTGGGCTTGCTGGGCCGCTCCGGCTCCGGCAAGTCCACCCTGCTGCGGCTGATCGCCGGGCTGGCGCGGCCGCAGGGCGGCCACCTGTCCTATATGGGCGCGCCCATCGAAGGCCCGGTGCAGGGCGTCTCGATGGTGTTCCAGGGCTTCGCGCTGTTTCCCTGGATGACGGTGCTGGAGAATGTGCAGCTGGGCCTGGAAGCGCTGAACCTGCCGCCGCGCGCGATGCGCGAGCGGGCGCTGGCGGCGATCGACCTGATCGGCCTGGACGGCTATGAGAGCGCCTATCCGCGCGAATTGTCCGGCGGCATGCGCCAGCGCGTCGGCTTCGCCCGCGCCGTGGTGGTGCATCCCAACATCCTCTTGATGGACGAGCCGTTCAGCGCGCTGGACGTGCTGACGGCGGAAAACCTGCGCACCGACCTGGTGGAATTGTGGGGCAACGGCAAGCTGCCGATCAAGGGCATCGTGCTGGTGACGCACAATATCGAGGAAGCGGTGCTGATGTGCGACCGGGTGCTGCTGTTCTCGTCCAATCCGGGCCGCGTCTCGTCGGAGATCAGGATCGACCTGCCGCAGCCGCGCGACCGCACCACCTACGAGTTCGAGCAGTATGTCGACCGCATCTATGTCGAGATGACGGCGCGGCGGGTGGAGCGGATGCGCGCCGCCCAGGCGCAAGGCCCCGTCATCGCCATGCCGCTGACCCATGTCTCGCCCAGCCAGATCGCGGGCCTGATCGAGGCGCTGGCCGCGCCGCCCTATGACGGCAAGGCCGACCTGCCCGATATCGCCTATGAGCAGGAACTGGAAGTGGACGAACTGTTCCCGGTGGCGGAAGCGATGCAGCTTCTGCGCCTGGCCGATGTCGAGGGCGGCGACATCAAGTTGACCCATATGGGCAAGCGCTTCGCCGACGGGGAGTTGAACGAGCGCAAGGAGATCTTCTCCCGCGCCATCCTGGCGCATGTGCCGCTGGCGGCGCACATCAGGAAGGTGCTGGACGAGCGCACCAGCCACAGCGCGCCCTATCGCCGCTTCCTGGACGAACTGGAAGACCATATGACCGAGGACGCGGCGGAGGATACGCTGAAGACGGTGGTGTCCTGGGCGCGCTTCGGCGAACTCTTCTCCTACGATGACGACACTGCGTCGTTCTCGCTGGAGAACCCGACTTAACAGTCCTGCCAGGCGCTCAGCGCCGTCCGCCGCCAGGTTGGGCAGGCCCGGCGCCAGGCCGGCGGTCAGCCGCAGGCCGCCTTCATGCGCCTTGCCGCGCGTCAGCTTCAGACATTCGGTGATCACGTCGGCGGGCATGATCTCGTCGCGGCACGGTTCGAAGCGCCCCGCCGCCGCCTTGGACAGGTCGAGAATGTCGTTGATCGGCGCCGGCAGGCGGCGGCCCGCGCCATGCACGCCGTTGGCATATTCGCGGTAGCGGGGATGGCCCAGCGGCCCCAGCATCTCGGTGCCCAGCACCGCCGAGAAGCCGATGATGGCGTTCAGCGGCGTGCGCAGTTCGTGGCTCATCAGCGCCGGGAACTCGCTCTTGGCGGCATTGGCGCTGGTTTCGGATTGCAGCGCCCGCTCCAGTTCCTGCTCGCGCGCCTGCAGCAGCCGCACCTTGCCGGTCAACAGCGCCTCGCCGGCGCCGATGCCCGGATAGCGGCCGCGCCGCGTCACCACGAAACATTCCGTCAGCGCCTCCGGATTCTCCACCAGCAGCGTCGCGCCCAGGCCGGCCGGCCGCACCTCGGCGTCCACCGCCAGCGGCGCGGCGCCGCAGCTGTCCAGGATCGCCGCCGCCGGCGCCGCCGGATTGTCGCGGAACCAGGCGAAGACCTCGCCGCAGGTGGTGCGCCCGCTGAGCGTGGGCGCGGCGGCCGTCCGATCGTCCTGTCCCAATGTCATGTGCAATGTCAAAACAGGTGTGCTCCAGGCGGCGGCGGTAGTGAAGCGGTTGATGGCTGCCCGGCGGACGGGCAAAGTCTTGTGAAGCGTTTGCGGCGCGCCTTATGGGAACGGTTCGGGCGTGACGCAGGACGCGACCTGCCGGGCGCGGGCACGGGCTTCGGCGGCATCGGCGCCGCGCGCCAGGCCCACCCCCATGCGCCGCTTGACGAAGCTTTCCGGCTTGCCGAACAGGCGCAATTCGCTGCCGGGCACTTTCAACGCCGCTTCCACGCCGCCGAAGGTCATCGCCCCGGCATCGGCCCCGCCATAGATCACCGCCGAGGCGCCCGGTGACGCCAGCGCCGTGTCCACCGCCAGGCCCAGGATGGCGCGGGCATGCAGCGCGAATTCCGACTGGCGCTGCGACACCAGCGTCACCAGCCCGGTATCGTGCGGACGGGGCGAGACTTCCGAGAACCAGACATCGTCGCCCTTCACGAACAGCTCGACGCCGAAGATGCCCCGCCCGCCCAGCGCGTCCGTGACCGTCCTGGCCATGTCGCGCGCCTTGGCCTTCGCCGCATCGCGCATCGGCTGGGGCTGCCAGCTTTCGACATAGTCGCCGTCCTTCTGCCGGTGGCCGATGGGTTCGCAGAAATGGGTGCCGTCGCTGCTGCACACCGTCAGTTGCGTGATCTCGAAGTCGAACGCGATCTCGCCTTCCACGATCACGCGCGCCTCGCGCACCCGCCCCGCCGACAGCGCCTTGTCCCAGGCGGCATCCACCTCGGCGGCGGATTTGAGCCGCGACTGGCCCTTGCCCGAGGACGACATCACCGGCTTGACGAAACAGGGATAGCCGATGCGGTCGCAAGACTCGCGCATTTCCTCCCGCGAGCCGGCAAAGGCGTAGGGCGACACCGGTAATTTCAATTCCTCGCCCGCCAGCACCCGGATGCGTTCGCGGTTCATGGTGATATGGGCGGCGCGGGCGGTCGGAATGACGGTGCAGAGGCCGGCCTTTTCGATTTCCACCAATTCGGCGGTCGCCAGTGCCTCGATCTCGGGCACCAGGAAATGCGGGCGTTCCCGTTCGACCACCGCGCGCAACGCGGCCGCATCGGTCATGTCGACCACATGGCCGCGATGGGCGACCTGCATCGCCGGCGCGCCGGCATAGCGGTCCACCGCGATCACCTCGACGCCCAGGCGCTGGAGTTCGATGGCGACTTCCTTGCCCAGTTCGCCCGAGCCCAGCAGCATCACCCGGACGGCGGCGGGCGACAGCGGCGTGCCGAACTTCACGGCGCACCGCCATACAACGCGGTGAAGGCGTCAAGCTGCGCCTGGCGCTCCGGCTGGCCGTGGAACAGCGCCGCATCGCTGTGGAAGATGGCGGCGGGCGAAGCCTTTTCGATCCAGATCTCGCTGGCCGGCACGCCCCAGGACGGATCGTCCAGCGTGCCGATGGTCAGGGTCACCACCGGAAAGGATTGCGGCTCGTGCCACAGCCGCGTGCCGCAGGCGGCGCAGCGCACCACATCGCTGTGGCGGCCGCTGTCGGCGGTGCGGCGCCACTTCTGCACCTCGCCGGTGTAGGTGAAGGCGTCGCGCGGCGCGGTCAGCACCAGCAGGTTGGTGCCGCCCGACAGTTTCTTGCAGGCGTCGCAGTGGCAGGCCGTGAGCGTCTGGGGCCGGGCGTTCAGCGCATAGCGCACCGCGCCGCACAGGCAGCCGCCGGAATAGGGCGGGTCGGGAATCGGCGGGCGGGTGGTCATGGTGTCACCTTTGGGAAGAGCGCGGGGATTGTGACCCTTGCGCAAGATAATTGTGCGGCGGAAAAACGCCCTCCCCCTCCCCCCGGTGCGTCTGATGCGGTTGGGGAATTTCCACGCCTGTCCCCCACCCGCAGGGAGAGACATGCGCGGGGCGCGGAGGACAGAAGGTGGACAGGGCGTTTGCGGGCGGCGTTCTTCATCCCGCCATTCTAGCGGATGGCGGCGATGCCGCCAGAGAGGATAGCGATTGGCGGTCATGACCCTGTCAACTGTCGTTCCCGGCCGGGCATTGCAACGCAATGCGAGGGGAAGGGAATCCAGGTCCATCAGCCGGCCTCGTCCATCCACCTGGGTGTTCATACGCTGTCGCTATGAATTCCCTCGCACCACGGCTTCGCCGTGCTGCTCGCCGGGGATGACAGATGGGCTATGCCAGCACGATTTCGTCACCGGCCGCGCTGTGGTGCGGGGTGTGGCCGCCGACGGCACCCCTGTTCGCGCATTCGAGCCGCTTTAAGCACAACTGTCATCCCCGGCGCACGCGACGCCAATGCGTCGCGTGCGGGAAGGGGACCCAGGTTTGCAACACCAGACTGGTCTCAACACCTGGGTGTTCATACGCTGCCGCTATGAACTCCCTCACATCGCGGCGGTGCCGCGATGTTCGCCGGGGATGACAGGGACAGGTGTTGCGTGGCCCGTGCGAAAACAGGCGCGCTTATCCCCAAGCGTGCGGCAAGACCTGCGCGGAATGCGACGAAGAGGCGGTGGACAGCGATGTCATGCGCGGCGTTGTTCGCAGCCGCATCTCAGAGCATCCCGCCGCTGCACCGGTTCGCGACTTTCCATTGCGTCCGGGATTTGTGCAGATGAATTGTCGCGAATGACCCACAGAGCCTACCGCACACCATCGAAAACTTAACCAGTGCATCCTTGCCGTCGTCAGTGAAAATGGCTTGCGAAAACGAGATGAGCGAATGCGCAAAACCTTGGCTTACTGCCGTGTCAACAGATTGCCCGTTTGCGATGGCCCGGCCAGGGTCATCGGGTTTCCATTTCGATCCATCGGTAAGCTCGACTGCACTTCTTTTAAAATGTACGCCCAAAAGCGACTTATGACCTTCAGTTCGCTGAGCACCACTGGAAAAGCGCAGTCCCTTGGTACATGGAAAGAGTTCGGGGTCGGCCGGTGAAGGCGGCGCACTCAGATTGAAATCTACGAACTGCCGTTCCGGATTTTGACCGGACCAGGGAGCGAGCACCGCATCATAAATGGCGATTTCATCCTGGCTGATCGATCCCGAGACTGGAGCGTCTCTCGGGCTCGGTGCGCCAAAACCCGCAACCGACGCGGAAATCACGCCAGTCGTGATTGCAAGCAGGAATTTCACTTTCGAAACTTCCATTGGCGATCCCCAGCCTGGACAAGCCTATCAACCTACGCGAGCGACGCGATGATACTGGCAAATGCCGATCTTTGGTCAAGTAAGGGGTCAAATGAGCGGTGGCTACCGGATCGTTCCCGGAAACCGGAGTGTCCGCTTTGAGCCAAAGGCAGGCCGGGGTCCTGGGCAGTTCGCAAAAAGCAAAAGGCCCGGTGTCGCCACCGGGCCTGTTCACCTGGGTCCCTTTCCCGCACGTCACGCTGCGCGTGACATGTGCCGGGGATGACATGGGAGTTAGTTCTTGGCGGTATCCACCAGCTTGTTCTTGGCGATCCAGGGCATCATGGCGCGCAGCTTGGCGCCGACCTCCTCGATCTGGTGGGCGTCGCCCAGGGCGCGCGTGGCCTTGAAGCTGGCCTGGCCGGCCTTGTTCTCCAGCACCCAGTCGCGGGCGAACTTGCCCTGCTGGATGTCGGCCAGCACGCGCTTCATCTCGGCCTTGGTTTCCGGGGTGATGATGCGCGGGCCGGTGACATACTCGCCATATTCGGCGGTGTTGCTGATGGAATAGTTCATGTTGGCGATGCCGCCTTCATAGATCAGGTCCACGATCAGCTTCACTTCGTGCAGACATTCGAAATAGGCCATCTCGGGCGCGTAGCCGGCCTCGACCAGCGTCTCGAAGCCGCCGCGGATCAGTTCGACCAGGCCGCCGCACAGCACGACCTGCTCGCCGAACAGGTCGGTTTCGCATTCTTCCTTGAAGTTGGTCTCGATGATGCCGGCGCGGCCGCCGCCGATGGCGCTGGCATAGGACAGGCCCAGGTCATGGGCGTTGCCGCTGGCGTCCTGGTGGACGGCGATCAGCGACGGCACGCCGCCGCCCTTCAGGTACTCGCCGCGCACGGTGTGGCCGGGCCCCTTGGGGGCGACCATCAGCACGTCCAGGTCCTTGCGCGGCTCGATCAGCTTGAAATGCACGTTGAAGCCGTGGGCGAACAGCAGGGCGGCGCCCTGCTTCATGTTGCCGGCCAGGTGGTCCTTGTAGATGTCGGCCTGCAACTCGTCGGGCGTGGCCATCATCATCACATCGGCCCATTTGGCGGCGTCGGCGACGCTCATCACCTGGAAGCCCGCCGCTTCCGCCTTCTTGGCCGAGGCGCCGGGGCGGACCGCGATCGCGATCTCCTTGACGCCCGAGTCGCGCATGTTCTGGGCATGGGCATGGCCCTGGCTGCCGAAGCCGATCACGGCCACCTTCTTGTTCTTGATCAGGTTCAGATCGGCATCCCGATCGTAGTAAACGCGCATGGACTTCTCCTAGAGTGCAAACAGATGCCGCTTTCGGGCGGCTATATACCCTTCCAATGGGCAAAAACGATAGGGGTAATGGCGTGGGTCAGCACCGACAGATCGACCCCGCCCTTGGGGTTGGTGGAATCCGTGACATGGCGCCGACGCCCCGGAACCGCGATTTCGATGCTGGATATCATGCCATCGGCGGGAGACATGTGCCCGCCATGGGCGGGCAATCGCCAGAATTGCGAACGGTTGATGGCGTCCACCACGCTGCTGATTTCCGCCGGACCGAGACGGGCCTGGTGAGGACCGTAAGGCGAACCATTGATCCAGAGCACGCCCTCGCGTCCGTTCATCAGCGCGATGCGGACATGCATGATGGGCAGGTTGCCGAATGCGATGTCGCCGCGCAGCGCCAGCCGCGCGCCGGGGACACCTGGCGGCAACATGGTCTCGTCAGTGTCTTCCCTGGGCTTGCGGCCCACAAGATAAGGCTGGCCGAGGCCGCACTCCTGCCCAGCGAAACACCGGGACATGGCCTCGCCGCGCGTCAGCTTCGGACCCATGTCCAGCGTGGCGCGGGTCATGTGCGGCATGGGCAGGCTGGCATCCGCCTTGCTGCGGAAGGCGTCGCAGGCAACGCGCGTCTCGCGGTCGTCGTTCCAGTGCGCCTTGCACCAGGGCGCATCGGCGCAATTGAGGCGCGACATGCGGTCATTGTCACGGTTCGCCGCGCACCATTCCGGGCTGTAACCGTCGGCCCACGCCGGCGCCGCCGCGCAGGCGCACCCCATCGCCAGCACGGCGGCCAGCCTGTTCATCACATCGCCTCCGGCCCGCGGCTGATCGCGGCGACGCCGGTACGAGAGACATCGACCAGCCCCAGCGGGCGCATCAGGTCCACGAAATTGTCGATCTTGTCGGGCGCGCCGGTGATCTCGAACACGAAGCTCGCATGCGTGGTGTCCACCGGGCGGGCGCGGAAGGCTTCGGCCATGCGCAGCGCCTCGACCCGCTTGTCGCCGGTTCCCGCCACCTTGACCAGCGCCATCTCGCGCTCGATGCCGGCCTCTTCGCTGGTCCAGTTGGTGACGCGGTGGGTCGGCACCAGGCGGTTGAGCTGCGCCTCGATCTGCTCGATCACCTGCGGCGTGCCGGAGGTGACGATGGTGATGCGGCTGGTGCGGGCCATGGGATCGACCTCGGCCACCGTCAGGCTCTCGATATTGTAGCCGCGGCCCGAGAACAGCCCGACCACGCGCGCCAGCACGCCCGCCTCGTTGTCCACCAGCACCGACAAGGTATGGCGCGCGATCTCGTCGCCCGGTTTCACCCTGGTATCGTGCATCTCAGACCAGCATCTTTCCGGCGTCGGAGATCTCGCCGCCATCGTCCATGTCGGACAGGATCATCTCGTTATGCGCCTTGCCCGAGGGGATCATCGGGAAGCAGTTCTCCGCCGGGTCCACCCGCACGTCGAACAGCACCGGGCGGTCGACCGCGATCATCTCCTTGATCCTGTCGTCCAGTTCGGCGGGCTTTTCGGCGCGCAGCCCGACGCAGCCGAAGGCGTCGGCCATCTTGACGAAATCCGGCAGCGCCTCGGAATAGGAATGGGAATAGCGCTTGCCGTGCAGCAGTTCCTGCCACTGGCGCACCATGCCCATATATTCGTTGTTGAGGATGAAGATCTTGACGGGCAGGTCGTACTGGATGGCCGTGCTCATCTCCTGCATGGTCATCTGCACGCTGGCCTCGCCGGCGATGTCGATCACCAGCGCGCCGGGATGGGCCATCTGCACGCCCACCGCGGCGGGCAGGCCATAGCCCATGGTCCCCAGCCCGCCCGAGGTCATCCAGTGGTTGGGCTGGTGGAACCTGAAGCGCTGCGCCGCCCACATCTGGTGCTGGCCGACCTCGGTGGTGACATAGACATCGTCGCGGTGCCGGGTCAGGTCATACAGCCGGTCGATGGCGTATTGCGGCTTGATGATGGTGTCGGAGTTGCGATAGTCCAGCGACCTGCGCGCCCGCCAGGCGTCGATCTGCTTCCACCAGGGCTTGAGGTCCTGGGCCTTGCGGCCCCCCTGCTTCCAGAACCTCACCATCTCGCGCAGCGCGCGGGCGGCATCGCCGACGATGGGCAGGTCGACGCGGATCACCTTGTTGATCTGGGACGGATCGACATCGAGATGGATCTTCCTCGACCCCGGCGAGAAGGCCTTGATCAGCCCGGTGCAGCGGTCGTCGAAGCGCGCCCCCAGGCAGATCATCAGGTCGCAGTCATGCATGGCATGGTTGGCCTCCCAGGTGCCGTGCATGCCCAGCATGCCCAGCCATTCCGGCCGGTCCGCCGGAAACGCGCCCAGGCCCATCAGGGTCGAGGTGACGGGAAAGCCCGTCAGGTCCACCAGTTCGCGCAGCAGCTTCGAGGCTTCCGGCCCGGAATTGATGATGCCGCCGCCGGTATAGAAGACCGGGCGCCGGGCCTCGGCCATCATCTCCACCGCGCGGACGATCGCCCCGGTGTCGGGGTCCAGCCTGGGGCGATAGGTGCGGTGATGCAGCCCTCGCGGCCCGGTATAGGCGCCGGACTGGAACTGCACGTCCTTGGGGATATCGACCACGACCGGGCCGGGCCGGCCGGTGGTGGCGATCTCGAACGCCTCGTGCAGCACGCGGCTCAGGTCGCCGACATGGCGCACCAGCCAGTTGTTCTTGGTGCAGGGCCGGGTGATGCCCACCGTGTCACATTCCTGGAAGGCGTCGGTGCCGATCAGGTGGGTCGGCACCTGGCCGGTCAGCACCACCAGCGGGATGGAATCCATCAGCGCGTCGGTCAGGCCGGTGACGGCGTTGGTGGCGCCGGGGCCGGAGGTCACCAGCACCACGCCGGGCCTGCCGGTGGAGCGGGCATAGCCTTCGGCGGCATGGACCGCGCCCTGTTCGTGGCGCACCAGGACATGGGTGATGCCCTCGGCCTGGAACAGCGCGTCATAGATCGGCAGCACCGCGCCGCCGGGATAGCCGAAGATGTGGGTCACGCCCTGGTCCTTGAGGGCGCGGATCACCATCTGCGCCCCGGTCATGGTTTCGGCGGCGGCCTTGGCCGCTTCCATCGTCAGGCTGTCATCCTTGTCCATCGTCCGTCCCTCGAAATTCCCATGCGCGCAATCGCACCAAAGATAAAGGGGCGTTTCCGCCCCCTGTCCGCATGACCGCCCTGTCCCGACGAAGCATCAGCTTCGCGGACGGCGCGGCCTTTCAAGTACGAGCGCGGTGTTCATGGGGCGGAACTTAAGGGCGCTGCTGCGGCGCGTCAAGAAATATCATGCAGAAATTCGTTCCATTTCTGCAACAATATTGCTCTCAGATGGGTCAAGCCAGATATAATGTGGCATACGGTGGCGGAACCACGTCATCTGGCGCTTGGCGAACCGCCGGGTGGCGGTGATGGCGGCGTCCAGCGCCTGATCTTTTGTCAGCTCGCCCCGGACCAGGGCCTGGAGCGGCTTCAGCCCCAGCAGCTTGGCGGCGGGCAGCGCGGGGTCCAGCCCCGCCAGCGCCCGGGCCTCGTCCAGGCCGCCCTCCTCCACCATGCGCGTGAAGCGGGCGGCGATGCGGGCGCGCAGCTCGGGGCGCGGCACGTCCAGCACGAAGGCGGCGATGTCGCGGCCTTTCAGGATGGGTTCGGCGGGCCGGTCCTGCCAGTCGGCCAGCGGCCGGCCGGTGGCCGCCAACACTTCCCAGGCCCGCAGCACCCGCTGGGGATCGCTGGGGCGCAGGCGCGCGGCGGTGCGCGGGTCGCGCGCCGCCAGCCGGGCATGTAGCGCCGCCACGCCGATTGCGGCCAGCAAGGCGCGGGCGGCGTCGCGCACCGCGCCGGGAATGGGCGGCACATCGGCCAGCCCGTCGGTCAGCGCCATGAAATACATCCCGGTGCCGCCGGTGAAGATCGGGGTGCGGCCCCGCGCCTGGGCCAGCGCGGCGATGGCGTCGTCGCGCCAGCGCCCGACCGAATAGACCTCGCGCGCGCCGACATGGCCGTAGAGCATATGGGCCGCCCGCGCCTTGTCGTCGGCGCCCGGCTGCGCCGTCAGCACCGGCGCCTCGCGATAGACCTGCATGGAATCGGCGTTGATCACCACGCCGCCGATCCGCAGCGCCAGCGCCAGCGCCGCCGCCGACTTGCCGCTGGCGGTGGGGCCTGCAATAAGCACCGCGTCCGTCATCGGATGATGACCGAAATAAAAGCCATGGGCGGGACAATGTTTGTTCTCAACGTCATCGGCAAGGGCGCGGAGCCCGGCATTTTCAACGGCCTGGCGGCCGGCCCGGCGAAGATCCTGTCGCCGCGCCTGGCCTTCGACCTGCCGGTGACGGATAGCGGCGCGCTGGCCGAAGCGCGCGACCGCGCCGCCGGGCTGGACCTCGACATCAACCTCCTGCCCGCCGGGAACCGCCGCAAGACGCTGCTGGTGGCCGACATGGATTCCACCATCATCAATGTCGAATGTCTGGACGAACTGGCCGACATGGCGGGGCTGAAGCCGCAGATCGCCGCCATCACCGAACGCGCCATGCGCGGCGAACTGGAATTCGAGGCGGCGCTGAAGGAACGCGTCGGCATGCTCAAGGGCCTGGCGCTGGACGCGCTGGAGCGCACCTATGCCGAGCGGGTGCGGCTGAACCCCGGCGCGAAGTCGCTGCTGGCGACCATGCGGGCGAACGGGGCGCACACCATGCTGGTCAGCGGCGGCTTCGGCTATTTCACAAGGCGGGTGGCCGAGGCCGCCGGTTTCCATGCCGAGCGCGGCAACACCCTGATCGACGACGGCGCGGCGCTGACCGGCGAGGTCGGCCTGCCGATCCTGGGCCGCGAGGCCAAGCTGAAGGCGCTGGAGGACGGCGTCGCCGCCAACGGCCTGACTTTCGCAGACGCGCTGGCGGTGGGCGACGGCGCCAACGACCTCGCCATGATCCGGAAGGCGGGACTGGGCGTGGCCTATCACGCCAAGCCGGTGGTTGCCGCGGCGGCGGGCGCGGCGATCGGCCACAACGACCTGACGGCGCTGCTGTACCTGCAAGGCTATGGCGACGACGAGATCGTGCGGGCCTGACCTTTTCTGTCATCCCCGGCGGGCAGCACGGCGCAACCGCTTTTACGCGGCCGCGCAACACACATCTGTCATCCCCGGCGAGCGCGGCGCATCGCGCCGCGTGAGGGAAGGGGATGACAGGTGCGCTTAAGGCGGCTCCCAAGCCTGCCTAATTCAACCGCAATCCCACGAACGTCAGGTCGCCGCCGCGATTGACCAGCAGCAGCGCCACTTTCTTGCCCACCTTCACGGCGTAATCCAGGTGGCCCGACACCTCGGCGGGGGTCTTCACGGCGTTGCCCTGCACTTCCACGATCACGTCGCCGGGCCTGAGGCTCTTTTCGCCCGCCGCGCCGGCCGGATCGACCGCGGTGATCAGCACGCCCTGCACGCCGTCCTCGATCTTGAACCTGGCGCGGGCGGCGGCGTCCAGCGCCCCCACCGTCAGGCCGAGCTGCTGCAACTTGCCCTGCCCCCTGGGCGCGGGCTTCGGCGCGTTCCGCGCCTTGCCCGGCTTGCCGGGCGCCTTGTCGTCGGCCAGCTTCCGCACCGTGATGCGCAGGGCCTGCTTGCGGCCCTTGCGCAGCACCTCGATGTTCACGGTCTTGCCGATGGGCGTGTCGGCGACGATGCGCGGCAAGGCGCGGTCGTCGGCCACCGCCTTGCCGTCGAAGCCGGTGATCAGGTCGCCATTGGCCAGCCCGGCGCGGTCGGCGGGACCGTCCTTGGTGATGCCCGCCACCAGCGCGCCCTGGGTGCCGGACAGGCCCATGCCCTCGGCGATCTCCGGCGTCACCTGCTGGATGCGCACCCCGATCCAGCCGCGCTTGGCCTGGCCGAACCGGCGCAACTGGTCCACCACCTCGCGCGCCAGGTTGGCGGGAATGGCGAAGCCGATGCCGACGCTGCCGCCCGAGGGCGTGTAGATCTGCGAATTGATGCCCACGACATTGCCGTCCATGTCGAACAGCGGGCCGCCGGAATTGCCCCGGTTGATCGGCGCGTCGGTCTGGATGAAATCGTCATAGGGCCCGGCATTGATGTTGCGGTTGCGCGCCGAGATGATGCCCGCCGTCACCGTGGTGCCGATGCCGAAGGGATCGCCCATCGCGATCACCCAGTCGCCGATGCGCGCCTTGTCGCTGTCGCCGAACCTGGTGGCGGGCAGCGGCTTTTTCGGCGTCACCTTCAGCAGCGCCAGGTCGGTCTTGGTGTCGCGGCCCACGATCCTGGCCGGCAGGGTGGCGCCGTCATTCAGCGTCACCGTCACCTGCTCGCTGTCCTCGATCACATGGTTGTTGGTGACGATGAAGCCCGCCGGATCGACGATGAAGCCGGAGCCCAGCGAGGTGACATGGCGCGGGGTGTTGGGCTTGGGGCCCAGGAAATTCTTGAACAGGTCCTCCAGCGGCGAGCCGGGCGGCAGTTGCGGCAGCGCCTGGCGCGGCGGCGCCTTCAGGGTCTGGCTGGTGGCGATGTTGACCACGCTGGGCAGCAGCTTGTCCGCCAGGTCGGCGAAGGAATCCGGCGCGGGCCGGGCCAGCGCGGGCGATGCGGTAGCAAGCG
>Ga0153956_1002144_pt1 | contig 15231 bp, 13 predicted proteins | sample TSFL040MetaG_FD_104704 | JGI IMG/M metagenome (GOLD analysis project Ga0153956, IMG submission 104704) | Attine ant fungus gardens microbial communities from Florida, USA - TSFL040 MetaG | ecosystem: Host-associated > Fungi > Mycelium > Unclassified | place: USA: Florida, Wekiwa Springs... | reverse complement strand
TGGGAGAGCGCGTCGTTCGCAATGACGAGGTCGGCGGTTCGATCCCGCCTGGCTCCACCAATTTCCTCCTCTCAACGTCCCCATCATCCTGATCGCTCGTCCGCGCGGCTTCGTCTCGCACGATTGCCGTTTGTCTGGCATCCTGCGCGAAACTCGCCGCATCATGGAGGACGCCGTGCCGACCGAACGTTTTCAGTTTCCGGGCGCGGGAGGACAGCTTCTGTCCGCCGCCCTCGACCGCCCCGACGGCACGCCCCGCGCCACCGCGCTGTTCGCCCATTGTTTCACCTGCAGCAAGGACAACCTCGCCGCGAAGCTCATCGCCGACGGGCTGGTGCGGCGCGGCTTCGCGGTGCTGCGGTTCGACTTCACCGGGCTCGGCAACAGCGAGGGTGAATTCGCCAACACACATTTCTCATCCAACGTCGCGGATCTGATCCGCGCCGCCGATCACCTGCGCGCCGAACATCACGCGCCCGCGCTCTTGATCGGCCACAGCCTCGGCGGCGCGGCCGTGCTCGCGGCGGCGGAGCGGATTCCGGAAGCGAAAGCCGTCGTCACCATCGGCGCACCGTCCGATCCCGCCCATGTCGTCGGCCTGTTCAAGGACCATGTCGATACCATCCGCGCGGCGGGCGAGGCCGAAGTGTCCCTTGCCGGACGCCTTTTCAAAATCCGGCGCAGCTTTCTCGACGATGTCGCAAGCCAAAGCATCGCCAATCACGTCGCCAATTTGCGGCGCGCGCTTCTGATCTTCCATGCGCCGACCGACGACACGGTCGGCATCGAGAACGCCACGCAGATTTTCGTCGCGGCCAAGCATCCCAAGAGCTTCATCTCGCTCGCGGGCGCCGATCATCTGCTGACCAAGCGCGCGGATACGCTCTATGTCGCCGACATGGTGGCGGCATGGGCCGAACGCTATCTCGATGCGCCTCCCGGCGCGATGGAGGATCTGGCGGAGACGGACGGCGTCACCGTGCGGGAAACCGGCGAAGGCCGCTTCCAGCAACTGGTCACGGCGGGCCGCCATACACTGATCGCCGACGAGCCGGTGGGCGTCGGCGGCCTCGACAGCGGCCCCGGTCCGTACGACCTGCTGCTTGCGGGACTTGGCGCCTGCACGTCGATGACGATGCGGATGTATGCCGAGCGCAAGGCGCTGCCGCTCGACCGCGTCACGGTGAATCTCAAACATACACGCGTTTACGCCAAGGATTGCGCGGATTGCGAAACCAAGGACGGCATGATCAGCCGGATCGAGCGCGTCATCGCCATCGAAGGACAACTCGATGCCGAGCAGCACAGCAAGCTGATGGAGATCGCCGACAAGTGCCCGGTGCATCGCACGCTGACATCAGAGATCGACATCGTTACACGTGAGGCGGATTGAGCGTCCTGAAACACACATGGAGTTAATTTTGTTGGAGAAGAAATGAGCAACTCGTCATGCCCGGCTTTATGCCGGGCATCCACGTCTTAGAAATCTCAAGGAAGAAAGACGTGGATGGCCGGGACGAGCCCGGCCATGACGGAGGGGTATGTTTCCACCAAAGCGTGAATACTCTACCGCCGCCGCTGCTGCACCTTCGCGACCGCCGCCAGCACCCATGCGCGCGGCATGAATCGCAACAGCAACGGAATGATGCGAACCGCGAAGCCCGGCAGCACCACCTGCCGGTTCGCCATCAAACCCTCATAACCGGCGCGCGCGACATCGATCGCGGAGACGGTCAGCAGTTTCGAATCCATCCCCGGAACGAATCCCGCGCGCGCCTGGAATTCCGTCGGCACCGGCCCCGGACACAACGCCGTGACGCGCACGCCGGTCTTGCGCAACTCCCCGCGCAGCGCTTCGGTGAAGGAGAGCACGAACGCTTTCGTCGCGTAATAGACCGCCATGCCCGGCCCCGGCAGGAACGCCGCGATGGACGCGACATTGAGAATGCCGCCGCGGTTGCGGACGATGCTCTCGGAGAAACGCAAGGTGAGTTCGGTCAGCACGCGGACGTTGAGATCGATCATCTCAAGCTGCTGCGCGCGGTCGAGCTCCCGCATCCGCCCGGCCAGCCCGAAGCCCGCATTGTTGACGAGGATGTCCACCTCGAGAGCACGCGCCGCAAGCTCCGCCTCAAGCTTGGCCCCGGCGCCTTCCGCCGCAAGATCGCAGGCGATGACGACAGGCGGCTTGCCGCCATCCGCCACGATCGTCCCGGCCAGCTCGGCAAGCTTCTCCGCGCGGCGCGCCACCAGCACGCAGGCATGGCCGCGCGCGGCAAAAATCCGCGCCAGTTCAAGTCCGATGCCGGACGACGCCCCGGTCAGCAATGTCACGCGCTCGGTCATCGGCCCGGCCTGTCAGGAAACGCCGAAACCTCGGCGGTCAGTTCACGGCGTCGGAATCCAGCGCGCCGTCCGCCACCTGCTGGCGCAGATTGATGCGTTCGCGAGCGGACACGCCGAGCAGGTCGGCGGCGCGCCAGATCACATTTTCCTCGAACTCGCTGACATGGCCGTCGGCATAGACGAGTTCCCACATCATCTCGACAATCCGCAGCCGTCCTTCCTCGCTCACCGAACGCATGATGACGCTGGTGAAATGATAGAGATCGACCGCATCGCCCTCGACCCGCATGGCATCGCGGATCAGCGCACCGGCGGTCCCGGGATCGAGATTGAAACGATATTCCAGCAGGGCGTGCAGCTTGCGCTGTTCGGCCGCCGACGGTTCGCCATCGAGCGAGATGACATGAATCAGCAACGCGGCCGCCGCCAGACGGTAATCGCCCTCGGCGAAAGTGGCCTGGTCCGAGCCCGCGGGAGATACAACGTCGGTGATGAACTGGCGCAGTCTGTCAAGCATCCGGGGTGGTCCTCGAACGGGGGAACGGCGTTCATAGCCTATTTCGCGCCGTCTTGTCATTTCATGGCGGGAACATGAAACTCCGGCAATAAAACCATGTTCCCGAGATCTTTCTCATGAAGCACCCGGGCCTTCTGAATCGGCGGTTCACGCATTAAGAACTAGTCTCCCATTAAGACCTTGCCTCTAAGACGTCATCCTGATCTTTCCGGTTCGAGCCCGCCCCCATGCTGCAAGCATTCCAGAACCTGACCTGGCGCGAAGCAGCGTTTTCGCTGAAGAGTTTCGCCGCGGCGGTGCTGGCTCTTTATATTTCGCTGCGGCTCGATTTTTCCAAGCCGATGTGGGCGGTCACCACCGTCTATATCGTCAGCCAGCCGCTCGCGGGCATGGTGCTGTCGAAATCGATTTACCGCGTACTCGGCACCGTGATCGGTGCGATCGCCTCGCTGGTGTTCGTGGCGCTGTTCAACAACAGCCCCGAACTGTTCTGCCTCGCTCTGGCGCTCTGGATCGGGCTCGGCACCACCATCACCGTCTATCTGCGCGACGCCCCGCAAGCCTATGTCGGCATGCTGTCGGGCTATTCAGCGGCGATCATCGGGCTTCCGGCGGCCCTCGCGCCCGATACCGCCTTCGACTATGCGGTGTCGCGCTGCCTGGAAATTTCGATCGGTATCGGCTGCGCCACGCTGATGCACCACCTGATTATTCCGCAACGCGCGGGCGACGCGCTGCGCCGGGCGCTGGACGCGACCCTGCCGAGCATGGCGCGCTGGGCGCAGGATGCCTTGCAGGGCCAGCAGAACGAAGTCACCGGCCTGCTCGACCGCCGCCGCATTCTCAATGCCGTGGTGTCGCTGGATTCGCTGCGGGTGTTCGCGGTGTTCGATACGCCCGCGATCCGGGTGGTCGATCCGGCGATCCGGCAGCTCGAAGGCAAGCTGCTCGCGCTGCTGGCGATGCTGATGTCGGTTTACGACCGCTTCGCGGCGCTGGTGCAGGAACGCCCCGCCACCGCCGAGGCGCTGCGGCCCTTGCTGGAAAAGGCGGCGGCGCACATGGCGCAATCGGCCAGCGCCAAAACCGCGACCGACGCGCAGGCGGAGCGATTCGACGAAACGGAGCTTCATCGCGAGATCGATGCCCATCTGCCGGACATCGCCACCCTGCGCTCCGATACGCGCTCCTTTCTGGTGCGCAGCATGCTGCTGCGGCTCGGCGACGTTCTCGACCACTGGCGCGACGCGGTATGGCTGCGCACCCATATCGTCAGCGGCCGCCGCCTGCCCGGACGCCAACCCGCGCCGTCGCTGCGGCCCTACCGCGACCTGTCCGCCGCCTTGCTCGGCGGCACGATGGCGACAATCGCGGTGCTGCTCGCCAGCGCCTTCTGGATTTTTTCCGCATGGCCTGACGGCCCGAGCGCCATCACCTTTGCCGGCATCATCTGCGCGATCATGGGCGGCCGCGACAATCCCGGCGCCGCCTCCGCGGTGTATTTCTGGATGAGCATCCCCGGAATCGCGATCGCCGTCTTCTATCTGTTCGCGGTGCTGCCGCCGCTCTCCGGTTTCACGGCGCTGGCTCTTGCGTTCGCCCCATTCTATCTTGTGTCGGGCGCATTCCTCGCGGTTCCGCGCGCGGTGGCCTATACGTTGCCGCTGGTCCTGACCGTGGGAGGCCTGATGCCGGTCGTCAACACCATGGTCTATGACTTCACCGCCTTCATCAACACCGCCTTCGGTTACATCGTCGGCGTCGGCATCGGCGTCGTCATGCTCGGGCTGCTCTGGCCGCTGCGGACCGACTGGGCGGTGCACCGGCTGACCCGCGGCATGTTCAAGGATCTCGCCGCCATCAGCCGGGACGAACACGCCGACCGCGCCGCATTCGAGAGCCGGATGTTCGACCGCAACAATGCATTGTTCGCGCGGCTCGATCCGATGAACGCCGGCATGCGCGCGACGATCCAGGGCGGATTAGGCAGCCTGCGCCTCGGGTTGAACGTGATGGTACTGCACAGCCTGCGCCGTCACCTGCCGCCGCCCGCCGCGCGCATCGTCACGGAGGCGTGCCGGGACGTTTCGGATTATTTCGCGCGCGCCGCGCGCAATCGTGCCAGCGGGACTCCGCTGCCTTCGCTCGGAGCAGCCAGCGCCGACCTTCTGCACCGCGACGACAGCACCGAGACGTTGCGCGCCGCCGAGGCGCTCTACAACATCGACATGCTCCTCAAACGCCATGCGGTTTTTTTCGGACAACCGGAGCCGGACGCAACTCCAGCCATGGAAGCGGTGACGGCATGATCAAGGAAATCAGCATCACCGGAATCCTGCTGCCGCCCTTGATGGGCTATGCGCTGGCGGCCGTGGTCCCCTGGCTCGCGCTACGCTTTGCCTTGTCGCGCGCCGACCTCTACCGTTTCATCTGGCATCCGCCTTTGTTCAACACCGCCCTCTACGTCATTCTGCTCAGCCTTCTTGTCGTCACCACGCTTTAACCGGAAACTATCGGATGTCCGAACGCCTGCCATTGTTGCGCCTGTCCGTCACCCTGCTCGCCGTGGCCATCGCGGTGGTGGCGGGCTGGTTCCTGTGGCGCACTTATGAGGACAGCCCGTGGACGCGCGACGCGCGGGTCCGCGCCAATGTGGTGCAGGTGACGCCGGACGTCTCCGGTGTCGTGATCGACGTGCGCGTGGTCGACAACCAGAATGTCAAGGTTGGCGACGTCTTGTTCGTGATCGATCAGGCGCGCTTCCAGCTCGCACTCTCGAACGCGGAAGCAGCCCTCATCGGCGCGCAGAGCCTGCGCGACCAGCGGCAGGAGGAGTACGCGCGGCGACAAAGGCTCTCCACCGCCTCGATCTCCGACGAAGCGCTCGCGCAGGCCCACAGCGCGGCGCTCTCCGCGCAGGCGGCTTACGACCAGGCCCAGGCCGCCCTCAACGTCGCCAAGCTCAACCTCGCACGCACCCAGGTGCGCGCGCCGGTCAACGGCCACGTCACCAATCTGCTGCTCGACAAGGGCGACTACGCCACCGCCGGGAAAGCCATGCTGGCGCTGGTCGACAGCGATTCCTATTACGTCGCCGGTTATTTCGAGGAAACCAAGCTGCGTTCGATCGGCATCGGAGACGAAGTCTCGATCCGGCTGCTCGGCTTCAGGCCCGAATTGCGCGGCCATGTCGCGAGCATCGCGCGCGCCATCACCGACCGCGACAACGCGCCGGGAAACGAGTTGATCGCCAACGTCAATCCGACGTTCAACTGGGTGCGGCTGGCACAGCGCATTCCGGTGCGCATCGCGATCGACCGCGTGCCCGAGGGCGTCACGCTGAGCGCGGGCATGACCGCCACCGTGGTGGTGACGGGCCCCGGCAAGGCGAAGCGCCCGGCATCCAAGGCGCCGTGATCGCTTGGGTCAAGACGCCGCGCTTTTTTCTATGACAAGCGACAGTGCGTTAAGAGCCGTTTAGGCTCACTCCATATCATTTAGCATGAATACGCGGGAATCCTGATGCCGCGTGTTTCTGGGAAGGCACGGTTTCGAATTTACCGTAGCTCAGAGGTCAACTTGATCGGTGCCAGGATACATGGCGAGATCTTGCGATAGCTTGTGGGTGCGGATCTCCGAGCGCTGCAAATTGATATTTCTGAGCGACCGAAACTCCTCAGAAAAATCTCTCACTATTTTGGGGTAAGTATCAGCGCCAACCGCTGCGGGTTGATCCGTGGCGCGAGCAAGCACGGTGATATAGTTGAACCGATCTTCCCCGGGCTCGATGAATTCGACATCGATCGGCTCCAGTGAGCAAAGGCGCATCGCATATTCGAAGAATTCGACAGAGATGTACCAGAAGACATTATAGTGAGGCTGCAGCCGCCCTCGATCGTTGAATTCCATGAAGCATCCGGGCTTAAAGACTGCGATCGTTGCCAACTCCATGATCCCGTTCGGCTTGAGCAAGGACCGTGCTGACGCGATTGCATCAAGCGGCGATGACACATGATAGAGGACGCCGGATAGGTTGATGAAATCGAATCCCTCCGGATATTTGTTCGCTAAAAGATGTACTTCTTCCGCTCTGAAAATCTCTTGGAACTCCATCTCCGCGCCGTGGAGATTTTGCAGGAAGGTCAACTTTTCATAAAAGCCGTAGGTGAGATTATCCGTGGCAACGACTTTGCGTGCGCCGTTCTTCTTACAAAGTATAGGGAGAAGCCCCTCAGCGCTCCCGATGTCGAGACAATCCATTCCTGAAAAATCAACGCGTCTTTGCACGATCCTGGGCGGGAATGGCAACTCGTCGGAATAGACACCCTGGATCATATCGCCAGCGGGCATCTCGACTGTATAGTACCACCACGCAGCCTTCATTTTTGCAAGCACGTCTTGGCTTTGACCTAGTTCGCGCGTCGCCAAATGTCTTCCCCCCTCACATGCAGACACCTCTCCAAGGCACGTTTTCCTTGGAGCAGATCCGATGTCGATCCATAGAAGCGCAAGCACGTTAGGCTCTGAGCGAAATAACCCTACCGCTCTGCCGCCATTCTTCGCACTTGTCGGCCCACCCTGCCGTCATACGGATATACCATCATACGGATGCGCTCTTCACAAGAGTCGGCCCGCGCATATGCGCGCGCGGACGCTATCCGCGTTGACGTGCGCCAGTTGCTGCTTTCATTCAAGGTCAACGACGCTAAAGAGCGAAAGTCGTTCCTAGTCATTTCTTCTTGGTAAAGCCGAGACGATACGACGTCGAGTTGGCTCGCCTTTGCAGCTTCCTCACTAGGAAAGGGTCTTGCCCACAAGCCATGAGTTGTTTGGCATCATCGCGGGCCTGTCGCGCGTCTTAGAGGCTGACCGTTGGATTGGCCCCGATCGCCAGAAACCTTGGTCCCGCACCGGGCGTGATCCACCGTTGCAAACCATCACCGGCCGCGACGACGCACCAGAAAGCGGGCATGACCGCCACCGTGGTGGTGACGGGCCCCGGCAAGGCGAAGCGCCCGGCATCCAAGGCGCCGTGATCGCTTTGAACAGAATAATGAAGGGATGAGATGGTGCCGCAAGAGGGACTCGAACCCCCGACCCCGTCATTACGAATGACGTGCTCTACCAACTGAGCTATTGCGGCGAACCCTGATCGCGGGCCGGACTCCGGTGCGAACAGGCGGGTGTTTATCGGGCGCGGCCCGGTTTTGCAAGATTTCCGGCCCGGTTTCAGCCGCCAAGTCAGCCGCCGAACCGCGTCACGAATCCGCGCCAGCCGCCGGGCTGGCGGTCATGGCCCGCATCCGGATCGTCGGACAAATCGTCCTCGGGAACGCCCGGATCGTCGGGCGCACGCACCAGCGGGATAATCGCGGGCGGCACGGAGGTGCGGGCCTCGCCGGCCGGACGCGCCCGGAACACCGGCGGGGCCACATGATTGTCCGGCTGCACCGGCGCGGGCGCGGGCGCGGGGACCGGGGCCGGGGCCGCATCCGCCGGAGCGTCTTCTTCCGCAACCGGCTCCGGCTCGGCGGCGGCCTGCGATTCGATCGCCACCGGAATCGGTTCGGGCCATGCGTCCGGAAGATTTTGGGGCTCTTCCGCCACAGCTTCCACATGATCGGAGGCGAGCGCCGCCACCGGCGTCACCCACTGGAAGGCATCGAGCCGTCCGGTCACCGGCGACACCGGCCGCCAGCGATCCGACACGTAACCGTCCGCTGTCCATGCCGGGTCCGGCGCGGCGCGCACCGCGCGCGCGGTCCATTCACGGGCGCGGCCCTCGTCATGGTTTCCGGCGCGCTCCAGTTCCGCCATCAGCAGCGCGACGCGCTGCGTCGGCGCGGCGATGAGCGGCGCGAGCGCGGCGCGGGCGCGATCGAATTCGCTGGCCTCGATGGCGGCACGCGCCACCGCGAGACGGCTCTCGCGATCCTCCGGCATCTTTTGCGCGAGCATCTCGACGCGCGCCAGCCGCTCCCGCGCGGAATCGCCGAGCCGGACATGCGCATAGGCGTCCGCGAGATCGGGATGCGGGTTGGCATTCCACGCCGCCTCGATGGCGCGCATGGCGCGGCGGACCTGATTGTCCTCGCTGTAGAACTTCGCGGCGAGCACGGCGGCGGGCACCAGTTGCGGCGCGAACTTGACCGCCTCCATCGCGCTCTTGCGCGACGCGTCGCGGTCGCGCTCCTCCAGCGACAGCGCGCGCGCGGTGAGCAACACGCCGCGCTGGCGGCGATATGGCGCGGTCTCGATCAGGCTCGCCGAATAATTGCTGTCGAGGAGCGCAAGCGCGCCATCCCAATCGCTCTGCGCGCAGCGGAAGCCGAGCACCGCATGCGAGGCCCAGGGCGAGCTTGGCGCAATCTTCAGGGCTTCTTCCGCCATCGCGACCGCGGTGTGCAGATCGTCGCTGCGCTGCGCCTCGATAAACAACCCGCGCAGACCGAGCAGGCGCATGTCCTTGCGCTCCGCCATGGCGTGGAACGCATGTTGCGCACTGGCCCGATCGCCTTCGAGCTGCGCGGCCTGCGCCTGCAGCAGCAGCACCAATGGGTCGTGCTCCGCCAGCCGCTTCGCGGTCCCCGCGTGGCGATGCGCCGCGAACGAATCTCCGGTGCCGACCGCGATCAGCCCTTGCGTGATGGCGTGACGCGCTTTCGCCTCACGCTTCTCGCGCCGGTGATGGCGCAATCGCGCGGGCGTCTTCCAGATCGCGCGAATGATGCTCCACGCCAGCATCGCGGCAACAATGAGAATCAGAACGATGAGCGCCAGCACCGGCAGCGAGGTTTCGGCGCGCCAGCCGTTCCACGACAGCACGACACCGCCATTCTGATCGGCCACCCATGCCGCGCCCAGCGCCACCGCCGCCAGCAGGATCAGGAAGGAGAAGATGCGAACCATGCGGGAATTCCGATCGCAACGCGACATCAATGAGACGGCGCAGGCAGCGCCGCCACGGCGGCCTGATTGAAAGTTCGTGACGCCGCGAGCGCCGCCGCGCGCGCATGAACCTTGCCGGTCCATCCCTGCAACGCGCCACGATCGGCTTCCGGCAATTGCACGACAATCTCCTCGGCCTGTTTCAAATCGTTGCGCCCGGCCGCTGCTTTCGCGCGCGCCAGCAACGCCACGCGGTCCGATCCTGCCTGATCGATTCGCGACACGCGCACGAGCCGCGCGGCGCTGGCGCGCAGATGATCGAGCCAGCTTGACGTTGCAGGCTTGTCCTCGCGCGCGGGCGGCAGATTGGACAATTGCGCCAGCAGTTCGCGGCTCAAGGCCTCGGTGCCGGGTACGCCGGTCGCAGCGAACGGCGCGAGCGACTTCAGTGCATCGGCCGCCCCGCCGTCCAGGCGCGACGCCGTGGCGAGCGCCGCCGCATAGGGAAGGCCCTGCCGCACCGCCTGATCGAGCGCCGAGGCCGCCAGCGCGCGGCGCAACGCCGCATCGTCTTGCGACGGAGGCGCGGCCGGTTTCGCGGCTTCCGCGCGCACCACCTGTTGCTCGATCTGCGCCAGCCGCCCCTCGATGCCGGACAGATCCGGCGCGATCTTCACGACGGACGGCTCGACCGCGGCGCTCTTTTCCAGCGCGGCCATCTTCGCCGCCGCATCACGCGTCTGATCGCGCAGCGTCTTGATGTCGTTGCGGATCGCGGCGAGCGCGCCATCCAGCGCGTCGAGGCGCTTGGTCAGCGCGCCGACGTCGGCAGGCGCGGCGGGCCTGTCCTCGAGATGGGCGACGCGCGCATTCAAATCCTCGATGGTCGCGGTCTGCGCAGGCGGAATGTCGGGGTCCGAACTGCCCGGCGACAGCACATTCCACACCCCGCTGACCAGCAGCGCCACAACAGCCGCGCTGAACACCGCCGCCAGAATGATGCGCGACGGCACCGGAGCCGCCGCGACCGCCGTGTCTGCCGATTCGTCTTTCGGATCTTTCGCGCGGCTGCCACCGAACCGCGCGCGCCAGCCCGTGCGTGGTTTATCCGCTCGAGGTTGATCGGCCTCGGATTGATCGGCCTGGGGCTTCTCCCCGGCGCCGGGCGTGGTGTCGGTCACCTGCGAAGGATCGAGATCGATGGTTGGTGCGGCCCGCCTGGAAGCGGCGGCCTCACTGGTTTCGCGCTGATCGTCGTCTGTGCTCATGGGCTGCCCGGTTTTCCTAACCCTTACCAGATTTGGCGGCGCGCCGCTCCAGCGGAATTGCGCGCTGAAGCACCTCGAAAACCCCACTTTCGTCAGGCGACGTGGCCGCCAGCACGCGCGACGCACCGGCATCGCGCAGCACCGTCGCCACGGCCTCCGAAATGCAGCATTGCGGCAAAGCGAGCGCGGAAATCTCCAGCCCCGCCGCCTGCACCGCGCCGACAAAGGCGCGCGCGCTGCGCCGCGAATAATGCAGCACGGCCTCGATGTCGCCCGCCGCGAACGCCGCCTCCACCGCTTCGGAAAAATGCGGCAGCGGCGTCATCCGGTAGGTCGTCAGCGTGGTCACCTGATAACCATGCGCGCCCAGATCCGTGCCCAGATCGCGGCTGAGATCGGCACCCGCGAGATAGCAAATCCGGCCCGCGCCACGCAGCCGCTTCTCCACCAGCCTGCACAGCGCGACGGCGTCGCCGGACGCGCTCTCGACATGGCCGAATCCGGAAGCCCGCGCCGCCTGCGCGGTGGCGTCGCCGACGGCAAAAACCTGTACGCCGCGCAGCCGCTCCAGCAGCGGCTGTCCCTCGATACCGCGCAGGGCGTTCGCGCTGGTCACGATCACCGCATCATAATGAGTGTCCGGCGTGTCGCGCACCGACACCGGCTCGAACCGCAGCGACGGCGACAGCAAAACGCCGTATCCCGCGCCGCGCAGGGCCGACGCGGTCGCCTCATTGTCCGGAAAGGGCCGCATCACCAATATCGCCATTCATGCCTCAATCTGCGGAACTCCCTTTTACCGGACGCCCGCTAATGCTACCCGGGACCCAAGCAGAACGCCGCGCTGGCGGCAACCGCAAGTGCCCGGGCCATCCACCCAGATGGCCCGGCCTGAAGGCTGATTTGACACAAGACTCGACCATGCTGGTTTTGGGAATAGAGACGACCTGCGATGAGACCGCGGCCGCCGTGATCGAGCGGCATGCGGACGGCAGCGGGCGGATTCTCTCCAATATCGTGCGCTCGCAGATCGCCGAACACGCGCCGTTCGGCGGCGTGGTGCCGGAAATCGCCGCGCGCGCCCATGTCGAGATGCTCGACGTGCTGGTGGACAAGGCCATGACCGGGGCGGGCATCGAATTCTCGCAGCTCGACGGCGTGGCGGCGGCGGCGGGCCCCGGGCTGATCGGCGGCGTCATCGTCGGCCTCACCACCGCGAAGGCGATCGCGCTCGTGCACGGCACGCCGCTGATCGCGGTCAATCATCTCGAGGCGCATGCGCTGACGCCGCGCCTCACGGTGCCGCTGGCGTTTCCCTATTGCCTGTTTCTCGCCTCCGGCGGTCACACCCAGATCGTCGCCGTGCTCGGCGTCGGCGATTATGTACGGCTCGGCACCACGGTCGATGACGCGATGGGCGAAGCCTTCGACAAGGTCGCGAAGATGCTTGATCTGCCCTATCCGGGCGGGCCGCAGGTGGAGCGCGCCGCGCGCGAGGGCGATCCCGAACGCTTTGCCTTCCCGCGCCCGATGCTCGGACGCAAGGACGCCAATTTTTCGCTGTCGGGCCTCAAGACCGCCGTGCGCAATGAAGCCTCGCGCATCGATCCGCTGGAGCCGCAGGACATCGCCGATCTGTGCGCGGGCTTTCAGGCCGCCGTGCTCGACTCCACCGCCGACCGGATTCGCTCCGGCTTGAGATTGTTTCGCGAGCAGTTCGGCGCGCCCCGTGCGCTGGTCGCGGCCGGTGGCGTCGCCGCCAATGTCGCGATCCGCAATGCGTTGCAGGAGATCGCGGCGAACGACCAGATCACCATGATCGTGCCGCCGCCGCAGCTTTGCACCGACAACGGCGCGATGATCGCATGGGCGGGCGCGGAACGGCTCGCGCTCGGCCTCACCGATGCGATGGCCGCGCCGCCGCGCGCGCGCTGGAAACTCGACGAAACCGCCGAGACGCCGACAAAATTCATCAACACCCGCGCGCGGCATTGACGCATCCACCAAAACCGTTCCTCAATCGCACCCCATCCAACGCCAAACGAGACTCATGACATCCTTCGACACCATCTCGGTCATCGGCGCGGGCGCATGGGGCACGGCCCTCGCCAACGCCTGCGCACGCGCGGGCCGCTCGGTGACGCTGGTCGGCCGCGACACGGCCGCGATCGCTGCGATGAAACAGAACGGCGAGAACCCGCGCCTGCCGGGCATCCGGCTCGATCCAGCCATTCAGGTGACAGACAACCTCGCGACCGGCGCGAAGGCCGATGTTGTTTTACTGGTGACCCCGGCGCAAAGCCTGCGCGACGCGATGACGGCACTGGCGTCGCACGTGACGGACGGCACGCCCGTCGTGATCTGCGCCAAGGGCATCGAGCGCGGCACCCACAAATTCATGACCGAAATCGCCGCCGACATGCTGCCGCAAGCGCGGCCCGCGATCCTGTCAGGCCCAAGCTTCGCCAGCGACGTCGCGCGCGGCCTGCCGACGGCGGTGACGCTGGCGGCTGCCGAGGAGAAGCTCGCCATTGCATTGACCCATGCGCTCGGCTCCGCCTCGCTGCGGCCCTATCACACCACCGATGTGCGCGGCGTCGAGATCGGCGGCGCGGTGAAGAACGTGCTGGCGATCGCGGCGGGCATCGCCGCCGGCAAACAACTCGGCGCGTCGGCGCTGGCCGCGCTGACCACGCGCAGCTTCGCCGAACTGATGCGCTTCGGGCTTGCCTGCGGCGCGCGCAATGAGACCATCGCGGGGCTCTCCGGCCTCGGCGATCTGATCCTGACCTGCTCGAGTCCTCAGTCGCGCAACTTCGCCTTCGGCGCGGCGCTCGGCCGCGGCGAAACATTTTCGCCGGGCGTGCTGAGCGAGGGGCAGTTCACCGCGCCCGTGCTGATCGAGATCGCGCGCGAGAAGAAAATCGAGATGCCAGTGGCACAGGCGGTCGCGCATGTTCTGAACGGCGCGATCACCGTCAACGAGGCGATCGAGATGCTGCTGACCCGTCCCTTCAAGGCGGAAGGATAAGGACCAAGGCGTCATGAATTACTGGCTCATGAAATCCGAACCTTCGACATGGTCGTGGGACCAGCAGGTCGCCAAAGGCGCCAAGGGCGAGGCATGGACCGGTGTGCGCAACCACTCCGCCAAGCTCAACATGATGAAGATGAAGAAGGGCGATCTCGCCTTCTTCTACCATTCCAACGAGGGCAAGGAGGTCGTCGGCATCGCCGAGATCGTGCGCGAGCATTATCCCGACCCGACCGATGAATCCGGCAAGTTCGTCTGCGTCGATATCGCCGCCAGGAAGCCGCTGAAGAAACCGGTGACGCTGGTCGCGGTGAAAGCCGAAAAAAAACTCGCGGACATGGAGCTGCTGCGCTTGTCACGTTTGTCGGTGCAAAGTGTCACGCCTCAGCAATGGGCGATCGTATGCAAAATGGGCGGCCTCTGACGCCCGCACCATGCCAATTGTCTCCGACTCTTTCCCGGGCTGCGGCGTTTCGTCCGTCGGTGCGTAAAATCCGCGCCACCGATTGAAAAATTTTCAATCGCGTCTCGACAAAAGTCCTAAATCTTCCAACTTGTCGCCCTCCCCTCGGGGGGCGCATAATCCCGGCCAATAAGACCAACCGCCCGCGTTCATGGGCGATCCGGGAGAACCAGATGTCCGAGACGATTCATCCAGTCACGCCCGAATGGGCCAAGCGCGCCTTTGTCGATGAGGCCAAGTACACCGACATGTACGCGCGCTCGATCAAGGACCCGAACGGGTTCTGGGGCGAGGCGGCCAAGAGTCTCGACTGGATCAAGCCCTTCACCAAGGTCGAAAACACCTCGTTCGAACCCGGCAGGATTTCGATCAAATGGTTCGAGGATGGGGTTCTCAACGCCGCCTATAATTGCATCGATCGCCATCTCGACAAGCGCGGCGACCAGACCGCGATCATCTGGGAAGGCGATGATCCGTCCGAATCGCGCCACATCACCTATCGCGAATTGCACGACGAAGTCTGCAAGATGGCCAACATCCTGCGGCTGCGCAACGTCAAGAAAGGCGACCGCGTCACCATCTACATGCCGATGATTCCGGAGGCGGCCTATGCGATCCTCGCCTGCGCGCGCATCGGCGCGATTCACTCCGTGGTGTTCGGCGGCTTCTCGCCCGATTCGATCGCGGGCCGCATCGAGGACTGTAAATCGAATGT
>Ga0153956_1002143_pt1 | contig 15233 bp, 16 predicted proteins | sample TSFL040MetaG_FD_104704 | JGI IMG/M metagenome (GOLD analysis project Ga0153956, IMG submission 104704) | Attine ant fungus gardens microbial communities from Florida, USA - TSFL040 MetaG | ecosystem: Host-associated > Fungi > Mycelium > Unclassified | place: USA: Florida, Wekiwa Springs... | reverse complement strand
CTGCAAGTTTTGTAATTTCTTTCGCCGCCCGGGGCATGAGGATAGCTATATCACTGACATTGAAACTTATAAAGTTAAAATTGAAGAAACCTTTCGTTTAGGCGGCGACCAGTTGCTGTTACAGGGCGGCCACCACCCTGATCTGGGTTTGAAATTTTATACAGGTCTTTTTAAACAGCTTAAAGAGCTTTATCCTAAGCTAAAATTACACTCTTTAGGTCCGCCAGAGATTGCGCACGTTTCCAAACTGGAAAGCATGAGCCATTTTGACGTGCTGCGTGCCATGAAAGAAGCCGGGCTTGACTCATTGCCTGGCGCAGGCGCCGAGATACTGAATGACCGTGTGCGCCGCCTGATATCAAAAGGCAAATGCGGCGGGCATGAATGGCTGGACGTTATGCGTGCAGCGCACAAGTTAAACCTGCCAACGTCGGCAACTATGATGTTTGGCCACGTTGAAACTATTGAGGAGCGTTTTGAACATTTGGTGTGGATACGCCAGGTACAGTCAGAAAAACCTGAAGGTCATCATGGCTTTATTGCGTTTATCCCATGGCCTTTTCAGGATGATGGTACGCTGTTGCGCAAAGTGCGGGGTATCACCAATAATGTTACCGGTGATGAATATATTCGTATGATTGCCTTGAGCCGTATCATGCTGCCTAATATCAAAAATATACAAGCATCGTGGTTAACTGTTGGTAAACAAGTGGCGCAGATATGCCTAAACGCCGGGGCAAATGATTTTGGGTCTATCATGATCGAAGAAAACGTGGTATCTGCCGCAGGTGCACCTCACCGCTTTACTGCTAAAGGTATTCAGGACTCCATCCGCGCAGCTGGTTTTGAGCCGCAACTGCGTACCCAAAAATATGAATGGCGCGATTTGCCTGCACAATTAGAGGAACAGGTTATCAGCTATTAAATAAATCCCCGGGCAAATTCAATTAACCGGGGATTTTTGATTCATTAATTTTTATTATTTCACACCAAACGGAGCAACCAGGGCTACCACTTGTGCAGACGTTAGTGGTTCATCAAATGCGGCGGTAGCAGCTGATGATGATACATTGTCACTTACACCGTTCAAGCTGGTTATTGTTACCCCGCCTTGCGAAACGTTATCCTCGCCGGCATAGTTACCATTTACTGCAGCTAAGCCGGTATCATTAGCACCCACAATCCAAGGCTTGGTTGTTGAAGCTCCTCTTGCTCTGCGTAGCTGGCGGATGGCTGACGCATGCCGAGCCTCAGCCGAGTGAATGTCTAAAGCAGCAGTTAATATAGTTTGATTACCCACTAAAAATCCGGCCTGACCTTTATAAGCACGTACGCCTGTATCCTCAAATGCTTGCGCCACTGCAAAGAAAGTGTCCGGGTTTGTCAGCACATCGCTAAAGGTGCCGCCGGCCGTAAAGTCATAAGCACCATTGGTACCCTGGGTATTTTGAGCAACTGCTGCCGAGCCTAATGCAGTTTGTAAAAACTTAACGTGAGCATTTTCGTGACCTTGAATAGTTACCAAATAACTTTTCTCGGTTGCTGAAAATGATATGTTTGAACTCACACCCGCATTGTAAAACGCAGCTTCCAGATACTCAAGTTTCAACGCATAGTTCAATACATCGTTAACTGATGGTGTTGCCGTTTGTCCGTAAGCTTTTTTCATGATGGTGCTAAAATAAAGTGGCAACGCAGCAACAGCCACTTTAGAACCAAAACTTGTAATATTTTTTATTGCCGCACGACGTGGGCTTACTCTATCCTGAAATTCAGGGTCTGCTTTTTCAATTTCTTCAATTATTCCTAGTAAATTCATAACTGTCTGTGTTTAAGATACTACATAACCATAATTAAATGCGTTCACTTTTGTAGTGAGATAACTATTGGCAATTGATAATACCTGACCAATAGTTTGCGGTTTATCCATTCCATTGGGATCAAGTATTGTATTGTCTGCAAAACTGCCCGGGTTTAATAAGTTTCTGATATATGAAGCATGACGAGCCTCGACAGACACAATTTTACCTGCAATCAATAAATAATCAGGGTTTTGAATAAAGTATCCCGCTCCATTATAAGCAGAAACGCCGGTGTCCTCAAATGCTTTAGCAGCAGTTAAAACAGCGGTACGGCTGCTAAAGTCAATAGAGCTAAAATTGGGAGTAAGCTCCTTTATAGCATTTTTCCCAAGCGCAGTTTTGAAAAATTCGCGATGAGCAACTTCATGATCACGAATATCTGTTAACAATTTGATTTCATCATCAGATGCACCGGTATATATATGAGCGGCAACATTAATATAAAATGCAGCCTCCAGTTGCTCAAGCGCATAGGCATAGTTCAAAATCGCCAGATCGCCCTTCGCACCAATATCAACACCGTTGGTATTCTGCGGATTTTTGTCTTTTTTACATGATGCCATGGACAGTGCGCCTACCGCCGCTACCCCGGCTCCTGCAAAACGTAAAAACGACCGTCGGGCCATGTTTACGTCGCCATTTTCGAGTTGTGTTTCTGTTTTCATAATGTATTAAGTATGTTGTTTATAAAGAGCTTAGTTTGTTGCCTGTCTTATTTTACTTACGCGGCATTTAATCAGAACAGTTTTCATTTTTTAAAAATTTTACCATTCTTGATAGGAATAATTAAAAAATTATTAATTAAATAACCTTAAATTGAAAAATCATCAATTTATACTCAAAATTATCGAGCCAATAAGTATGCCAGCTGACGCCAATAATTCCTGGCACGATTAACTATTAGTTGAGATCAAATGGTATTAAAGTACCTTTAGTTCAAATTTTAGCTGTTTGAAAAATAAAGTTGTTACACGGCTCAGGAATATTAATTTTACTACCTAATGGAAAATCCTGAATTATATATAGAAGCTCTGGTATTTGCTTCAGAGCAAAGCATTCGCCTCGAGGAGATATTATATTGCTTACAAGCCACCTTTGAGCGCGATTTTGGACAGGAAGAGGTAAACATTGCCCTGCAAAACATCAAACAAAAATATGCTGCCACCAATTTTGCAATTGAACTGGTGCATATTAATAGTGGGTATCAGTTTTTAACTAAAAAAACGTATCACCCGGTTATCAGTTTACTGCAATTACAACGCTCAAAAAAGAAATTAAGTCAGGCTGCGTTAGAGACGCTGGCCATCGTCGCTTATAAACAACCCATAACCAAAACAGAGGTTGAGCAAATACGCGGCGTAAATTGCGATTACTCGATACAAAAACTGCTTGAAAAAGAATTAATCGCAATAAATGGGAAGTCGGACGCTATTGGTAAGCCAATTTTATATGGTACCAGTGCACTTTTTATGGACTACTTTGGCATTAACAGTATTGCTGAATTACCTCAATTAAAGGAACTTACAGACAGCTCATCAACCATAGGCGAGCAGCAGGAATAAAAATTTAAATGTTTTTTCTTTGAAATCGATTTTTCGCTATTTTTACTATTGTAAAGCCAGATATACTGGTAAATAAAATAGATTTAGCCCAATTAAAGCATTATCCTAACATTAATTTTATAATAAACATTTTCACCTCATGGGAGCGCCTAGAAAAAACGAAGACAAGAAAATTCCAAGAAACACTGATGCAGAAGACGATGACGATGACTTGGAAACAACACCTAAAAGAAAGGTTGTTGATGACGACGATGATTTTGATGGGCCTTTAGATGATATTGGCTTTGAAGATTATGGTGATGATGATGACGACGACGATTATTAATCAATTAATATATTAATTAACCTATAACAAAGCACCCGGATCCATTTCTTGGGTGCTTTTTTTATACCCGCGCATGACGCTTACAGAAGTAAAAGATAAAGCAAGCAAAAAGCAGTTCCTGGACGTAGCCCGAATTGTTTATAAAGACGATAAAAACTGGGTGTGCCCGCTGGATAATGATATCGAAGCGGTTTTTGATCCGCAGAAAAACAACTTCCACCAGTTTGGCAGTTGCACCCGCTGGATCTTAAAGAACCACAAAGGCCAGCTCATTGGCAGGGTAGCCGCGTTTATTAACGATAAAAAAGCCTATACCTTTGAACAGCCAACCGGTGGCATGGGTTTTTTTGAATGTATTGACGATCAAAAAGCTGCGTTTATGCTTTTTAATACCGCGAAAAACTGGCTCCAGGAGCGCGGTATGCAAGCCATGGACGGCCCTATAAATTTTGGTGAAAACGACACTTTTTGGGGCTTGCTTACTGAAGGTTTCTCACAACCATCGTACGGAATGAACTATCACCCAAGCTATTACAAAAAGCTGTTTGAAGATTATGGGTTTAAGGTGATGTATGAGCAGATAACCAATCATTTATACACTTCTGTATCCTTCCCTGAACGTTTTGAGAAGATAGCAAAATGGGTATCTGAAAAACCCGGATACGAGTTCAAGCATTTAAAGACATCAGAAATTGAAAAATTTGCCGCTGATTTTATAGAAATATATAACGATGGCTGGAAAGATTTTAAAAATTTCGTTCCGATAACTTACAGCACCATCCTGGAAAGTTTTAACAAAATGAAGGCTATTATGGACGAAAAGCTTATTTGGTTTGCCTATGTAAATGGTGAGCCGGGTTCATTCATCGTAGTGCTGCCCGATGCAAACCAAATGATACAGCCGCTAAATGGCAAGCTTGACCTGATTGGTAAACTCAAATTTTTATACTATCGCTGGAGAGGTGTAAAACGTATGCGCGCTATAGTGATGGGCACCAAGCAGCATTTACAAAACCACGGCCTTGAGTCGGCAATTTTTACAAAGCTAAAAGAATATGTTTTGTCGCTTAACCAATATGATGTGCTTGAACTGTCATGGGTTGGCGATTTTAACGACAAGATGCTGACGCTCCATAAATCTATGGGTGCTACATTTGCGCACAGGCACGCAACCTTGCGTTACTTGTTTTAACGACAAGCTTACCTAAAAATAAACCAGAAAAGGCTTATGCTTACAACCAGTTGTTGTAAGCATAAGCCTCTCTTATATCGGCAATCCTTCTACAAAACTAGGCTGTCGCCTTGTTATGTCTCAACTCTTCAAAAAGCTCAATAACTTTTTTCTGTAGTTCAATGATTTCTGTCTCTCTGTCGGTGAGTTTTTTATTAACCAGATCAAGTTCGTTAACAAATTTTTGCTCTTGTTCGTGGTCGTTAAAAGTAAGGAGTTGAACAACTGACATTTCAAATAAATTAGAGATCTGCTCTAAACGCGATAAATTAATATCAGTAATTCCGGTTTCAATTTTAGAAAAAGCAGGAATAGAAATATCTAACCTTTTTGCTACGTCTTCCTGGCTCCATCCCTTTTGATGACGTAATAGTCTGATTTTTTTTCCTAGTGACTTCATTTAGGGTCTTATAGTTTTGGGGGTGTTGGTTTTCTCAATAGTTAATAAAGTTACTAGTTTTTTTTATTTAAAAACAATTATTGTAGTAATTTATTTTTCAGCTCAACTAAATCAATGCCGCCAAAGTTACCTGAACTCATTATTAACAGGTTGGCGTTAGCTAATTTAGAGCTTTCTAAAGTCTGGGCCAGCAACTTGGGGTCGTTAAAAAATGTCAGATTATCCTTAGCAAAAGCTTGTTTAACCACCTCGGCCGGGTAAGGTTCCATCTGTTTCTGCGCAAATGTTTTCTTATCGATGAATACAATTGCTTTGTCGGCCTCGTCCATAGTACCGGCATATTCTGCCAGGAAATCTTTATTAAGGCTGCTAAAAGTATGTAGCTCAATACAAGCAATCAGTTTTCTATCAGGAAACTGGCTTTTTACAGCGTGTATGGTAGCTTGTAGTTTTGAGGGCGAATGGGCGAAATCTTTAAACACGGTAGCTGTATCATTTTTACCAACAAGCTCCAAACGTCGCGCGGCGCCTTTAAAACCAGTGATGTACTGATAAAATTCGGCTTTGGTAATGCCCAATTGTTCGCACACCAAACGGGCGGCCTGCATGTTCAGCAAGTTATGATCGCCAAAAACCTGTAACTCGTATTTTTGACCATCAGACAAAATAGTAGTCACACCATTTTCAATGACATACTCGGGTAAAGCATAAGGTTGTTTTTTAACGCCCGAATGGTCATCTGCAACCACTTCATCTAACACGGTATCCGTTTGGCTGTAAATTAACGTACCGCCGGATTGTATGGTCTCAATAAAAATCTTAAACTGATCTATATAGCTTTTAAAAGTGGGGAACACATTGATATGATCCCAGGCTATACCACTGATAACACCGATATTGGCTTTGTATAAATGAAATTTCGGTCGCCTGTCAATCGGCGAAGCCAGATACTCATCGCCCTCAATAACCATAATAGGCGCTTCTTTGGTTAGCTTCACCATGGTATCAAAACCCTCCAGTTGCGCCCCTACCAGGTAATCAAAATCTTTTAATGCGGCTTGCAGCACATGTAATATCATCGAAGTTATGGTAGTTTTACCATGACTTCCACCTATAACCACCCGCAGCTTATTTATTGATTGCTCGTAGACATACTCGGGGTATGAGTATACTTTGATACCCAGTTCCTGCGCTTTTAACAGCTCCGGATTATCTATCCGGGCGTGCATGCCCAGGATAATGGCATCAAGGTTTTTAGTGATCTTTTCAGGATACCATCCGGCCTCTTTCGGTAAAATACCTTGCTTGGCCAGGCGGGATACCGATGGCTCGAATAAAACATCGTCAGACCCTGTAACCTCGAAACCGTTTTTGTGCAAAGCAATGGCTAGATTATGCATGGCTGCACCACCAATGGCTATAAAATGTACCCTCATGGTGCAAATAAACACAAAAACGATTGGCTTATCAAAGATTTATTCTTTAAGCAACAACACCGGCACCGAGGCAGTGGCCGCTAACTGCTGCGACACACTATCATGCAGCAGTGACTGGAAAAAACTGTATTTGTGCGGCAAAGCAATTACCAGTTGCGCATCGTTATCTGTAGCAAATTCAAGTATACCGTTAATTACATCAGTATTGTTAACATAGCTGTATTTAGGATGATATTGCTTAAGCATACTATACAACGCGGTTTCTTCGGCCCGGCGCTCAGCATCGCCGGACAAATGTCTTGACTCTTTGTCAATATTAACTACCAGCAATTCAAATTTCTTTTTATCCAGCAAACGTTTCAATGAATCAAGCGGGACGGTTTCCTTTACTTTATCAAAATCGCAAGCTACAACCACCTTTTTGATGGTTTTAAAGTTATATTTAGGCGGTACTACAATAACCGGCACCGGGCTGGCTTTTGATATCCTGACCACATGCCCGCCAATCTCAACATCGGTTTTACTGGTGTTACCTTTACTACCCAGAATTACCAGGTCGGCATTTTTAGCGCTCACGTTTTCAACTACAGCACGCAATAAGTGTGAGCGATTTAAGTGCACACTGATCTCTACCCCTTCTCTAACTATCTTTTGTAATTTATGCTGTAAATATTCCAGTTTTTTAATGCGCTCCGCCGCTTCGGCTTCAACTTCCTCTTCCATTAGTTGTACCATATCGGGGTTTGGCAGCATGGTTTCAATGGGCGATACATAATAGGCATTCAAGAGTACAATGTACTCAACATTAGTTTGTTTACTTAGTTCGGCAGCAAATTCGGCTGCATTAATTGAGGCTTGCGAAAAGTCGATAGGTACAAGATAGGTTCTCATAGTAGCAGATATTTTAAATATGTCATTTTGACCATTTAGGTACAAAAGTCAACAACCATACAAAGGTAATTGTAACACCCTTGTACTTTGTCAAATAAAACACATAAATATAAATACAGTTTTGTTGTAGAAGATAGGTCATGCCGAATTTATTTCGGCATCTCATCATACAAAAATGCTAAGCGCGTGGGATGCCGAAACAAGTTCGGCATGACGCTTGAGATATTTACTTACTTTACAAACTTAGCTGCTACCCATTCGCTATTTTTTTTATGGGTGATGTACTTTAAGCCATACTTACGGGCTTCGTCGGTAATGATCTCCAGGTCGGGAGTTTCATAGAATCCACTGAAATAGATCTCGCCGTCGGTTTTTAACACCTCGGCGTAACGCGACATCTGATCAATCAGGATATTGCGATTTATATTAGCCAGGATGATGTCATACTGCTCATCCGGAATAGCTTCTTTTGAGCCGCAACCGGCAACGATGTTAGTTACATGGTTTAGCTGCGCATTTTCAATGGTGCTATCGTAACAAACAAGGTCGTAATCTATCGCCATAATTTCGGCAGCACCTAATTTAGCGGCCATGATAGCCAGGATACCCGTACCGCAGCCCATATCCAATACCTTTTTACCGGCAAAGTTATTGTCCAGCATCAGTTGTAAAACCATTGCCGTAGTTTGGTGATGACCGGTACCGAACGCCATTTTAGGATCTATCACTATCTCATACTCGAACTCCGGGCGAGGCTCATGAAACGTGGCCCGAACGAATACTTTGTCGCCAATAGCTATAGGCTCAAAGTTACTTTCCCACACTTCGTTCCAGTTTTTCTGCGGGATTAGTGTCGCTTCATAACTAAACGTAAATATATCGCGATACGGTGTCAATGCCTTGTTCAACTGTTCCTGGTTAAAATCAGTTTCGGGGATGTAAGCTTTAAAACCCAGGTCAGTTTCCTCAAAGGTGTCAAAGCCGATATCGCCAAGGGCATTGATCACCAAATCCTGTTGATAGTCTTCGGTAGTTATGGTTGTAAAAAGCACTTCGTAATAGTTCATGATTTTTTTTCGGTTTCGTTGTCTGATTTAACTTTTCCTGAGGTTTTGATCGGCTTCCAATCTAATAGATATAGCAATAAAAAATCTATCGTCCAGTAGTATAACTGTACTGCGCCCATAAAGAGGCCAATGTCAAACAGTCGCGCACGGCCGGTGGTTGGGTCCCAAATGGCGTAAGCTATCGCGAAAGCAAATATTATGCAAACCAATACCAAAACCGAAAAGATGCTGATAGCCGCCGCGCGACTAGCCATAATCTTTCTCCATAACGGTATAGCGATCAACAACTGGGTAAGCACCGCGATAGCGATTTGCACCGGCGCAAATATTTTGTAGTAGGAAATTAATCCGTAAACAGAGTCGTCGCCTAAGCTGCTCATGCCCACGTGGTGAAACGACGGGCTGTATTTGATCAATACCGCGAAAGACCAAAAAGCAAATAAAGGGGGCAGTATTAGTTTTACCAGGTATTTGAACATACTACCCCCTTTAACAAAAATCTTAGTTAAATGCTTTTACGATATCTGTAAAATCGCGAGATTTTAATGAGGCACCGCCAATCAAACCGCCATCAATATCTGCTTGCGCAAATAATTCGCTTGCGTTTTTAGGATTACAGCTACCGCCGTAAAGAATGGTAGTGCTATCAGCAATCGACTGATCATATTTAGCCGCAATTTCTTTACGGATGAAAGCGTGAATCTCTTGTGCTTGTTCTGCAGTAGCAGTAACACCGGTACCTATAGCCCAAACCGGCTCATAAGCAATAACCAGCTTGCTAAATTGTGAAGCATCCAGGTGGAAGATACCTTCAACCAGTTGAGATTTAATAATATCGAAGTGAGTATTAGCTTCGCGCTCCTGCAATGTTTCGCCTATGCAGAAAATCGGTTTCAGATCGTTAGCCAAAGCGGTGTCGGTCTTTTTGGCCAGCAGCTCGTTAGTTTCGCCAAAATATTGGCGACGCTCTGAGTGGCCTAATATTACATAAGCTGCGCCAACAGATTTGATCTGTTTGGCCGATACCTCGCCTGTGTAAGCACCACTTTCGGCCTGGTGCGCGTTTTGTGCGCCTACAGATACCTTAGCAGCACCTTTGGCTAACGTTGCTATACTATGTAAGTGAATAAACGGACTACAAACTACTACTTCCTGCGACCCTGTAGCTTCGTCTTTTACCATATTTAAAACTTCAGAAAATAAAGATAGACCCTCGTTGTAGTCAAGGTTCATTTTCCAGTTTCCGGCGACAATTTTTTTTCTCATGATTGGGTTGTTTTGGCCCATGGTCCATAGTCGATGGCCCCATGGGGTTAATTTAATAACTATAATATACTAAACGTGGACTATCGGCCATGGTTGATGGACTTCAAATTAAAATACACTTCTGTAAGGTTCCGTCAGTGCGAATACCTCTTTCACTATATCCTGCTCCACTTCGTCAAACGCACGGTTTTCCCGGCGTGGGTAAACCAACATTTCGGTATCGAACATTTTTTTCAATGAATAGGTTTCAAAACCCTGCGCACCGCCCCAGGCAAAATCAGGTACAAAGTTACGCGGATAGCCCGAACCAAACACATTAGCCCCTACGCCTACCACCGTACCCGTGTTAAACATGGTGTTAATACCGCATTTAGCATGGTCGGCCATGATGAGGCCGCAAAACTGCAGGCCGGTTTTACGGAAGCGTTGCGTAGTGTAATCCCACAGCTTTACTTCGGCATAATTGTTTTTTAGGTTTGAGTTATTGCTGTCGGCGCCTATATTGCACCACTCGCCCAGTACAGAGTTACCCAGGAAACCTTCGTGCCCTTTTGACGAGTAACCCCAGATCACCGAGTTGCTGATCTCGCCGCCTACGCGGCTAAAAGGCCCCACGGTGGTAGCACCATATATTTTTCCACCCATTTTTACCTGCGAGTGATGGCATAGCGCAAAGGCACCACGGATGTTATTACCCTCCCACACACTTGTGTTAGCGCCAAGATATATCGGGCCGGTGGTAGTGTTAAAGGTTGAGCACTCGGCAGTGGCACCTTCTTCAGCAAAGAAATCATTACCTAAAATAGTATTAGTGCTGCTTATATCGGCGCTGGTACGGCCTTTGGTAAGTAATTTAAAATCTTTACGCAGTTCGATATCGTTTTTACTGAAAATATCTTCAGGATGTTTCAGGCTGATGAAGAAAGGGTCATAACTGATCACTTTTTCAAACTCGCTGTCGGTAGATGCCTTGGCTGCGATCAAAAATTCGCCTTGTTTCAAGGCCTCGCCTGTTTTCAGATTTGCGATCGCCTCCAGCAAACTGTCGTCCGGGCAAACCGCACCATTGATATATAAATCATCAGTTCCTGTGTTTTTCGGGAACTTAGCCTGCAGGTATGCCTGCGTCTGGAAAGAATAGTCGGTTTCTAAGTGTTTAGCCCACTTTTCGGCAATGGTTAAAATACCAATGCGCAGGTTGGCTACGGGACGAGTGTACGTTAACGGCAGTAATGCTTGATGTGCATTATCGTCGAACAGAATAATTGCCATGGCGCAAAAATAAAAAAAGTCCCGACTGCAAAGCCGGGACTTTCAAATATTTTATCAACAGGGTTAAATTAACCTTTGTTGTAACGAGAGCGGAATTTATCAATACGACCCGCAGTGTCAACCAGTTTCATTTTACCGGTATAGAATGGGTGTGATGTATGAGAAATCTCTAATTTAATCAGTGGATATTCGTTACCGTCTTCCCATTTAATGGTTTCGCGGGTATCGATGCATGATTTAGTCAAAAAAGCATAGTCGTTAGACATGTCTTTAAATACAACTAATCTATAGTTTGATGGATGCAGATCTTTTTTCATCGTCGTTAATATTCTCTTCTTCTTTCTTATAAAAGAGGTGCAAATGTAGTATTTTAATTTAAAAGTAAAAAGTGTAAATTAAAAAAATTTGGTATTTGGAGATTGGAGGTTGGAGATTAGCATATAAAACTAACTATATAAACCATTTAAGGTTTTTTAACGTCTTTACCATCATAAAGATACGCACCTTCTGAGGTACTAACCCAAATACTTCCATCACGAGCTTCAAAAATCCCAAAAAGCAATATCCCTTCTCCTATCTTTATTTCGGTCACATCGGTTGTAGCGGGCCCCTTACCTGACAAGGATTTTTCATCATAACGTGAGATAGCAACGCTTTTATCCTTTAAAAAAATCGAATTTACGGAAGACGCACCTTGCGCTTGTCCTGAACTAGTCCAAATATTTCCTTTTTCATCTTCAATGATAGATAAACCACAGCTCTGAGAAAATTTTGTGAAGGCACGGCCATTGTAGCGCCAAAGACCATCGCTATTGAACCAAATATTCCCTTTTTTATCTTCTATTATACACCAAACGTTCTTAAAACCTTTCCCATCTTTATTGGTGAGAGTGGTAAATATTTTTCCATTATAAACACTTGCATAACCTCTTGTACCAAACCAGAATTTCCCTGTTTTATCCTGAAAGACCCAATTAACATCATTGTTATTGAGTCCGTCTTTTGTAGTAAAATTTCTGAAAGTTTTCCCGTCATAACGGCTTGCTCCTCCTTCGGTGCAAAACCATATATTACCGGCTTTATCTTCATATATATTGGTAACCCGATTATTAGCAAGACCATCTTTGGTTGTAAAATTGCGGAAGGATGTTCCATTATAATAGTAAACACCTGAACCAATAGAAGCAAACCAAAAATTTCCTTTTTTATCTTCTAAAACAGAAAAAAAACGCGCCGAAGTTACTTTACCTGTCACGTTGGTAAATGATTTACCATCATATCGAAAGACTCCTCCAAATGAACCAATCCAAATATTGCCCTTTCTATCTTGAGTAATGGTACGCACAAAGGTTTTGGGGCCCAGCGAAGTGGTTATATCTTTGTGTTCGAACTTGATACCAGCTTTTGGTGGTTCAGTTTTAACTTTATCCTTATAATGGATGTAAAAAACAAGCATCAGGAACAAAACATATTTGAACATTTTTCTTTTAAATTATTGTTTATACGGTATATCATTGCAATGAGGTGATGGGCATCAACACACACCGCTATCCAAAGTTTGCAACTTCGGACGATTATGCTTGTAATTTGTAACTACACGATAGTCTGAAAACTATCTGCATAGTAGTTCGAAGTCACAGACTTCGAACAGCAAAAAACATCAAAACAGTAAAATCATGACACAACTAATCTCTGATCTCCAATCAACTAATCACTAACGCACTTCCTGCACCAACTCCACCAAAACCCCGCCGGCACTTTTAGGGTGCACAAAACAAACCAGTTTATTATCTGCGCCGGGTTTAGGCTCATCGCTTAACAAAACAAAACCTTGCGACTTTAGCCGCTCCATTTCGGCTTTGATATCATCAACCTCAAAAGCCAGGTGGTGTATGCCTTCTCCTTTTTTGTCGATAAATTTAGCGATGGGGCTATCGACCAAGGTAGCTTCAAGCAATTCGATTTTGTTTGGGCCGATTTGCAGAAAAGCCGTTTTGACACCTTCGATGGCTACTTCTTCGGTTTTATAGATATTGGTGTTGAGCAATTGCTCATACAGGCTTCCGGTTGCTTCAAGATTACGCACGGCAATACCTATATGTTCAATTTTATTCATCAGATAATAGTTTGCTGTTAAAAGCTTTTAGCTTATAATGCAAACTTATTGATTAAAGCGTAAATTAAATTTACCGTTGGTAACTCTTTTTACGGTGCTGTTTAATGCTATCTGCCCTCTGAAAGTGCCCTTCACTTCGGTGTCAGAAATCGAGGTAACGCTAATAGCAACGCCGCCGTCAGAAAAATCACTTATATATTCATTGTCCTGCGTAGGTGAAAAAGGGCCCTTTATGTATGCTATACCCACGTATTGATAATCGTCGGCACTGCCGGTATAGGTACCACCCGCAGCAATTGCTTGTTTAACTGATGCAGTTAATGAAATAGCGTTGCCATTCTCGCCAATCTCAGTAGCACCATAAATGTAAAGCTTGTTATTTTCGGTGTTTGTAGGAGCGCTCAATCGGGCCAGATTATTATAGTTGAAACTTACCGGTTCGCCGTCAATATCAGCAGTGATGTAGTATGCAGGGGCCTGGCTTTTATCTTTTTTACATGATGCCGACAAAGCAAAAACAGCGCAGACAAGGAGTACAACTTTCTTCATAAGTTAGGTTTAACCAGGTTTTTAATTAATTAAAGATATAAAATATCATATCTCTTTTTCAAAAAACCTTGTAAAAAACATCAAAAAAGCTTTACCTTTTTGCTTATCCCTTACCCAGCTGCCGCTTCACCCTTAGGTGCTTCCAACTGCTGTGACGGCGGCAGCTCGCACGGGTAACCAAACAAACAGCGCTCTTTGATAATTGACGCTACCTCGGCAGGTACATATTGCTCCCAGCCGGTAACACCTTGCTTAATCAGTTGCAAAACAATGTCGGTTTGCACGTTTAAGTTGTTTTCGTTATAGTTGCTGATGTCTTCGATCTTGTTGTTGGCAATCAGGTATCGGTACAAGTCGACAAGATGCGGCGGCGGGTAAAATCGCAAGCAGTTCATGATCACTCCGCTGCGTAGCGTAGGGTAAATAAACAGCTTAACCTTACGGCTAAACAGCGTAGCGAACGATTCCAGGATACCGCCGGGCAGGTCGCCGTAATGTTCTTCAGAAAAAATGTACTCTAAGTTTGGATAACCCAAAACCACACCCATTTTAAGTGGTGTGATTTTTGAAAGATAGGCTACCAGTTTATAATATTCATGAAAGTTGGATATCATTACCGTTTGCCCCAGCGAGCAAAGAATATCTACCCTGTCCAGGAAATCTTTTTCATCGATCTCTGCACTTTCATCGGCGTTACGCTCTTTGAGGGCCTGCAGCGTCAGCTCGCATATCACAGTAACATTCTTTTTGTCTACATCGGCCTCGGCCTTAAACTGTTTTACGCCGGTTTTAAGCATATCCATGTGCACATTAATCAGCGGACGGAAACGACCGCGAATCATCACGATATGCTTTTTGTATAGTGCTTCTGATGGTTGCTGATTCTCACCATCCGGACCGAACAGGGCTGCGTCAGAGAATCCGTATTTAACCAGGTGCAAGCTCATCAGGCGATTATCCACCTTTTCAAAATCAGGTCCGTCAAAGCGTATCATGTCAATCTGGATCCTGTCTTTCGAAAGTTCGTCCATCAGCGACAGCAGAAATATACTAGGTGTAGCGTGGTAGTAAAAGCAGGCATAAATGAGGTTTACCCCAAGCACACCTACCGCCTGCTGCTGCAGGTTACTATCATTATCCAGCAGGTTAACGTGAATGATAACGTCATTGAAAGGCCCGTTAGGCTCTAATTGAAAACGCAGACCCATCCAGCCGTGAGCCTGGTTGGTTTTATGGTAATTTAATGTAGATACAGT
>Ga0153956_1002142_pt1 | contig 15238 bp, 13 predicted proteins | sample TSFL040MetaG_FD_104704 | JGI IMG/M metagenome (GOLD analysis project Ga0153956, IMG submission 104704) | Attine ant fungus gardens microbial communities from Florida, USA - TSFL040 MetaG | ecosystem: Host-associated > Fungi > Mycelium > Unclassified | place: USA: Florida, Wekiwa Springs... | reverse complement strand
GCCGGCTTCATCACCGGCTCGACCATCGCCGCGAACGGCGGCCAGTATATGGCGTAGCGGACAACGGCGGTCCGCGCGTGGAACCTCACCACGTCACGCGCAGGCCGCCGTTGGCCGTATAGCCCTGGCTGCGGTCGGAGAATTCGCCGGTCAGATTGGCGAACAGCAGCGCCTGCGGCGCGATCGTCCAGCGGGCGCCGGCTTCGATCCGCGCCGCGTCGCGCGCGGCGCGCGGTCCGGCGACGGTGAAGGCCGCGCCCGGCAGCGTCAGAAACGCCGCCTGCACTTTGCGGTCCGGCGAAAACTCGTGCACCCAGGACGCGCGCAGATACGGCATCAGCACCTGCTCGCCGACGGGGATCTGCGTGTCGACCTGCGCGCCGAGGAAAGCGGGGAACGAATAGGTCGCGGTCGAAGCGAAGGTGAGCGGAAACAGTCCCGCACCGGTCGTCGTTGTTTCCGTATAGCCTTGCTGCCACAGCGCGCTCGGTTCGATCGCCACGAACGGCGTGACGCGGACGTTCGCGAACCTCTGCCGGTAGCCGAACTCGACGCGGCCGCTGAGGAGATCGGCGCCGAACGATCCGTTCATCGATTCCGGCGCCGGCGTCAGCGTGACCGACCGGGAGGTCCTGTTCCAGAAATGCGTATAGCTCGCCAGCGCGGCGAGATAGGTCGCGCCGAAAGTCTTCCGCGCATAGACGCCGAGATGCGCGGCATCGAAACGGCCGCTGGTTCCCACATCGTCGGCGGAGAACGACGCCTGGCTGGCGCCGATGGCGACGCCGTAGCGCAGATCGAACGACGCCTGCCGTTCGAGGCCGAGCGCGCCGCCGCCGAGCCGCTGCGATTGCCCGAAGCTGCCGTTGTCGCCGGCGAGCGTCTGCCGCGCGGCAAAGGCGCTGGCCCAGACGCGCCATGGCGACGGCTCCGCGCGCAACGGCGGCATCGCCGCGAAGGCGTCGGCGCCGCGGTGCGCCATCCGGCGTTGCGGCGCGTAACCGAGCGGCGGCGTGCCCCGAGCCGAGCCTGAAGCCGGCGGTTCGGCATCGTTGCCCTGCTGCATCATCGTCATGTTGAACTGGCCGCCGGCCATGAAGGCCGCGTGCTGCGCGGCGATGGTGCCCTCGCCGGAGATCTGGCTCAGCACCTGGCTCGACGACGAGAACAACAGCGCGTCGTAAAACGCGGTATTGCCGGCCGGGAAGGTGCGCTCGATCGCGTTGCCGGCCGCCTGCTGGTTGGGCGTGAGGCCCGGCACCGCGCCGAACGGCATGCGGGTCAGGGTCAGGTGGACGCTGTAGGGATTGTATGTCGCGGTGGCCGCATAGAACGGCGACGAGGACGTGACCTGCGCAAAGGTGCCCTGAATGGTGTTGCCGCACAGGCTGCATAGGGTGATGACGCCCAGATAGGTCTGCGTGTTCTGATAATGGCCCCGCTGCAGCGCCGCGCGCAGCGTGCCGCCGAGTTGCATCTTGTCGGCCGGCGAGGGTTGCAGCACCTTGAGCGTGTCGTAGCCGCCCGGATTCGTGTCCGGGCTGACTCGTAAAGCGAGCGTGCCGGTTGCGGTCTGCACGAACGTGCCGTCGAAGATGTGCTGGGTGAACGCGCTTGCCGGATTGGTGATGGTAATCAGGCCGCTGTTGGTCAGCGAATTGCTCGAACCCGGATTGCCGTTGCTGATGACGAACAGCATGCCGTCGAGCGTGCCGGAATTGACGATGGTGTTCCGGCTCGAATAGCCGGCCACGAGCGCATTGGCGATGCTGAAGCCGCTGGCGCCGGCGACGACGCGGCCGGTGTTGACGACCGTGTTGTCGTTGCTGATCGCGATGCCGAAGCCGACGCCCGCGCCGCCGAGCGACCCGTTGCTGTCGCCGGCGATGATCGTGCCGCTGTTGGCGATCGTGTTGCCGTTGCGCGCCAGGATGCCGGCGGCGGTAAAGGTTGGGTCGTTGCCCGTGACGATGACGCCGTTGTTGACGATGGTGTTGCCGTCGCGTGCGACGATGCCCGGCGACGTGTCGCCGGCGACGATCGTGCCGTTGTTGACGACCGAGGGGCTGTTATCCTGCACCTGGATGCCGGCCGCCTGGAATCCGCCGACGATGATGCTGCCGTTGTTGATGACGGAATTGGCGTTGCGGCCGTCGATTCCCAGGCTGCCGTCACCGGCCCGGATCGTGCCGGCGTTGTTGACGGCGTTGCCGTTGTTGACGCCGAGGCCCACGTCGAAGTCGCCGACGATGATCGCCCCGGTGTTGGTGACGCTGAGGTTGTTGACGCCGAACCCCGCCCGATAGCCGCCGGTGCCGGGTGGCGCGCAGGACACGATCGTGCCCGCGACGGTGCAGTCGGCCCGTGCCGGCTGGGCCGTCAGCGGCAGCGCGGCGAGCGCGGTCAGCGCGAGGGCGGGGCGGATGATGCCGGCCGATGTGTCACGCCGCCGTTTCCGGCCAGCCTGCCTGACGCCACTCCCGGATTGTCGACGCATCCCCACAACCAGCGCCGGTCCGGCCGCTGTCCTGCCCCTGTCCCAAGGTGCCGTTTTTACCGTACCGGTTCCGCCGCCGCCAGCCCGGTCGCGGATAAGGTTGATGCCGGCGCGGGGACGGTCCGTTGCCGGGACTCGCAGGTTCGGGTAAGCGCGGCGGTGGACAACGGACAGGGACCATCCGGCGGGCGACCGCTGCCAAGGACCATGCAGGCACCGCTTCGCGCGACCTCGATCGGCTTCACCGCGATCCTGATGTGGTCGCTGCTCGCGCTGCTCACCGCCGCCTCGGGAGCGATGCCGCCGTTTCAGCTCGCCGCCGTTACGTTCGCCATCGGCGGAACGCTCGGCGCGTTGAGCTTCGTTTTTCGTCCCGGTGCCGCCGAAATCGCCAACAGGGCGCTGCGGCAGCCGTGGCCGGTCTGGGCGCTCGGGGTCGGCGGCCTGTTCGGCTACCACGCGCTCTACTTCATGGCGCTGCGGCTCGCGCCGCCGGCGGAAGCGGGTCTCATCAATTATCTCTGGCCGCTGCTGATCGTGTTGTTCTCGGCGCTGCTGCCGGGCGAAAAACTGAAGCCGCATCATCTCGCCGGCGCCGTGCTCGGGCTGGTCGGGACGGTCGTGCTCATATCCGGCCGCGCGGAGCTGGGTTTTGCGTCGCGCGATCTGCCCGGCTACGCCGCCGCCTTCGTCGCGGCCTTCGTCTGGGCGATCTATTCGGTGGCGTCGCGGCGGTTCGCGGGCGTGCCGAGCGACGCGGTGGTCGGCTTCTGCCTGGTCACGGCGCTGCTGGCGGCGCTGTGTCATCTGCTGTTCGAGACGACGGTGTGGCCGCGCGACGCGGCGGAGTGGGGCGCGGTGATCGCGCTCGGCGTCGGCCCGGTGGGGCTGGCGTTCTATGTCTGGGACATCGGCGTCAAGCGCGGCGACATCCGCGTGCTCGGCGCGGCGTCCTATGCGGCGCCGGTGCTGTCGACGCTCGCGCTGATCGCGGGCGGGTATGCGCAGCCGCGCTGGACCCTGTGGCTTGCCGCGGCGCTGATCGCCGTCGGCGGTCTGGTCGCGGCGAAGGACCTGTTCATCCGGCGGGGTTGAAGCCGGGCGGCGCCAGTTCGAACGTGTCGAACCGGAATCCCGGCGCGACGGTGCAGCCCACCAGCGTCCAGTCGCCGAGGCTTTCCGCCGCCTGCCATGCGTGGGCCGGGACGATGGCCTGCGGCCGCTGGCCCGCCGCGAGATCGCCGCCGAGCATGATCTCGCGCGTCGCGCCGTCGGCGTGGAGCGACAGTTTCAGCGGCGCGCCGGCATGGAAGTGCCACGCCTCCGCCGCGTCGACACGGTGCCAGTGCGAGCGCTCGCCGCGCGCGAGCAGGAAATAGATCGCGGTCGAGGCCGCGCGTCCGTCCACGGTCGCCGGATCGCGGAACGTCTCGCGGAAATGCCCGCCTTCCGGATGCGGTTTCAAGTCGAGCATCCGGATGATGTCGGCGGCGGTGAGAGGCGATGTCATCGGGTCTCCAGCGAAGGTCCTCATCCCGAGGCGCGATCGCGGCGCCTCGGCGCCGTGATCGTGTCACCGCAAGTCGGCTTTAGCCGGCTTGCGCATCACGAATTCCATCTCGAGTCAAATCGAAATGGATGGATGGTGCCGGGTGAGAGATGCGTGCGCCCGCTCATGGTTCGAGGCGCGATCCCATAGTGCGTCGAAGACGCGCGTAAACGCGCTGACGGGATCGCTCCTCACCATCAGGTTTCGCAAGAGTTGCCGCACAACGCCGCTAAAACTTGTTCTTCCGCTCGCGGATTTCCGCGAACACCTTCGCCGCCGGCTGTCCGCTCATGCCGAGAGACGCCGCCACGTCCGGCACGTCGGCGCGCAGGAAGCAGTTTTCCTGTTTCTCCGCGCCGAGCGTGGTCGGGATCGTCGCCCGGCCGGCGGCGCGCTGCTCGCGCGCTTCCGTCTCGCGCGCCCTGAGCGCGGCGTTGTCCGGCTCGATGGTCCTGGCGAACTTGATGTTCGCCTCGGTGTATTCGTGGCCGCAATAGATGCGCGTGTCGTCGGGCAGGTCGCGCAGCTTGCGCAGCGATTGCCACATCTGGTCCATGGTACCCTCGATCACGCGGCCGCAGCCGATCGAGAACAGCGTGTCGCCGACGAACGCCACCTTCTCGCCGTGAAACCAGTAGGAGATGTGCCCGGCGGTGTGGCCGGGGGTTTCGATCACATTGGCGGAGAGGGTGCCGACCTTCACCGTGTCGCCCTCGCGCACGGCCTCGTCCACCACGGGGATCTTCGCGGCTTCGCCCATCGGCGCGACCACGCGGCATTTATATTTCGCCTTCAGCGCCGGAATGCCCTGGGTGTGGTCGGCGTGATGATGCGTGACGAGGATCTCGGTCAGCTTCCAGCCGGTGTCCGCCAGCGCCTTCTCGACGGCGGCCGCTTCCGGCGCGTCGATGGATGCGGTGGCGCCGCTTGCCGGATCGTGGATCAGCACGCCGAAATTGTCTTGCAGGCACGGAAACAGGTGGATTTTCGCAGCCATCGTCGTCCTCGAATGATGTCGTCTCGATGTGTCGGGGTCGCATCGACCGTAACACGGGCGCAACCATGCTGAAAACCGCCGCGACGCGCATGGTTCCGCTGCGCTGTGCTACACTGATACGAGCCCGGTTGCCGCCTGCGCAGCACCGCACGGAACGGAAGACACAATGGACGTCGTCGATCTGCGCAATTTCTACGGCCAGCATCTCGGCGTCGCGGCGCGCCGTTTCGTCGGTCGCGGCATCCGCCGCCACTGGCAGGATGCGGCCGGGCAGCGGATGCTCGGCATCGGCTATGCGACGCCGTATCTCGGCCTGTTTCGCGACGCGGAGCGCGCGCTCGCCTTCATGCCGGCGACGCAGGGCGTCGTACACTGGCCGACGGCGCGCGCGGCGCTCTCGGCGCTGGTCGATGAGGTCGAACTGCCGCTCGCCGATGCGGCGATCGATCGCGTGTTGCTGGTGCATGCGCTGGAGATGACCCACGACGCCTCGGCGCTGCTGCGCGAAGTGTGGCGCGTGCTCGCGCCCGGCGGCCGGCTGCTGGCGGTGGTGCCGAACCGCCGCGGCCTGTGGGCGCGGATGGATCACACGCCGTTCGGTCACGGCCGCCCGTATTCGCGGGCGCAGATCAACCAGTTGCTGCGCGAGACGTGGTTCACGCCGACCGGCTGGGGCGAAGCCTTGTATGTGCCGCCGATCGCGCGCGGCTGGTTCCTGCGGTCCGGCGTCGCGTGGGAACGCACCGGCGCGGGGTTGTCGGCGCCGTTTGCCGGCGTGCATATCGTCGAGGCGACCAAGCAGGTCTATCGCGCGCTGCCGGCCCGGCGCGCGCGTCGTCGTCTGGTGCCGGCGCTCGAACCGGTGCTGGCGCCGTCGCCGGGCGGCGCGGTGCCGGCGGGACGCGACATCGCGCCGGGCTAAGGTCATTCCGGGGCGCGGGCTTGCTCGCGAACCCGGAATCCAGAAACAACAAAGACGATGGGACGGAACTGGATTCCGGATCGCAGCGCGGGCGCTGCGTCCGGAATGACCGTGCCGTGATAAAAACAAAACCCGGCTTTGAAATCTCAAAGCCGGGTTTGCCGCGTTGAACGGAGAGGATGACTCAGCGCCGTGCGATCACTCGCCGGCCTGATCTTCCACCGCGTCGGCCGGCTGGCCCTGGCCGAAGTCCGGCCGGTTGCCGCGATGGCGGCGGCGGCGGCGATGCAGCGGGAAGCGTTCGCCTTCCTGGCCCGCGGCGGCGCCTTCGGCAGCGGCCGGCGGCTGGCCGCCGGTGATGAACGACGGCAGGCCGCCGACGTCGCGCCCGGACTCGCGCCCGGACTCGCGCACCGAATCCCGGTTCGCATCGCGCTCGCGATTGCTGTCGCGGTTCTCGACCGGCTGCGGCTGGTTCTGGTTGTAGCGGCTCTGATGCTGCGGCCGCCCCTGCTGCTCGCGCGGCTGATAAGGCTGGGCGTCGCGCGGCAGATAAGGCTGCGGCTGTTCGCGCGCATAGGGCTCGTTCTGCCCGTTGCCCTGAAAATCGTCGTCGCCGTCATCCATGCTGTCGTCGGACGGCTGGCTGGACATCTGCTGCTGGAATTGTCCGGGATTCTGCTGACGCAACTGCTCCTGCGCGGCGGCGATCAACCGGAAATAATGTTCGGCGTGCTGATAGTAGTTTTCCGCCGCCACCGGATCGCCGGAGCTTTGCGCGTCGCGTGCGAGCTGAATGTATTTCTCGGCGATGGTCGAGGCCGTGCCGCGAATCTTCACGTCCGGTCCGTTGGACTCGTAGGCGCGCGTCAGCGGATTCTGGTTCTTGCGATTGTTGTGGTGCTGATGGCGACCGCGCATCCGCTTGTTGTTCTGGTGATGACCGTTTCTCATGGCGTCTCTGCTTGCGATCCTCTCCGTTGGTGGCGGTTCGCCGCCGTCCTCGTCAATTCCGTTTCGTCAACGTCACGCCGTGTGCGTGCCGCGATATCGCTCTGTCTGTTCGAAGCCCCCGGACCCGGTGCGATGCGCCGCGCGGATATCCCAACGGACATCCTTTTTATCGCCTTTTTATCGCCGCTCGCTTCGGCATCGCGCCGGCTCATCAGCCGGGACGCGCAGCCGTCATGCCCAACAACCCCAAAAGAACCAACTGGCCGCGGTTCCGCCGCGGTCTACCGCTTTGTCGTCTCCCCGTTGCCGGGGGACGCGTCATTCAAGATGTCACTAGATCGGTGTCGATGAATTGGTGCGTCCAACCGCTGATCCATCCAGATGCGAACAACGGAACACTCTGTACCGGTCCGTCTGAGTGCCGGTTCGTCTGGCTCGCCGTCTGATCTGGTTCGTTTTGATCCGTTTTTCAGCGTCACCGGTCACTGCGAGCCATGCTCGGGACCCTGATGCGACGCTATCGTTTCGGTCGATTCCGTGCCCTCAAACTAGTCGTTTTCCCCCGGGAATCCAAGAGGTTTTCCTCGAGGTTTCCAACCGCTTTTCCAGATGGTTTCCAGTCCCGTCCGGGGGGCCGCCATGCGGGAAATCCCGAAAATCAGGTCGGAGGGCTTGAGGGAAGCCCCGCGGCCAGCGCCCGGGGGATCCCGCCGAGGTCGTCTTGCGGTTCGCCATGGAGCACCAGCCCGGACGCCTCCGCCAGCGCCGTCACCGCCGGCGCCTGGTCCGCGCCGAGTTCGAGGATCAGCCGTCCGGCCGGCGCCAGCAGCGGCCGCGTTTCCGCGATCACGGCGCGATAGGCATCGAGGCCGTCCTCGCCGCCGTCGAGCGCGAGCCGCGGATCGTGGTCGCGCACCTCCGGCGCCAGCGTCTCGATCTCGGCGCGCGCGATGTAAGGCGGATTGGAGACGATGATGTCGAACGGCCCGGGCAGTCCGGCGGTGTAGCTGCCGGCGACGAACGAGGCACGCGCGTCGAGGCCGAGCATGCGCGCATTCTCCCGTGCGACGGCGATCGCCGCGTCGCTGATGTCGGTGCCGATGCCGCTCGCGTTCGGCAGTTCGGACAAGAGCGCCAGCAGCAGCGCGCCGGTGCCGGTGCCGATGTCGAGCACGCGCAGCGGCTCGGCGCGCAGGCCGTTCTTCACCACATGATCGAGCGCGCGTTCGACCAGCGTTTCGGTGTCCGGACGCGGCACCAGCACGTCGGGCGTCACCGCCAGCGGCAGGCTCCAGAATTCGCGGCGGCCGAGGATGCGCGACACCGGCTCGCGGGCGAGCCGCCGTGCCGCGAACGCTTCGATCGCGGCACGGCGTTCCGGCGCGATGATCTCGTCGCTGCGCGATACCAGCGCCGCGTGATCGAGCCGCAAGGCTTCGCCGATCAGCAGCCGCGCGTCGACGGCCGGCGTGTCGATCCCCGCATCGCGCAGCGCGCCGGCCAGCGCGCGCCGCGCCTGCGCGATGGTGCAGGCGGGCGGGAGCTGAAAAGGCGAGGTCACGACGCTTCGGCGAGCAGCGCCGCCTGATGGTTGGTCACCAGCGCATTGATGAGTTCGTCGAGCGCTTCGCCCTCGATCACCTGCGGCAGCTTGTGCAGCGTCAGGTTGATGCGGTGGTCGGTGACGCGGCCCTGCGGAAAGTTATAGGTGCGGATGCGCTCGGAACGGTCGCCGCTGCCGATCTGCCCCTTGCGGTCGGCGGCGCGCGCGGCGTCGAGCTTGCCGCGTTCCGCGTCGTAGAGCTTGGCGCGCAGCATGGTCATCGCCTTGGACCGGTTCTTGTGCTGCGACTTGTTCTCCTGCACGTAGACGACGATGCCGGACGGAATGTGGGTGATGCGGATCGCCGATTCCGTCTTGTTGACGTGCTGGCCGCCGGCGCCGGAGGCGCGCATCGTATCGACGCGCAGATCCTTGTCGTCGATCGCCACGTCGACGTCTTCCGCTTCCGGCAGCACCGCGACGGTCGCGGCCGAGGTGTGGATGCGGCCCGACGCCTCGGTGTCGGGCACGCGCTGCACGCGATGCACGCCGGATTCGAATTTCAGCTTGGCGAACGCGCCGCGGCCGCGGATCTCGGCGACGATCTCCTTGTAGCCGCCCTTGGTGCCTTCGTTCGACGAGACGATCTCGGTCGTCCAGCCCTGCTTCGCGGCGTAACGTTCGTACATGCGGAACAGGTCGCCGGCGAACAGCGACGCTTCGTCGCCGCCGGTGCCGGCGCGGATTTCGAGGATCACGTCGCGCTCGTCCATCGCGTCCTTGGGCAGCAGCGCGAGGCGGATGTCGTGTTCGAGCGTTTCCTTGCGTTCGGCGAGCGCCGGCTTTTCCGCTTCCGCCATGCGCCGCATTTCCGGATCGGTCGACGGATCGGCGCTCATGGCGTCGAGATCGGCGATCTCGGCGTTGAGCGCGCGATAGGCTTTCACCGCGGCGATCACCGGCTCCAGCTCCGAGAACTCGCGCGACAGCTTGATGAAGGTGTCCGGCGGCAACTGCGTCGCCAGTTCGCGTTCGACCATCGCGTGGCGGTCGAGCAGCGCGTCGAGTTTCTGTTGCGGCAGCACGCTCACGAGGGACTCACAGGGTCATGCCTTCGGCGGTCGCGAAGGCTTGCGCCTCGTCGCGCAGGCTGACGCTGCCGGCGGGCTTGTCGATAAGCGGTATCAGCGCCGTCGCGGCCTTGCCGCAGTCGAGATCGAGCAGCGCCGCCTTCACCGGGCCGACCGCGGTGGGCGACAGCGACAGCGTGCGATAGCCGAGCGCCGCCAGGATCATGGCGCACAGCGGGTTCGACGCCATCTCGCCGCACAGCGACACCGGCTTGCCGTGGGCGTTGCTGCGGTCGGCGATGTATTTCAGCGCGCGCAGCATCGGCGCGGACAGGAGATCGAAGCGTTCGGCGACGTTCTTGTTGCCGCGGTCGACCGCGAACAGGAATTGCATCAGGTCGTTGGAGCCGACCGACAGGAAGTCGACGCGTTCGAGCAGTTCGTCGAGTTAATAGAGCAGGGACGGCACCTCGACCATGGTGCCGACCTCCACCCGCTCCGGCAGCGCGTGGCCGTGCCGGCGCAGATGGGTCAGCTCCATCTCCAGCAGTCCCTTGGCGCGGTCGTACTCCTCCACGCTGGCGATCATCGGGAACATCAGCCGCAGCGCGCGCCCGTCGGCGGCGCGCAGCAGCGCGCGGATCTGCGTGCGCAGCAGGCCGGGCCGGTCGAGGCCGAGGCGGATCGCGCGCCAGCCGAGCGCGGGGTTCTCCTCCTCGACGTTGCGCATATACGGCAGCACCTTGTCGCCGCCGATGTCGAGGGTGCGGAACGTCACCGGCCGCTTGCCGGCGGCGTCGAGCACCGCGCGATAGAGCGCCTGCTGTTCGCCCGCGCGCGGGAAGGTCGGCGACACCATGAACTGCAGTTCGGTGCGGAACAGGCCGATGCCCGCCGCGCCGGTGTCCTCGATATGCGGCAGGTCGATCAGCAGGCCGGCATTGATGAGCAGGGTGATCTCCTGCCCGTCGCGGGTGACGCACGGCTTGTCGCGCAATTCGCGGTAATGCGCCTGCCGCCGCGCGCGCAGCCGCACGCGCTCGCCGAACGAGCGCTCCACGTCGGTCGGCGGGCGGATATGCACCTGTCCGGTCGAGCCGTCGACGATGATCGCGTCGCCGGTATCGACCTGTCCGGTGGCGTTGTCGATCTCGCCCACCGTGGGGATGCCCATGGCGCGCGCGACGATGGTGACGTGCGAGGTCGGGCCGCCCTCTTCGAGCACGAGGCCGCGCAGCCGCTTGCGGTCGTAGTCGAGCAGCGCGGCCGGACCCATGGAGCGCGCGACCAGGATCGCGTTCTCCGGCAGTTGCTCGCGCGTCGGCGCGTGATCCTGCCCGACCAGCCCGCGCAGCAGCCGGTTGGCGAGATCGTCGAGATCGTGCAGCCGGTCGCGGATGTAAGGATCGGTCTGGCGCAGCATGCGCGCGCGGGTATCGGACTGCACGCGCTCCACCGCCGCTTCGGCGGTAAGGCCGGTGCCGACCGCTTCGCGCATCTTGTGCAGCCAGCCCTGGTCGTAGCCGAACATGCGATAGGCTTCGAGGATGTCGCGATGTTCGCCGCCGTCGGCGAGATCGCCGTGCTCCACCAGCCGGTCGAGTTCGGCGCGCAGATTGGTGATCGCCGCGTCGAGGCGCTTCTGCTCCTTGCCGACATCGTCGGCGATGAAGTTCTTGATGATGACGCGCGGCTCGTGCAGCACGACGTGCCCGAGCGCGATGCCGTCGGCGAGCGCCGTGCCGGCGAGCATCAGCGGCCGCCGCGCCGCCGGCTCCGCGCCGGGCCGCGCCAGCGTCGCCAGTTCGCCGGAGGCGATCATCTCCGCCAGCACCATGGCGGTGGTCTGCAGCGCTTCTTCTTCTTCCTCGGTGTAGGTGCGCCGCGCGCGGTTCTGCACCACCAGCACGCCGAGCGTGTTGCCGGCGCGCAGGACCGGCACGCCGAGGAACGACTGGTAGATGTCTTCGCCGGTCTCCGGGCGATAGGAGAACGCCGGGTGGCGGTTCGCCTCGGACAGGTTGATCGCCGTCGCCTTGCTGGCGACGAGGCCGACCAGGCCCTCGTCGGCGCGCAGCACCGTCTGGTGAACCGCGTCCGGGTTGAGACCCTCGGTGGCGTACAGCTCAAGCGTGCCGTCGACGCGCAACACGTAGACGGAGCACACCTCCGCCACCATGTTCGCGGCAATCAGCACGACAATCTTGTTCAGGCGGTCCTGCGCGCTGACCTGCTCCGCCATGACTTCGCGAAGCCGGCGCAGCAATACGCGCGGGCCGCCGAGCGCACCACGCATGATCGGGTCCATCAGGGCTTACCGCAGGCTATAGCCAATGGGCCATGCAAGCCGCAAGCCAAGGAGGCATAACCGGCGATCTTTAGAACGGCTCGGTTTTTGGGAATCGTTCAGTTTTTCGCGGCTGGCGGCCCGTAAAACCGGGCCAGCGCGCCCTTCTCCCGGCCCGGACCGGCGATATCGGCGGCCAGCGCCGCATAGAGCCGGGCGATTCCCCGGAACATGTCCTGCTCCGGGCGGCCGGCGACGAAGTCGGCCACCTCGTCGAATTCGGCGACGAAGCGATAGGCTTTGGGAAACATGTCCGGAACGGTGCGGTTGAGCTGGCCCAGCATGGCGGCCTGGCTCAGGGCCAGTTCGGCATGGAAGGCGTCCGCCACCCCGTGCCGCCCGGCGGCGAGCGCCAGCGCCGCGCCGAGCGCGGTCAGCCCCTTGTTGAAGGCGCCGTAGCACATCTTCAGCGCGGCGGCGTCGCCGATCGCGCCGCCGAGGTCGCGCACCGACAGGCCATGGGCATTGAGCGCCGTGATCGCCGCGCCGTGCGGTCCGGAGACATAGAAGCGGGTGTGATCGCTGCCGGGCTTCGGCGGCGGGCCGACGATGCCGGCGTCCACATAGGCGCAGCCGGTGGCGGCGATGATGTCGCCGACCTGCTTCTTGGTCTCGGGATTGAGCGCGTTGCAGTCGGCATAGACCGGTTTGTTCACCGCGGCGGTCAGCGCCGGGGAAAGTTCCCGCGCCAGCGCCGCGGCCTGACCGGGCGGGATGATCGACAGCACGATGTCGGCTCCGGCGATCTCGGCCGGTGTCGCGTCGCGCATCTTCGCCTGCGCCGCGCGCGTCCGCGACGCCTCGCTGCGGCCCTTGAGCAGCGTCAGCACGGTGACGCCGTTCTCGGCGAGGCGTCCGCCGACGCCGGCGCCCATGGCGCCGGAAGCGATGACAGCGACGGTCGGGGTCATGACGGATTCCTCATGCTTGCTGCTTGGGTGTTGGGTGTTGGGTGTTTGGTCGCGACACCTGCGGGCCTTCGTTGCGAGTCTAGGCAGGGGCCGGCGGAAAATCCATTGCCGGTCATCGGCGTTATGCGTTCGCGGAGGGCAGACATCTATTGCGCCGGGAAAATGCCTCTCCTAAAAATTTCACAAGTTCCCTGTGACGCGCGGCGAGTTGATCGCGCGCGGCGGAGGAACAGGGGGGAAGTGAATGAATGCTGGCGTGAAGACCGCGAATTTCGTCATCGACAGCCACCAGCATCCGGTTCCGGATTTCTACAAGCGGGCGATGAGCAAGGTCGGCATTTCCGGCAGCGGAGAGAATCCGTGGCCGGAATGGAGTTTGCAGGCGCAGCTCGACTTGATGGATGCCGCGGGCATCTCCGCTGCCGTCAATTCGATCGCGTCGCCCGGCGCCTATTTCGGTGACGTGGCGGCGGCGGCCGGCATCGCCCGGGAATGCAACGAGGGTCTGGCCGCGATGATCGCGGATCATCCGCACCGGTTCGGCGGCTTCGCTCTGCTGCCGTTGCCGGGCGTGGCCGAGTCGGTGGCGGAAGCGGTTCATGCGCTCGACGTGCTGAAGCTCGAAGGCATCTGCCTGCTCAGTCACTCCGGCCCGCGCCATCTCGGCCACCCGGACGAGGACGAACTTTACGCCGAACTGGATCGGCGCCGTGCCGTCGTGTTCATCCATCCGCTGCGCAACCAGGCGAAGAACGTTCCCGAATACGGCTATCCGGCGGGAATGACCGAACTGGTGCTGGATACGACGCGTGCCGTCGCCAATCTGCTGTGGCACGGGACGTTCGGAAAATTTCCCAACATCCGCTGGATCATGCCGCACGGCGCCGGCACCATTCCGTTCCTGGCGTACCGCTTGAGCGCGATGGACAAGAAACCTCACATCAGCCGCAATCTGCCCGGCGGCAGCGTGGCGAGCGCGCTGCGCGGTCTCTACTACGACGTGGCCGAGATCGTCGCGCCGGCGCCGTTGCGGGCCTTGATGGCGACCACCGACACGTCTCACATTCTGTTCGGCAGCGATTTCCCGTTCTCCCGGCACAAGAACCCGGCGCAGGATGTGCACGACATGATCCGCGGCTTCGAGGCGTTCGACGGGTGGGATGCCGAGACGCGCCGGGACATCCGTTATCGCAACAGCGCGAAACTGTTCCCGCGGCTGGCGGGCGCGATCGAAAAGCACGCCGCCTGAGCGGTACGACCCAGATCACATGGAGCGGCGTATGAAAGCGATGTCTCGTTTCATTCTTGTCGGCTTGTTGTTCGCGTGGTGTGTCGACGTTGCGGCCGCCCAGCAGGCGCGCGATTTTCCGAAGCGTCCGATCCGGGTCATCACCACGGTGTCGCCGGGCGCGGCGCAGGACGTGCTCGCGCGCGCGTTGAGCGAGCCGTTCCGGGCCAGAACCGGGCAGGGTTTCGTCGTCGAAAACCGCGTCGGCGGCGGCGTCGCGCAGACGGTCGGCGTCACCGCCTGCCGGTCCGCCGATCCCGACGGGTATACGCTCTGCGTGCTCACGCAGAATCCGGTGACGATTGCGCCGGGTCTGTACAAAAATCTCGGCTACGATCCGCTCAAGGCGCTCGAACCGGTGACGATGCTGGCGCAGCAGCAGCAGGCGCTGATCGTCAGCGGCGATCTGCCGGTGAAGACATTCGCCGAACTGGTCGCGTATTCGAAGAAAAATCCGGGCAAGCTGAATTACGGCTCGATCGGTCCCGGCACGGATTCGCATCTGATCTTCGAATGGCTGAAGAAAGTGTCGGGCGGCGACTGGACGCATGTGCCGTTCACCGGCCTCGGGCCGATCCTGCAGGCGGTGGCCACGGGTCAGGTGCACATGTTCCAGTTGACCATCGGCGGTCCGCTGCTGGCGCAGATCCGCGAGGGCAAGCTCAAGGCGCTGATGGTGCCGATGAGCACGCGCAGCCCGTTGCTGCCCGATGTGCCGACCTATGCCGAATCCGGTTTGCCGAATGTCGACCGCTTCTCGTGGACCGGCCTGTTCGCGCCGGCCGGGACGCCGAAGGCGGTGATCGATCGGCTCAGCAAGGACATTCTCGAAATCACCGGCGACAAGCAGTTCCAGGATCGTTTCCTGCTGCCGCTGGGTTTCAAGCCGATGCCGTGGACGGCCGACGAGTTCAAGGCCTATCTGCCGAAGGACGCGGCGGTTCAGAAAACCGCGATCGACGCGGCGGGCATTTCGCTCGACTGAGCCGTCGCGGCCGCGCGCCGAACCTGCAAACGCCGCGCCCGGGTCTCCGGCGCGGCGTTCGTGTCTATGCCTTGTCGAGGCCGTACAGCGAGTGCAGCGTGCGCACCGCGAGTTCGGTATAGGCGGCGTCGATCAGCACCGAGAACTTGATCTCGGAGGTGGTGATGGCGCGGAT
>Ga0153956_1002141_pt1 | contig 15238 bp, 14 predicted proteins | sample TSFL040MetaG_FD_104704 | JGI IMG/M metagenome (GOLD analysis project Ga0153956, IMG submission 104704) | Attine ant fungus gardens microbial communities from Florida, USA - TSFL040 MetaG | ecosystem: Host-associated > Fungi > Mycelium > Unclassified | place: USA: Florida, Wekiwa Springs... | reverse complement strand
GCCACGTGTGGCCGGGCACTGCCGAATTACGAGCTGCGCATCGACGACCCCGACGACGGCGCCGGCGAGGTGCTGTTGCGCGGGCCGAACATCATGCTGGGATACCTCGATGACGCCGAGGCAACCGCCGCAGCCATCGACGCCGACGGCTGGTTGCACACCGGCGATGTCGGAACCCTCGATGCCGCAGGCAATCTGCGCATCACCGACCGGCTCAAGGACATGTACATCTGCGGTGGTTTCAACGTCTACCCGGCCGAGATCGAGCAGACCCTGGCCCGGCTCGACGGCGTCGCGGATTGCGCCGTGATCGGCGTCCCGGACGAACGCATGGGCGAGGTCGGCAAGGCGTTCGTCGTGCTGCGCCCCGGCGCAACGCTATCCGAGCAGGACGTGATCGCCTACACCAAGGAACATCTGGCGAACTTCAAGACTCCGCGCTCGGTGGCGTTCCTGGATGCCCTGCCGCGCAACCCTGGAGGAAAAGTGGTCAAACCTTTATTGCGGGAGATGAGTCGGTAGATGGACCTGACATTCGATGACGCCACCGAAGAATTCCGGGCCGAGGTCCGCGACTTCCTGGCGGCCAACAAGGACAAGTTCCCCACCAAGTCCTATGACACGCTCGAAGGCTTTGAGCAACACCGGGTCTGGGACAAGGTGCTGTTCGACGCCGGCCTGTCGGTGATCGCCTGGCCCAAGGAATACGGCGGCCGCGACGCCACCCTGCTGCAGTGGGTGGTGTACGAGGAGGAGTACTTCCACGCCGGCGCCCCCGGTCGCGCCTCGGCCAACGGCACCGCCATGCTGGCGCCGACGCTGTTCGCGCACGGCACCACCGAACAGATGCAGCGCGTCCTGCCCAAAATGGCGTCGGGCGAAGAGATCTGGGCCCAGGCCTGGTCGGAGCCCGAATCCGGTAGCGACCTGGCCTCGCTACGATCGACCGCCACCAAGGTTGAGGGCGGCTGGAAGCTCAACGGCCAGAAGATCTGGAGCTCGCGTGCCCCGTTCGGTGATCGCGGCTTCGGCCTGTTCCGCTCGGACCCCGAGGCCCAGCGCCACAAGGGCCTGACCTACTTCATGTTCGATCTGAAGGCCGACGGCATCACCGTCCGCCCGATCGCGCAGCTCGGCGGCGACACCGGCTTCGGCGAGATCTTCCTGGACGATGTGTTCGTGCCCGACGAGGACGTCATCGGCGCCGTGCACAACGGCTGGACCGCTGCGATGAGCACCTCAAGCAACGAACGCGGTATGTCGCTGCGCAGCCCGGCCCGCTTCCTGGCGCCCGCCGAACGTCTTGTCACGCAATGGAAGACCGAGCAAAACCCCGCCTACGCCGAACGGGTGGCCGACGCCTGGATCAAGGCGCAGGCCTACCGGTTGCATACCTTCGGTACCGTCACCCGGCTGGCCAATGGCGGCGAACTGGGCGCCGAGTCCTCGGTCACCAAGGTATTCTGGTCGGACCTGGACGTGGCCCTGCACCAGACCGCGCTGGACCTGCGCGGCGCCGATGCCGAGCTGTTCGACCACTGGACTGAAGGGCTGTTGTTCGCCCTGGGTGGCCCGATCTACGCCGGCACCAACGAGATTCAGCGCAACATCATCGCCGAGCGGCTGCTGGGCCTGCCCCGGAAATAAGGATCAGACGTGTTCTTTGAATTAGACGAATCCCAGCGCGATTTCGCCGCTAGTATCGACGCGGCCCTCGGTGCGGCCGATGTGTTCGCCGCGGTGCGGGCCTGGGGCGAGGGCAACACCGCCCCCGGCCGCGCGGTGTGGTCCACCCTGTCCGAGCTCGGTGTCACGGCGCTGAACGTGCCCGAGGAATTCGACGGTATCGGCGCGCATCCGGTCGACCTGGTGGTCGCCCTCGAACGCCTCGGTGCCTGGGCCGTTCCGGGACCGGTCACCGAATCGATTGCGGTGGCGCCGGTTCTGCTCACCGCCGATCCCCGAAGCGAACAGTTGGCCTCTGGTGAGCTGATCGCCACCGTCGCCCAGCCACCGCACGCACCGCGCGCCGTCGATGCCGACAAGGCCGGGCTGATCCTGTTCGCCGGTGACGGCCAGGTGCAGGACGCGACCGCCGGCGTGCACCATGCGTCGGTGGACCCGGCCCGCACGCTGTTCGACGTCACCGGCTCCGGTGACTCCCAAAGTGCCGATACCGCACGTGCTTTCGAGTTCGGTGCGCTGGCGACAGCGGCCCAGCTGGTCGGTGCCGGGCAGGCGATGCTGAACATGTCCGTCGAATACGCCAAGCAACGCACCCAATTCGGCACCGTGATCGGCTCGTATCAGGCCATCAAACACAAGCTCGCCGATGTGCATATCGCGGTCGAGCTGGCCCGCCCGTTGGTCTACGGCGCGGCTCTGGCACTGGCCGAGGGGGCCGACACCACCGCCCGAGATGTCAGCGCGGCCAAGGTCGCCGCGGGCGAGGCGGCGCTGCTGGCGGCCCGGTCGTCGCTGCAGACCCACGGTGCCATCGGCTTCACCCAGGAACACGATCTGTCCCTGCTGCTGCTGCGCACCCAGGCGCTGCGCTCGGCCTGGGGTGATCCGACCTGGCACCGTCACCGAGTATTGGAGAACATCTGATGAGCGAAGAGCGGGAACTGCTACGCGCCACCGTCGCAGCACTGGTCGACAAGCACGCCAACCCCGAAGCCGTCCGGGCCGCGATGGACTCGGAGAAGGGCTACGACGAGAACCTGTGGCAGCTGCTGTGCGAACAGGTCGGCGCGGCCGCACTGATCGTGCCCGAGGACCTCGGCGGTGCCGGGGGCGAATTGGCCGATGCCGCAGTGGTGTTGGAGGAGCTGGCCAAGGGTCTGGTGCCGACGCCGCTGCTGGGCACGACGCTGGCCGAGCTGGCACTGCTGGCCGCCGATCAGCACGATGCGCTCGAAGCTCTGGTCGAGGGAGCTTCGATCGGCACGGTGGTTTTCGACGAGAACTACGTGCTCAACGGTGACGTCGCCGACGTGGTGATCGCCGTGCAGGACGGTCAACTGATCCGCTGGACCGACGTCACGGCCACCCCGTCGACATCCATGGACCCCACCCGCAGACTCGCCGCGGTCAGTGCCGACGCGACCGAGAGTTTGGGCAGCGATCCCGGCCTGGCCGACACCGCGGCGATCCTGGTGGCCGTCGAACAGATCGGTGCCGCAAGCCGCTGCCTGGATCTGACCGTCGCCTACACCAAGGACCGGGTGCAGTTCGGTCGGCCGATCGGCAGCTTCCAGGCCCTCAAGCACCGGATGTCCGATCTGTACGTGAAGATCTCGGCGGCCCGCGCAATCGTCAATGATGCGGTGGCCGATCCCACCCCGACAAATGCGTCGCTGGCCCGCTTCATGGCGACCGAGGCGTTCAATGCCGTTGCCGCCGAGTCGATCCAGATGCACGGCGGTATCGCGATCACGTGGGAGCACGACATCCAGCTGTACTTCAAGCGGGCACACGGCAGCGCGCAGCTGCTCGGCCCCGCGCGGGAGCACCTGCGCCGTCTGGAAGCCGCCGTACTTTAACGACTAACGTCGAGGCATGACCAATCCGGTAGCGCTGCGAGCGGGCATCCCGCCGTTCTATGTGATGGACGTGTGGCTGGCCGCCGCCGAGCGTCAGCGCAGTCACGGTGACTTGGTGAACCTGTCCGCAGGCCAGCCGGCCGCGCCGGCACCGGCGCCGGTTCGGGCTGCGGCAGCCAAGGCGCTGGCCGAGGACACTCTGGGATACACCGTGGCGCTGGGGATTCCGGAACTGCGAGAGGCGATCGCCGCATCGTACTCGGACCGTTACGGGATCGATGTCGAGCCCGATGCGGTGGTGGTGACCACCGGTTCGACGGGCGGGTTCCTGCTGGCGTTCCTGTCCTGTTTCGATGTCGGTGACCGGGTAGCGGTCGCCAGCCCCGGCTATCCGTGTTACCGAAACATCTTGTCGGCCTTGGGTTGCGAGGTGGTCGAGGTGACCTGCGGTCCGGAAACCCGTTTTCAGCCAACGGTTTCCATGCTGGAAAAGATCGATCCACCGGTCAAGGGATTGGTCATCGCCAGCCCGGCAAACCCGACCGGCACCGTGCTGCCCGCCGAGGACCTGGCGGCGGTCGCCACCTGGTGCGACGGCAACGGTGTACAACTGATCAGCGACGAGCTCTATCATGGCCTGATCTATGCGGGCGCACCCGAGACGAGTTGCGCCTGGGAAACCTCCCGCAACGCCATCGTGGTGAACAGCTTCTCCAAGTACTTCGCCATGACCGGATGGCGATTGGGCTGGCTGCTGGTCCCCGAACCGCTGCGCCGCGCCGTGGACCGGCTGACCGGAAACTTCTCCATCTGCCCGCCGACGCTGCCGCAATACGCGGCGGTCGCGGCATTCACCGACGAATCGGTGGCCGAGGCCGACGCACTGGTCGAGCATTACGCACAGAACCGCGCCTTACTGCTCGACGGGCTGAGGGCCGTCGGGCTGGACCAGCTGGCACCGGCGGACGGTGCGTTCTATGTGTATGCCGACATCTCGAAATACTCGACCGATTCGCTGGGGTTCTGCGAAAAACTGCTCGCCGACACCGGCGTCGCGATCGCTCCGGGTGTGGACTTCGACACACGGCACGGGGGGTCGTTCGTGCGCCTGTCATTCGCCGGCCCGCGCTCGGATATCGAGGAAGCACTGCGCAGGCTGGGTCCCTGGTTGGCAACGCTCTGACCTGACACGTGTCGAATGCGGCGCCGGCCCGTCCATCGGCCGCGACCTCATGCATGTTTTTGGTATTAGACCAGGTACGGTCCCCTTAACGACGTGACCCCGGCAACCCGCCGATACACCACCAGGGAGGGGATCGAGCGACGATGTCGAAGGAGATATCGAGCACCGGGGAACCGGAAGTGACCGCCGACAAGCCGGTCAACCGTGAGCCCCGCGAGCGCCGCGGCTTCCGACTGAGCACCCCCGTCGGTGACTTCGCGCTCGCCGTCAGCACACCCAAACGCCGACCGATGATCCCCAAGCGATTCGACCCATTCGGGGTGGCCGACCGGGCGCTCGGTGCCGCGACCGCAGGACTCAAGCTGGCATTGTGGAGCGGCGAGCAGATCGCGGCGCTGGGTAAGACCAGCCTGGAGGCACTGGAGAATGCCGCGCCACTGGAGTTGGCCTCGACGCCCTCGGAATCTGCCGCGCCCGAATCGCTGAACACCAAGCTGGGCAAGCTGCTCGACAAGGCGCTGGATCAGAGCACCAGCGAAAGCCAGGAAGAGCTCTACCACCGCCTGCTCGACCAGTTGGTCGCCGATGAGGCGCGGATCGTCGGCGCCCTGTCCGACGGCGGCCGCTCGCCGCTGGTGAACGTCTACACCCGACGGGGCCAGGCCATCCTGACCAATGCCTGTTTGATCGGACGGACCGCGAATGTGGCCCTGCCCAAGATGGTCCCGCGCTACGTCGGGCACCTGATAGATCTCGGGTTGGTCGAGACCGGCCCCGAGGATCCCGCGCAGCAGGTCGACTACGAGATCCTCACCGCCGAGCCGATGGTGTTGGACGCCGCCAAGCGCGCGGCGCGCGGCCCGTTGCCGGGCCGGGTGGAAAAACTGACACTGAGCCTGTCGGAGCTGGGCCGCGGGTTGTGGACCGCGGCGATCGCACAGGAAGAGTCCTAACGCCTCACACCGCCGCGCGCGTTTGGTCGGTCGCATCGAGCGACGTGAGGTCGATTCCCTTTGTCTCCTTGGCGAAATGCAACGCCGCCAGTGTCACGATGCAGGCGCCGGCCAGGTAGATCGCAATCGGTACCGACGAGTGATAGTCGGCCAGCAGCCGCACCGCGATGATCGGCGCCAGCGAACCGGCAAAGATCGCCGTCACCTGATAGCCAAGGGACACACCGGAATAGCGCATCCGGGTCGGAAACATCTCGGCCATCAGCGCCGGTTGCGGCGCATACATGAAGGCATGCGCCACCAGGCCGGCCGTGATCGCCGCGATGATCACCACGTAGTGCTTGCTGTCCATCATCGGGAATGCGGCGAAACCCCATGCCGCGGTGAGTAGTACGCCGATCAGGTACACCGGCCGGCGACCGATGCGATCGGACAGCGCGCCCACCAGCGGAATCGCCAGCAGGTGCACCGCATGGGCCACCAGCAGATACCAGAGGATCGACGAAGTACTCACGCCCGCATGCACTTTCAGGTATGTGATGGAGAACGTCACCACCAGGTAGTACATGATGTTCTCGGCGAAGCGCAGCCCCATCGCGGTGAGCACCTTGCCCGGGTAGGACCGCAACACCTCGATGACGCTCAGCGACGACGCTTTGAACTCTTCGGCTTCCTGTTGGGCCGCGACGAACATCGGCGCGTCGGAGACCTTGGTGCGCACGTAGTAGCCGATCAGCACCACGACCGCCGACAACCAGAACGCCACCCGCCAACCCCAGGACAGGAACGCCGTTTCGGGCAGGGTCCCGGTCAGCCCCAGCAGCACCACAGTGGCCAAGATATTGCCCACCGGCACGCCCGCCTGCGGCCAACTCGCCCAGAATCCACGCCGGGCTGCGGGGCTGTGTTCGGCAACTAGCAGCACCGCCCCGCCCCATTCGCCGCCGACCGCGAAACCCTGGATGAAGCGCAACACCACCAGCAATGCCGGCGCCCAGTAGCCGATCTGAGCGTAGGTGGGCAGACAGCCCATCAAAAAAGTGGCCGCACCGACCAACAACAGCGAGAACTGCAGCAGGGTCTTGCGGCCGAACTTGTCGCCGAAGTGCCCGAAGACCACGCCCCCGAGCGGGCGGGCCACGAACCCCACCGCATAGGTGAGGAAGGCCGCGAAAATCGCGTCGAGGTCGCTGCCGCTCTGCCCGAAGAACACCTTGCTGAACACGATGGTGGCTGCCGTGCCGTAGAGGAAGAACTCGTACCACTCCACCACGGTGCCGGCCATCGAGGCCACGACGACTCGTCGTAAACCGGTTGACGACGTCATCGACGACTCCTCACACCCCGCACTGACGGTTTCCTGTGAGTATTCATACCGCAGGCACGGACGGACGCCTGACGATCGCCCCGACTGCCGGTGTGTTTCGTCCGGGCGCAACCGCCGCTCAGAGCCAGGTGTCGTCGGTGGTCGCGGTCAGGAAGGCATCCAGGTCATCACGCCAGTGCGCCGGGGTGTTCTTGTCCGGCTCGATACCGGTGTACTCGCCGCGGTAGAACAACAGGGGTCGAGGCTTGATGGCGTGCGGTTCGGACATTGACTGCACCGCACCGAACACCACGAAGTGATCACCGCCATCGTGCACCGAATGCACCGTGCAGTCGATGTGCGCGAGCACACCGTCGAGCACCGGTGAACCCAATTGCGAAGGACTCCAGTCGATCCCGGCGAATTTGTCTTCGGCACGCGAACCGAACTGAGCCGAGACGTGCTGTTGGTTCTCATGCAGCATGTTGACGCAGAACTTGCCGCTGGCTTCGATGGCCTGCCAGGCCCGGGACTGCTTGGTCGGGCAGAACAGCACCAGCGGCGGGTCCAACGACAGCGCCGCGAAGGATTGGCAGGCAAAGCCGATCGGCGCTGAGTCGTTGCCCCGCCGGGACATCGTGGTGATGACGGTGACACCGGTGCAGAACTGCCCCAGCACATTTCGGAATGTGCGTGGGTCAAGCTGCGGGGTATCCATCGGGGGCCTACTTGAAGCCGACGCTGAAGTCGTGTCCCCAGAGACTGATCCCCATGCTCTCCCTGGCAATCCAGTTCTCGTCCTCGACTTCGAGCCCCTCACAACCGAATTCCATGTCGAACCCACCCGGGGTCTTCATGTAGAAGGACAGCATCTTGTCGTTGATATGGCGGCCCAGCGTGGCCGACATCTTGACCTTCTTGCGGGCGGCACGGTCCAGGCACAGACCGACATCGTCGGAGTTCTCCACCTCGACCATCAGGTGCACGATACCGGTCGGGTTGGGCATCGGCATGAACGCCAATGCGTGGTGCCGCGGGTTACAGCCGTAGAAGCGCAGCCACACCGGCTCGCCGTCGGCCGGACGGCCGGCGAGCTGCGGAGGCAGCCGCATCGAGTCACGCAACCGGAAGCCCAGCACGTTCTGATAGAAAGCTTGCGCCGCGGCGTCATCGTCACAGGTCAGCACCACATGGCCCAGCCCCTGCTCGGCGGTGACGAACGTGTGGCCGTACGGGCTGACGAACCGGCGGCCCAGATACTGGATGCCGTAGAAGGCCTCCAGGGTGTTACCGGCCGGATCCTGGAAGCGGATCAGACCCTCGACCTTGCGATCGTCACGCTCGGCCCTGGTCCCCTCGGTGAACGCGACACCGTTGTCGGTCAAAGTCTTTCGCAGCTGCTCCAGAGCCGGGGCATCGGCAACCTCCCAGCCGGAGACCAGCAGCCGGTCCTTCTCGCCAGGCACGATCACCAGACGCGCGGCGACATCGTCCATCCGCAGATAGAGCGCGTCGGGGTTGGTGCCCTCGCCCTCCATCATACCGAGCACCTTGAGGCCGAAGTCGCGCCAGGCCGCCACGTCGGTGGCCTCGATCTGCATGTAGCCGAGCGCCTTGATCGTCGTCATGGTCAGCCTTCCAGGAAATCGATGGTGAGCTTGTTGAACTCGTCGAACTTCTCCAGCTGCGCCCAGTGTCCGCACTGGCCGAACACATGCAGCTGCACCCGCGGAATCTGCTTGAGCGCCACCAGGGCCCCATCGATCGGGTTGACCCGGTCCTCCCGGCCCCAGATCAGCAGTACCCGCTGACGCAGCTTGTACACGTCGCGCCACATCATGCCGAGCTCGAAGTCCGCTCCGGCGAACGACTTTCCCATCGCCTTGGTAGCGGCCAGCGACTCGGGAGTGCTGGCGATCTGGAAACGTTCCTCGACCAATTCCGGGGTGATCAGGCTCTGATCGAACACCATGATGCGCAGGAACTTCTCGATGTTCTCGCGGGTCGGATCGCCGGCGAAGCGACCGAGCAGCTTGACGCCCTCGGTCGGGTCGGGGGCGAACAGGTTGACGCTCAGGCCGCCGGGACCCATCAGCACCAGCCTGCCGGCCCGCTTCGGGTTGTCCAGCGCGAATCGCACCGCGGTACCGCCGCCGAGCGAATTACCCACCAGCGCAGCGCGTTCGATACCCAGATGATCGAACAGGCCCAGCAGCGCGGTGGCGCTGTAGCGGTTGTACTGCTCGTGCTCGTCAAGCTTGTCGGAGTGTCCATAACCCGGCTGGTCGACCGCGAGCACGTGGAAGCGCTCGGCCAGCACCGCGATGTTCTTCGAGAAGTTCGACCAACTCGACGCGCCCGGGCCACCGCCGTGCAGCAGCACGATCGTCTCGGCGGCCGGGTCGCCGGCCTCGTGGTAGTGCAGGCGCAGGCTGCGGGGTTCACCGGAGGCGGTGGTCCCGGCATCGACCTGCGCGTACTGCGAGGTTGATTCGAAGGTGATCTCGCTCATCAGACCATCGTGTCGGCCGGCGGCAGACCGAACGCATCGTTGCCGAAGATCAGGTAGGCACGCTCGGGCTCGTTGGCGGCATGCACCCGGCCGGCGTGCGCGTCGCGCCAGAACCGCTGCAGCGGAGTGCCATTGGCCAGGGCAGTGGCACCGGCGGCCTCGAAGAGCCGATCGATCGAGGCAATGGCGCGGCCGGTGGCACGCACCTGGTCACGACGGGCGCGGGCACGCAGCTCGAACGGGATCTCCTTGCCCGCCAGCAGAAGTGCGTATTCATCGGCGATGTTGCCGGACAGCTGACGCCACGCGGCGTCGATATCGCTGGCGGCCTCGGCGATGCGAACCTTGGCGAACGGGTCGTCCTTGGACTTCTCGCCGGCGAACGCGGCCCGCACCCGCTTGCCCTGGTGCTCGACATGGGCCTCGTAGGCGCCGTAAGCCATACCGACGATCGGGGCGGAAATAGTGCTGGGATGCACAGTGCCCCAAGGCATCTTGTAGACCGGCGCGGCGTTGGTCGCATATCCGCCGGCGGTGCCGTCGTTCATCGACTTGTAGGACAGGAAGCGGTGCCGGGGCACGAAGACGTCCTTGATCACGATGGTGTTGCTGCCGGTGCCGCGCAGGCCGACCACGTTCCACACGTCGTCGATGGTGTATTCGGTGCGCGGGATCAGGAAGCTGCCGAAGTCCACCGGACGGCCGTCCTTGATCACCGGGCCACCGAGGAACGCCCAGGTGGCGTGCTCGGAACCGGACGACCAGTTCCAGGCGCCGTTGACGATGTAGCCGTCACCGGTCTCGGTCACCACACCGGCGCCCATCGGGGCATACGAGGAGGAGATGCGCACCGAGGTGTCCTGGCCCCAGACCTCTTCCTGGGCCTGCTGATCGAACAGCGCCAGATGCCAGTTGTGCACGCCGATGATGGAGGCAACCCATCCGGTCGAGCCGCAAGCGCTGGCCAGCCGGCGCACAGCTTCGTAAAAATACGACGGGTCGCACTGCAACCCGCCCCACTGCTCGGGCTGCAAGAGCTTGAAGAAACCGATCTCGTTGAGCTCGTCGATCGATTCCTGCGGGACCTGACGCAGGTCCTCGGTGAGCTGGGCACGCTCGCGCAGCTTCGGCAGCAGCTCGTCGATACCGGCCAGCACGGCCTGCACGTCGCGTTGTTCAATGGACGTCACGGATTGCCTCCCGAAAGTGGTCGTCTAGACAGAAGATTAGAACACGTTACGATTTGTGTCGAGCACGGCAGTTCTGCAGCAGCTAGACCAGGCAAAGGCCATTTTTGTAACATGTTCTAGTTCTTGCCTGCGACCGGTTTGAAAGAAGGGTGTTAGTTGTGACGGACGAGCCGCTCGGCAGCCACGTGCTCGAACTCGTGGTAGCCGACGTCATCACCGAAACCGCCGATGCCAAGTCGCTGGTTTTCAAGGCCCCCGATGGCGCCGACATCCCGGCCGATCGACTGCGCTACTCCCCCGGCCAGTTCTTGACCCTGCGCATCCCCAGTGACCGCACCGGCTCGGTGGCCCGGTGCTATTCGCTGTGCACCTCCCCGCACACCGATGACGCACTGACCGTCACGGTCAAGCGCACCGCCGACGGCTACGCGTCGAACTGGCTGTGCGACAACGCGCACGCCGGCATGCGGATGCATGTGCTGGCCCCGTCGGGCACCTTCGTCCCCAAGAACCTGGACACCGACTTCCTGTTGCTGGGCGCCGGCAGCGGCATCACCCCCATGATGGCCATCTGCAAATCGGCACTGTCGCAGGGCACCGGCAAGGTGACCCTGGTGTACGCCAACCGCGACGAGAAGTCGGTGATCTTCGCCGCTGCGCTGCGCACGCTGGCCGAGCAGTACCCCGACCGGCTGACCGTGGTGCACTGGCTCGAATCGGTGCAGGGCCTGCCGAACACGACCGCGCTGGCCACGCTGGTGGCGCCGTTCGCCGACCGTGAAGCCTTCATCTGCGGGCCGGGTCCGTTCATGGCCGCGGCCGAGGCCGCGCTCGGCACCATCGGCGCGGCCAAGGACAAGGTCCACATCGAGGTGTTCCAGTCGCTGGACTCCGACCCGTTCGCCGCCGTCGTACTGGCCGACGACGACAGCGACGAGGGCCCAGCGACCGCCGTCGTCACCCTCGACGGCCAGACCCACGAACTGCGCTGGCCCCGCCAGTCGGTGTTGCTGGATGTGCTGTTGGACAAGGGCCTAGACGCGCCGTTCTCCTGCCGCGAAGGACACTGCGGTGCGTGTGCGGTGCTGATGAAGAGCGGCGAGGTCGAGATGACGGTCAACGATGTGCTCGAACCGTCCGATCTGGCGGAGGGCCTGATCCTGGGTTGCCAGGCGCTGCCGAAGACCGATTCCGTCGAAGTCACCTACGACGAATAGCGAACGGATACCTTTTTGACTGTGAAAGTGACTGTGCACGGGCTTACCGCTTCGACCGTGGTCGCTTTGGCCACCACCGCGCTGCTGTCGCCTGCCACCGCGGCCGCCGCGGTCAATTCGGCGGACGCGTTCATCCCGGTCGACGGTGTCACCAAGATCCAGATGCATGTCACCGCCAACTGCGCGGGTACGACGTGCACCTTCAACACCTTCGCCAACCTGGTGAACCCGGACGGCCCGGCGCCGCTGCCGCCGGGTACCTGGGCGCGCCAGAACATCACCCTGCGTAGCTCGGATCGTCTCGTCTACCAAGATGTTTCCTACAGCGCGCCGTCCGGCAGTGCGCCGGTGAACCGTGGCTCGTGGAACGGCCCGGTGAACTCACGTCAGCTCAAGTCGCAAAATAGCGCGTTGGTGTCGGTCACCTTCAACGGTGGCGGGACGTTCGAGGAGTTCCGGGTCGACGGCACCTCACAACCGCTCGACGTGGCCACCGGCCTGCCGCGCACGCAGTCGAATTTCATTGCCTGCTCGGACATTCAGGTCGTCTACCCCGGGGTGAACCTCACCACGCCGACGGCCTGCGCAACCACCACGTTCTGATCGTCGCGGCCGCGCGGCGCACCCGGCCGCGGGCAGTAGTAGATGGTCGCGATGCCCACGTTGTTGCGACAAATTTCGTTCGGCGAGAGTTTGTCGCAGCAAGCTGGGCAGGGCCGGTTACTCAACCTCCAACGACGCAAGTGGCGAAAGTGACAGGACCGCCGCTCAGGATTGCGCGGCGAGCTCGGGCTCGACGGCCTCGACCCGGCCCCAGCGACCGGCCAGCCACGCACAGCTGATCAGCTGAATCTGGTGAAAGATCATCAGCGGCAACACGATCAGGCCGACGGGGTGGCCGGCGAACAGCACGGTGGCCATCGGCAGGCCGGTCGCCAGGCTCTTCTTCGAACCACAGAACACGATGACGATGCGGTCGGCCCGGTCGAATCCCAGTAGTCGCGCGGCACCGGCCGTCACACCCAGCACCACAGCCAGCAACAGCACACTGACCGCAACCACAGCCAGCACATTGGACACCCGCATGCCGGTCCAGATGTGTTCTGCCATACCGGCACTGAACGCGGCGTACACCACCAGATAGACCGAACCACGGTCCACCACCTTGGTCAGCGTGGTGTGCGCCAGCACCCGATGCAGCTTGGAGCGCAGCAACTGACCGGCCAGGAACGGCAACAGTAGTTGTACGACGATCTCCAAGATCGAGGACGCCGAAACCGTTGCGCCGCCACTGGTCTGCATCAACAGCGTCACCAACAACGGGGTCACGAAAATCCCCAGGAGATTCGACGTGGACGCACTGACCACGGCGGCCGCCACGTTGCCGCGGGCGATCGAGGTGAACGCGATCGAGGACTGCACCGTCGAGGGCAGCAGGCACAGATACAACATGCCGGTGTACAGCTCGTCGGTGAGCACCGTGGGCACCAGGATCCTCAGGGCCAGGCCGAGCAACGGGAACAGCACATACGTGGCGGCCAGCACTGTGGTGTGCAGCCGCCAGTGCTTGAGCCCTTCGAGCGCCTCACGCGGTTCCAGCCGTGTCCCGTAGAGCAGGAACAGCACGGCGATGGCCACCTTGGTGGCCGACTCCACCGTCTGCCCGGCCTCGCCGCGGGCCGGCAGCAGAAAACCGATCGCCATCGCGGCGAACAACCCCAGGATGAAGCCGTCGATGCGGAGTTTGGCGAGGAAGTTCACCGGACAAACGTACTGCCGAGCTGATTGATAATGAAAGTCGATTTATTCGATATCTATAAACGCATATTGTGATGAATATGTTGGACCCCGAACACCTGCGGACCTTCCTCGCCGTCGAACGCGCCGGCGGATTCACCGCCGCCGGACACGTCCTGGGCCTGCGGCAATCCACCGTCAGCGGGCATATCGCGAAATTGGAACAGACCGTCGGGCGCGAACTGTTCCGCCGCGATACCCGAAACCTGGCGCTGACCGCCGACGGCGCAGCGATGGTCGGCTTCGCCCACAGCATCCTGGACGCTCAAGCCGAGGCCGACCGTTACTTCTCCGAATCACAGCCCACCGGCCTGATCCGGCTCGGCGCCTCCGACGACCTGGTGAGTGCCGAATTGCCCGACGTACTGGTCGAATTCCAGCGCGCCTACCCCGGCGTCGACCTCGAACTTGTCGTCGGACTGAGCGAGAATCTCAAAACCCGCATGGCCACCGGCGAATTGGACATCATGGTGGCCAAGCGGCCACCCGGCGAGAAGCACGGTGAACTGCTCTGGCGGGACAGACTCGTCTGGGCCGGGCGCCCCGGACTGACCGACATCGCCGACCCGGTCCCGATCGTCACCTACCCGCCACCGAGCCTGACCCGGCGGGTGGCGCTGCGGGAACTGGAACGGGTGCAGCGCACGTGGCGCATCGCCTGCGTCAGCGACAGCCTGCTGGGATTACAAGCCGCCGCCCTGGCCGGACTCGGCATCATCGCGCACGCCGAATCAGTTCTGCCGCAAGGGCTTACACCCATCGACAACGACCACCTGCCCGACCTGGGCCACCTGGAATTCGTGCTACTGCACCGGCGCAGCAACCTGTCGCAGGCCGAGTCGGCGCTGCGCGATGCCATCGTCGCCGGCGCCAACCGCCTACACCACTAGCGAGGCAGGCCCAGCAACCGCTCACCGGCCACGGTCAACAGAATCTGTTCGGTGCCGCCGGCGATCGACAGACACCGAGAGTTCAGCCAATACCGCACATCCGAGGAATCCTCGATACCGGAACCGTCATAGGCATCCATGATGTTCTCCGCCAGCGACTGCCGATACCGCACACCGATCAGCTTGCGCACGCTCGACGGCGCACCCGGGTCATGCCCGCCGACCGCCAACTGGGCGATCAACTGATCCAGCAGCGACCCGACCTGAGCCGCAATGATCAGTGCGCCAAGGCGTTCGGCCTCAGCCGCATCCAATTCCCGGTCGCCGATCACGTCCAACAGGTGCTCCATACCCTTGTCCAGGGCGCCGCCTGCAGCCATCGCGACGCGCTCATTGGCCAGGGTGGTGCGGGCCAACGGCCAACCGCCGTCGATCTGACCGATCACGCAGTCGTCGGGCACGAATACGTCGTCCAGGAACACCTCGTTGAACAGCGCCTCACCGGTGATCTCACGCAGCGGGCGGATGTCGATGCCGGGCGAGCTCATATCGATGACGAAGTAGGTGATGCCCTTGTGCTTGGGCGCATCTGGGTTGGTGCGGGCCAGGCAGATGCCCCAGTTGGCGCGGTGCGCGTTGGAGGTC
>Ga0153956_1002140_pt1 | contig 15238 bp, 7 predicted proteins | sample TSFL040MetaG_FD_104704 | JGI IMG/M metagenome (GOLD analysis project Ga0153956, IMG submission 104704) | Attine ant fungus gardens microbial communities from Florida, USA - TSFL040 MetaG | ecosystem: Host-associated > Fungi > Mycelium > Unclassified | place: USA: Florida, Wekiwa Springs... | reverse complement strand
TCCATTGGGGATGTCTGTAGGGAAACAACTTGCCTAAGCTACTGAAATCTTCCGCATTGATATTGGTCAGTTCCAACTGGAGGAAATCCTGGAATCGTCACTGCCGAGTGGACGCTGTACGGTGAAATTGTACAGGTTGACATAATAAATATAGCGGCTGTAAAACTGCGGCTTGATGTTTTTGAAAAACTTAATTTCTGCCGTAGTGTTTTCAAACGCATAACCCAGGGTAGCGGATCGCAGTTTCTGCATGGCTTTTTTACAAAGCCCAATAGCTGCCCGGTATTGTTCCGTGGGACTAATTGTTTTTTTGGTTAATTCGTAAAGGTCTTTTTCGAGGGCGGCCAGATACCGTTCATCAAAGGTTTTCATACAGTAAGGATCGTTTCAAGGTAAATGATCGCTGATACACGGGTCTGCCGTTACTGCACAGGGCTTCTGGAAAGAGTTAGGCGCAGCACGACAGCCCGCGTATCAGCGGTTATAGTGCTCCCATGCCGTTCAATTTTCCAGATTCCTGTATGGGGAGAAATAAATGATTTGCTTAAATTAATTGTACGCTTTACAATATGTGCGTTCAGGTGGTGCAAAGAAAGCAAAAGTTTTTTGATCTGAAAACTGGAATAAAACACAGTTTGTTCGGTTAGATAACTAAAGTGCTTCTAATTGAACGATTTGTAAATGTGGCCGGTGATAAAGTATTCCTGTGTTCATTTTATTCAGTTATTGATTGGCCCGGCAGCAGGAAATAATACGAGCCTCTGGACTTACTGATTCCTAGTGTTGCTCCAAGACGATCCCGATCACGGCGTCTATCAAAATTGAACCATATTCATGTTATTGGTTGCTGGATTTTTCCATTGTTCACCGCTTTTTACAAAGGTATAAAGCGTTATACGTCAATATTTGAACTTCGTTCGGCTTTATAGAAAATGTCCATTAATTCCTACTCGAGAATTGGGAACAAAACGAGCAATGAGTAAAGACTCATTGATAATAAAATATAAGTCCGCGGGGGCAATGCAATGCGTCGGCAAGAAGCAGTACGAACTGACGAATTACCACGCGACATGGGACGAATTGTTTAAAATGTTGGCGAACCTTTTTAGCTTGTATTTATATTAGTAGATTTGTGTTGACAAATAAAATACGGGGCGAATATTTAAAACTAAAATGGTAAGTTTCACGTATACCGCCTGAGTTCCTAAAAACCTAAACCTTTACATAATGATGAATAAATCTAGCTTGTTAAGTCTACTGATCTTTTTGATCGGTGTCGCTAATTTGCACAGAACCTACGCTCAAGTACCCGTAATCAGCAACATTAGCCAAGCTTCCGGCGCGGTAGGCATAACCTTAACCATTAACGGGAGTAACTTTAATACGACGCCGTATATGAATATTGTGTCGTTTGGCGCCGGACGGGCCTATGTGTCGTCGGCTACGACGACGAGCCTGGTCGTACAGGTACCTTATTGCACGACCTACGAACCGATCAGTGTGTTGAATTATGCTACCCATCTGACGGGTTACAGCAAAGTACCTTACCGGCGAACGCTGGTCTATGGGCAGCGTAATTCGATTTCGGCGGGTGATCTGGATCCTAAGGTAGATATTGCTACCGGTGAAAAACCGAATAAGATTCTATTGAGTGATCTAGATGGTGATGGTAAGTCGGATATCGTTGTGGCGAATGCTACGGGTAATAGTGTCTCCATTTTCAGAAATCAGGCAACCTACGGGTCTTTGACCAGCGCCATGTTCGCGAGTGAAACGACTTTGAGTACCAATGGTAATCCAAAGTCTATGGCCATCACGGATGTCAACGGCGATGGTGCGCCGGATATTGTCGTGGTTAATTCAGCCAACAATTCTGTTTCGATATTTCGTAATACGTCAACAGGTGCTGGCAATATTCAATTTGCGCCTAAGGTCGATATGGAAACCGGTAATAATCCTTATGCGGTTAGCGTCGGTGATATGGACCTGGATGGCTGGCCGGATATTGCCGTAGCTAACCTTAAAGATAATACGGTATCGATTTTCAGAAATACCAGTACGGCTTTCAATATGACCTTTGCCAGCCGGCTAGATTTGGTAACCGGCGCAAATCCGGATGCGCTTAGTTTAGGTGATCTCGACAATGACGGAAAAATGGAAATTGCCGTAGTGAACTTAAAGGACAACAATTTTTCGGTTTTTAAAAATACTTCAGTTTCGGGTACGCTGAGCTTTAATCCCAGAGTTGATTTTGCTACGGGTAGCCAACCGGCTTATATTAATATTGCGGATGTCAATCTAGACGGTAAACTGGATGTGATGGTGGCTAACTACGGCCCTAGTGATCATAATATTTCTGTTTACCGGAATACGAGCGCTTCCGCAGTGATTAATGCCGGCACTTTTGCAGCCCGGGTTAATTATGATGTGGGGCAAGAGCCCACCTGTGTTACTATTGGTGACATCGATGGAGAAGGTTTGCCGGATATTCTGGCAACGAATTTCAACAGCAAAACGGTATCGGTTCTGAGAAATATCTCGGCTACGACCAATGTCAGCTTTTCGTCAAAAGTTGATTTGGCAACGGGCTTTGCGCCCGAGACGGTTTATGTAGGTGATGTGGATGGTGATGGCGCGGTTGATATTATGACAACGAATAGCTTTCAGAATAACCTGTCGGTAATGCGTTATTATATTCCGTATTCGGGTCATCCGGCTTTAGCCGAGTCCACGGCTGCGGCCAGCGTCGGCAGCTTTGTCAATGTCGATCTGTCGGATGATGAGTGGAAGCAGGAAGCGCCGATTACCAGTATCGGTACGCCTTATACCATCGCCGCGGATAATGCCGGCATGATCAATTCTGCCTTAGATGCGCCGGTTAATGCTGGGCGTTTTGCCTATTTTTTTGCGATGGGCTCCCGTACGCCAGTCTGGGCGAGTGTGGATGGCAACTTGACCTTTACAGCCACCGGCAGCGGAAGTATAGAAGTCCGACTTATTTCCAGTTATGATGGCAGTACACAGGTTTCACACGTATTTGCTTTAACGGGTGATGGCCAGCCGCATGATTACAACTGGGATTTTTTAGGTTTATACCCTCAGTTGGAATACTATGTAGGTGTGATCTTTAACAATGGCAGCGTACAGGGCAAAGCACAGTTTAAAAAGAACTTTAGCCTGGTGTTAAGACAAGCGGGGTTAGCCGGGGATTTTATTCGTTTCCGGGCGGACAAAAACTCGTTGATTGGAAATAGTGAAACCATTTGGAGCGGTTATAACGATAGCTTTCACCAGGTAAGGAAAAAATATTTACAACATTCGGCCTATGCCCGTATGAAGTTTCAGACGGACGCTACCCATATGGTGATCGAATATGTACGTGACATCGGGGATAAACGGATCGTCAACCTTTATCCTATCTTACAGAATGTGATGATGAAGGATTTTGATGCGAATGGTAATATCATCAGCGGTTTTAACGGCATCAACACCGCGACACTGGTTCAGCCGGGCAAGGTTTATACCATATCGGGCCTGCATACAACCAATCCGCAGATAGTCTGGTTTAACGGCTCGACACCTATATCGACCCCGTCTTCACTGGGCACGAATCTTGGAACCGTCCAGGATCCGGTCTTCAAGGTGACCGCGCCGGCCAATGCGACGAATATGGGCCTTTTGGTTTTTCGCCTTACTAATACCACAAATTTCAACGACCCGGTAAATGATAATTTTGACTCTTTTGCTTATGGTATGGTCGTTCAAGGTTCGCCGGGGGATGTGACCCCGGATGGGATTTTGCCATTGACGAATTTTCAATCATATTCGGGGCCGGTACCTTCTTTGATATCAGGTATCACGGTTTATGTCAACGGCAGTTTGTATAAGTACTATCAATTAGATGGAAATGATCTGTACAAGCAGGTTCAGTACCTGGTGGATGATTTGCCGCCGGGTATGAAGTCAGTTGAGGTAGTCATGCCGGGACAGGGTGCGCTGACGGATTTCAGTCCCTTAGATAAACGATCGGGTAATTTCCTGCGGGCCGTCTATTTTTCGCAAGGTAATTCAACGGTACTACCGGCTTCAACAAAAGCGCCTAACAGCATTGTTTATCTTCACGATTCGATCTTATCAGGTTACAACATATCCAGTAATGCGCAGAATAACGTTTGGATGATGAAAATAGCCCGTGACCCGAATTATGGTTTTACCGGGGATGTTTTTTCGGAGGGCTATGCCGGTCGTATCCTGCATACGGATACCGGTTTACCCAATGGCCCCAATAATCTCGCCGCAAAACTAACTTCATTTGGGGTTAATAATTTCTGGTTTCAAATTGGTGTTAATGATTTTTCCTATAATGTTCCCCTATATCAGTTTTATACAGAATATAAGCAGTTAATTGAGCAAATCCATACGCTTAATTCAAACGCACATATCTTTATTCAAAGTATTGGTCCTGAGGTATTTCAGGGGCAAAATAATGAAATTATTGCGGATGATAAGGTATCCCCGGCCGGGCGTTTTGGAAATGATTTCAAAGATGTGCAGCGCGCCCTGGCGACCAGTCATGCTTATTGTGAGTATGTTGATTTTGAGAATTTGTTTCCGGCTAATGATCTCACGCTGCCCGATGGGATACACCCCAGCGATGCGGGTAACCTGGCTTACGCCAACGGCATTCGGGATAAAAGTACTTTGCTGGGGAATACGCCGGCTCCGGAGGCCTTTGATTTCAACAGGATAGGAACCCCTATTTTAACTTTTGACAAAAACATCCCGGGCGTGAGTGTGATTAGGGTTAAAGGCGGTAAGCCGCCGTATACTTATATTCTGACGTCAGGAAGCTTACCGACCGGCGTTAACTTGGAAGGAGGGGTCCTGGTGGGAACGCCAACGGTTGCCGGGACATTCCCGATAAATGTCATCGTCCGCGATGCAAATAACGAATCTGTTATTAGCAGCTTTTCGGTCATTGTGAATGATCCGACGATTCAGGTGGCCAAGGTTCGCATACCCGCTGCTCAAACTGGGGTTTTCTACAAGACTTCATTTATGGGTGTTTTCGGTGCCGGCCCGTATGCGATAAATATGAGTTCAGGCAGCCTAGGTACTTCCGGCTTAACTTTTGATACGAATACCGGTGCGTTATCGGGAACGCCGGTTGCCGGAGCGGCAGGCACCACCTTGAATTTTACGATTACGGCGACCGATCATTTCGGACGTAGCGGTAGTCGTAGTTATACCTTGCCTATTGCATCTACTGCACCGGCAACTGTCACAGACCCGGTTTTCTTTGATTATCATGTGACCAGTTCGGGCGATGCTTATCTCAGAGCTCGGGTGACCGACTTTTATTCTGGTTCGATTATCGCAGTAGGTGGTCTGTCTGTTTATCAGGGCCAGAATGGTGTATTCCTGAGTTCGTCAACCGAACAAATGGTTATAGATCCTTATCGGCTGGTTAGCAATATGATTTATATCGGACATGTTAACTTGTCTGCCGGTGCGCCAAGTTATACGGTCCATGGAGGTGCAATATTTCCAACAACGATTGATGGTGTTCAGTTTGAAATGGTTTCAGGTTCGGCTTTTTAAAAGGGTTTTGAAATTAGTTTTTGACAATTTTAATCGGTGTCAGGTGGTGTCTTAAACTGTCAAATGCATTTGGATGGCTGCGGTCATTCAAATGCATGACCAGTACCAGTTCATTTAAAGACCTGAGTTTGGGCGGAAGTGCAGCCGGCGACATAAAGTAGGTAGAATCTATCCATGTAAACTGGAGTGTCTTCAAGCCAACGCTGTCAATACGGTAATAATTGCCCCTATATTTCAGCAACTGTTTGTGTTCGCGCAGTTTCGAGATAGCGGTTAAATATTGTCCGTAACTTTGCCGTGTTATTAAGGGGCGTGTCGCATTATTTTGTTGGGCTTTAGCGGCAACGGTCAGGCTGAATAAGCTAACGATTAAGATTGTTTTTTTCATTTGACTGGCATTAGGTTGTTTACACAATTATAAGCTTTTTAGCGCTTATTTATCAGGCGATTTAGAATTATTTAGGTTTTGATCTGTTTAAAAAATCAATTGCGATTTCTTTGTCACATCGTTCTGGCCGGCAAGAGATGATCCTGATGGAATCCCAGGAAATCGTATCACGCCAAGGGTGTAAAAGTGAGGGGCTATGGCCTGACAAACGGTTCAGAAACTTTTACCTAGTACCAGCTTCGCGACGAAGGCTGCTTTAAGAAGTATGTCGATCTGGTCAGCGCTGAAGGCACATTGTACCTTGTTTAAAAAGAGGATTTCTATAGCTGCCGCTTTATCGACTGGGCGGAAGATCAATAATTCGGGCCGATTAAAAAAAACGGCGAGGACCTTTGGTAAAGTTCCTTAATACGCATCTTGTTGCTTGGAACTGAGTCTCCCGGTTTTTTTCAGAGATGGTTTAATGCTGGATTTGCTTAACGGTCGTTGTAGTTTTTGTCATTTGCTAGCTTTCGGTTGCCTGTTCTTCTAATCTTTATTGTAGTTTTGATATATCAAATGGCTATCTGGGAACCTTCCTTTCTGTCGAGCAGCGTGTTTCCGATCGTAAATTCGTGGAGGTCGCCGGTTTTACAGGCGATATCTATTTCGCGAAAGCTTACGACAAACCCTTGATTTTTAGAGTTCGCCTGCTGTCTGCAGATAGGTCGTTTATATTAAGAACCAGTCGCACAGACAGGTTCTTTTAGGTAATATTGTTGTACCCAATGACAAGCGTTGCGCGGAAATGGATGGATTTATCAGGCAGAAAGGGGCAAGGTTAACGAATTACCGTAAGCGGACCGCTCAAAGGTTTACGGCGCGGATCGGTTTCGATGATATAATAATAAACACCCCAGGGTACAGGCTGACCCTGAAAGCGGCCATCCCACGGGTGATAAAAGCCCTTTGAAAAAAATAGCTGGGTACCATAACGGTTGTACACGCTTATGCTTGCCTGGGGAAAATCAAGTATATGTGCAATTTCCCAATAATCGTTAACCCCATCACCATTGGGCGTAAAGGCCGTTACCGGTTGCGGCGCGTGCAGCACTTCAACTTTTACTCGGGCAACATAACTGCAGATCCCATTAGAGATGAGGACCTGGTATTGGGTGGTTTGAGTAGGATGGGCTAGGGGATAAGCTATGTTTGTGGCCGCTAAGCCTGTCGCCGGCGACCAGGCGTAAGTCAGCCGGTCACCCTGGTAAGCCGGTTTCAATACGATGCTTTCGCCGGCATATAATTGTTCGGTTATGTCCGGGGTCGACGGACTGACCAGAACCTCAATGTTTTGACTTATTGTTACGGAACAACCAGTCGATTTTGTAAACGTATAGGATAACCGATGCTGACCCGCTCCGGCTTTAAGCGGGTCAAAGCTGCCGTCCGGCTGAACACCGTCGCCGCTGTAGAAACCAGTACCCATGACGCCGGTTATTTCCCGGGCCTGTGTCAGTAAGAATGAGGCGTCGCTGTGGCAAACAGCCGATAAGGGATCAAACGTCAGCTGTGGTAATCCCTCATCGATTGTCACATTGGTCAGTTGCATGGATTGACATCCGGAGCGGGTAGTGAGGACCAGTGTGACAGGGTAGGTGCCGCTTTTGCTGAACGTGTGCTGCGGTTCGGCAAGGTTGGAGGTATCTTCAGCTTCAGGGCTGTAGGGGTCTGCGAAATCCCAATGGCGGCTGATGATGGTTGTGCCATTCGAAAGCGAACGATCCTTAAAAATGATCGTATTGGGGCAATCGGGGCGCAGTACTTCAAAGCCTGCTTGCGCTGCTGGAAGCACCAGAAAATCATAATGGATCCGTTGGCTGCCGGCCGCGCAATTGCCATTTTGGACATAGTTCGCGGTAACCGTAGCATGATGCCAGCCTGGTTGTTGGTAAGCCGGTGTCCGGGGATAAGCATAATGATAAACCACGGCGCCGTTAGCGATCTCCATCATTGCTGAGGGGTTATTCTGCGTCACTGTTGTTTCGCCTTGATCCATCTGCCAGTCGATAGAAGCCGCCTGATAGGGTAAGGTCAATCTAAAGGAAAAATCCTCATTCACACAAGCGGAGTCGGTGAGCTGCTGACTGGCTGTTTTTATACCGGATAATTTGTCAGCTAAGATCAGGCTGGTTCCGGCCGCGTAAGCATAGGATTCAACATTACCGAAGCCATAAGCAATAGCATTGAATCCTTCATCAGCGGTTAAGGTGAAGGTATGTGCGCTGTTATTATCCAGCAGCAACTGCAGATAGGAATATTCAGGCAAACCTGGCACGGGTCGGAAAGCCGCCGTCGGCGCGAGGTTGTTGATCCTGAAGCTGCTGCTGGCTGAGGTCTTCATCAGTACGTTCAGATAATGCTCACTGATATTTTCCCGCATTGATGAATAAACCGTGATATGGTCAATATCGAGGCTTAACGGGTTCAAAATAACCATATCCGGATCACTGTAATTCTCGGCCTGGTTACCCGAGGGGATTTGCGTGTTTGCACAACTTTGACTTAATGCATATTGAGCGACGCAAACGGGTTTATCTGCATTGATCAGGGTGGCTTGCTGCAAAGGTTGAGGACTGGTATAATATTCGCCCTGGTTGAGGGTGGTGACCAGCTGACCGCCGATACTGAGCCGCGTGTCAGGGTCTTTGGCCAACACTCTCACATACTGGCCGGCTGTTCGGACGGATTGGGAAAAAGCTGGGCTATGCATGCTGAATGGGATGAAACCGTAGCGCCGTCCCCAATTTTCCACGGGATAAAGCTGCTGGAAAAGTGGATCCAGCGAGTGCGTAGTACACGCGCTACGGCCGATGGTGAGGCCGGTACTGCCCGAAAATACCGCAAACCGGTGGCAACTGCTGCCCGGGTCTACGCTAACCGATACGCCTGTCAGGTCGTTAGCAGACAGGTATTCGTAAACGTCATTGATCTTATCCAGCAGTACGCCGCCGGGTATTAACTCGGTATTTCCTTTTCTGAAATGCAATAAGGTATGTGGTTCGGTAGCAATCGCAACGATGTAGTTTTTTCCTTCAGTACTTTGCTGTTGATAGTTCATGCTGAAATACGTTTGGCCAAGGGCCTCCCTGGGAAGAATGAGGCTGGCTGCGGAACGCTGTCCGGCGAATATATGGGCATACATTACCACGGGCGGCATGCCTGCGTTCACTTGTACATGAACGGCACGGTTGTTCAACACTTGTCCGGCCTGAGGCTGGTCAATATATACGGCGTCGTGCGGAATTTTGATTTCAGTTACCTCATTAGGGGTTACCTGAAAAGTCTGGGAAAAGCTGCCTGCCGTAACGACGCCGGAAGATGCCCGGTCGCTGGTCACAAAAACGCTGAGATTGGCTGGTAAAGGGTCAAAGTTGGCGTCTACGTCTGATTCATGGCTCGGAAAAGCGGTCCAGAATTCTGTGCCTTTATTGGATCCCGTTTGTGCCCTCACCGTTCCGGCAAGAAATGTCAGGCAGGTGAGATAAGTAATTAAACAGCTAAATCTGCGACGATACATGTGCACGGGTTTGGGTCTACAAAGATTGAAAAAAAAGTTACAATTGGCGAAAACAATATTTCAAAAAAATTGTATGTTTGTCCTAACCTTTGTCACCCGCTGTCCGTTAAAGACTGCGTTGCCTAAACTTATCAATTGGAATAACGTGAGCAAGAATTACTTTCAAAGCATCTTCAAAACGGCTGTGGCTTGTGTTGCAGGGACCATCTTAATATTAGTCAGCGGTAAATTTGTCTGTGCGCAGGTCAAGACGGCCAGTTCCGGCGGCCGCATCCTGAATGATTCGGTTAAAACTTCCATTCAAGGTCCCCCTTTTTTGCGTAAGCGCTTGGTAAAACTGGCCAACCGACGCCAGCGTGAAATGCTGATAGCTGTGCCGGACACTTTGTTACGCCGTCAATTTACCGGAACCACCCGAAGAGCGCTCAAGAAGCAATTGAATGCATGGAGCCTGGATCAAGGTGGTTTTAACCCTGTTTTTACCGATTCTGCCAAACTTGCCGGCAGCCCGAAAACGGTAAAATTCGAGCCGGGAAATGCCCTTTCAGATTCTTTACCTGTTAAAAGTACCGCCAATAAACTTCGCAAACAGCTGATGAGTCTTGCTAGCGTCGAACAGCAACATTCGTTGAACGGTCTGCCGGACAGTAGCTTGGTCCGCCGATTCAACGGTAAAAGTAAAACGGCGCTTAAAGCGCAGCTCCGGGGCTGGGATGATCAAAAGCAGCAGGTTTTAGGCCGGGTTATCGATACCTCCCAATACACCGGAACCTGGCGAAATGTGAAGACTGCATTCGCTACCCGTCAGTTGCAGGAAAAATGGAACGGTCGCTACCAGGCACAAGTTAATAATTTGCTGCCCAAGGGGCTCGATACCGAGACCGTCGGCCCGTTAAAGGCGGTTAATGAAAAACGCCAGTTGGCCAGTCAAAAACTGGGCGAGGCCACCCGTGCTTTCGGTCAGCTCAAAAAGGGTAATGCTAACCTCAACCTTACGGTACAGGATGAACTGCGTTATAAACCTTCGCCGGTAAGCGGTTTGCCCATGGGCGTGGCTGGTTATACGCCCGCTAAGTTTGTCAATGTTTTAGGAATCAAGGGCAATGTCCGCGCTTTCGGCGTCCCTTTTAACGTTGACTTTTCCGCTGCGCAATTGCCTCATAACGGAATCAGCGAACTTGGTAACGAGTTGTTCAAGTTCGATATGGATCCGGCGCAATACCAGGCAATGCTTAAAAATGAAGTGCAGCATTATGACGAGCTGCGGAAAAATGTATTTGGCGGCCTTGATCTTAATGCTTACACCAGCAAGCTCCTGACCAGCCAGCTGGCTGATCAGCGACAGGCATTCAGCGGTTCCGTTGCGCTGTCCAAATACCTGCAAAACCCGGCCAACGCGGGCCGCCTGTTGCTGTTGGATGAACAGCAAGCATCTGCGACGATCTTACAGCAATTGCATGAAGAAGCCGAAAGTAAGCGAAATGAATTACGGGGCCTGAGTAACACGGCCGATGGGGCTAATGCGGCGAAATTGCGTTTGCAGGCCCTGGCTGCGATCCAGTTGCAGCAGCAAGCGCTTCGTCGGCTCTCCGGTGACGCGCTTTTAGCGAATTATGTGAATGACCCCTTTCATAAAAAAGAATTTACTCTTATCCCCGAGCAGCAAGTGGCCGACAAACTGATGGCGGTGAGTCATCAGCCTGAAGAAGTAGGTGCCGCATCCCTACCTGGCGGTACGTCTTTTGACCGCAAAGTCATCGGGTATCTGGCGCATCAGATTGCGTTAAAAGGCATTGAGACCAATTATAATTATCAAGACCTGATGAAAGGTCAGTCGGCGACTCTTTATCAAGATTCTGCAGCGGTAGTCTTGGGTGATCAAGCCGCCGAATTACACCAATTAGGTAATCTACAAAATTTAAATTCCGTAACGGATGAAGCCGGGTTACAACGAAAAGCGGCGGACGCGGCAGCATCTTTGCAGGAACTTAAAAAACAACTGCGTTCGCACGGATTTGAGCCGTCGCGTCTGATGCAGCTCCAGCAGTTGCTTAATACCAGCGGCGGGACAGCGAATTTATCAGAATTGCAGAGTCGTTATTTTCAAAAAGCTCCGAGCGGCTCAATGCAGCAGATCTTTTCTTTGTTTTCGGGGTTTAAAGCCGGTTCTTTCGGAAGTAACCTGCCCGGCAGCACCCGTGATGGGGATTTGTTTTTAAGCGGAACCCGCGTCACCTTTAAGTCAAATAATATTCCCATTACCCTGGGTTACGGCGGTCAGAATGATATTAAATCCTTAAAAGATGATCAGTTTCAGAATACGATTTATAATTCTCCGAGGAACGTCGCTTTTTTCAGTGCGGAGATGAAGGGCAATCGATGGGGCGGTCCGGTTAAAGTTTCGGTACTGGGCTCCTATAATCAGCAGCAAAGCAGCAGCCTGTATAGCTTGTCAACGGTGTCGTCCAACAATGTCGTATTCACCCTGTCCAAAAACCTGTCGATGGGCAAAATGGGAAAAGTGGTTGTTGATGTTTCTAAATCTACTACTATTTATCCCAATACTTTCATTGCCAGCAGTGAGGCCATTCTGAATCAAAAAGCCGGTGTCGTCGGAGACCCGTTCTATCAGTCGCTGGCTTTCGGACTGACGCACCATTTGGATCTCGAATCCGCCGGAATGGTCAATGATGTTTACTTCAACTATGCGGGCATGGGCTATCAGAATCCGGGGAATAACGGGTTAAGCGGAGCCGAAATGAAATTCGGCGGCAAATTCAAAAAGACGGCTTATGATAACCGCCTGATGTTTGAATTGCGCTCAGATTTTCGAAATCAGCCGATCAGCTATACCTCTAACAGTCAATGGCAAACTTTACAAGTTCAATTCACAACGCGCTATAAATTCAGCAGTAAAGTGAATATGTCATTACAATACAGCAATAATTCAACCAGCAAAAAAGCCGGTGCTGAATCTTTTGCAGCCTACGGCCTGCAAAAACTGCAGCTGGATGGTGGCGTGAATTACAAGATCGGCAAAAATTACACGAACTCGCATTTTACTTTGGGGGCGCAAAGTATTTCCAATGGCTATCTGGCGCAGGCGGGGGGCAGACTGCTGATGCTGAATTACAATCAGGTACTATTGATGGATGACCGGTCACTAACGGCGACCATGTTTGTCAATAAAGAGTTATCGGCTTATAAGCTCATTGGCAATATGATCAATTCTGACCTGACTTACCAGCTGCCGGCCAGTAAATCTTTGTATTTAATAACCGGGTTAACCTATTTACGAAATATGGGTATGGCGCACCAGGCGGGCGTGAAAGAAGGATTGCAGTATAGTGCCGGCAATTTCGATATTGCTTCCACGGTAGATCTGCGCAAGAATCTCATGACCCCGCTTTATCCGGACCTTTACTCGGCTACGCAGGCCGAATTTTCCATCAGCTATCATTTTATACATTGAGCTATGTTGAAGACATTTTTTCTCAGCCTTAGTTTTGTTCTGCTACTGTTCCCGGCATTTGCCCAGGTCAATATTCTATTCGTGCCGGAGATCTATGGCCGGAATGTTAACGGCTTATTAAGCTGTAAGATCATTAGCCCGAATCAGCGATTCAATGCCAGTTTGACGGTGACAGTGACCGAAAGGCAAGCTGGCACGGTCTGCGTGCTGAAGACGCCGGAGTTTTCCATTGCTCCCGGAAGTAACAGTGTACCGGTTACTGCTGCCCGCAGCGCCAATATTCGCTTTGCCGATTCAAAACTGGCCCGTTTAACCAGCCAAAGCCAAAATTTTCTGGCCGGCGATTATGATTATTGTTTTGAACTGACGGTTCGGAATACCGATAATGCGCCGCTGGAGCAATGTTATTCGTATAGCCTCGCACCATTTACAGAGTTGAATCTGAGTACGCCTTTCAATAAGGATACCTTATGCGATAAACGACCGCTAATGACCTGGCAACCTTTGATCCCAATGATCAACGGGGCCTACTATCAATTGGTGTTAACGGAAATCAAAGCGGGTCAGAATGCCACGGAGGCGCTGAACTATAATTTGCCGATCATCAATCAACACGGAGTCAGCGCGCCGGCGTTGCCCTATCCATCGATAGCCAGAGAATTGCAGCAAGGTAAAAAATATGCCTGGCAGGTCACGGCTTATAAGGATTTGACGGTGTTAAACCGTTCGGAGGTATGGGAGTTTGCGGTTGATTGTAAGGATACATTGGCCAAGAGACAGGAGGCCGACAATGGTTACCGTGAAGTAGAGGATCTTGCCAATGGTAACTATTATGTCGCCCACGGAAAGCTCAAGTTCATTGTCGTAAATTCCTACGAAGCTCAGGACTTGGATTATCGAATTCTGCCGGTGCTGTCCAATGGTGCCAAGATCAGAAAATTACCAAAGATCAAGCTGATTTATGGAAAAAATAAGGTAGCGATTGACCTGGATGCTGCCGGCGGACTTGTCGCCGGCCAGTTTTATATCCTGGACATCCTGTTACCGAATGGCGAAAGAAAAAGTGTGAGATTTCAATATGAAAAAAGTGAAAACGGAAATTAGGCTGTTTGCCGCAGCCATGCTGGCGCTTTGCGCAGGATGCAGCCGGCCTAAAGTTTATCAGACCGCTGACGATCAATTGGCGCTGCAAATAGCGAAGTTAGGCAACGACGATGATTCGGTAAGCACCTTTAAGGTTCGGCTGCGGCTACTGAGTCCGGTGTTGACTGAGCTGGCAAAAGATAATAACGAAGCGATGTATTACCGGGCGGACAGCTGTTTCTATCTTTCTGACGGTAATCGTAAAGTCTATCCCCTGATGTTGCAGCCTATCGCCAATGGGGCTAGCTATACTTATGAATACCTGATCAGTTTTCCGCAAAAGTATGCGGGCCACGTTCCGGTAAATTTGACTTACCAGGATCATTATTTTAACCGACGTACCTATTCCACTCCAATCACAGACTGATATGAATAAACCTTTACGAGCGAAGCGCAATTTTGGCACTCAACGAAAAATAGCCACGGTTCTGCTGGTTGTTTTTGTAACCGAACTTCTTCGTCCGGCCGCGGCTTTGGCATTAACCTCGGGGCCGGCTCAGCCTGAAGTGCAAAGCTTTCAACCCGCCGGTGTTTCGGACATGGTGGATTTGCAGAGCGGCGATTTTAAGTACAATATTCCTTTGTTGGATATTGATGGTTATCCGCTCGATTTGGGTTACCATTCAGGCTCGGGCATGGATGATGAAGCCAGCTGGGTAGGACTGGGTTGGACCTTGAATCCCGGTTCGATTAACCGGCAGGTTCGCGGCGTACCCGATGACATGAAAGGAGATGACGCCACGGTGCAGCATCATACCAAACCCATGGTGACGATAGGTGGCCGGGTAACTGCTAAAACCGAAATTTTTGGGTTTGGCGTGGTGAGCGGCAGCGGATCGGTCAGTTACGGAGCCTACATCAATAATTACACCGGGATCGGCGCAGAAATAGCCGCCAATGCCGGGATTTCCTTATCCCGGACTGACGGGGGGATGATGACGGGCGGACTGGGTTTTGGGATCAGTTCCGATTCTCAAAAAGGAGTAGATGTCTCCCCTTATGCTTCGCTGTCGATTGCCGATAATGCGTCTAATAGCCTGATCAGTCAGGCCGGGTTATCGGCTTCTTTGGGCTA
>Ga0153956_1002137_pt1 | contig 15249 bp, 8 predicted proteins | sample TSFL040MetaG_FD_104704 | JGI IMG/M metagenome (GOLD analysis project Ga0153956, IMG submission 104704) | Attine ant fungus gardens microbial communities from Florida, USA - TSFL040 MetaG | ecosystem: Host-associated > Fungi > Mycelium > Unclassified | place: USA: Florida, Wekiwa Springs... | reverse complement strand
CGACCGCGAAGGCGATGGGCTCGACCGTGCGCTGGCTCGAGATCGCAGCCTATGCGGGCATCATCGCGTTCGGCTTGATGCTGGCCTGGAAAAAAGGGCGCGCCTTGATTGCGGCGTTGCGCGGACCGGGGCGCGGCCAACACCAGCACGACCACGCGCATCGTCACGATACTGACGACCACGGCCACCGCCATCACGATCATCATCACGATCATCATCATGGCCACGATCACTGCGGCCATTCCCACGGGCCGGAGCCTTCCGAGCTCAAGGGGAAGGGCTGGCTGAAGCGCGGGCTCGCCGCGGTGCTCGCGGTGGGATTGCGGCCCTGTTCGGGCGCGATTTTCATTCTCGTATTCGCGCTGTCGCAAGGCCTTTTCGCGGTCGGCGTGCTCGCGACCTTCGCGATGGCGCTCGGCACCGCGATCACGGTGACGGCCATCGCACTCATCGCGGTGGCGGGAAAAGGCTTCGCGACGCGGCTCCTGAAGACGCGCGGCGGCGGGCAGCTCGGAATCGCGGTGCTGGGCATCGAGGTTGCCGCCGCCATCCTGATCGCGGCTTTCGGCGTGCTGCTGCTGACGGGATATATGGCGTCGGAGCGGCTGTTCGTGGCGTGAGGACGCGCGCGATCACGCGAGATTACAGCAAATTACCGATTGTTTGGTTCAGGCGCACTTTCCTTGTGCGCTTTGCCGTATTTGGGAAATTGCGCGGCCAGAGCGCCTATGCGAGATTCGGGACGCCCTAACCCAAGCGCCACGTTGCACTATATCCCTGGAACCAGCGTGATCGCGGCGCGGAGATAGAAATGGCGCTTTCCGACGTCTCGCTCGACGATCGCTTCGATCTTTCGAAACGCCATGTGTTTCTCACGGGCACGCAGGCGATCGTTCGGCTCACGCTCATGCAGCGCGAGCGCGACCGGCTGAACGGCTTCGACACGGCGGGCTATGTCACCGGCTATCGCGGCTCGCCCGTGGGCGGGCTCGACCAGACCTTCTGGCGCGCGAAGCAGGTGCTCGACCGCTACCACGTCAAATTCCAGCCGGGCCTGAACGAGGATCTCGCCGCGACGGCGCTCTGGGGCACGCAGCAGGCGGAACTGCGCGGCGAAGGCAAATACGACGGCGTCTTCGGCATCTGGTACGGCAAGGGGCCTGGCGTCGACCGCACCGGCGACGTGTTCCGGCATGCGAACTTCGCGGGCTCGTCGCGGCTCGGCGGCGTGATCGCGCTGATGGGCGACGACCACACCTGCGAATCCTCCACCACGGCGCATCAATCCGAATTCGCGTTCCTCGACGCGATGATCCCGATCCTCAATCCGGCCGGCGTGCAGGAACTGCTGGACTACGGCCAGCACGGTTTCGCGCTTTCGCGCTTCGCCGGCACCTGGGTCGCGATGAAATGCGTGAAGGAGACGATCGAATCGACGGCGGTGGTCGACGGATCGCTCGACCGGCTGCGGATCGAAATCCCGCAGGATTTCGTCATGCCGCCGGGCGGCCTGAATGTGCGCGCCTTCGACGGCGCGCTCGCGCAGGAAGCGCGGCTGCACGACTTCAAGCGCGCGGCGGTGCTCGCTTATCTGCGCGCGAACAGGCTGAACCGCATCGTCACGTCGGGCGGGAAGAACGCGAAGATCGGCATCGTCACGACGGGGAAAAGCTATCTCGACGTCCGGCTCGCCTTCGACGAGCTCGGCATCGACGAGAGGCGCCCGAACGATCTCGGCATCCGGCTCTACAAGATCGCCTGTCCGTGGCCGCTGGAGCCGGAGGGGCTCAAGGCGTTCGCGCAAGGGCTCGACCTCATCGTCGTCGTCGAGGAGAAGCGCTCGCTGATCGAGACGCAGGTGCGCGAAGAGCTGTACGGCACGCCGGACCAGCCGGCGGTGATCGGCAAGAAGGACGAGGAGGGGCGCTGGCTCTTTCCGGTCAAGGCCGCGCTCGACCCGAACGACATCGCGATCACGATCGGCGAGCGGATTCTGAAGCGCGGGGATCATCCGGATATCCGCGATCGCGTCGATCGCCTGCGGCAGGCGCAGGCGGGGCTTTCCGAAACGCAGGATATCGCGAACCGCACGCCGTATTTCTGTTCCGGCTGCCCGCACAATACGTCGACCGTCGTGCCGGAAGGCATGCGGGCCTATGCGGGCATCGGCTGCCACACCATGGCGCTCTACATGAACCGCTCGACCGGCGGCTTCACGCATATGGGCGGCGAGGGCGCGAACTGGATCGGCGAAGCGCCGTTCTCGAAGCGGGCGCATGTGTTCCAGAATCTCGGCGACGGCACCTACAATCACTCGGGCATCCTGGCGATACGCGCCGCGGTCGCGGCGGGCGTGAACACCACCTACAAAATCCTGTTCAACGACGCGGTGGCGATGACCGGCGGCCAGCGCCACGAAGGCGACCTGCATGTCGACGACATCGCGCGGCAGGTCGCGGCGGAAAAAGTGGGGCGCATCGAACTCGTCACCGACGAGCCGGAGAAATATCCGAAGGGAATCAATTGGCCCGCGGGCCTGAAGATTCACCACCGCGACGATCTCGATGCCGTGCAGCGCGATCTTGCGGCGACGCCCGGCGTGACGGTGCTGATCTACGATCAGACCTGCGCCGCCGAGAAACGCCGCCGCCGGAAACGCGGCGAATTCCCCGATCCGGACAAGCGCGTCATCATCAACGAACTCGTCTGCGAGGGCTGCGGCGATTGCGGCGTGCAGTCGAATTGCGTCGCCGTGCAGCCGCTCGATACCGAGTGGGGCCGCAAGCGCGAGATCGACCAATCCGCCTGCAACAAGGACTTCTCCTGCCTCAAGGGCTTCTGCCCGTCCTTCGTGACGGTGCACGGCGCGAAGCTGAAGCGCGGTACGGGCGCCGCGGCGAATGCGGGCGAGCTTCCGGCGTTGCCCGTGCCGCAGCTTCCGGCGATCGACGGCACGTTCGGGATCATCATCACGGGCATCGGCGGCACCGGCATCGTCACGATCGCGCAGGTGCTCGGCACCGCCGCCTATATCGACGGCCATGCCGCCGGGATCATCGACCAGGCGGGGCTCGCGCAGAAAGGCGGCGGCGTGTTCAGCCATCTGCGGATCGCGGAGCGGCCGGAGGACATCCACGCGATCCGCATTCCGGCGCATGGCGCGGAACTCGTGCTCGGCGGCGACATGGTGACGGTCGGCTCGAAGCGCGTGCTTTCGGCGATGAAATCCGGACGGACGACCGTCGTGGTCAACACCCATGAGACGCAGCCGGGCGATTTCACGCATAACGCCGATTTCTCCCTCCCGACCGGGCGCCTGAAGCGCGAGATCGCGAAAGCGGCCGACAAGGATCGCGCCTATTTCGTCGAGGCGACGAAACTCGCGACGGCGCTGTTCGGCTCATCGCTCGGACAAAACATCTTCCTCGTCGGCTATGCATGGCAGCTCGGCCGCCTGCCGGTCTCGCAAGCGGCGATCCTGCGGGCGATCGAATTGAACGGGGAAGCCGTGGACATGAACAAGGCGGCCTTTGCCTGGGGCCGCCGCGCGGCGGTCGATCTTCCGGCGCTCGAGCGGCTCGTCGCGCCGCTCGCGGCGCCCACGGACGCACGAAAGATTTCGCGCTCGCTCGACGAGATGATCGAGCGCCGCGCGGCCTTCCTCGAAGGCTATCAGAATGCGCGCTATGCGCGGCGCTATCGCGATCTCGTCGCGCGCATCCGCGCCGCCGAGGAGGAAAAGGCGCCGGGCGAGCGCACGATCACGGAAGCGGTGGTGAAGAGCCTGTTCAAGCTCATGTCCTACAAGGACGAGTACGAGGTGGCGCGGCTTTTCACGGACGGCGGCTTCGACAGGCAGGTGGCGGCGGCCTTCGAAGGCGATCTGAAATTCGAATACCATCTCGCGCCGCCGCTGCTCGCGCGCAAGGATCCGGCGACGGGCCGCCCGAAGAAAATGACGTTCGGCTCGTGGATGAAGCCGGCTTTTTCGCTGCTGGCGAAATTCAAGTTCCTGCGCGGGACCGCCCTCGATCCGTTCGGCCGCACGGACGAGCGGAAGATGGAGCGCAATCTGATCGTCGAATATACGTCGATCGTCGAGGAAGTGATCGCGGGCCTCGGCCCGCACAACCGGGCGCTCGCGGCCGTCCTGGTTTCCGTCCCCGAAAAGATCCGCGGCTTCGGCCCGGTGAAGATGCGCTCCGTCACGGCGGCGCGCGCCGAAGGCGCGGCGCTGCTTTCCCGCTTCCGGCATTCGGCCAGGCAGGGCGCGCCCGCTTCGGTCCAGGCCGCCGCGGAATAAAACTAGGGACGAGGCCGGGTTGCCGGCCGAGGAAAAGCGCCCGAAACCGGGCGCGCCGCCTTCAGCACGCCTTCAAGCAAGACAAGCCATTCTTTCGCGCGCTTGCGCCAGGTGAAATGGCTGCGGACGAATTTCATGCGCTGGAGCCTGCGCTTCGCCGCCTTCTGCGGGTTCTTCAGCATGAAGCGCAATTCGTTCGCCGTCATTTCGGCGAATTCCCCGGCGAGCCGGGCCTTATCGGGGTTGGGCTCGATCGTCGCGGCGTGCCCTCCGGTTGTTTCCGGCAATGCCCCGAGACTTGTCGTGAATACGGCGGCACCGGCGGCCATCGCTTCGATCGCGGTGATGCAAAAGGTTTCGGCGAATGTCGACGGATAGGCGAGCGCGGCCATGCCGGCGGTTTCCCCGGCAAGGCGTTTCTGGCTGACGGAGCCGATATATTCCACGCCCGCCGTTCGCCGGGCGATGTCGTAGAGATCCTTGTATTGATCCATTTCCGAGGAGATCAGATAGACGTTCATGCTCGAGAAAATCTTGAGCTCCGTGCCGGGAACGGCCTCGCGAATGCGCGGAAACGCCGACAGGAGCACGTCGAGTCCGCGATAGGGTGTGCTCGCGTAATAAAGAACCGGCGGCCGGCCGGCGGCGAACCACGGCGGCACGGCAGGCCGGTCCAGAAAGACGGGCGACGCGGCATTCCGCATGACGCGGCTTCGCTCCGGCGCGACGCGGTAGAACATCTCGAAATTCCTGCGCTGCCACTCGCTGACGAAGGCAAGCGCCGCCCAGGATTCCCGCTCCTCGGGAAACCGGAGGCCATGAACCGCGGGCCGGTCATAATTGTGCTGATTCCAGAGGATGAGCGGCACGCGCAGTTCCGCGTTTTGCCGCAGCTCCCGCCCGCATGCGCTGTTCACGACGATGACGGCGTCGAATTCGTTTAGACGCCCGCGCGCGTTCGCTTCCGACAGATTGCGAATTTGTATGCCGCGGCTTTCCGCCGGCTGTTCGACCCCGTTGAACACCGTAATCGACAGCCCGAGCTTCGCGAGTTCGTCTGCGAGATAGCAAATAGCCGATTGCGAACCGCCCAACGGTTGTTCGTAGGGCGTGTCGATGGTGTAACGCCAGTTGGCCGGATCGTAGAAAGCAACGCGCATGGGCGAAAGCGCCGCTCGATACTGCAGACCCGCCATTCTATCAGCGGCGTATTCACGGCCTGAATTACCGTTTTACCTTTTCGGAAATTAAAACCCGTATTCGGGGTATTGCGGTATTCGTTCCGTCAGCCAGGGCGGAATTGACGGTATTTGTTGCCTGCGCCATATCCACGGCATGGGTTTCCAAAAAGCTCCCCGCGGCAGGATCGGCGTGCTGCTCGTCAATCTCGGCACGCCCGACGCCACCGATTACCGGTCGATGCGCCGCTACCTCAAGGAATTCCTGTCCGACCGGCGCGTGATCGAGACGAACCGCGTCCTGTGGTGGCTGATCCTCAATCTCGTGATCCTGACGATCCGTCCCGGCCGCAAGGGCAAGGATTACGAGAAGATCTGGAATCGCGAGAGGAACGAGTCCCCGCTCAAGACCATCACGCGCTCGCAGGCGGAAAAGCTCGCGGCGCATTTTCCGGGCGGGAATATCGCGGTCGAATGGGCGATGCGTTACGGCAATCCGTCGATCCCCTCGCGCCTGCAGGCGCTTTGTGACGCGGGCTGCGAGCGCATCCTGATCGTGCCGCTCTATCCGCAATATTGCGCGGCGACGACGGCGACGGTGGCCGACAAGGTGGCCGAGGCGATGGCTTCGATGCGCGCGCAACCCGCGCTGCGTTTCGTGCCGCCCTATCGCGACGACCCGGTCTACATCGATGCGCTCGCGAAAAGCTGCGAAGCCGGGATCGCGAAACTGCCCTGGAAGCCCGACCTGCTGCTCGCCTCGTTTCACGGCATTCCGCAGAGCTATGTCGACAAGGGCGATCCCTATCAGGCGCAATGCTTCGAGACGGGAAAGCTGATGCGCGAGCGCATGAAACTCGACGACAGGACTTTCAAGGTGACGTTCCAGTCGCGTTTCGGCGCGGCGGAGTGGCTGCGGCCCTACACCGACGAAACGGTGAAATCGCTGCCCGCGCGGGGCGTGAAGAACCTTGCGGTGGTCACGCCGGGCTTCTCGGCGGATTGCCTCGAGACGCTGGAAGAGATCGCGGGCGAGAACGCGGAATATTTCCATGAAGCGGGCGGCGGCAATTTCGCGGCGATCCCGTGCCTCAACGACTCGGACGAGGGCATGCGCGTGATCGCGCATCTCGTCGAGCGGGAATTGCAAGGATGGCTGTAGCAAAGGTGGCTGCAGAAAGCCTCTAGGCCACGCCGATCCGCAGCAGATCGTGGAAGCGGACGAGGCCGACGGGCTTCCGGTTCTCCACGACGAACAGCACGTTCACCTTCATCGCGTTGAGGATACCCATCGCTTCGCCCGCGAGCTGGTCGGGGCGGACGGTCTTGGGATTTTTCGACATCACTTCGTCGACCGAGCGCGAAAGCAGGTTCTCGTTCATGTGGCGGCGCAGGTCGCCGTCGGTGATGATGCCGACGAGATCGCCGTTGCCGCCGGTGATGCCGACGCAGCCGAAGCCCTTGGCGGTCATTTCCATGATCGCGTCGCTCATGCGGGTGCCGGCCGGAACGAGCGGCGTGCCGTCTTCCTTGCGCATGATGTCGTGAACGTAGGTGAGCGTCGCCCCGAGCTTGCCGCCGGGATGCAGCGTCTTGAAGTCGAGCGCGGTGAAGCCGCGGCTCTCGAACAGGGCGACCGCGATCGCGTCGCCGAGCGCGAGTTGGATGAGGGTCGATGTGGTCGGCGCCAGGCCGAGCGGGCAGGCCTCGTTCACCTTCGGCATCAGCAGCAGGACGTCGGCGGCCTTGCCGAGGGTCGACTCCGCGCCCGACGTGATGGCGATCAGCGGCACCTTGAACCGCTTCGCGTATTCGATGAGGTCGCGGAGTTCCATCGTCTCGCCCGACCAGGAGAGCGCGATGATCGCGTCGTCCTTCGAGATCACGCCGAGATCGCCGTGGCTCGCTTCCCCCGGATGAACGAAATAGGCGGGCGTGCCGGTGGAGGCGAGGGTGGCCGCGATCTTGCGCCCGATGTGCCCGCTCTTGCCCATGCCGGTCACGATGACGCGGCCTTTGGCCGCGCGAATCTGTTCGACCGCCGCGGCAAAAGCGCCGCCCAGACCGTCCCGCAAGGCCGCCGAGAGGGCTTCCAGCCCTTCGGTTTCGGTCTTCAGGGTGCGGAGCGCGGATTGCAGAAGGCTTGCGCCGTCCGTCTTTTGCGTTTTCTGGGGGCTGGCCATCGGAGTTCCTGCCGTTTCCGGCTTCCTAGCATGGGCGCGAGTCATGACGCGACTCGCCTTGCGGGACAAGGGTCCGTTAACCATGCCCGTTTTACCTTCGTTAACCATACGAAGGCGCCAAGCATTGAATGGACCGGCTCATATCCGACACGGACGCGCGCGCGCCGTCTGCGCCGCGCTGCTCCTTGCCCTGCCGGCGACAGGCGCGCTCGCGGCCGGCGAGGGCGGCGTATTGGGCGATTCCGGCCTGCGCCCGAGCATCCCGGCCGGAAGCGGAGCGCGCATGGCCGCGCAAGCCGACACGGCGGTCGCGCCGCCGGGAGCAGGCGCGGGCAATACCGGCTACGTCTCCATGGGCGAGCCTTCGGGCTATCCGAAGAAGAAACGGAAAAACGCGAGAAACAATGCGAGCGCGCCTGCGGCCGTTCCTTCGGAACCGCCCGCGCCCTTGCCCGGACAAAAAATGAATCCGCGCATCGGGACGATTACTCCCGCCGTTCCGGTCCACAGGAAGCCGGTCGAGGAGGATCCGTTCGGTCCGGCCGGCTTTCATGCCGGCGCGTTTCTGTTGAAGCCGAGCATCGAGGTGTCGGAAGGATACGACAGCAATCCCTTTCGCGTGCAGAACGGACCGGGCTCGGCTTTCACGGCGGTGAACGCGGCGCTCTCGGCGAAATCCGAGTGGTCGCGGCACGAGATGCAGCTCGATCTGCGCGGCTCCTATACGGCGTATTCCGACGTCAGCGGCATCAACCGTCCCGATGCCGACGCGGCGCTGCGCGGGCGGATCGACGTCCAGAAGGATCTGCGGATCGAGTATGTGGAGAAGGCGGCGCTCGCGACGCAAGCGCCCGGCACGCCGAACTCGATCGAGGGGGCGAAGAGTCTCCCCTTCATCTACACGCTGACGAGCGGCATCGGCGCCGTGAAGCAGTTCAACCGTCTCGACCTCGGCCTCTATGGGGAATTCTCGCGCAACATTTACGAAAACGCCGACCTCCTGAACGGCACGACGCTCAACCTCTCCGAAAACAACTACAACGACTACACCGTTCGTCTTCGCGGCAGTTACGAAGTCACGCCGGGGATGAGGCCGTTTATCGAGGTTGCGGCCGATACGCGCGTTTTCGACACGCAGGTCAACTCGTTCGGGCAGCAGCAGGGATCGGACGGCTACAAGGCCGAAGCGGGCTTCGTTTTCGACCGCGAAATCCTGAAGGGCCAGATCGGGCTCGGCTATATGGGGCGCAACTATGACGACCCGGCGCAGCCGAACATTTCGGGCCTGCTGATCGACTCCTCGCTGGTGTGGAAACCGAGCGCGCTCACGCAAGTGAGGTTCGACATGAACAGCGCGATCAACCAGAGCATCACCACGGGCGCGTCCGGCATCTTCACGCGCGAGGGCAAGGTGACGATCGATCATTCGTTCCGCCGCTGGCTGGTCGGCTCGCTGTTCGCGAGCTACGCGCAGGACGAGTACAAGGGAACGCCCCGCGTGGACGACCGCTGGAGCTACGGCGCCGCGCTGACCTACTGGCTGAACCGCGCGCTCGCGCTGCGGGGCGAATGGCGGCGGGAGCAGCTGAATTCGAACGCGCCGGGGCAGGACTACAAGGCCGATGTCGCGCTTCTGGGCCTGAAGCTGCAGCGGTAGCGGGAAATCACATTTCCGGCCGAATTCTCGGAGAAACGGCAATGATGCGCTGGCAGACGAAAATGATCCGGAGATCGACGGGCGGCCTTGCGGCCTTGGCCCTGTCATTCGGCGCGGCCGGAGCGCAGGAAAACAGCTATGACGGCCGCTTCGGCGTCTTTCGCGTTCAGCCGCAGCAGGCGGCGGTGCAGACGCAATCGTCGCATCCCGACATGACGCCGATGGCGCTCGCCGCGGCGAAAGCGAATTTTCGCTACTGCATCGAGTCGATGTGGCCGCTCGCGGAGCGCCGTCACATCTCGCGCCGCACGTTCGACGCGCAGACGCGCGGACTCGAGCCCGACATGAAGATCATGGAGCTTCTGGACAAGCAGCCGGAATTCACCCGGCCGGTCTGGGACTATCTCGACGACCTGGTGAACGAAGATCGCGTGAAAGCCGGGCGGGCGATCATCGCGCAGAACCGCCAGATCTTCGACGCGGTGGAGCGCGCCTACGGCGTGGACCGCTACGTGCTCACCGCGATCTGGGGCATCGAATCGAATTACGGCCCGCAGGGCGGGGAACGCCCGGTGGTGCAATCGACGGCGACGCTCGCCTGCATCGGGCGGCGGCAGAAATATTTCCGCGACGAGTTCCTGACGGCGCTCGAAATCATCGACCGCGGCGACGTGCCGGCGGCGCTCATGAAGGGATCGTGGGCGGGCGCGTTCGGGCCCACGCAGTTCATGCCGACGGCGTTCAAGCGCTACGCCGTCGATTTCGACGGCGACGGCCACAAGAACATCGTGCAGTCGATCCCCGATCTTCTGGCATCGACCGCCAACAACCTGAAGAAAGACGGCTGGCAGAGCGGGGCGAGCTGGGGCTACGAGGTCGTGCTGCCGCCGAATTTCAATTACCGGCTGGCGGACCGCTCGATCCGCAAGTCCGTTCGCGACTGGGAATCGCTGGGCGTCCGGCGGGTCGAGGGCAAGCGCTTTCCGCGGAGCGGCGACGCGGCTTCGCTCCTGGTGCCGGCGGGCGCGCACGGCCCGGCGTTCCTGACGATCAACAATTTCCGCACGATCATGCGGTACAATCCTTCGGAATCCTACGCGCTCGCGATCGGTCATCTCGCCGACCGCATTCGCGGCGGCGGGGCCATCGTGCAGGCCTGGCCGCGCAGCGAGGTGCCGCTTTCGCGCTCGGAGCGGATCGAACTGCAGCAGCGGCTCGCCGCGCGCGGCTATGATCTCGGCGATGCCGACGGGCATCTCGGCCCGAAGACCCGCACCGCCGTGCGGGAGATGCAGGCGCGGGCGGGCATGGCTCCGGATGGCTTCGTGAGCGCGCGGTTCATGGAATGGCTGCGCCGCAACTGATTGCGGGAAGCATCTGTCAAAGCCTTGAAACAGCCGCTAATCTCGGCCATCGGTCGTGCCGATTGGCGAAGGTTTCATGCTGCGGCGTCTTTTGCTCGTACTGCTGGTGGGATTTGGGCTCGCGAGCGCGTTCGCGAGCGAGGCGTCCGCGCAATCCCGCGGCGACGACCGCTATTTCTTCCTGCGCGATCCCTTCGGCCGCGGCCGCGGCCTGTTCGATTTTCCGGACCGGCCCCCGCCGCCGAAGAAGAAGGTCTATGTCGAGCCGCCTTCCGACGAGCCGGTCGGCACCGTCTACGGCTCGAGCGAGGATGCCGACTCCCAGCGCTTCATCGGCGCGACCGAATATGTCGTCGTTCTGGGCGATACGATCGCCGACCAGCTTTCGCAGGGACTCGCCGACGAATTCGTGAGCGAGCGCCCCGAGGTCGCGATCGTCAAGAAGACCAAGATCAATTCCGGATTCGTCCGCGCCGACGTCTATAACTGGACGGAGCAGGTGCCCGCCCTGTTCGCCAAGGAAAAGGCGACGGCCATCGTGGTGATGCTCGGCGTCAACGACCGGCAGCCGCTCCGCGACGCGGACGGCGTGCACGAATTCCGCTCCGCCCGCTGGCAGGAGATCTACGGCAAGCGCGTCGAGGATTTCCTGAACAAGCTCAAGGAAAAGAACGTGCCGATTTTCGTCATGGGCCTGCCGCCGGTGCGCTCGCCCAAGATGTCGCTCGACATGGTCTATATCAACGAGATTCTCTCCGAGCGCACGCGCAAGGTCGGGGCCTTCTATATCGATTCCTGGGACGGGTTCGTCGCCGAGAACGGAGACTTCATGGCGACGGGTCCGGCGCTCGACGGCCAGACGCGGCGGCTGCGGGCCCCGGACGGGGTGCATTTCACCAAGGCCGGCCAGCGCAAGCTCGCGCACTATGTCGAGCGCGAGCTCGTCCGGCTGTTCGACTCGCGCGCGGACCGGACACTGAAACTTCCGCGGGCGCCCGAAGCGAAGCCGGAAGCGGGAACCCAGGCGCCGAATGTCCGCCCGCTTGCGGGCCCGATCGTTCCGCTTTCGCAACTGCCGGGTTCGGGCGATGTGTTGCTGGGCGGGGGAGCTTCGGCGGCCGCGAAGGCCGGCTTGCCGACGACCGATCCGAATCTCGCGCATATGCTGGTCGAGGGAAGGCCGGTGACGCCGGTCGCGGGCCGGGCCGACGATTTCCGCTGGCCGCCGCAGGACGCGGTGCCGGCGAAGCCGGAAGGAGCCGCGGAGCCCGCAACGGACGCCGCCGAAAATGCCGCCGACGCGGCCGAGAAGCCGGCGCCGCTGCGGCCGGTGATCGCGGATCCGGTGACGAAGAAACCCGCATCCGCGCGCTGATAAATTTCGTCATTCCGGAAGCCGCTGTCCGGAATCCGGAAAATTCTTCTGAACATCCGGATTCCGGGCTCGCGCGTTTATATGGCGAAGTCGGGCAAGCCCGGCTTCGCTCGCGCCCCGGAATGACAGTGTTTTCACTCAGCGCGGCAGCGTCGTCGATCCCATCAGGAACTTGTCGATGGCGTGCGCGGCCTGGCGGCCTTCGCGGATCGCCCAGACGACGAGCGACTGGCCGCGGCGCATGTCGCCGGCGGCGAAGACCTTCGCCTTCGAGCTTTGATAGGCGAGGGTGTTGGCCTCGACATTGCCGCGTCCGTCGAGCTTCACGCCGAGCCTGTCGATCATGCCTTCGTGCACGGGATGCACGAAGCCCATGGCGAGCAGGACGAGATCGGCATCCAGCGTGAATTCGCTGCCCGCTACCGGCTTCATCTTCGCGTCGACGCGCGCGCAGTGGAGCTTTTTCACGACGCCGTTCTCGCCGGAGAATTTCTGCGTCATCACCGAGAATTCGCGCTCGGCGCCTTCCTGCTGGCTCGACGAGGTGCGGAGCTTCAGCGGCCAATCGGGCCACACGAGGAGCTTGTTCTCCTTCGCGGGCGGCTCCGGCATGATCTCGAGTTGCGTCACCGAGAGCGCGCCCTGGCGGTGCGACGTGCCGATGCAGTCGGAGCCGGTGTCGCCGCCGCCGATGACGATGACGTGCTTGCCTTTCGCCGAGATCGGCTCGCTCTTGTCCGGCTCGTTGCCGACGCGGCGGTTCTGCTGCGGCAGGAAATCCATCGCGAAGTGAACGCCCGAAAGCTCGCGGCCCGGAATCGGCAGGTCGCGCGACTTTTCCGATCCGCCCGCGAGCAGCACGGCATCGTGTTTCGCGGCGATGTCGTCGATCGAAGCGTTCACGCCGACATGCGCGCCGTAGTGGAAGGCGACGCCTTCCGCTTCCATCTGCTTCACGCGGCGATCGATATGGTGCTTTTCCATCTTGAAGTCGGGGATGCCGTAGCGGAGCAGGCCGCCCGCTTTGGCGTACTTCTCGTAGACATGCACTTCATGGCCGGCGCGCGCGAGCTGCTGCGCGGCGGCGAGCCCCGCCGGGCCCGAGCCGATAATCGCGACTTTCTTGCCGGTCTTCTTCGAGGGGAATTCCGGCTTCAGCCAGCCGTTCTCCCAGGCGCGGTCGACGATGGCGCATTCGATCGTCTTGATCGTCACCGGCTTGTCGATGAGATTCAGCGTGCAGGAGGCCTCGCATGGCGCGGGGCAGATGCGGCCGGTGAATTCGGGGAAGTTGTTCGTCGAGTGCAGGTTGCGCGAGGCTTCTTCCCAGTCGTTCCTGTAGACGAGGTCGTTCCAGTCCGGAATCTGATTATTCACCGGACAGCCGTTGTGGCAGTAGGGAATGCCGCAATCCATGCAGCGCGCGGCCTGATCGCGCGTCTCCTGCTCGGAGAGCGGGATCACGAACTCGCTGTAGTTCTTCACGCGCTCCGCGACCGGCGCGTAGCGCCGGTCCTCGCGGTCGATTTCGAGGAAGCCGGTGATCTTTCCCATGGATCAGGCTCCTGCCGCGAGACGGGGTTTTTCCGTCTCCTGCGCCGCGAGTTCCTTCAAGGCGCGGCGATATTCGGTCGGCATCACCTTCTTGAATTTCGGCAGGAAGGCTTTCCAGTTCGCGAGGATTTCCTGCGCGCGCCTCGAATTGGTGTGGCGCGCATGCTGCGAAATCATCCAGTGCAGGCGGCGCGCGTCGCGGCCCGTCATGTCGGACATGACTTCGACGCGGCCATGCGCCGTCAGGTCGCGCAGTTGGTGATAGCTCTTCTCGCTCACTTCTTCTTCCTCGGGAATAGGCTCCAGCTCGACCATTGCGAGATTGCAGCGCGATTTGAAGGTGTCGTCCTCGTCGAGCACATAGGCGATGCCGCCCGACATGCCGGCCGCGAAATTGCGGCCCGTCTTGCCGAGCACGGCCACGACGCCGCCGGTCATGTATTCGCAACCGTGATCGCCGGTGCCTTCGACGACGACGAGCGCGCCGGAGTTGCGAACGGCGAAACGCTCGCCCGCGATCCCGCGGAAATAGGCTTCGCCCTCGATCGCGCCGTAGAGCACGGTGTTGCCGACGATGATCGACTCTTCCGGGTTGATGCCGCTTTCGGCGGGCGGGCGGATGACGATCTTGCCGCCGGAGAGGCCCTTGCCGACATAGTCGTTGCCTTCGCCGTCGAGCTCGAAGGTGACGCCGCGCGTCAGGAACGCGCCGAAGCTCTGGCCGGCGATGCCCTTGATCCTGACGTGGATGGTGTCGTCGGGAAGCCCGGCATGGCCGTAACGCTTGGCGACCTCGCCCGAGAGCATGGCGCCCGCGGTGCGGTCGGTGTTGCAGATATCCGCCGTGAGCTTCACCGGCGCGCCGCGGTCGAGCGCGGCCTGCGCCCCGGCGATCAGCTTCCGGTCGAGGATCCTGTCGATCTTGTGATCCTGCGCTTCGGAACGATAGATGCCGACGCCCTTCGGCGCGTTCGGCTTGGTGAAGAGCCTCGAGAAATCGAGGCCCTGGGACTTGGCATGCTCGACGACCCGGCGGCGGTCGAGCATCTGCATCTGGCCGATCATCTCGTCGAAGGCGCGGAAGCCGAGCTTCGCCATGATCTCGCGGACTTCCTCGGCGACGAAGAAGAAGTAGTTGATGACGTGCTCGGGCTGGCCGGTGAAGCGCTTCCTGAGCACCGGATCCTGCGTCGCGACGCCGACGGGGCAGGTGTTGAGGTGGCACTTGCGCATCATGATGCAGCCCGCCGCGATCAGCGGCGCGGTGGCGAAGCCGAATTCGTCGGCGCCGAGCAATGCACCGACGACGACGTCGCGGCCGGTGCGGATGCCGCCATCCACCTGCACCGCGATGCGCGAGCGCAGGCGGTTGGCGACGAGCGTCTGGTGCGTTTCGGCAAGGCCGATTTCCCACGGGCTGCCCGCATGCTTGATCGAGGTGAGGGGGGACGCGCCGGTGCCGCCCTCGAAACCCGAGATCGTGACGTGATCGGCGCGCGCCTTCGAAACGCCCGCGGCGACCGTTCCGACGCCGATTTCGGAGACGAGCTTCACCGAGACGTCGCCCGCCGGATTGACGTTCTTCAGGTCGAAAATGAGCTGCGCGAGATCCTCGATCGAATAGATGTCGTGATG
>Ga0153956_1002136_pt1 | contig 15250 bp, 12 predicted proteins | sample TSFL040MetaG_FD_104704 | JGI IMG/M metagenome (GOLD analysis project Ga0153956, IMG submission 104704) | Attine ant fungus gardens microbial communities from Florida, USA - TSFL040 MetaG | ecosystem: Host-associated > Fungi > Mycelium > Unclassified | place: USA: Florida, Wekiwa Springs... | reverse complement strand
GGCTGCGCTGACATGGGGCCTAACCATCGGTTCCGGACATTCCGGCTGGACGGCAATGGCACTTTCGGCCATCGCCATCGGCATCGTTCTTTCCGCGCTTTTCCTCTGGATCGAACGGCAACGCGGCGACAAGGCGATGACGCCGCTCTCTGTGTTCGGCTCGCGAAGCTTTGTCGGCCTCACGCTGTTGACACTTCTTCTCTATGGTGCGCTCGGCGGCTTGCTCGTGCTGGTGCCCTACGTTCTCATTCAAGGCGCGCACTACACCGCGACCGGCGCAGGCGCGGCACTGCTTCCATTTCCGATCGTTCTGGCGGTGGCGTCACCGATCATGGGCGGCATTGCCGGCCGCAGTGGGCCACGGTTGCCCCTCACCATCGGTCCCATGATTGTCGCCGCAGGATTTCTGCTTCTTCTGTTGCTTACACCTACGGCGTCTTACTGGACGGGCGTGCTGCCCGCGATCCTCGTCATCTCGCTCGGCATGGCTGGTGCCGTCGCGCCATTGACGACAGCCGTCCTTGCATCGGTCGATGCGCGGCATACGGGGTCAGCGTCCGGGTTGAACAGTGCGGTGTCGCGCGCGGGCGGACTGGTTGCGACCGCGTTACTGGGCGGGGTGCTCGTGGCGCAAGGTGCAGCGCTTTATGATGCGTTCCACATCGCAGCATGGTTTGGTGCGGCGGCATCGGTCCTGGCGGGAGCGTCCGCGTTCCTGCTTGCCGGCAAACCCTCAGCCTGACGCGCTCTCGCGTGCGTTACCTTCCCACGCATTGACCACAACACAGGCGACGGCATTGCCGACGATGTTCGTCGCGCTGCGGCCCATGTCGAGGATGTGATCGACGGCGAGCACCAGCAGCAATCCGGATTCCGGCAGATGGAAATAAGGAAGCGCCGCGGCAATCACGACCAGCGATGCGCGCGGCACGCCGGCCATGCCTTTGCTTGTCACCATCAGGAGAAGCAGCATCATCACCTGTTGCCCCCACGACAAATCGATGCCGTAGGCCTGCGCGATGAAGAGGATCGCGAAGGTGCAATACATCATTGAGCCGTCGAGGTTGAACGAATAACCCAGCGGCAGCACAAAGCTCACGATCCGGCGCGGCAGACCGATGCCTTCCAGCTTCTCCAGCAGTTGCGGATAAGCCGCTTCGGAACTCGCCGTGGAGAAAGCGAGGAGCACGGGGCTACGGATCGCCCCGAACAATGCGTTATCGCGGCGCACGGCATAACCGACGGCCAGCATCAACAGCCACAGCAGGATCAGCGCGCCATAAAAGCCAAGAACGAACTTCGCATAGATAGCCAGAATTCCCGCGCCTTGTGTCGCCACGGTCGAGGCCAGCGCAGCGAACACGGCGAACGGCGCCGTCAGCATCACATAGCCGGTGACGCGCAGCATGATCGACGCGATCTGTTCGACCAGCGCCAGCACCGCAGTGGCGCGTTCCTTCGCCGCGGCGATGGCGGTGCCCACAAAGCAGGAGAACACCACGATCTGCAGGATCTCGTTGTTCGCCATCGCCTCGATGGCCGAGCGCGGCACCAGATGGGTGACGAAATCGGAGAGTGAGAACGTGGCGGCGATCTCCGCCTTGCCGTTGGCCGGCAGCGCCAGTCCCACACCAGGCTGCAACAGGTGCACCATCGCAAGGCCGAGCGACAGCGACACCAGCGAGGCGAACACGAACCACAGGATCGTCTTGCCGCCCACGCGCCCGATGGCGGCGGCGCCTTCCATATGCGCGATGCCTGCGATGAGCGTTGAGAATACCAGCGGCGCGATGATCATCTTGATCAGGCGCAGAAAGACATTGGTGACGATGCCAAGGCCATCGGTCACAGACTGAATCTGCGGGGCGGTCAGCCATTCATGGCTCGCGAGACCGAAGATAATGCCGCCGATCATCGCGGCGACCAGCCAGAAGGCGAATTTGCGGTTCATCGCGATGGACCTTTGGCTTCTGCGACCGTTGCGGTGACGAGGGCATCCAGCGCATCGACGCTGGGCAAGCGTGCACCTGGCGGCCCGATCACCGAAAGCTCCGTGCAGGCGATCAGATAGGCGTCCGCGCCTGCGCGTTCCAGTGCGGCCGCGACGTCGGCGTAGTCGCGCTTGTGCTGGTCCGTCAGCTTTCCCGCTTTCACGGCGCGGATGACGCCCAGAATTTTCGCTTCATCATCGGCATCTGGAAACAGCGCCGTGAAACCGGCTTCCTTCAGCCGCGTTTCATAAAGACCGACTTTCTGCACGGCGGGCGAGGCGAGCATGCCGATCTTGCGCGGCCTGGGCGATTGCGCTGCCAGCCGCGCTATCGAAAGCGCCACCATATCCAGCATCGGAATCGAAACTGCGTTGGCGATGGCGGGCAGATAATAATGTGCCGTATTGCAGGGCATAGTCAGAAAGTCCGCACCCTGTTTTTCCAGCCCCCGCGCCATCGCGATCAGCACCGGCAATGGATCTTCGCCGCCACCTTCGAGCAGTGCAGCAAGGCGCGATGGAATTTTCGGGTTGTTGTCGACGAGAACATGGATGTGATCTTCATCGTCGCGCGCGGGTGTCGCGGCGATGATGCGGCGCAGGAAATCGGCCGTCGCTTCCGGCCCCATGCCGCCGATCACGCCGACCGTTTTCTCCCGTGCGCTCACGAATAGGTCGGAAGATCGAACGCGTCCGGATAGGCGAACAGCCCCGCCGATCCGCCGGTGTGCAGGAACACGATGTCGCTGTCCTTCGGGAAGAAGCCCTTGCGCACCAGATCGATGAACCCCGCCATGCCTTTGCCGGTGTAAACCGGATCGAGCAGGATGCCCTCGAAGCGCGCCAGCATCTTCACGGCTTCCGCCATGCCTTCCGTCGGCAATCCGTATCCCGGCCCGACATAATCGGTGTTCGCGACAACATGTTCGCGCTTGATGATCCCGGGCGCGCCCATGTATTCCGCCGTGCGCACGGCCAGATCGAACACGGCCTGTTCCTGTTTCGCTTTGGGTGCGCGCACGCCGATGCCGAGCACCGGAATGTTCGAATTGATCGCCACAAGGCCCGCCACGAATCCGGCCTGCGTGCCCGCGCTGCCGGTGGCGTGCACGACATGATCAATCTTCAACCCGCGCTCATTCGCTTGCGCCACCAGTTCCAGCGCGCAATTCGCATAACCCAGCGCACCCACGGGATTGGAGCCGCCGCCGGGAATGATATAGGGCTTCTTCCCCTTCGCGCGCAGATCGGCAGCGAGGGCTTCCATTTCCGCATTCATGTCCGCGCCGCCTGGGCGCTTGGACAATGACGCGCCATGCAACCGGTCCAGCAACACGTTTCCGTTCAGCGTGTAGTCCGGCGAATTGTTGCCGGTGCGGTCTTCCAGAAGCAGGTGACATTCGAGACCGAGACGCGTCGCCGCGGCCGCCGTCTGCCGCGCATGGTTCGACTGGATCGCGCCCTGCGTGATGATCGTGTCCGCGCCCTTGGCGAGCGCATCGCCCATCAGGAATTCGAGCTTGCGCGTCTTGTTGCCGCCGCTGGACAGCCCGGTGCAGTCATCGCGTTTGATCCAGAGGCGTGGACCGCCCAGATGTTTCGACAGGCGTTCCATCGGTTCGAGCGGGGTGGGCAGATGTGCGAGGCGCTGGCGGGGAAAGCGGGAGAGATGCAAGGACATCACCGTTGATTGAGGGGAGGCGGAGTTTCCCCAATTCACGGCGCATCAGCAAGCGTTCCCTGCGCGGCGCATCTAAATCGCGATTGCGCCGAAGCGAAAGCAGCCGCATGATCGACTGCTGACCGTTCGGGGCGGCGGTGTTTTTTGGGCTGCCTTCCGAAGGGGATGATCGTGAAATCTCGTAATCTTGCGCGCGCGGTGTTGCTTGCCGCGGTGGTTTTTGCCGTATCGCCGGCATTGGCCAATCCATCGCCCGCTGACTATGACCAGGCGCTCACCCTGCGCGATCGCTGGGAGTATCTGACGCGAGACGTCGCCTTCCCCGCGAGTTGGGTGAAGGGCACTAACGATTTTTTCTATCGTAAAACGGTGGAGGGCGGCTTCGCCTTCGTGCGCGAGAATGCCGATACGGGGCAGAAGCGTCCCGCCTTCGATCAGGCCGCGTTGGCGGCGGCGTTGGGCAAGGCATCGCACGACCATTACGCCCCGCTGCGTCTTCCGTTCGAATCTTTCGAATATTCGGACGATGGCAAATCCATCGTTTTCGAGATCGAACACGATCACTGGTCCTGCACGCTCGCATCGCCCAAATGCGGCATCGCCAAGCGCAAAACACGGCCCAAGGGCTTCGATGTGGTGCGCGATCTGCGCGTGGCTGCCGACAATTCGCCAAAGGTCTCGCCAGACAAGCATTGGGAAGCGTTGGTTGAGAACGACAATCTCGTCGTTCGTCCCAAGGGCGGCGGGGCCGAGACGGTTCTGAGCCATGACGGCTCGAAGAAGAATTTCTACGATCCCGAAACCATTGCATGGTCGCCGGATTCGAAAAAAATAACTGTCTATCGCATCGTGCCCGGTTTCCCGCGTTATGTGACGCGCGTTTTGTCGTCGCCGACCGACCGGCTGCAGCCGGAAATTCGTACGCAGCTTTATCCCAAGCCCGGCGACAAGATCGACCTCGAGCAGCCTGTTCTTTTCAACGTCGCGGCGAAGAGAGAGATCGCCATAGCCAACACGCTGTTTCCCAATCCGTACCAGCTGGAACACCTGGCATGGCGTAAGGACAGCAAGACTTTCGCGTTTGAGTTTACCCAGCGCGGCCACCAACATGCGAAGATCATCGAGGTGAATGCGGACACCGGCGCGGCGCGCGCGGAAATCTCCGAAGACACCAAGACCTTCATCTTTCAGGATCGCGGCTTCTGGCACGATGTGAAAGGCGGCGCGGGCGAAGCGATCTGGTTGTCCGAGCGCGACGGCTGGGCGCACCTCTATCTCTATGACGGCAAAACTGGGAAGGTGAAGAACAAGATCACCAACGGCGATTGGCCGATCCGGCATGTCGAGCATGTGGACGATGACAAGCGCCAGATCTGGTTCGCCGCGAGTGGGATGAACAAGGACGAGGACCCGTATTTCGTCCATTACTATCGGATCAATTTCGACGGCACGGGCCTCACGCCGCTCACGCCCGCGAAAGCCAATCACGACGTCAGCTTCTCCGACGACATGAAGTACTATGTGGACGTTTATTCGCGCGTGGACATGGCGCCTGTCGCCGAACTGCACCGCACCTCGGATAACTCGCTCGTGCGCGTCATCGCGAAGGGCGACATCGCGCGTCTCATTGCGGCGGGCTTCAAATTTCCGGAGCCTTTTGTCGCCAAGGGGCGAGACGGCAAGACGGATATCTGGGGCTTGATCGTCAAGCCGCTGAACTTCGATCCCACGAAGAAATATCCGGTGATCGAGAACATCTATGCCGGCCCACATGACAGCTTCGTGCCGAAAACCTTCTGGCCGTTCGGCTACCATTCCGGCGGCGACAAGGTCATCGGCATGCAATCGCAAGCCAATCTTGGCTTTATCGTGGTGCAGATAGACGGGATGGGAACAGCCAACCGCTCCAAGGCCTTCCACGATGTTGCATGGAAGAATGTCGGCGATAGCGGCTTCCCCGATCGTATCCTCTGGCACAAGGCCGCTGCGCGGAAATTTCCGTGGTACGACATCAGCAAAGGCGTCGGCATCTATGGCGGATCTGCAGGTGGGCAAAGCACATTGGGCGCGCTGGTCTTCCATCCGGAGTTCTACACCGTCGGCGTCGCCTATGCCGGTTGCTACGACAACCGCATGGACAAGATCTCGTGGAATGAGCAGTGGATGGGCTGGCCAGTGGACGCCAGTTACGCGCGCTCGTCGGGCATGGTGCATGCCGGTCAGCTCAAAGGCCATTTGCTAATGATCTTCGGAGAGCAGGACAGCAACGTCGATCCTTCCTCATCGCTGCAAGTCGTGAACGCGCTCGTCAAAGCGGGCAAGGATTTCGATATGCTCGAAGTGCCCGGCGGCGAACACACCGTCGGCCGCTCCACCGGTCCCATCTATTATATCGAGCGGCGGCAGTTCGCGTTTTTCGTGCGCCATCTGCAGGGCGACACGACGCCGGATTGGAACGGTATCGCGGCAGGCGCAAAAGCGGCGACACCGGGAAATCCCGCGGCCGGCGCGGCGGCAGGGCGTTAGCGCGCGGATTAGCGGCGAAGCTTATTCAGGGATTCCCCGACCAGGCTTTCCGTCGCATCCACGGCCGAGAGTACGTCCTGCTTCAGGTTGGTGGCTCCCTTGCTGTCGAGCCAGCGTTCCAGCGCCATCACATTGCCGCGCGAGATCATGCCGGCGACGAGATGAGGTCGCGCGTCTTCCGCATCGAGTCCGTATTCCGCCGCGATGTATCCGGCATAGAGCGCGAGTTCGCGCTTCTGATATTGCAGCCAGCCAAAGGCCAGTTCGGGATCGCTGCGCAGTTGATAGCCATAGGCGAGGTTTCGCGCAGGCGTGCTCTGCTCGGCGGTGGCCCAGCCGCCAGCCACCGCGCGGATGAATTCAAAGAAAGGAACGCTGCGCGCGCGTCCTTCGCGGACCAGCGTCTCCAGTTCCACGATGGCATCGTCAGCCAGCGCGGCGGAAAGCTCCTTCTTGGATTTGAAATGGGTGAAAAGGGTGGCGACATGGATGTCCGCCGCATCGGCGATGTCGGTCATCGCCGCGTCCGTATAACCTTTCGCGGAAAACAGCCGGTAGGCCGCGCCCAGAATGCGTTCGCGCGTTTCGCGCTTGCGCTTGGATCGCTTGGGATATGCCGAATCCGGCTCGCTCATGCGGGTCAGAGTATTCCCGCCGCTCACGCGCGCAATGCTCTGACTTGCTCCAGAATGTCCGCAGGGTAGGGCGACTGATACGGCGCGATGCCATATTCCTCGCGGATGGACTGCGCCGAACGCTGCCAGACATTCTCCCATTCGATCCGCATCAGGGGCGGTGTCTCGCGGCCATGTGTCCACGCCGAGACGATCGTCTCCATCACCAACGAAAAGCCGGCCGGCTCGCCGAATGCGGAAATGGTCACGACGAAGGATAGGAACATGGCCGAATAGGAATGGCCGAATTGCGCAAGCTGGAACGCGGAGATCGCGATCTCATGCAGTTGGGTCACGTCATAGCCGCCCACGATGTGCCACAAATCATGCGCCTGCAGGATGCGCGTGTTCAAATAGTTTAGCGGCGGCATCAGGTTGCCGAGCGCCAGCGCGTCGCGATCCAGAACTTCCAGATCGAACTTGTTGTCCACGATCAGCCGATAGAACGCGTTGCCCAGCGAACCGGGCGGGCATTGCGCCAGGGCGTCGAGTTGCACGCGCGCGGGCATTTCGGAAGCGTCGATATCGTTCACGCCGGGATAGGCCCGGCACGCATCCGCGGCGCGTTGCTGGAAGTCCGGCGAGACGAGGGCGCCAAGCACGGCGACGCGTATGGTCACGCCACCCGCATCGAGAGTCTCCCGCGCGTCGAACAGATCCCAGAAAGCGGACCAGAATGCCGGCGTCAGGGGCAGCGGTGCACGATCCGTAGCGGCCAGTGGGGCGGCGTTCACGGGCACATCGCGCCAGCCCCATGCGATGGCGTCATATAATGTGCCGATGCGTTCTGGGGCCGCGAAGGCCGTGCCCGTCAGGATGGCCGCCAGCTTCCTTTGGGCAGCCACGTCTCCCGATTTTGCTGTTCGCGCCAGAGTTTCCGCTTCGGCAGAGGAGGCAGGCCCGGCCGCCTTAATCTCGAAGGCCTTACGGTCAAGATATTGTTTTTCCTCAGTCATTTCTGGGGTCCGTTCGCTGCGGTCACTAAAAATATTATCGAGACGATAATTAGAGTCGACTATAATTATGTGTTCTTGCGTGGGTGCGTAGCGTCAACGCCGCCCGCCCGCTACATCAGGCGCCATGAAATACGACGCGATCATCATCGGTGCCGGCCATAACGGCCTTGTCTGTTCTTTTTATCTCGCGCGCGCGGGCATGAAGGTGCTTGTGCTGGAGCGACGGGACATCGTCGGCGGTGCGGCGATCACGCAGGAATTCCACCCCGGCTTCCGCAATTCGATGGCGAGCTATGCCGTCAGCCTTCTCAATCCAAAGGTGATCGCGGATATGGGCCTGCATGCGCAGGGCCTCAAGATTGTTGAGCGTTCGATCTCCAACTTTTTGCCATTGCCCGGGGGCGGTGGTTTGCGTGTGGGTGGCGGGCTGGAACGCACGCAGGCTGAAGTCGCGAAATTCTCGCGCAAGGATGCCGAGGCGCTGCCCGCTTATTACAAAGCCGTTGACCAGGCCGCGGATGTGCTGCGCGAACTGGTGTTAAAAGCGCCGCCCAATGCCGGCGGCGGTGTGAACGACCTACTGCGCCTCGCCACGCAGGCGCGCGGTGTCGCCAAGCTGGATCTGGAAGGTCAGCGCAATCTGTTCGACCTGTTCACGCTCAGTGCGCGCGAATTCCTCAATCGCTGGTTCGAAAGCGATCCCATCAAGGCGGTGTTCGGCTTCGATGCCATCGTCGGCAATTTCGCGTCGCCCTCCGCGCCCGGTTCGGCTTACGTGCTGGTGCATCATCTCTTTGGTGAAGTGAACGGCAACAAAGGCGCGTGGGGCCATGCCATCGGCGGCATGGGCGCGATCACGCAGGCCATGGCGCGCGCGTGTGAAGCCGTGGGCGTCACCATCCGCACCGAAGCGCCGGTGGCGCGCGTGCTGGTGAAGAAGGGAAGGGCCGCGGGCGTCATTCTTGAAAGCGGCGAGACCATCGCGGCGGATCGCGTGGTCGGCAACCTGCATCCCAAGCTGCTGTTTACGAAACTGCTCAGCCCCGAAGAACTCGGTTCCGATTTCGCGCACCGTATCGACAATTATGTGTCCGGCTCCGGCACCTTCCGCATGAATGTCGCGCTGTCGGAGTTGCCGAAATTCCGCGGCATGCCGGAGACGGGCGATCATCTGGGCAGCGGCATCATCTGCGCTCCGTCGCTGGATTACATGGAACGCGCTTATGACGACGCCAAAGTGTTCGGCTGGTCGCGCAAGCCCATCGTGGAAGTCATCATCCCGTCCGTGCTGGACAGCACGCTGGCGCCGCCCGGCAAACATGTCGCCGCGATGTTCTGCCAGCATTTCGCCCCGCAACTGCAGGACGGAAGAAGTTGGGACGATGTGAAGGAAGAGGTCGCCGACCACATCATCAACACCGTCACCGAATATGCGCCGAATTTCCGCGACAGCATTCTGGGCCGTGTAGCGCTATCGCCGCTGGATCTGGAACGCACCTTCGCGCTGGTGGGCGGTGACATCATGCATGGCCGCATGTCGCTCGATCAGCTCTGGGCCGCGCGGCCGATATTGGGCCATGGCGATTATCGCAGCCCGATCGACGGACTCTATATGTGCGGCGCGGGCACGCATCCGGGCGGCGGCGTCACCGGCGCACCAGGCCACAACGCCGCGCAGGAGATCCTGCGCGATAGGTCTGTATTGAAACGGCTGTTTGGCTGATTGCTTTATTTCTCACCCAATTCCGTCATGGCCGCCGTCGTGGCGGCCATCCATTTTCCAGAGGCCAATCCCGCGTTAATGGATGGCCGGGACAAGCCCGGCCATGACGATTTGGGATAAAGAAGAAATCAACCCCGCCGCCGGTTGATCATCAGCATCTGGCCGCGTTCTTCGGTTTCCAGCGCGGTGCCGAAATTGCCGATCTCCAGCGCCGCATCGAGTGCGCGCTTGGTGAGACGCAGCGCATCCGGTTTGGCTTCCAGCATCGCTTTCGCAAGCGCCATTCCGAGTTCATCCATTCCGGTATCCGGCACGACTTGCGAAACCAGTCCAATCCGTAACGCTTCCTGCGCATCGACCGGGCGACCTGTCAGCAGAATCTCGCGTGCCCGCGATGTCCCAATGGCGCGTTGCAGCCGCCAGCTCACGCCAAGCTCCGTGCCAGACAGCCCAATCTTCAGAAACGCCGAATGGAATTTCGCGCTTTCGCCCGCCACCAGCACATCGCAGGCAAGGGCGAGCGCCAAGCCGCCGCCCGCCGCCGCGCCATGCACCGTTGCGATGATCGGTTGCGGGCAGGCGCGCATAGCGTTCATCGTGTCGCGCAGCACCCAATCGCCGTTGGGACCATCTTGCAGCATATCGGGCTGGCCCATCGCTTTGAGGTCCGCGCCCGCAGTGAAGCCGCGGCCTGCGCCACGCATGATGATCACGCGCGTAGCGGTGTCGCGACGGCGCGCTTCGAAATAAGCGAGGAGCTGTTCGGCCATCGGGTGATTGATGGCGTTCAAACGGTCCGGCCGGTTCAGCGTGACACGCTGGATTTCGCCGATGGTTTCAACGTGAAGAATATCGTCGCCCATGAAAACGCCCGCAGAATGTCTCGCGACATTGTGCGGGCGCTTACTTAAGCGGTCAATCGGCGAAGAGGGGCGGCGATCAGATGCTGCCAAGGAAATCGCGCTTGCCGATTTCCACGCCGTTATGGCGCAGGATGTCGTAAGCGGTGGTGACATGGAAATAGAAGTTCGGCAGCGAGAAGTTCACCAGGAACTGTGCACCTTTGAACGTCATTTCGTTCGGGCCGACCTTCAACTTGACGTCGCGGTCTTCCGTACCGTCGATCTGCTCTTTCTTGATACCGGCAAGGAAATCCTGCGCCTTCTTCACGCGGGCCTGCAGGTCGGCGAAGGTCTTCTCTTCATCCGGCCAGCTCGGTGGCTCCGAACCGGAAAGGCGCGACAACCCACCCTTCACCTGATCGGTCGCGATCTGGATCTGGCGCGACAGCGGCGCCATGTCGGGATAGAGCCGCGCGTTCACCAGAACGCTCGGATCGATCTTCTTGGCTTCGCAATGCTCTTCGGCCTTCTTCAGAACATGCGACAGCGTCTTCAACATCTGGCCATAAGCGGGCACGGATGCCTGATACATGGAAAAGGACATGAGATTTCCTCCGCGAGTTTTTGAACGCGCGACTTCTATCATGCGCGCTACGGAAGATAGAAACCTTTTGTCAAAAGGGGTTTCGCGCGAAAGCGTTGTTTCGCAAGGCTATGCGAAATTTGCAGACCGTTACTTCGATTTCAGGAAGCGCAGCACATCGGCGTTGAACTGGTCGGGGTTCTGCAGGAACGCGAAGTGGCTCACCTCCGGCTCGATCAGCAGGCCGGAATCCGGCACCCAGTCCGCCAGGGTGCGCGGCTGGTCATGCTTGACCATTTCGTCATGATCCCCGTCCACGATCCAGGTATGCACTTTGATCTTCGCAAGATCGTCTTTCGTCCAATGGGGTTGCGAATCCCACATATGCGTTATCTGCGCGACGAAGCTTTTATATTCCTTCGGCGTGGGTGAGTGCGTCTCGTATTCGTTGCCGGCGCGGGCGATATATTGATCCACCACAGCGCTCGATGCGTTCTGCACGCCGCTGGGATCGTAGTTGGCGGCAAAGGCAAACAGCTTGGTCAGCCGGTTAGGGTGATGCATCGCGATATCCAGCCCGATGATCGCGCCGTCGCTCCATCCCACCAACGCCACCTTGTCGATCTTCAGATAGTCGAGCAGGGCAATGACATCGCTGGACATCAGGTCATAGCCGTAGGGTTCGGCGTTGCGCGACGAATGGCCATGGCCTCTCGAGTCCATCACGATCACTTTGTAATGCGCCGCTACTAGCGCGCGTACCTGGTTGCCCCAATAGTCGCTGTTCGCGAGGCCGCCATGCACCAGCAGCACCGGCTCGCCTTGCCCGAACTCCGCGTACCAGAGTTTGACGCCGTTCACAGGCGCGAGGCCGCTGACATCGGCCTTCGGCAATGTCGGTGTCGGCGGCAATACCATCCACGGCTGGGCAGCTAGTGCGGGCGATGTGGCGAAAATGAAAACAGAGAACACGAATTGAGAAAGAAATTTCATAGCCCCCTCCACTCGTCATCCCCGGCCTTGTGCCGGGGACCCATGATCTCCCTGTTGCATGGGTGTTCATGGGTGGCCGGGACAAGCCCGGCCATGACGATATGATTTAAAACGCGCTCTAATTCGCGCCGGCTCTTCCGATCAGCGTAACACCAACGCCCACCAGCACAACGGCGATGCCTTTCTGGATCAGGCTGCCGCGCGACAGGTCTTCGCGGCCGAATTTCGGGAAGAAGAGCGAGATCAACACGCCGAAGCCAAAGACAAACAACGACGTCGTACCGCCGATAGCCGAGACAAGGCTCACGGGTCCCAGCAACGAAGCCCAGCGCGCCGCCAATCCGCCGCCCAGATTGATCAACTCGTTCGCTGCGTTGATGCCGATCACGGCACCCGGGTGTTTCGCGAACATGCCCAGGAACTCGCGCCGGTAATACGGGATCACCAGCATCGCTGCGCCGAACACGGCTTCGCCCGCGAAATTCCAGAACGTCACCGGCCAGAATGCATCTTTGATGGCGAACAGCTTGAAGATCACCGACGACACAGCCAGCGTCGCCGTGCAGGCAAGGATTAGCATCACCACGGGCACTTTGAATTTGTGCTTGTGGCCGGGGTCGTAGGAAATGACCAGGGCGCTCGCCATCACCAGCAGGCCGCCCGCGATGCGCGGCAAGGTCAGCGTCTCATGCAGCACGAAATAGGCGATGGCGTAGGTGAACAGGGTGGAGGTCTGGAACAGCGGCGCGATGGTCGTCGCTTCCTCCTGCTGCAGCGCGCGCAGGTAGAAATACATCGCCGTCATGTAGAGAAGACCGGACAGCGCGGTGACCCATACGCCCGTCGTTCCGATCACGAACACATCGGTGAACGCCCAGATGATCGGTAGCCCGATCAACCCGATCAGCGACGTGAAGATCAGTAGCGTCCCGACGCCGGTCGTCTTGAAGAACTTCTCGACGAGATATTTGTCGATATGCGTGGAGGCGGCCCACAGCACCGGCCCGCAAAAGGCGAGCGCGATCCAGCTCATGCGCGATGCTCGCGGATGACCGCGAGGAACACTTTGCCGAAATCCTTCAGCTTCGTCGCGCCGACGCCATGGACCATGCCGAACTCACTGTCGTCACGGGGCTTGAGCTGCGCCATGTCGATCAGCGATTTGTCCGAGAAGATCACATAAGGCGGCACGCGTTTCTCTTTCGCCAGCCGCATGCGCAGCGCCTTCAACGCCGCGATCAAAGTCTGATTGGCTTCGGATTGTTCCGCGATCTGGGCGTTGCGGCTTTCCTTCTTCGTGCGCACACGCGGCTTGATCGGGCGGGCTTCGAAGATACCCTGTCCGCGCAATAACGCATGGCCTTTCTCTGCAATTTCCAACCCGCCATAGCCCTGCAAATCGTGACGTAGCAGCCCATCACCCGCCATCTGACGGATCAGCGACTGCCATTCGTCCTTTTTGCGCAGCGTACCTTTACCGAACACGTCGAGCGCGGCATGTGCTTCCGTCATCCGCTCCGTGCGATTGCCAAGCAGCACATCGATGATATGCCCCGCGCCATAGCGCTCGCCGGTGCCGCGGATAGCAGCGAGAATTTTCTTCGCATCTTCGGTGGCGTCTATCCGCTCGCTCGGATCGCGGCAGATATCGCAATTGCCGCACGGTTCGGCTTGTTCGCCGAAATATTCCAGCAGCAATTGCCGCCGGCAGCGCGACGCCTCGCAATAAGCGAGCAGCATGTTCAGCCGTGCATGTTCGCGCCGCTTGCGGTCTTCACCCGCATCTTCCTGATCGATGAACACCCGGCGCATGCGGATATCTTCCAGCCCGAACAGCATATGCGCTTCGGCGGCGGCGCCATCGCGGCCCGCGCGGCCGATCTCTTGATAATAAGCCTCAAGGCTTCCCGGCAGGTCGGTGTGGAAGACGTACCGCACATCCGCCTTGTCGATGCCCATGCCGAAGGCGATGGTTGCCACCATCACCACCGCAGGCTCCGTCATGAAGCGATTCTGGTTTGCCTCGCGCGAATCCTTGTCCATGCCCGCGTGATAGGGCAGGGCATCGATGCCCGCCTCGCGCAACTGTTCGGCGATCTTCTCTGTCTTCTTGCGCGACAGGCAGTAGACGATGCCACTCTTGCCCTTATGGCCTGCGACGAAATCCAGAAGCTGCCGCCCGGTGTTGTGTTTGGCTTCCACCGTCAGCGAAATGTTCGGGCGGTCGAAACCCTGCACCAAGGTCTCGACGCGGTTGTCGAACAATTGCAGCGCGATGTCCGCGCGCGTCACTTCATCCGCGGTCGCCGTCAGCGCGATGATCGGCGTCTTCGGAAACAGATCGGCCAGTTTGGACAGCGCGCTGTATTCCGGCCGGAACGCAGGGCCCCATTGGGAGACGCAATGCGCTTCGTCGATGGCGATGAGGCGCACATCCAGCTTACCGAGCGCGTCCAGCATCCGTTCGGTCATCAGCCGTTCCGGCGCCATATAAAGAAGTCGGACTTCGCCTGCAGCCACGCGGCGCCAGGCGGCCACATTTTCCTCGCGCCCTCGCGACGAGTTGATCGTTTCCACCGCCACGCCCGCCAGCCGCAGCGCCGCGACTTGGTCCTGCATCAGCGCCACCAATGGCGAGACCACCACCGCCAACCCGCCCATCACCAGCGCGGGCACCTGATAGCAAAGCGATTTGCCCGAGCCGGTTGGCATGATGGCCAGAACATTGCGGCCACCGAGAATCGCGTCGATCGCATCTTCCTGACCGGGCCGGAAATCGTCGAAGCCGAAAACGTCTTTCAGAACGTCGCGTTTTGGGTCGTGCTTCCGCTGCGGCAGGGCCATAAGAACCGGGAGATATATTGTCGAACAGGGTGACTCTGCCTAACCTGCCACAATCGCCGCCGCAGAGCGACGAAAAGGGGAGCGTCCATGAAAATTCGCATCGCGGGTATTTCCGCTGCCGTCGCCGCTGGCGTGGTGGCGCTTGTCTGGCTCAGCAACCAAAGCATCGGCCAGCCCGCGGCGGCGCCCGGCGCGAATGTTGACGGCGCCAAGATCGCGAATGCGGATGCCGATCCCGGCGAATGGCTCACCAACGGCCGCACCTATTCCGAGCAGCGCTTCTCGCCGCTCGCCAAGATCGACAAGTCGAACGTAAAGAACCTCGGCGTCGCATGGGAATTCCGCACCAACACGGTGCGCGGCCTCGAAACCACGCCGTTGGTATCCGACGGTGTGATGTTCGTCACCGGCTCCTGGAGCAAGCTCTGGGCGCTGGAT
>Ga0153956_1002135_pt1 | contig 15253 bp, 11 predicted proteins | sample TSFL040MetaG_FD_104704 | JGI IMG/M metagenome (GOLD analysis project Ga0153956, IMG submission 104704) | Attine ant fungus gardens microbial communities from Florida, USA - TSFL040 MetaG | ecosystem: Host-associated > Fungi > Mycelium > Unclassified | place: USA: Florida, Wekiwa Springs... | reverse complement strand
TGCCCCTCTGCCAGCACCACCGGCGCGGGGCGGTAGTTGCCGAGCTGCACATGCTTGGCCGTATCGATCAGCGTTTCGGTCTTGGTCGTCATGATCAGCTCCACTCTGGGCGAGCCCTGGGGTGCACGTTCAGGCACGGATCTCGGTGCCGACGCCCTTGTCGGTGAACACCTCGAGCAACACTGCGTGGCGCAAGCGGCCATCGATGATGTGGACCTTCGAGGTGCCCGCGCGCAGCGCGTCGAGCGCGCAGTCGACCTTGGGGATCATGCCGCCGCTGATCACGCCGTCGCGCTTGAGGCGCTCGATGTCCGCCGCCGTGAGCGAGGCGATCAGCGCCCCCGCGGCGTCCTTGACGCCTTCGATGTCGGTCATGAGCACGAGCTTCTCCGCGTCGAGCGCGCGCGCCACGGCGCCTGCCACGGTGTCCGCGTTGACGTTCAAGGAGCGACCTTCGTCGTCGACCGCGACCGGTGCGATGACCGGGATCACGCCCTCCTTGAGCAAGCCTCGGATCACCATCGGGCGCACTTCTTTCACCGCGCCCACGCGCCCCGGGTCCACGCTCTGGCCGCTCTTGGTCCGCATCTGCAGCACCTTGTCGGCGCGCACGCAGCGGTCGTCGTGCCCGTTCAGCCCGACGGCGCGTCCCCCCTGGTTGTTGATCAGCGCCACGATGCCGTGGTTCACCCTGCCGCCGAGCACCATCTCCACGACTTCCATGGTGCGCTCATCGGTCACGCGCAGTCCGTCGATGCGCTCGGACACCACCCCCATGGCGGCCAGCTCCTTGTCGATCTGCGGACCACCACCGTGCACCACCACCACATCGATGCCCACGTAGCGCATCAACACCACGTCGCGCGCGAAGCTCTGCTGCAACGCCGGGTCGATCATGGCGTGGCCGCCGTACTTGATGACGACGGTGCGGCCGTGGAAGCGGCGGATGTACGGGAGTGCCTCGTGGAGCGTGGCGGCTTTGGCGATCAGGTCCTGCATGGTCGAGGGCGCAGGGAATAGCACCGAGCTCCCGCCCCATAAAGCCCACGTTTGTCCCGTCGGCCCCGGGCGTTCCCGAGCGAGGCGCCCGGCGCCCTCCTGCCTATGCGACGGGCCCTCGCGGCCCCTCCGAGCTAGCCCCGCGGGCCTGCAGCGGGCCCCCGGCGCCGCGGCAAGCCGGTCTCGCCGCTCGTCAGAGGATGTACTTGGCCAGGTCCTCGTTGGCCAAAATCGGCGCCAGGGTCGACCGCACGCGCTGCTCGTCGATCACGATGTCCCGCTCGGTCATCTCGCTGGCCTTGAAGCTCAGCTCGTCGAGCAGCGCTTCCAGGATCGTGTGCAAGCGACGCGCCCCGATGTTCTCGGCCCTGTCGTTGGCCTCCGCGGCGTAGCCCGCCAGGGCCTCCACGGCCCCTTCGGTGAACGTCAGCTCGATGCCCTCAGTGGCCATCAGCGCCTTGTATTGCCGGGTCAGCGCGTTCTTCGGCTCGGTCAGGATGCGCACGAAGTCCGCCTTCGTGAGGGACTCGAGCTCGACGCGCACCGGGAAGCGCCCCTGCAGCTCGGGGATCAAATCGCTCACCTCGGAGACGTGAAACGCCCCCGCCGCGATGAACAGGATGTGGTCGGTCTTCACCGGGCCGTACTTGGTGCTCACCGTGCTGCCTTCGACCACCGGCAGGAGGTCGCGCTGCACCCCCTCACGCGACACGTCCGGCCCGTGCAGGCCGCCTCGCGAAGCGATCTTGTCGATCTCGTCGAGGAACACGATGCCGCTCTGCTCGGTACGCTCCACGGCCAGGCGCTTCACGGCGTCCATGTCGATGAGGCGCTCGGCCTCCTGCTGCTCGAGGATCTTGCGGGCGTCACTCACACGCAAGCTGCGCCGCTTGGTGCGGCCCTTCATGCCCGGAAGCCCGCCGAGCATGTCCCCCATCTTGCGCTCGAGGTCCTCCATGCCAGGGCCGCCGAAGATGCTCATCAGCGGAGCGCCCGAGGGCTCCTCGACGTCGATCTCCACCAAGCGCTCCTCGAGCTCCCTGGCGCGCAGGCGCTTGCGGGTCTCGCTCAGCTCCGACTCCGGGATCGCAGGCTCGGCCTCGGGGCGCGCCGCGGGCCAGGCGAAGTTGAACGGACCGAATGACTGCTGCTGAGGCGGCGGCTCGGGCGGCTTCACCGCGGGGCGAGCGATCAGCTTGACCAGGCGCTCTTCGGCCAGCTGCTCCGCCCGCGTCTTCACGGTCTCCATCTGCTCCGTGCGCACGAGCTCGATGGCCTGCTCCACCAGGTCGCGGATCATCGACTCCACGTCGCGGCCCACGTAGCCCACCTCCGTGAACTTGGTGGCCTCGACCTTCACGAAGGGCGCTTGCGCGAGCTTGGCCAGGCGCCGCGCGATCTCGGTCTTCCCCACGCCCGTCGGGCCGATCATGATGATGTTCTTGGGCGCGATCTCTTCGCGCAGCTCGGGCGGCACGCGCTGGCGCCGAAAGCGGTTGCGCAGCGCGATGGCCACGGCGCGCTTGGCCTTGGCTTGACCCACGATGTAGCGGTCGAGCTCGCTCACGATCTCGCGCGGCGTAAAGGACTGGGAAGCACTCACGCGGACACCTCTTCCAGCACCAGCTCGTGGTTCGTGTAGACACAGATCTCGCCCGCCACCCGCATCGACTCGCGCGCGATCTCCGCCGCGGAGAGGCTCGAGTTGCGCAGCAGCGCGCGCGCCGCGGCCAGCGCATACATGCCGCCCGAACCGATGGCGATCACGCCGTCGTCCGGCTCCACGACATCGCCCGTGCCGCTCAAGAGCAGCGTGTGGCTCGCGTCCATCGCGATCATCATCGCCTCCAAGCGACGCAGAGAGCGATCGGTGCGCCAGTCCTTGGCGAGCTCCACAGCGGCGCGCGGGAGGCTGCCGCGGTGCTCCTTGAGCTTTTGCTCGAGCCGCTCGAGCAGGGCAAAGGCGTCCGCGGTGGCGCCAGCGAAGCCGACCAGGACCCTGCCACCCTCCCCGATGCGACGGACCTTCTTGGCCTTGTCCTTGAGCACGGTCTGGCCGAGTGAGACCTGACCATCACCTGCCATGGCCGCTCGACCGTCCTTGCGGACGGCCACGATGGTGGTGGAGCGAAATTCGGGCTTGGGGGGCATGGGGCCTCTACACGTAAGAATGGCACGCCTACGTGTCAATGGGCCCTCGGAGAGAACCGCCCGCGCGCGTGCGCCCACGCCTGAACGCGACCGCCCTACTCCTTGCGCGCCTTGGCCAGCGGATGTGCCTTGGCGTAAACCGCCTGCAGCTGATCCATGCTCACGTGGGTGTAGCGCTGCGTGGTGGAGAGCGACGCGTGCCCGAGGAGCTCCTGGATGCTGCGCAGGTCGGCGCCCGCGTCGAGCAAGTGCGTGGCGCAGCTGTGGCGCAGCGCGTGGGGATGCAGCGCCGCCGTGCCCGTGGCCAACATGCCGTAGCGCTTGACCAGCTTCTGCACCTGCCGCACACCGAGTCGCTCGCCGCGCGCCCCCAAGAACACCGCGGCCGGATCCTGCCGCTGAGTCTTGGCGTCGTGCAGCTCGTGGCGCACCGCGAGGTACTCCTTGATGGCCTGACGAGCGAGGCTGCCGAGGGGCACGATGCGCTCTTTGCCGCCCTTGCCGAGGACGCGCGCCACGCCCGCGTCGAGATCCAGCGCGTCGCGATCGAGGCCGCACAGCTCGCTCACGCGCAAGCCCGAGCCATACAGCACCTCGAGCATCGCGCGGTCGCGCAAGTGCTGCGGACCGGTCCCCACCGCGGTGGGCATCTCCGTGGCCTCGTTCGCCTTCTCCACCGCCAGGAAGGTGGGCAGCTTCCGCTTGAGCTTGGGCGTGCGCAGGTCCGCGGCCGGATTGCGCTCCGCCAGCTTGCGCCGCATCAAGAAGCGATAGAACGCCCGCAGCGCGGAGACCTTGCGGATCACCGTGGCGGGCTCCCGCGCCTCCGGGAACGACGCCAAGAAGGCGCGCAGATCACGCGTGGTCAGGAGCTTCGCGTCGGCGCGTTGGGGGTGCGCCGCGAGGGAGCGCTGCAAGAGCCGGAGGTCGCGCAGGTAGGTGGTGACGGTGCGCGGCGACGCTCGGCGCTCGGTGGTCAGGTAGCGTTCGAAGAGATCGATTTGGCCCGCGAGCGCGCTCACGGGGTCTCCGTCACGTCGGCCTCGTGGAACTCGCTGGCGAGGGCTCCGTCGACCGCGAGCTTGATCACCAGCTTCTGCTGCGCATCTTCCTCGAGCTTCCAGCTGAAGCGCTGGTCCGAGAAGCGGCCCTTGTCGAGGCGCTTGCGCGCGAACTCGAGCGGCGCTTGCCCGGGGCGCTGCACGATCCACCGGCGCTCCTCGGCCTCTGGCACGCAGCTGCGCGTCTCCTCCACCACCACGGCCGAGCCCAACGAGCGCTCGCTGCGCTTGGCGAAGGGACACTTGCCCTCGTCGTGGGCGCTCTCGCTGCGCACGATGAGCCCAAAGACGATGAGCACGCTCAGCACCATCAAGCCCGAGAGCGCCATGCCGAGGGTCCTGACGAACTTGCGACGTCGTTCGAGAATGCTGGGGCGAGGATAGTCGGTCATGCGCGGGTCACCGTGCGAAGGGGCTCAGGCGACGCTCTGGCGAGTTTCGCCCGGGGCCGCGCCACACCGCCAACTTTCGAGGTCCGAGAGCGCCCGCTGCACCATGGCCTCGCGACGCAACCCCTTGTTCTTCTTGAGCTGGAGCGTGGCGTCGAGCAGCTCCGGGAACATGCTCCACACCACGTTCGACGGCTGGAATCGCTCGCTCGGTCGGCGCAAGTGTCGCAACAAAGCCCCGAGCGCCGTGGTCGCGGGCGGCGGCGTCGGCGCCTCACCTCGCGCGCGTTGCGCCACCAGACGCCCGATGCACAGGCCCGCCGCCGCGCTCTCCACGTAGCCCTCGACGCCCGAGATCTGGCCGGCCAGATAGACCCCGGGAGCGACCTTGAGGTCGTAGTCGTCGCTCAGCACGCCGGGGGAATTCACGAAGGTGTTGCGGTGCACGCTGCCGAAGCGCTGGAACTCCGCGTTCTCGAGCCCCGGGATCATGCCGAACACGCGCTTTTGCTCGGGGAACTTCATGCGCGTCTGGAAGCCCACCATGTTGTAGGCCGTAGCGGCTCCGTCCTCGACGCGCAGCTGGACCACCGCGTGGGGCCAGCGCCCGGTGCGCGGATCGGTCAGCCCCACCGGCTTCATCGGGCCGAACGCCAGCGTGCGACGTCCGCGCTCGGCCATGACCTCGATGGGCAAACAGCCCTCGAAGTAACGCAGCTCCTCGAACTCGCGCGGCGCGACCTTCTCCGCTGCCAAGACCGCGTCGACGAAGGCCTCGTACTGCTCTTTGTTCAGCGGGCAATTCACGTAGGCGTCGTCGCCACCCTTGTCGTAACGCGAGGCGCGGAACACCTTGTCCCAGTCGATGCTGTCCGCCGAGATGATGGGCGCGATGGCGTCGTAGTAGGCCAGCTGATCCTGGCCGATGAGGCGCGCCAGATCCGCGGCGAGCGCGTCGCCGGTGAGCGGCCCGGTGGCCAGCACGAGCGGGCGCTCGGGGGGCAGCTCCGTGACCTCGCGGCACTGCACCTCGATGCGCGGATGGCTGCGCAGACGGCGCGTGATCTCGAGCCCGAACTTCTCGCGATCGACGGCCAGCGCGCCCCCCGCGGGCACGCGCGAGAGGTCCGCGGCCTGCATGACCAACGAGCCCACGCGCCGCATCTCCTCCTTGATGAGCCCAACGGCGTTCGCGAGATCGGCGCCGCGCAGGCTGTTCGAACAGACCAGCTCCGCAAAGAAGTCGTGCTGCTGCGCGGGCGTACGCCGCGCTGGCTTCTGCTCCACCAGCGTGACGTCGACGCCCTGCTCCGCGATTTGAAACGCGCACTCGGATCCGGCCAGACCCGCACCGATGACTACGACGCGCGTCATGGGCTCAATCGTCGTCGCTGGTGCCGGTGGCGTCGAGACCGTGGGTCCCGCTCTTGCCAGCCTTGCTGCCCTCGCCCCCGAACTCCTCCGGCGTCTCGTCGCGCGTGAAGCCGCAGTTCTCGGTCAGGCACTTGTACACGCCGGGCTCGTCACTCTTGCCCGCGCGCACCAGGAACTTCGCCTTGCAGTCGGGGCACGGCACGTCGACGGGCTTCTGCCACGACTTGAAGTCGCACTTGATGCTCTCGACGTTGTAGTTGCTGCAGCCGTAGAACACGCGACCGCGGCCCTTGCTCTTGATCTCGATGATGTCGCCCGTGCTGCACTTGGGGCACTTCACGCCGAGCGGCATCGGGCGCGTCCCCTTGCACTTGGGGTACGCCGAGCACCCGAGGAAGAACCCGTTGCGCCCCCAGCGCTTCATCATCTTGGAGCCGCACTCGTTGCACGTGTAGTCCGTCATCGTGGGCTTGCGGCTGTCGGCCTCCTCGCCGCTGACCCCGAGATCACGCGTGTACTTACAGTCCGGGTAGTCGGTGCAGCCGATGAACGGCCCGTTCTTGCCCCAACGCTTCACCAGCGTCTTGCCGCAATCCGGGCAGGGCTCCTCGAGCGGCTCCGGGTCGGGCCACCACTTGCCCTTGTGCTCGAGCGCCTTCTCGATCTGGGTCGTGAGGCGCTGATGGAAGGGCTTGAGCACGTCGAGGCGGCGCATGCGCGCCTCGGCGATGGCGTCGAGATCTTCCTCGAGCTTGCGCGTGAAGCTGATGTCGGCGAGGTCGAACCGGTCCTCCACGAGCTTCTCGATCACGAGCTTGCCGAGGTCGCTCGCCACCAGCCTGTTCTCGACCTTCACCACGTAGTCGCGGGCGAGCACCTTGCTCAAGATCTCCGCGTACGTGCTGGGACGGCCGATGCCCTCTTCTTCGAGCTTCTTCACCAGGCTCGCTTCGTTGAAGTAAGGCGGCGGCTCGGTCTGCTTGTGCGTGCTGACCACGCCCGGCGGGTCGATGAGCTTGAGCCCCTCGTTCTCCTCCATGGGCGGCAACGTGTTGTCTTCGTCGGTGGGCGCGGCGTCTTCTTCGCCCGCGAGCTGCGTCTCGCCCGCGCCGTAGACCTTGCGCCAACCGGCCTCGCGCAAGACGCTGCCGCTGACGCGCAGGCCATACGCGCGGTCGTCTACCTTGCCCTCGATCTCGACGCTGGTCTGATCGTAGACAGCGGGCGTCATCTGGCTCGCGACGAAGCGATCCCAGATCAGCTTGTACAGCTTGAGCTGCTCGTCCTTGAGGTACTCGCCCACCGCGTCAGGCGGCAGGTCGAGGCGCGTGGGGCGGATGGCCTCGTGCGCGTCCTGCACGTTCTGCTGGTTCTTGGTCTTGAAGACGTTGGGCTCGCTGGGCAAAAAGCCCTTGCCGTAGGCCTTCTCGATCATCGCGCGGACCTCGGTGACGGCGTCGTCGGAGACGCGCACGCTGTCGGTACGCATGTAGGTGATGAGGCCGACCAGCTCGGCTTCCTTGCCCTTGCCGATGGACACGCCCTCGTAGAGCCCCTGGGCCACGCGCATGGTGCGCTTGGGCTGCATGCTCAGGCGCGTCGAGGCGTCCTGCTGCAACTTCGAGGTCGTGTAGGGCGCCGGCGCTTTGCGCTTGGACTGGCGCTTGTTGATGCCCGAGACGCGATAGTTGGCGTGCTTGAGGTCGTTGACGTAGCGCTGCGCCTCGAGCTCCGTGGTCGCGGCCGGGCGCGAGCTCACCTTCTCGAGCTTCTGCCCGTTGATCGAGTCCAGCAGCGCGGTGAACTGACGCTCCGCTTTGCCCTTGAGGGCCACGTCGACCAGCCAGTAGCTGGTCGGCACGAACGCGTCGATCTCTCGCTGGCGGTCGACGATCAAGCGCAGCGCGGGCGTCTGAACGCGGCCCGCGGACAGACCGAACGCGAGCTTGCGCCACAGCAGGTTGGACAGCGGATAGCCGCCGATGCGGTCGAGCACGCGGCGCGTGCGCTGCGCCTCGTACAGGTGCTCGTCGATGTCGCGCGGATGCGACAGGCCTTCGTACACGCCCTTCTTCGTGATCTCGTTAAAGAGGACGCGACGCGCCGTGCGCTCCGGCTCGGCCGACTTGACCTCCTGGAGAATGTGAGCCGCGATGGCCTCTCCCTCGCGATCAGGGTCCATGGCGAGCAGGACCTGATCCACCTTCTTGGCCTTCTCGCGGATGGCCTTGACGATGTCTCCTTTGCCCTTCTCTTCGATGATCTCGTAGGTCTCCTCGAAGTCCTTATCGACATCGACGCCGCCACGCTTGGGCAGATCCTTGATGTGACCTTTGGAAGCCATCACCTCGTAGTCTTTTCCGAGGTACTTCTGGATGGTCTTCGCTTTGGCCGGGGACTCGACGATGACTAGCGACTTGGCCATCTCGGCGGGGTCCTTTCAACGGGGGTCGGTGCGCATGTAGCGACCGCCACCTACCTCTTGGATGACCTTGGAAAGGAGAAGCATCAAGATGGCTCGCTGAATCCGGGGCGCCGGAAGCCGGATCGCCTCACACAGCTCATCAGCGCTCAATGGCCCCTGCTCAAGGCCCTGTAAGAGCGCTGCTTCGTCTTCATCAAGCCACTGAAATGATTCTTCTTTCTTTGGCCTCCGTAGTTTTTTTCGTGCGGTTTGGGGCCGGGTTTGCGCCGGCCTCGGAGCCGCTAGCGATAGGACATCCCCCGCGCTTCTGCAAATCCCTGCCCCCCGCGCGAGCAGCTCGAGGCATCCTTCTCCTCGAATGATTCCGGGCATATAGGGGACCGCCAGCACAGGCCGCCCGAGCCGGGTCGCGTGGGCCGCCGTGGACAGGGCGCCGGACGCGAGCGGCGCTTGTGTCACCACGACCACCTTCGCGATGGCCGCGACGAGACGATTGCGTTCCAGAAACAAACTCGGATAGCCCGGCGCGTCTCCGAGCACCTCGCTGAGCAGCGCCCCCCGCTGACTCACGCGCGCGAACAGCGCACGGTTGCCCTCGGGATAGGGGCGCGTGAGGCCCGTGGGCAGGACCGCCAGCGTGACGCCCTGCCCTTCGAGCGCTCCCCAGTGAGCCTCCGTGTCGACGCCGTGGGCGCCCCCCGAGATCACGATGCACCCCTGGCGCGCGAGATCCGACGCCAGGTTGCGGGTGAAATCGCGCCCGAAGGCGTCCGTGCGGCGGGTGCCGACGATCGCGACCACGGGGCGGTCCCAGGCAGGCAGCTGGCCCAAGAGAGACAGGCGCTCGGGCGCGTCGGGCAAGTCGGAGAGGCCCGGCGGCCAGGCGGGATCATCCGGCAAAAGCAGGGTCGGAGCGGGCAACGCTTGAAGGCTCATCTCGCACCTATCGTCCGCCGCGGGCGCAGGTTGCGTGCGCGCGGGGGCGCAGCTTGCGCGGAGGCTCGGGCGAGAAACTTGCGGCGCTGCCGCCGCGATGAGAGGCACGACGAATGGCCGCAGAACGCGCTCGGGTGCTCGTGTTCGCGGGTTGCTTCGCTGTGCTGGGGCTGCTCTGGCTCGGGGCCCGTTTGGGCGCGCGCTGGCGAGAAGCTTCGCAGCGCCGACTCGGCAGGCGCCACAACGAGCGCGGGCAAGCCGGAGAGCGGCGCGCGGAGCAGCTCCTGCGCGCCGCGGGCTACCGTGTGTGCGCGCGCAAAGTAACGCGAAGCTACGCGCTCACGGTCGATGGCCGACACGAGCAGGTGCAGCTGATCGCAGATTTGCTCGTGGAGCGCGCGGGCGAGCGCTGGGTGGCCGAGGTGAAGACCGGCCGACACGCGCCTCGTCTCGGATACGCCGAGACGCGCCGCCAAATGCTCGAGTACCAACTCGCCTTCGAGGTCCCCGGAGTGCTGCTGGTCGACCCGGACGCTGCGCGCATCCGAGAGGTGCGATTCCCAGTGCTCTCCGGCCCCCCGGAGCCAGCGCGCACCACGTGGTTAGCCAAGCTCCTTGTGGCGATCGCGCTGCTGGCTTTGTTGGGGGGAATGATGCGCAAGTTCGGCGCGCTCTAGCGGCGCGCATCGAAGCGCCATCACGGCGCAGCGGCTGGCACCGCTCCTGGGGCCACGCCCGTGGCTGTCCCTGGCGCGGGCTCGCTGCTCGGCACGACGTCGCTCGGAAGCGGTGCAGCAGGCAGCGCAGGCGGCACACCACCGTCGGCCGCGCCAGCCGCCGCAGCGGCCACCTTGGCCGCTTCGAGGATGGGCAAGCACGGCGGGGCGTTGGGAGCGGGCACGAGCGTCCCGTTGTCCTTGGGGATCACTGCGCTCCCATCGGGCATGTAGTAGCCCTTGCACTCCTCGTGATACTTGGGGATGAGCGTGGTCACCGGGCGCTCGACCGAGCCGCGGATGCGCCCCTCCTCGACCATCACGAAGATCGGCTTGTCGAGCTTGAACACGTAGCCGCCCTGCTTGATGGAGATGGCGTGCTTCTCGCCCTCGTACTCGAGGCCCATGTAGAAGCTCGCCGGCGCGTGGCCTTGTCGCTGATGCGGGCGGTGGTTGACCACGAAGGAGAACAGCCGCACCGCGATGTGGTTGTGCAGGCGATGACAGCCGTGGGAGTGCCGCCGCATGATGCTCATGTAGTCGACCGAGCCGTGAGAGCGTATGCCCTCGTCACCGGTCACGCGCACGCTGCCGTCGGCGCGCCGCGCGAAGGGCCTGTGATAGGCCGCCACCAAGCCGTAGGCCGAGGCGTAGCTCGGGCCGGTCTCGTGATAGTTCGGCTCCCACTTGGTCTCGCCCGGCTTGCGGCGCTCGCGGCGCTTGAGCAGGTCGCGCGGAGGCGTAGTGCTCGGCGGGAGCCACACGGGCGCCGACACGATCTCCTCCCAGACGACCTCGCCGAACTCCGAGCCCTTGTATTTCCACCACACCGTGTTGTCGATGAGCTCGCTGCGCCAGCCGCCGATGGTGGTGCCGAAGCTGGCGATGGGAAACACCTGATCCAGGTACTTCACGAGGATGGTGGTGTGCGGGCGGCGCGACACGGGCTGCGGCTTCTCCTTGCCCTGCTCGTCGAACGGGAAGCCGTACCAGACGTCGCCGCGATCGATGGAGACGCTGATCTCCATGTCGGGCGAGTGATATTCGGGGCGACGCGGGCCGGGGATCGCCACGTAGCGGTGCCCATCGTGCTCGAGCTTGCCGAGCCGAGTCAGGAAGGCCGCCGTACCCGCGGGGTCCTTCAAGCCGAAGGCCTCGATCACGGCGTTGCGCAGATCGGCCTCCAGGTTCGGCACCGCGTGCAGCTGTCCGTCCGCGCCCGTGTAGGTGACGGGCGTGCCGTCGCTCTTCTTGGCGCTGCCATCTTCGATGGCTCCAAAGGCGTGCATGGCCCGCTCGGTGAGCACACGGACCACCGTCTCGTGCTCCACGAGCGCCGTGTCCATACGCAAGGCCTCGAGGGTGTCTCGCCCCATGGCGCCCCAGCTGTACACGCGGTGACGACGCTCGAACTCGGCGAGCGCCTCGTGCGTGGGCCAGTCGAAGGCGCCCTTGGTCCACTTGCCCTTGCCCTTGAAGTAGCCCTCGCAGAGCAGGCGATCTTGGGCGGCCTTGATGGCCTCGAAGTCGTCGTGGAAGCGCGTGTAGTACTTGACCTGTGGCTTGTCCTTGTCGGCGACCAGCTCGAGGTTGATCTGCGCGACGTCGGTGACATTTTGCTCGGCGAGGATCTTCTCGACACGATTGCGCGCCACCAGATAACGCGTGCGCGTGATGAGCGCCGCCTCGGGTCCCTCGTACGACACGACGCCATTGAAGTTGTTGATGGCGGTCAGGTCGAGATGCCTGGAGCACTCGAGGTTCTGGGCCCAAACGAGGCGCTTCTGCAGGACCGCCAGCGTGGGCATGATGCCGTAGAGCTCGAGGTACTTGTCGTCGCGCGCGCGCTCTCCGTACACGTCGTCGGGGAACTCGCCGCGCGCCAGCGCCAGGTAGGTCGGCCGGAAGCTGTGCAGGTATTCCTTGCCGTCCGCGCCCGCGCCGTCGCTGAAGAGAACCGGCGTCCAGGCCTCACCGAGGTCGAGGAACACGTATTCGCCGGCGTCCGCTCCTTGCGCGTCGACTTGACCTTCGGGCTGCCCGTTGCGCCAGAGATCCACGGGCTCGAGCAGCTCACGCGGCGGCGGCTCGGTGGGCACCAGCGCCGGCTTCGGCGCCGTCGTCTCGACCACCTTCGGCTGGCTCACGGCGCTGGCGTCGGCGCCCTTGGAGGCAGGCTCCTCACACGCGGCCAGAAACGCCAGGCAAACTCCCAGCGCCAGCACGCGGCACGACGCGCGAGCTCGCGTCCGAATTGCGCGCGGAGCGCGAGAGGATCGTAAAAACGATGCGTTAGACACCCCAGGCTCACCTTCGGCCAAGCTGCACGGCGACGCCGGTCTCGGCCCCTCATGTCTTGCGTCAATCACTGCAACACTTCGACTTTGCGGACTTTGCGAACCTCGTGCCAGCAAGCCCTAGAAAAATAGGGTTCGAATGCGGGTCGTGGGATTCCTCGCAAAGCCCCTCCATAACATCCGAGCCTGCCCTCGTCACCTAATCGAGCCCAGCGTCGCGCGGCTGTCTCTGGGCGCTCTTTCAGAGGACGCCGCGCGAGGAAACTGCGGTCGCGCGACCACATCGTGCGCGTCCTATCGGACACGGCATCGGCGCTCCGCGGACTGACCGTCCTAAGTTATGCACGCTGGCCTCACCGTCCGCGCATGCTAGAGCCTTCCGCCATGGCCTCGGAGCCAAAGCCACCCAGCGAGCCAAGACGCGCTGGCCTCGAGCCAGCCCCAGAGCCGTGCGCAGTGCTGATGCACCGGGCCGACTATCGTCTGGTGCGCACCCTGCTGAGCATCCAGCATCGCCAGGTCACCGGAACCCTCCGCGTGGAGGCCGAGGGCGTGGTCACCATCGTGCGCATGCGCGACGGGCATCCCGTGTTCGTCGAAGGCGGCCTGCCGGCGGACAGCCTGGGTCGCCTGCTCGTGCAGCGTGGCAAGATCTCCGAGGCTGACCTGGCGATGGTCGAGGAGCAGCGCATGTTGCTGCAAGGCCGGCTGCGCTTCGGGGAGGTCGCGCGGCGTCTGGGGGTGCTCGAGAGCGAAGCCCTGGACGACGCCCTGCGCGACCAGGTGCGCGACAAGCTCTCGCGGTGCCTCCACTGGGAGCGTAGCCAGCACACGTTCGTGACCGAAGAGCACGGCGTTCAAGCGCTCTCGGGGCGCCCGCTCGACGTGGAGCCCCTGCTCCTCTCGGGTGTGGCCCGTCATTTCTCCGGCGAGCGCGTGCAAGACGTGCTCTCGCCCATCTGGCGGGAGACCGTCCGCCTGCGGGCAGAGCGCGAACACGTGTGCGAGCGCTTCGAGTTCGGCGAGTTCGAAGAGGCGATGCTGGAGCAGATCCTGCTCGCGCAGTCGATCGGACACGTGATGGCCGGCCCCGCCGCGCGCAATCCACGGGTCGGACACGTGCTCGTGGCCTTGACGCTCTGCGATCAGGTGGACGCCCCCGAGCTCGACGCGCCCGACGAGAGCGGTCCGTTCGTCATCGAAGACCTCGCCCGCACGCCGCGCCGCAGCGTCCGCGCGAGCGACGCGCCGAACCCCACGGCCACCGCCGACTCCATGCGCCCGCCGTCCCCCGACAACGCCGAAGCGGTGACCCTGCCCGGCAAGGAGAAGCTGCTCGCCGACAGCGCGTTCTTGCAGGGCAAAGAGCTCCTGCGCGCGGGTGAATACGGCGCCGCTGCGGATGCCTTTCGGGAAGCCTCGAACCTGCGCCCCAGCGCGCTCGAGTACGCGTTGTTCGCCGCCTGGTCCGCCTATCTGTCCACGGGTCGCGCGGGAAAATGGCGCGACATGTTGTCGGAGCTGTGCACCCGAACATTGGCACAAGATCGTCACCTCGCGTTCGCGCACCACGTGAAGGGACAGCTCGCCCTCGAGATCAAGGACCTCGATGCCGCCAAGCACTCCTTGCTGCGCGCGCTCGAGCTCGATCCTCAGGACGATGAAGCCAAGCGCCTGCTCGATCGAATGAAGAACTGAGCGAGAATCCAACGACAACGGATCGCTCGCGGTGCGCCCATCGCCTCATCGTGTTTCGATAGGTTCATGCGTTACGCGCGTGTCCCCGGATGGCGGTTAAGGCCAAAAAACTGGCTTCGAACGTCTGTTAGGGAGTGTACGTTGTGAGCATGACTGCCCGACGTCGCGCATCCGTAGCGCCCAGCTTGCTCGTGAGTTCATTGTTCGCCTTCGCCATCGGCTGCTCCGGAGCCGGCGGTCACGCCGCCCCGCACGCAGGGGACTTCGACGGCGGCTCGGGAGACGCAGGTAGCCTCGAAGACGGCGGGGGCACGGACGACCTCGAAGACGGCGGCGACGCCGATGCCGCCCCGAGCATGCTGACGTTCGAGCCCGCCGTGCCGACGCTCCAGGTGACGGGAGATGAGTCGACGCTGCAGCTCACCGCGCTGCTCGACGGCATGCCGCTGAAGGCCGTGACCTGGTCCAGCGACAACTCGCGCCTCGGCTACATCGATGCCCAGGGCGTCTTCCACTCCAAGGGCTTGATCGCGGGCACCACCACCATCACCGGGCGCTTCAACGGCCACACCGGCAGCGTCACGCTGCGGGTGGTGTCCAACGTGGAAAAGGTCGAAGACGGCGTGACGCCCGAGCAGAAGACGGCCCTCGAGAGCACGCCTCCGAGCGCGAGCGCCGACTTCAAGTGGCTCTATCCATACGACAAGACGGTTTTCCCGCGCGGACTGCCCGGGCCCTTCATGCAGTTCGGGGGTGGCACCGCCGACGCCACGCGCATGACGGCCAAGGTCGGAGACTTCTCGTACGAGGGCTTCTTCAAGGGCACGAACCCAGCCAGCATCCAGCTCCCCGCGGAGATTTGGGATGCCCTCACCAACTCGGCCGACGGAACGCAAGAAGTCGTCGTGGAGGTCCTCAAGCTCGACGGCGCCACGGTGACGGGCCCCATCAAGCAATCGTGGCGCATCGCCGCCGGCGACCTGAAGGGCATCATCTACTACAACAGCTACAACTCTCCGCTCGCCAAGAACTCCGGCGCGGTGATGCGCATTCGCCCCGGCTCCGAGGCCGAGGTGCTGATCTCCATGGCCTTCGACCAGAACGACGGCGGCTGCACCGTGTGCCACTCCGTGAGCGCGCACGGCAACGTGCTCGGCGCGGGCGTGCAGTGGGGCGACGCCAACAACCCGAAGGACTCGGCCACGTT